>Ga0208794_1000020_pt1 | contig 347853 bp, 321 predicted proteins | sample 32_taG_FD_184106 | JGI IMG/M metagenome (GOLD analysis project Ga0208794, IMG submission 184106) | Marine viral communities from the Gulf of Mexico - 32_GoM_OMZ_CsCl metaG (SPAdes) (version 2) | ecosystem: Environmental > Aquatic > Marine > Oceanic | place: Atlantic Ocean: Gulf of Mexico... | reverse complement strand
GCCCGATTTATGCCGGTAACGCCATCGCCACGGTCAAAAGTGACGACGCGCTGAAAGTCATTACCGTGCGCACCACCGCGTTCGATGCGGTGGGCCAGGGCGGCAGCGCAGCCGTGGAAGCGGTAGCGTTCGCCGCTGACAACAGCCAATCCAGCTTTGTCAAAGAAGAGCTAGCCCAGAGCGACCGCCCGGAACTCGGTGGCGCCAAGGTCGTCATCTCCGGCGGCCGTGGCATGGGCAACGGCGAGAACTTCAAGCTGCTGGACGGCATTGCCGACAAGCTGGGCGCGGCCATTGGCGCTTCTCGCGCGGCGGTAGACGCGGGCTTCGTACCCAACGACATGCAGGTGGGCCAGACCGGTAAGATCGTCGCGCCTGAGCTCTACATTGCGGTGGGTATTTCAGGTGCGATTCAGCACTTGGCGGGCATGAAAGACTCCAAAGTGATCGTCGCGATCAACAAAGACGACGAAGCGCCGATCTTCCAGGTCGCCGACTACGGCCTGGTAGGGGATCTGTTTGAGATTCTTCCTGAGCTGGAAAGCAAGCTGTAAGTTTAGGAGGCCGTCCGGAATAGCCCTAGGCGGGGGCGCTGTAAACCCGTCCATGGGCGCTACTTTCGCCATCCCTGGCGAAAGACCCCCGCTACGGGCTGTTCCGGCCATGCCAACTATTTTGGCCATGCCTTAAAACCCCTTTTTGGGGTTTTCACGCTGATGGGCTTACAAACAATGATAATGAGCCACGTATGCTAACCCAACTGACTGCCTCGATGACGCTGCCGGTTATCGGCTCTCCCATGTTTATCGTTTCTGGCCCTGAGCTGGTGATTGCCCAGTGTAAGGCGGGGATTATTGGCGCGTTTCCGGCGCTGAACGCCAGGCCTGCGGAAGTGCTTCGGGAGTGGCTGCAGCAGATTACCGATACCTTAGACGACTATAACGCTCAGAATCCGCAGCAGCCCGCCGCGCCGTTTGCGGTGAATCAGATCGTGCACCCCACCAATGACCGCCTGGAGCATGATGTGGCGCTATGCGCTGAGTTTAAGGTGCCGCTGATCATTACCAGCCTGCATGCGCCCAATCGGGTGGTCGAGCAGGTACACGCCTATGGCGGCATGGTATTTCACGATGTGACCACGCTGAGGCACGCTAAAAAAGCCATCGATGCCGGGGTGGATGGGCTGATTTTGGTCTGCCATGGGGCAGGCGGCCATGCGGGGCGGCTTAACCCCTTCGCTTTTGTGGCGGAGGTCAGGCAGTTTTACGATGGCCCGCTGGTGCTGGCAGGGGCGATAACCAAAGGCGAGCAGATCGCTGCCGCTCAGGCGCTGGGCGTGGACATGGTGTATATGGGCACGCGCTTTATTGCCACCCAGGAAGCCAATGCTCAGCCCGCATACAAGCAGATGGTACTGGAAGCCGCTGCGGGGGATATCGTCTATACCAACCTGTTTACCGGCGTGCACGGAAACTACCTGCGCCAAAGCATCGAGCTGGCCGGGCTTGACCCAGAGGCACTGCCAGAGGGCGACAAAAGCGCCATGCGCTATGGATCAGGCGGCAGCAGCAAGGCAAAAGCGTGGCGGGATATTTGGGGTGCCGGGCAGGGAGTGGGGGGCATTACCACACTGAGCAGCGTGGCCGATGAAGTAGCCACGCTGCGTGCGGATTACCAACAAGCGCTGGATCAATTGCGGCGGCGCTGACGAAAAGCAGCCACGCGAGCGTGAAAATCCTCGGTGGCCTTACACTCATCCTGCAGTGCGCCTTCAAGCGTTAGCGTGTCGTCAAGCGACAGGTTCGCCGCCTGCCGCATGGCCCGTTTTGTTGCTCCCAGAGCTTGGGGTGACTGAGCCACCAGGGCCTGTGCCAGCGCTCGTGCTTCCGCTAACACCTGATCATCTTCCACTGCCCGGTTGGCCAAGCCCAGCGCCACACAGCGCTCGGCATCGATGGGTGTAGCCAGTGCCGCCATCTCAAAGGCCTGGGCGTGGCCTAGCTTGCGTACCAAATGCCAGCAAGCGCCGCCGTCGGGAATCAAGCCAATATTGATAAAGGCCAGTTTTAGGTAAGCCGAGCGGCCCATCACCACCATATCGCTGGCCAGCACGTAGGACACACCAATCCCCGCAGCAGCGCCGCTCACCGCGGCGATTACGGGCTTTTCCATCGTCATCATGCTGCGCAGCGCAGGCAAAAAAAGCGTTGCCAGCCGCTCGCTGGCAGGCTGGGTGGAGGCCTTTTCGAATTCTGCTAAATCAGCACCGGCACAAAAGGCGCTACCTTCACCGCTGAGGATCACGCAGCGCACCTGCGGGTCAGCTGCCACGGTGGCTAATGCGTCATTGAGCGCCAGGGCCGTGGGCTCGTTGAGGGCATTGCGCACCGCAGGGCGCGCAATGGTCACTTCGGCGATACCGCCCTCGGTAGTCTCAAGGTGTACTAACGGATTTTCTTCCCTGCGCATGAGCTTCTCCTTAGGCGGCGTCGAGCTGTTCGCTCACCGTCTCAAGGTGATAGTCGCTGTCGCCCAGGTAGTGGTCAAACATCACCAGATGTTTGGCGTAGTGAGCCACGTAGCACTCTTCGGTCATACCCATGCCGCCATGAAGCTGAATGGCCTGTTCCGCAATAAAGCGCGCAGACTCGCCGCAGTAAGCCTTGGCAGCGGCGATTTTATAGTCCCGCTCGTCAGCAGGCAGCGAGAGGCTGGTGGCGGCGAGAATCGCCATGGAGCGCGACTGTTCTAGGTGAAGGTGCATATCCACCATGCGGTGCTGCAGTGACTGGAACGTGGCTAGCGGCAGGCCAAACTGCTTGCGCTCTTTTAAATAGGCGAGGGTTTGGTCGCAGGCAGTTTCCATCGCACCAATGGCCTCGGCACACAGCGCGGCGCGGCCCAGAGCCAGTACCTCTGCCAATGCGTCACCTGCGTCTTCGCTTAGGCAGTTCTCTAGTGGCAGTGCCACGCTGTTCAACGTTAGGTCACCGGCGGACTGGTCATCCATTGTGCGATAGGTCTGTAAGGTGACGCCTTGCGTATTGGCAGGGACGATAAACACGCCTAGCTTGCCGGTAGGCAGTTGGGCGGTCACCAGCGTGGCGGCGGCATTGCCGAGGTTCATTACGACATCTTTGCGGCCGTTAAGCTTCCACTGGCCATCTTGTTGGCTCGCTTGGGTTGAAATATCGAAAGCGTCATAGCGGGCGGTGTGTTCTTGCCAAGCCAAGGCGAGCTGGTGTTCACCTTCTAACAGCGGAGCCAGCCAGCGCTCCTGCTGTGCTGAGTTGGCGCATAGCGCAAGCAGCTGCCCGGGCATGACTAATCCAAACAGGTACGCTTCCGGCACCAAGCCGCGCCCCAAGGCCTGCATAATAATCATTACATCGGTGCCGTCGCCGCCTAGCCCGCCGACGTCTTCGCTAAACGGCATATGCAGCAGGCCCAGCTCGGCAAACGTGCGCCATAGCGGGCTGGCCCCTTGGGCAGGCGCTTCCAGCATAGCGCGGCGCTGCTCGGGCGTTACCTGGTCGGCCACTAAGCGTGTCAGTGTCTCTTCGAGCATGCGCTGCTCGTCGGTGAGTGCAAAATCCATGGTGACCCCCTTACATACCTAAAATGGTTTTAGCGACGATGCTTTTTTGAATCTCGTTGGCACCGCCATAAATCGACAGCTTGCGACGATTAAAATACTGGGCGCTGGCGGCAGCGCCTTGGACGTATTCGTCATCTAGCGACGCATCACCATGGAGAAACTCGGGGAAGAATGGCAGGGCAGCAGGCCCAAGCGCACGGCGGGTAAGCTCGCTGATCTCCTGGCGCAGTTCAGAGCCGCGTACTTTTAGCAGCGAGCTTTCTGCACCTGGCACGCCGCCATCTCGCGCTGCGGCAATCACGCGCAAGTTGGTCACTTCCAGCGCCATCAGCTCAAGCTCGGCTTTGAGCACACGCTGGCGAAAGCTGGGGAGCGATAAAAGCGGCTTGCTGCGATGCTGCATACGGGAGGCGAGGGACTTCAAGTGGCGCAGTGCCTGCTTGGCGTGGCCAAGCCCGGCAATGCCGGTGCGCTCGTGGGTAAGCAAGAATTTGGCGCAGGTCCAGCCCTGGCCCTCTTCACCCACGCGGTTTTCTACCGGCACGCGCACATTATCGAGAAACACTTCGTTGACTTCATGAGCACCGTCGAGGGTGATAATCGGCCGTACGGTAATGCCGGGGGTCTGCATATCGATCAGCAAAAAGCTGATACCCGCCTGCTTTTTAGCGTGGGGGTCGGTGCGCACCAAACAGAACATCATGTTGGCGTGCTGGCCTAGGGTGGTCCAGGTTTTCTGCCCGTTGACGATGTAGTGGTCGCCATCGAGCACGGCGCGGGTGGATAAGCCCGCCAAATCCGAGCCAGCACCCGGCTCGGAGTAGCCCTGGCACCACCAGTCCTGGTTATTAAGAATCCGCGGCAGGTAGTGCTGTTGCTGCTCCATACTGCCAAATTTCATGATCACTGGCGCGACCATATTGACGCCAAAGGGCACCACCGTAGGGGCGTGGGCGGCGGCACACTCTTCATCGAAGATATGTCGCTGCACCGGGCCCCAGCCTGGACCGCCGTGCTCAACAGGCCAGTTGGCGGCAAGCCACCCTTGTTCGCTGAGAATATTCTGCCAGCGGATGTGGTCATCGGCGCGTAAATGGCGGCCTAGACGCACACGCTCACGGATGTCGCTCGGCAGTGCATCGGCTAAAAATCGGCGGACTTCCTCGCGGAATGCCTGCTCTTCGGGGCTAAACGTCAGGTTCATGAGTGTGCATCCTCGGAAGGCGTCTTTTTGTGAATCGATGAATGGGATGGCAGAGAGGCTTGGCGGTGCGGCCCGCCTAAATGGCGGGGGTAGCCCAGCGCTTCCACTGCCAGCAGGTCAATATCGCTCTCGCGGTAGCAGGTACCTTGCTGCGCTAGCGTCAGGCTCGCCTGCTCCATGGCTGACTGAGCGTCGTTGTCGGGCGCTTGCTTTGCGGCGTTATAAAGCGTGCTCAGTACGCTAGGCGACTTGCTCACCACCACGTTGGTCCGCAGCGCTTTGAGTGTTAAAGCCACCCGCTGCTGGTCGGTCGCGCTGGCGTGGTGATTCATCAATTCATGGAAGGGGCCGCGCTCGGCAAGCACTAGGCTGAGAGGCGATGTTGAGGCATTTGAGGTAAGTAACTGCAGCGCTACGGTGACCGCTTGAGAAGAGCAGGCGCTGGCATCTTCGCCAGGGGCGAGCAGGCACAGCTCAGTGCTATCGTTTGGGGTATCGATAAGCGTTATGCTGGCGCGCTGGGCGGCGCTATGAAGCGTCTCAAACAGCGGGTGTTCACCGATGAGGGCGATCTTCGCAAAGGGCTCAGCATTGTCTACGCCAGGAACGACATGGGGATTTCTAGCGGCAAAAAAGAGGTGAATCAGCCCTGCGCGCTGCGGGGAATCCATACAGGCCAGAAACAGCTCCCGCTCGCGGCGCAAACCCTCTTCCAGAGATGCGGCTTTGGTGCAGGCGTCAACGGCGTCCACAATGCGAAACGGAGAGAACAGTGCCGGCACGCTGGTTTCAAGCTGTTCGCGCATGGCGGCAATGGCTGAGGGGTTGGCCTCTGGAGCGGGTAACTGACCGGTGATGCGCGCCTGCTGTTGTCCCGCTAATACCTCTTTTGCCGCTGCCAAACCCGCTTCCAGCGGTGTTTGGGCATCGCTGATGGCATCGATAATGCCGATATCCTGCGCTTCAGCGGCGTCTACAAAGCGGCCGCTGGTGATGATGTCTAAGGATCTTTCCACACCTACCAAGCGGGGCAGCCGTTGGGTACCGCCTGCGCCGGGCAGTAAGCCAAGCTTCACTTCTGGTAAACCTACGCGTGTGCCTGCCAGCGCAACACGATAGTGGCAACCCAGCGCAACTTCCAAGCCGCCGCCTAGCGCAGTGCCGTGTAGCGATGCGATGAGCGGTTTCGAGCAGGCTTCTAGTTGTGTAATGACATCCGGTAGCAGCGGTGCTTGGGGCGGCTTACCAAATTCACGTATATCGGCCCCAGCGATAAAGGTGCGCCCCTCTGCCATCACCACCAGTGCTTGGGCCTGCTGGTCGGCCAACCCCTCTTCAAGGGCGCTGAGCAAACCGCTACGCACCGCTTGGCTCAATGCGTTGACGGGCGGGTTAGCGATACTAATGACGCCGACCTCGCCATGTCGCTGGTAGTGAACACTCATAGTGGCTCCCATGTTTTGCTATATGAAATTTAAAGTTGTTATACGGAATGAGGTGATCATGGCGAAAGACACCGTTGGAGTCAATAATGCAAAATAACGTTCTGCATTGCGGAATATAGTTGGCTAAACAAAAGGCCGCACAGTGGCGGCCTTAGGTAATGACTTCCGTCGTGATTGAAGCAACATCAGAAAACGGGGTTTAACCCAGCTTCTTGTAAGGCGACGCGCCGAGTTTCCATCCAGCCGTCGATAAATGCCGCTTCGTCTTCGGGGGCATCGGCTTGATAGGCTTCCCAGGTGTCCATTAGCAGCTGTTGCCGCTCCACCAGGGCGTTTTGGTGGGCGTCCATTTCATCGGTCCATACACCGCTTTCTTGGTAGTACGCCACCACAGCATCGTGGAAAGGTACTACCCAGGTCATGTTTTGATTCTCAAGGGCATAGCCGCTAGCCCCTGGGGCGTTATCTTTATAGTCGTCAAACGACTCCACTAGCGTGGTGATCAAGCCGGTGACAGTTTCAGGGGCTAAATCGGCGTTGCTCACTAGAATGGGGTAAGGGTAGCTGGCGCTGGCCAGTGGCTGTTCAGCGTTAATACCCGCGCCTGACGTCACATCGTGGGGCTGGAAGTAGGGCGCCAGTTCCAGCATCTGTGCCCAGCCTGCTTCATCGTCAGTGGGCAGTTCTGGCCACTGTAAGCCACGAGGGCTAGCCGCTAACCGCTGCGCCGCCGGTGTCACGGTGGTGGTAATAGCGGCATCGGCACGGCCGCTGATAATGCCGTCGAAGGCGGCGTTGTAGCCGGGGAAGTCGACGCGTTCAACGTCATCCCAGGTCAAACCTGCGAATGCTAGGTAGGCTTCAGCAGCTTTGTTCAGCGCATCGTCGCCGCGCAGGTAGGCTAGCCGTTTACCTTCCAGATCAGCGATGGAACCCATCTCTACGTCGCCTGCCACCGCCATGCCTATGCCAAAACTCGCCATGGAGGTTGAAATCACCCGAATAGGCTGCGGCCCCCAGTCCGGCCCGGCGAACATCATCACGCCTTCAGAGCCGTAGTAGCTGGCAATGCCGCAGGCGCAGAGATCCACGCGGCCAGTTTTCAGCGGCGTCATGCGCATGGTGTCGTTTTCACCCGGAATAACGCGGGACTGAGTGCCGTGCTCCTCTTGTAGCAGCTGGCTGATGGCCATAATCTGCGCATGGCCACTGGTGCCGGTGCCATACGCGGTCCAATTCAGCGTGCTAGGCATGGCGCTAGCGCTTCCAGCCGCCAGCAGGCCTGCCGTTAAACTACCGAGTACGAGGGTGAGGTTTGTTTTTGTGCTCATAAATATCCTCGAGGGTGGCATTAAGCGTTGGCAGTGAGCGAACGCTGGTGATGGCGCTGGCTAAGGCGGGCAAGCACCACGGCGGGTAGCAGCGCCACGGCGGCTAAACCGATCAACTCCCACTGGCTTAGCGGTACCATGCCGCCGCCCGGTAGGGCGAGCAGTAGCCCCGCGATCAGTACTAGCGCGCGAATGACGATTTCCTGCAGCGCGCCGTAGCCCAATCGCCCAACACCCATTAGGTAGCCTTGCATGGCAGAGGCAAACAGAATGATGCCGATGACTGCTTGGATAAACACGGCAATGATCATCCATGGTTCGCCCTGCATGATCAGCGCAGGGTTCAGCACGAACAGGAAGGGGATAAAGTAAATCACGCTGCCTAGGCGCATGGCCTGCAGGCCGGTTTCCATCGGGCGGGCACCGGCCACGGTGGCGGCGGCAAAGGCACCGAGTGCCACGGGTGGCGTGATAAAGCTGAGCATGCCCCAGTAGAGGATGAACATATGCACCGCCATGGGGTCCAGACCGCCGCCTTGAATCAGCGCAGGGGCGAGCGCCACCGCCAGGAAGATATAGGCCGCAGTGACCGTCATGCCAATGCCCAACACAAAGCTTGTTACCGCGCCCATAATCAGCAGTAGCGGCACGCTGCCGCCAGCGATATTGATAAAGTCGTTGGCAATGGTGCCGGAAAGGCCGGTCATGGAGAGCGCGCCCACCAGCATACCCACGCCCGCCAGAATGGCGATGAGTTCGGCGAACAGTTTGGCCGCTGACGAGAGCGTTTCGGTGACATCCTTCCAACCCCAGCGGTTCTGCTTAGAGAGTTGGTTGAGCACTAACAGCAGGGCGGTCGCATAGAACGGGGCAACCGCTTCGCGCTGCATGATCAGCAGCATCCATACCAGCAGGCCGAAGACGAAGATAAAGTACCAGCCCTCTTTCAGCGTTTGCTTAATCGACGGCAGCTCTATGGCGGGCAGGCCTTTGATGTCATTGCGCGCGGCATAGGCATCAATTTGAATGAACAGGCCAAGGAAATAGAGAATCGAGGGAATGACCGCTGCCAGCGCCACCGCTGAGTAGGGAATATCCAGGAACATGGCCATCACGAAGGCGGTGGCACCCATCACTGGGGGCATCAATACGCCACCGGTTGAGGCGCAGGCTTCCACACCGCCCGCAAACGAGCGGCTCATGCCAATGCGGCGCATGGCCGGAATCGAGAGTACCCCGGTGGTCAGCACGTTACTGATCACGCTGCCGCTCATGGAGCCCATCAGGCCGCTGGAGAAAATCGACACCTTAGCTGGGCCGCCGCGTACATGGCCTAAAAGCGCAAAGGCTAAATTAATGAAGAATTTGCCGCCGCCGCTTTTTTGCAGCACCACGCCAAACACCAGAAAGCCAATCACCAGGCCCGCAAACGCCTGTAGCGGAACCCCCATGATGCTTTCGGTGCTCATGGTGTGGTACATCGCTGTTTCAGGCAGGCTAGAAGGGAATGCCTGGATGGGGCCAGGAACGATATCGGCTACCAAGGGGTAAAGCGAGAACACCCCGGCAATGATGGCAATCGGCAAACCGCCGGCTCGGCGGGCGGCTTCGATAATCAATAACCAGTAGGCATAGCTGAAATAAATGGCGATATCCGGAGCTGCAAACGCCCAGCCGCGCTCCAGAATGGGAACAGCGTTATACACAAAGTAGCCACCCACGATCAGCGTTACAGCGCTAAGCAGGTAGTCATACCAGGGAATGGATTGCTCCTGTTGGCTGCTGCGCATGGGCCATAGCAGAAACACGAGCGGCAGTAGCAGTGCCACCACTGCGTAGTAAAACTGAGTTTCCAGCCCGGTCACGAACGTGAGCAAGCCCCAGTTAAACAGGTAGTCCAGCGTCATCATCATGAGTAATACGGTGACGGTGGCAGGCACCCAACGAAGCGCCAGAGGCAGCTCGCGGATTTGGCTGATTTTTTCTTTAACCTGCGGCGTGCTGGCAGGTGTGGTATCGGTGGTCATAGGGCGTTCCATCAATCAGCAGGGGCGGCGAGCGCCGCCCCGTGGCGAGTTACTCGAAGATCGGCTCGAACCCAGCATCGGTGAGCGCCGTGGCGCGGGCGGCCATCCAGTCAGTAGTAAACGTATCGGCATCGCTGGGTGCGTCTTGCATAAACTGCTCCCAGGCCTGCATTAATACGTTTTGACGCTCAACGAGTTGGTCTTGGTGGGCCTGCATCTCATCGGTCCACACGTCGATCTCTTTGTAGTACTCCACCACTGCGTCGTGGAATGGGATTACCCACTGTAGATCCTGGTACTCCAGCGCGTAGCCCACTGCACCCGGCGCGTTATCTTTGTAGTCGTCGTAGTTTTCCTGCATCGCTTTGATTAAACCGTAAGCGACATTGTCATCAAGGTTTTGATTCGCCACCACAATGGGGTACGGATAGCTGGCGCTGGGTACCGGGTTGTCGGCGCTAATGCCGCCTGCACCGGCGGTGACTTCATGGGGGCGGAAGTAAGGTGCCACCGCCGCCATGCGTTCCCAGCCAGCTTCATCGTTAGGGTCAAGCACCGGCCAGCTAACGCCCCTAGGGCTGCTCGCGAGCTGCTGAGCGGGCGGCGTAACGGTGGTAGTGAACGAGGCGTCCACATCGCCAGCAATAATACCGTCGAAAGAGCGGGCATAGCCGGGGTAGTCAACGCGTTCAACGTCATCCCAGGTTAGGCCGCCGAAGGCAAGGTACGCCTCAGTGCCTTTGTTAAGGGCATCGTCACCGCGAATATAAGCAATGCGTTTGCCTGCTAAATCGGCGGGGGTTTCAACGTCCAAATCCCCCGCCACGGCCAGTGACAGGCCAAACGACGCGGTAGAGGTGGTAATCACGCGCAGCGGCTGCGGACCCCAATCGCGGTCGGCAAACATCATGACCCCTTCGGCGCCGTAGTAGCTGGCGATACCGCAAGCACACAGGTCAACGCGACCCTGTTTGAGGGGCGTCATACGGGAGACATCGTTATCGCCGGGCAGAATGCGCACAGAAGAGTCGTACTTATTCTGCAGCATATTGCCAATGGCAACGGCCTGGGCGTAGCCGCTGGAGTTGGTGCCGTAGGCGGTCCAGGCCATGGTGCCAGGGAGTTCTACCTCGCTGGCATGGCTGATTGATGCACTCAATAAAGAAAGGGGAAGTGCGGCGATGAGTAGGCGGTGAGCAAACGGACGCATTGAGATGCTCCTTTATTGTGGTTGCTTCTATTGTGATTGTTACTTTCAGGTTCGTTACGTTTAGTTACTTTGTGTTTTGCTATGCGGTATTTGGTTTTGCTAAGTGGTCGAGTGATAGTAGGTAAGGCCAGAGAGGCTGTCAACGCTGTTCTCATAGGCGACTACAAATAGTCCTTAGCACAACGTAAAAAGCCAGGCGGTTGCCTGGCTTTTCAATAAGTTATGATTCTTAAAGCTAAGAAAATTCGCGCCATGCCGCGTAGGTGCTTAAAAATACCCGCCCGGTTAAAGCCTCCAGGAAATCACTTTTTTTCAACTGGTCCATCACCGGTCCTTTCACCTCGGACAGGTGTAGTTTGACATCGGAATCCTTCAAGCGAGCATTGATGGCATCCAAGCTCTCCAAAGCTGAGGCATCAATCAGGTTGACCGCTGAACAGATCAGCACGACATGCTCAAGCTCCGGGCGGCTGGCCACCAAGTTGTAGACGGTGTCTTCAAGATAACGCGCATTGGCGAAGTAAAGGCTCTCATCGATGCGCAGCAGAGCTGCGTTGCTTACCGTCTCCACATCGTGCCGCTCTATGTTGCGAAAGTGCTCGGTATCCGGCACTCGGCCCACTAAGGCACTGTGGGGGCGGCTGGTGCGGTATAAAAAGAGCGCAATAGAGAGCGTCACTCCGCCAATAATGCCCGCTTCAATGCCTTCCACCAGCGTTAATAGAATGGTGACCGCCATGGCGGCAAAGTCGCTGCGGGAGTAGCGCCAGGTTTGGCGCAGCATGGGGATATCCACCAGCGTTAAAATAGACACCGTGATGGTGGCGGCAAGCGTCGCGATGGGCAGATAGTAAAGCCAGCCGGTAAACGCCATCGTCACTAGCGCAATGCCGAGTGCGGCAAAGGCCCCAGCAGCAGGCGTTTGCGCGCCCGCATCATAATTGATGACGGTGCGGGATAAGCCGCCTGTAACAGGCATGCCGCTGGTAAAGCCTGCCGCTAAGTTGGCGGCTCCTAAGCCAATCAGCTCCTGGTTGGGAGAGATACGCTGGCGCCGTTTTGCCGCCAGCATCTGCCCCATAGAGACCGATTCCACGAAGCCTACCAAACTGATCAGCATGGCGGGGATAAGGAGTGCCCGCCAAAGTGATACGTCGCTCCAAGGAAAGCTCAAGGCGGGCAGGCCACTGGGAATGGTGCCAACGACGGCTACACCCTCGTTGTAGGCGAGCTGCCAATACCACGTGGCCAGGGTGGTGATGATCACGGCAAACACCGGGCCTGCTTTGGTGATTAAATCAGCGAGTGTGGCAGGCAGGCCAAGTTTGATGAGGCTCTTCTTGCCGAAGCGGCGCATCAGCACCAGAAAGAGCAACGTTCCTCCACCGATGGTCATGGTGTAAGGATTGTAGGTAGATAGGTTGGGTAGCAGCGTCATCAAGCGTTCGACCAACGTAAAACCGCTGCTGGCGACGCCTAACAGGCTGCCCAGCTGGCTGACGGCAATCAATATGCCTGACGCGGTCAAAAAACCGGATATGACCGGATGACTCAAAAAGTTGCTAAAAAAGCCCATCTTCATCGCGCCCATGGCAACCAACAGGGCACCGGAGAGCAATGAAAGCACAAGGGCCGCCTGGAGATATTCGGGCGAGCCCGGAGTGGCCACCGAAGAGAGGGCTGCCCCAGTCATCAGTGCGATGATGGCGACGGGCCCCACGGCCAAGGTTCTGCTGGTGCCCATCAAGGTGTAGAGCAATTGCGGCAAAATGCTGGCATACAGCCCCACTACCGCTGGCAGGCCTGCCAGTAGGGCGTAAGCCAGTGACTGCGGTATGACCATGACGGTCACGATCAGCCCCGCCAGAAGATCGGCTCCCAGCAAACGCTTGTGGTAATGAGGTAGCCAATTGAAGATGGGCAAATAGCGTTTGAACATAAGCTCCTAGGCGTTCGCCACGTCAGTATGAAAGCAACAGCAAAAACGAAGGCAGATAGTTTAGCGCGTTATGTCCTCAATAACGGCATGGTTGGGTTATTTCCCCGTACTGCGCTCTTCCCCCAAAGTGCTACTTATTTCATTAGCATAAACCGTTAAGCTGACTGAGAAAGTGGGAATCTCCCCTATCGCATCGTCTTACGACTCAACAACGTCAATTACAAAAGAGTGCACCACATGCGACTACTTCGTTGGCTAGTGCCACTGCTCTTGATCATTACGGCGACTTGGCTGGTATCGCTTCCTGGACCATGGCCTTATGCGGCGATGGTATGCGCTTTGTTGGCAGGAATGACGGCTGTCGTAAGTGCCCTCTATGGCATTTATAACGCGGGTCAGCAACAGTTGGAACGCACTGCGCTATTCAAACCCCTGCGTGATTATGGATCCCTTCGGGCCATGGCGTACCGACTGATGAAGCGTGCCAGCAGTACCGCCATTGCCTCGGCAGAAGTGTCTCACTACGCCGACCTGATGGCTCAGCGATTGGGCAAGCAGGAGAGCATGGCGAGCGAGGCGTCCTCAAGTATGAGCGCGATCAACACCGCCATCGTGCAGGTCAGCGCCAGCGCCTCTCAAGTGGCTGCACTGGCTGAAAGCGCTCGTCAAGCTAGCCACCACAATCATGACGAGCTGACGGATATCATTAAGGACATGACCGACGTGGCCGAACGCTCCAGCCAAGCATTGGAGATGCTGACGGCGCTTAACGATAAAATCGAGCGGGTGCGGAGTGTCACCTCGATGATCGAAGACATCGCAGAGCAAACCCACCTGCTCTCCTTGAACGCCTCCATTGAAGCGGCGCGCGCTGGCGAACACGGGCGTGGGTTTGCCGTGGTGGCGGGGGAGGTTCGTAACTTAGCGATGAAAACCTCTACCGCTACTCAGAGCGTCGATGATCTAGTGAAAGACATGCATCAAAGCGGGCAAAGCGTGGTGGTCACGATGAACGATCTGATGACCCGCGTGCGAGAGCGCTCTCAAGGTATGCAGCGTGTCGGCAGCAGCCTAGCGACGATCACGGAAGAGTTCGATCAAGTCGAGCAAGAGATTACCAGCGTGGCGGAGGCCATGAGCAGCACGAAGGCGCACAGCCAGACCGTCGCCGACAGCCTACGGCAGTTGGAAGAGGACGTGGACGAAGGTAATCGCAATATGCACGAGCTGGCCCTGCAAGCGCGGGCGCTGATGGATGCTGCCGAAGGCGTCGATGGCGAATTGGCACAGCAGCGATTGCTGGGGCGGCACCAAACGGTATTCATGGCCGCCCGCCGTACGGCCGACCGCATTGGCAAGCTGTTCGAAACGGCCATTGCGCAAGGCACATTATCAGAAGCGGCGCTGTTTCAACCCGACTACGCTGCCATCAGTGGCACCCGTCCGCCGCTGTACCATACCGGCTTCGACCGTTTCACCGACCAACAGCTGCCCACGCTACAAGAGCCGCTGCTTAGTGAGCATGGTTTGAGCTATGCGATTGCCTGCGACCGCAACGGATACGTGCCGACTCACAACGCTGCAGTGAGCCGCGAACCCACCGGCGACTACGACCACGACCTTAAGTATTGTCGTAGCAAACGAATTTTCGACGACCCGACTGGCAGTCGCTGCGGTGCGCATGAGAAGCCGCTGTTACTACAAACGTACAAACGCGATACCGGAGAGATCATGCATGACCTCTCTGTGCCCATCTATGTCAACGGCAAACACTGGGGCGGCTTTCGAGTGGGGTATCAGCCCGACAAAGAGACCGCCAAGCCGGTGAGCGAGGAGCCAGCACTGCCAGCGTCAAACGGCCGCTTGGCGAGGGCGTGACTGCCAGGATGACCAAGAGTAGAGTGCCAGTCCTGTCCAAATCATTACAAAAGTGGCGAGTTGAATCAGGCCCAGCGGCTCACCAAAGATCGTCAGTGCAATCAAAAATTGAATGCTGGGGTTGATGTACATCAAGAATCCCAGCGTTGCTAAACGTAGACGGCGGGCCGCGCCTGCAAAGGCCATGAGGGGCAGGGCGGTCAGAACGCCACTCACGACGAGAAGCGCAGACATAGGGACATCGTGCAAGAAGTGCGATGTTCCCTGCCAACTCATCCACGTTAACGCGACCAAGGCCAGAGGAAAAAGCAGCAGCGTTTCCACAAAGAGGCCGGATAAGCCATCCAGCGGAACCTGCTTGCGAAACAAGCCGTAGCTACCAAAGCTCAACGCGAGCAGCAGACTGATCCATGGTAATTCCCCCAGCATGACGAACTGAATGGCAATCGCTAGGCTGGCAAGGCCCAGGGCCATCAACTGCAATTTAGCCATCACCTCTCGCAGTACTAACATGCCGAGTGCGACATTCACCAACGGCGTGAGAAAGTAGCCTAAACTGGCTTGCAGTACCTGCTTACTCTCCACTGCGTAAATATAGATACCCCAGTTGAAGGCGATCAACAACGCACAGGCCAGCACCCGTCCCAGGCGCTTGGGTTCGATCAATGCCGCTACCACCGGCGGCCAGCGGCGCAGAACACTGATCAATCCGACCAGAAATAGGCATGACCATAAAATCCGATGAATCAAGATTTCGAGCGCAGGAATCCCATCGAAGAGAGCAAAAAAGAGCGGAAAACACCCCCACATGGTGTAGGCCGTCAAGCCGAACATAACGCCTTTGACCGCTTCAGGGTCTCGTGGAGCGGATGGAAGCATAGCAGCCTCATTAAGTAAAAATGCTAATCTAGCACACAATTTACAAACACACCGATGCAAAGGAGACGCGGCATGAGCCAATTGAAAACCAGCCTAGTGCAGTGCGATTTACGCTGGGAGGATCCGCAAGCCAACCACACACATTTAGAGGCGCTGCTCGGTGAACTGGATAGCCGTGATACGGACGTGATCGTGCTGCCCGAGATGTTCGCTACTGGCTTTACGATGAACTCCAGAGAAATGGCGCAGCCCATGGCGGACAGCCAGAGCGTGGCTTGGCTGCAGGCTCAAGCGAAGGCAAGAGGATGCGTCATGACTGGCAGCGTCGCCGTTGTGGATGATGGCCAATATTTCAACCGTATGGTGTGGGCAACTCCCACTGGGAATGTAAGCTACTACGACAAGCGCCATCTGTTCCGCATGGCTGGTGAGCACGAACGCTATGGCATGGGCAAGCAGCGTCACATCGTCGAACTCAACGGATTCAAGCTTCAGTTAAGTGTGTGTTATGACCTGCGTTTTCCCGTTTGGATGCGCCAGCAGCCAGCAGAAGGAGAGCATTTCGAGTATGATGCCATCCTGTGCGTGGCTAATTGGCCCGCTCCTCGGCGGCATCCGTGGCGTACGTTGCTACAGGCGCGCGCGGTGGAAAACCTCGCTTACGTGGTGGGCGTTAACCGCGTGGGTGAAGATGCCAAGGGGCTGGCCTATAGCGGCGACTCCATGCTGGTCGATTTCAAAGGGGAACCTCTGATCGACCATCCCGCCCATACTCCGTTTATTGAAACGGGGACGTTAGATAAAACGGAACTCGATGCCTTTCGTGACAAATTTCCTGCCTGGCAAGATGCCGACCGCTTTTCGTTACTGCCAGGAGTGGGGCAATAATGCGACTTGATCATTTTTTAAGTGAGACTTCGCCACTAACCCGCAGTTTGGCAAAACGCGCGCTTAAAAACGGTGAGGTGACGCTCAACGGTGAGCCGATTAAACAGTCGGCCACCCAGATCGATACCGAGAATGACGAAGTGAAACTCAATGGTGAGAGGCTCGCCTTAGTGGGTCTTCGCTACGTAATGCTGCATAAGCCGGTGGATGTCGAGTGTACTGCTCGTCGGGGGCTCTACCCACGAGTCATCGACATTATCGACTTACCGAAAGTGGAGCGGCTGCAGCCCGTAGGGCGTTTAGATGTGGATACTACCGGCCTGTTACTACTGACCGATGACGGCCAGTGGTCTCACCGAGTGACCTCGCCACGCCACCGCTGTGCCAAAGTCTACATAGCGGAGTTGGCCGAGCCGATGGAAGGTGAGGCCGCACAGTGGGCGGTAGATCAAGTCGCGCAAGGCATACTCTTGGACGGTGAAGAAACGCCGACACAGCCTGCCACGCTGCGATTTGTGACCCCACAGCAGGCAGAGCTGACCATTACGGAAGGGCGTTACCATCAGGTGAAACGCATGTTCGCTGCTTTAGGCAACCACGTGAATGCGTTGCACCGCCGCTCGATTGGCGATGTGGTACTGCCTGATGATTTGGCCCCAGGTGAGTGGCGGGAGCTGACGGCAGAAGAGATTGCCAGCTTTTAAGCGCTGATGATCCTCAATACGTCGCCTTGGACGCTATATCCATAGCGGCGTTTTTGTAGCGAAGTAGGTCCTCATATTTATACCGTTATCTTGTATCCATCACTTTCGATTTGCCCACCCGAGTCATATTGACCCAACCGAAAATAAGTGAGGCAGAAACCTAGTGCAGATGTGCGGCTTCAATCAGCGCTTTGGTGTAGGCATGCTGGGGAGCGGCGAGCACTTCTAGACAGTTGCCTTGCTCTACCACGTCGCCATCTTTGAGCACCATGATGCGGTGAGCCATGGCGCGCACAACGGCAAGATCGTGGCTGATAAACAGATAGCTGAGCTGGCGGCGTGCCTGCAGTTCTCGCAGCAAGATCACCAGCTGCTTTTGCACGGTGCGGTCAAGGGCGGAGGTGGGCTCATCAAGTACCAGCAGCTCTGGCTCCAAAATAATTGCCCGCGCCACGGCAATGCGCTGGCGCTGTCCGCCAGAAAACTCGTGGGGGTAGCGAGCCGCGCAGCTCTCCGGTAAGCCGACTTCCCGCAGGGTGCGGTGTACGCGTTCAGCGATGTCTGTCTCGTCTAAAGCGGGGAAGTGAAAGCGTAGCCCCTCACTGACGATATCGAACACCGGCATACGCGGCGAGAGAGCGCCATAAGGGTCCTGAAACACCATTTGAAAACGGTGGCGCTGACGTCGAAGCGCATCGCCAGAGAGCTGACTCAATGGCGTATCGCCCAGCTGCGCGTCGCCCTGGCTTGCCACCAAACGCATGATGGCGGAGGCAAGGGTCGTTTTGCCGGACCCGGACTCTCCGACGATGCCTAGCGTTTCACCCGGTGCAATGGTCAGATCAGTGGCCTTCAACGCGTCAAAGGCAGGCGGTTGACGTTGAAACAGTCGCGTTTTGGGCCGTGGGAAGCTCACGCGAAGCTGCCGTGTGGTCAACAAGGGCATCGTATTCGCAGGTTCTGCGGGTCGGCCTTCGGGCTCGGCGGCAATCAGCGCTTTCGTGTAGTCACTTTGTGGTTGGCTGAAGACCTGAGCAACGCTGCCGGTTTCTTGCACCTTGCCTTGGTACATCACGCAGACACGGTCGGCATGGCGGCGGACGAGGTTCAGGTCGTGGCTGATCAGCAGTACCCCCATGCCATGGTGGTCGCGCAGCTCTTTCAAGAGCGCAAGAATGTCTTGCTGCACGGTGACATCGAGTGCCGTGGTAGGCTCATCGGCAATCAATAGGGCGGGGTTGTTGGCAATGGCCATGGCGATCATCACTCGCTGGCGCTGACCGCCAGACAGTTGATGGGGCCATGCATCCAGCAACTCCTCGGAGCGAGGGAGTTTGACTTGTTCCAAAAGCGTTTTGGCTCTCTGCCGCGCCGCTTGCCCGGTTAAGCCTTGATGCAATCGAAGAGTTTCGCCAATTTGTTTGCCGATGCGATGCAGCGGGTTGAGCGATGTCATGGGCTCTTGAAAAATGAAGCCCACCCGGTTGCCGCGAATGCCGTTCCAGTCACGTTTGCCCAGCGTGGAGAGGTCGCGACCTTCCAGCCAGCGTTGGCCGCGCACCTGTGCATTGCTGGGCAATAGATCGATGGCCCCCAGCGCAGAAACCGATTTGCCCGAGCCAGATTCTCCTACAATGGCCAGCGTTTCACCCGCCCTCACTGAGAGCGATAGGCGGTCTACGACGGTTTTGCCGTCGAAGGCCACCGTTAGCTCATCGAGCTGGAGGAGCGGTTTGGCAGTGGAGTCAGACATGGGTGGCTTCCTGGGCAGTGGTAGAGCGCTGCTTGACGTGGCGCGGGTCGAAGGCGTCGCGTAGTCCTTCGCCGATGAAGACCAGCAGAGACAGCATGATGGCCAAGGTCATGAAAGCGGTAATCCCCAACCAAGGAGCATGCAGGTTATTCTTGCCTTGAGCCGCTAGCTCGCCTAGCGACGGTGACCCCGGTGGCAGGCCGAAGCCTAGAAAGTCCAGCGCCGTCAGGGTGCCAATCGCGCCGGTAAAAATGAACGGAATGAACGTCAATGTGGCCACCATGGCGTTGGGTAACACGTGTCGCCACATGATCAATCGAGAGGGCAGGCCCATGGCTTTGGCGGCGCGAACGTACTCCAAGTTACGGGCGCGCAGAAATTCGGCGCGCACGATATCCACGAGCCCCAGCCAGGAAAAGAGCAGCATGATGCCTAACAGCCACCAAAAGCCCGGCTGCACGAAGCTCGCCAGAATAATCAACAAAAACAGTACCGGCAGGCCAGACCATACTTCGGTGATCCGCTGGCCGATCAAGTCAACTTTGCCGCCAAAATAGCCCTGCACACCGCCCGCGAAGACACCAATCACCAACGATCCTGCCGTCAATACCAATGCAAACGCGACGGAAAGTCTGAAACCATAGATCACTCGGGCTAGCACGTCGCGGCCTTGATCATCGGTACCCAGCCAGTGGCGATGGTCGGGCGGCGCTGGTGAAGGCCGCGTCATCTGCATGTCTAAGGTTTGATAAGAGAACGGAATGATGGGCCACAGTGCCCAGCCGTGTTCGCTAATTTGCTGCTGAATGAAGGGGTCCAGGTAATCGGTGCGGGTCGGTAGAAAGCCGCCAAACTCCGTTTCTGGATACTCCACCAACAGCGGCACATACCACTGGCCGTCATACTGCATGACGATAGGTTTATCGTTGGCGATCAGCTCGGCAAAGAGGCTAACGAGAAACAAAACGCCGAACAGCCACAAAGAGACGCGAGCGCGGCGATTGTCTCGAAACGCGGCGAGGCGGCGCCGCGTGATGGGCGAAAGACGTGAGGTGATCGCGTGCATATCAAGACTCCCTCGACGCAAAATCGATACGTGGGTCGACCCAGACGTAGGTCAAATCCGATACCAGCTTGAGCAAAAGGCCGATCACGGTGTAGAGGAAGAGCGTGCCGAAAATGACCGGATAGTCGCGTTGCATGACTGCTTCAAAGCCCAGCAGGCCCAGGCCATCCAGTGAGAAGATCACCTCGATCAGCAGCGCGCCGGTGAAGAAAATACCAATCATGGCAGAAGGCAGCCCCGCGATAATGATCAGCATGGCGTTGCGGAACACGTGGCCGTATAACACGCGCTGCTCATCGGCGCCCTTGGCGCGGGCGGTCAGCACATACTGTTTGTGTATTTCGTCAAGAAAGCTGTTTTTGGTTAGCATCGTCAGCGTGGCAAAGCTGCCAATCGAGGCCGCGATGACGGGAAGGGTGATATGCCAAAAGTAGTCCTTTACCTTTCCCCAGGTAGAGAGCTCGGCAAAGTCGGGCGAGGTCAGCCCGCGCAGCGGGAACCAGTCCAAGTAGGTGCCCCCGGCAAATAGGACGATCAATAGAATGGCGAATAGGAAGCCGGGGATGGCGTAGCCCACGATCACCAGTCCAGATGTCCAGACGTCGAACCGTGAGCCGTGGCGCAGGGCTTTGCGGATGCCCAAAGGAATGGAAATCAGATAGACCAGTAAGGTAGTCCACAGGCCGAGAGAAACCGAGACGGGCAGACGCTCGATCATGAGCTCGATCACCGGTCTATCACGAAAGAAGCTGGTGCCAAAATCGAAGGTTAGGTAGTCCGCCATCATACCGATGAAGCGTTCGTGGGCGGGTTTATCGAAACCAAACTGCTGCTCTAGCTGCTCGATGAAGCGTGGATCGATGCCCCGTGCGCCTCGCGAGTCATCATTGATCTGGACATCCGCACCGCCCATGTCCAGCCGCGTGCTGGACATGGCGTTGGCACCTTCGAAGCGCGCCAGCATTTGATCGATCGGCCCGCCTGGGGCGGCTTGAACAATCATGAAGTTGAGCAGCATGATGCCGAACAGCGTCGGAATCATCAGTAGCAGTCGGCGTAAGGTGTAACGTGCCACAGCGCACTCCACGAAAGGATGACAACGAGCAGTGGTTGTCAGTAATGGTTGTCAGCGATCGATATCAGCGTTCATGCCAAGCGTCCAACCGCGTGCTTCCCTAGCGACGGCGAAGACGTTGCTGCAGTGCTGCTTCGCGTTCGGTATCTACCCACCACGCATCGAGGTCCATGGCGTAGTCAGGAAAAGGCTCGGGGTAGCCAAATTTATCCCACACGGCGATACGTGTCTCGCCAGAGTGGTAGTGTGGAATGACATAAAAGCCCCAGCGCAGCACGCGGTCAAGGGCGCGCGTTGCAGTATCCAGCGACTCCCGGTCATCCGCGCGGATAAGGTCTTCCACCAGCGCATCCACGGCAGGGTGGGAAAGGGCCATACGGTTACGGCTCTGGGGCGCTTCGGCAGCGGCGCTGGTCCAATAATCACGCTGCTCGTTACCAGGGTTGTTGGATTGCGGGAAATGGCTGATGACCATGTCGTAGTCGTAATCACGCACCCGGTTGAGGTACTGGTTGATATCGACGATCCGCATGGAGGTCTGAATGCCCAGGCGCGCCATGTTGCGTAACATCGGCTGGACCACGCGCTCCAGCCCGGCGTCATACAGCAGCACTTCGAGCGAGAGTGGACGCCCCGCATCGCTCACCAGCACGCCATCCTCGACCCGATAGCCCGCTTCGCGCAGCAGCTCCAACGCCAGTCGAAGGCGCTCACGCAACTCGGTAGGGTGTTCGATAGGCAGGGGGGCGGTAAACAGTCGATCCGATTGGTGCGACGCCAATAGCTCGTCACGGTAGGGTTCCAGCAGTGCCAGCTCCTCCTCGGAGGGCTTGCCGACCGCCTCCATTTCGGAGTTTTGAAAGAAGCTTTCGGTGCGAGCGTAGGTATCATAGAAAATGTTGGTATTGAGCCAGGGAAAGTCGAAGGTCAGGCTCAGGGCTTCCCGCACGCGGGGATCCTGGAATTTTTCTTTACGCAGGTTGAATACGAACGCCTGCATCATCGACGGGTTGACGTCTGGCACGGTGATGCGTTTTATCAGCCCGTCTCGGTAAGCAGGAAAGTCGTAACCAATCGCCCACGTCGCGGCACGCGCATCGATACGGAAGTCGGTTAGCCCCGCTTTGAAGGCCTCCCAGGCGATATCTCGATCCCGGTAGTATTCATATACCACGCGGTCGATGTTGTAGCGCCCGACGTTAACGGGCAGGTCTTTGCCCCAGTAGTCGTCGTCACGCTGATAGACGATCCGGCGTCCCGGGTCGACCTCGCTAATACGGTAAGGGCCAGAGCCGGGATGGGCGGCCAGCGTCGGGGTGCTAAAATCACGCGGTTCCCAATAATGGCGGGGCAGGATGGGTAGCTGTGCGACGATTAGTGGCAGTTCGCGAGACTCGGTGTCGTTAAACTCGAAGCGCACCTGATGCTCGTTTAGCGCGATGGCTTTTTCGACGCCTGCATAGTAACTGGCATAGAACGGATTGCCCTGTTCGCGAAGGAGATCGAACGTAAACACCACATCGTACGCTGTGAGGGGCTCTCCATCCTGAAAGCGTGCCTGTTCGCGCAGGTCGAACTCCATCCAGCGACGCTCGGGGTCCAGGCGCACGCCTTCCGCGACCAGCCCGTAAAGGCTGAACGGCTCGTTGGGGTTGCTGGCCATCAGCGTGTCGTAGATTTGCGAAATGCCAGTGGCCGGTGTGCCACGGATGATGAAGGGGTTGGTCGAATCGAAGCTGCCGCCCACGGCAGTGTGCGTGATGGAACCGCCTTTGGGCGCCTGCGGGTTGACGTGGGGGAAGTAAGCGAAATCGTCAGGCAGCGCCGGGCTGTCGTAGAGCGATAGCCCATGCACGGTCTCGACTGGCGCCTCGGTGGCGGGAGCGGCCCTCTCTTCCGAGGCCCATAGCGAGCAGCTCAGCAGCAGAGCGCTGATCAGTAACACCGTAGTCTTAAGCATGACGCTGCGTGCCATCGGTAAACTTCCTGTTGTAACCCTGACTCGTCGTGATACCACCCTAATACGGATTGTTGCCGTCTCTGCTATTGGCCCGACAGAGACAGCAGCTGTCCCGGCTGAAGTGCTTCCGGGCGCTCGATGGCATTCCAACGGATGAGGTCTTGCTGATCGAGATTATACTGTGCGGCAATCGTTGACAGGTTATCGCCCCGCTCGACACGGTGCACGTCCGGGGTGCTGGTCGAGGCCAGCGCCGTGTCATTGGATTGCGAAAGCTGAGCTAACACCTGTGTATCCACTTCCTCAGGCACCAGAAGCGTTTGTGCGCTGCGTGGGTCGAGGCTGCCATTGAGCAGTCCAGGGTTTAGCTCGGCCAGCGCGGATCGGCTGACATCCAACAGTTGTGATGCTTGTGCCAAGCTGACCGGCTGCTCCAACTGCACTTTGGCGAAGGCGGGGTCAGGATGGATATCCGGCAGTTTGACGCCGTACTTCTCAGGCTCGTTGATGATGGTGGCAATCGCTTTGAGCTTGGGCACGTACTGCATCGTTTCATGCGGCAGGGATAGATCCCAATACTTGCCTGCTAGCCCTTGGCTCTGCGCCTGGCGCTGAGCGCGATTGACCGTCCCTGCGCCCGCATTGTAAGCGGCTAGCGAGAGCATGAGATCTCCCTCGTACCACTCGTCGGCCTGCATTTCGAGATAGTCCAGCGCTGCTTCCGTCGAGGTCACGACATCGAGGCGGCCATCGTAATGACCGTTGCGCACCAGACCCAATGCATCGCCGGTGCCGGGCATGAACTGCCACAGACCCGCCGCGCCGAGATGGCTGCGCGCGCTGGGGTCGAAGGAGCTTTCGACGAAGGGAATCAAGGCGATCTCACCCGGTAGACCTCGGTCGCTTACCTGTTGGGCAATCCAGGCAAGCCAAGGTGTGGCCCGTTCGGTGATGGCCGCGATGTTCTCTGGGCTGGAGCGATAATACTCGATCCACTCATCGACTCTTGCCTGTGCATCGGCAGGAAGGTCTTTCTCTTGCCATTGGAAGCTGGCGCGCAGCGAGCTCCAAGCATCCTGGGGCTCCAGTACCAGCGACTCCCAGAAGTGGTGATGCAGCGCCGTAGGCTGAAAATGCGTTGCGCTGCGTTGGCCGCCATCCGTGGTGGCGTCGTTGACGGTGGTGTACGTCAAGTTTGGATCGGTAGCAGAGGCTTGCGAGCTTGCTGCCGCGGCCAAAAAAAGGCCCATTACTACGGTGCTCCCAGCGCTTAGCAATAAGCGCTGGCGAATCGTTCGATAGGTCATAATTGGGTTCGTGTCTAATCGATAGCGTTCTTAAAAACGGTTCTTCCACTCCCGAAGAGTGGTGAACGTAGCGAGTTCATCATGGTTATCCCCCTGGGTGCCTGCTGCTTGGCGCACGCTATCGGTGCCCACACGCAGGTAGGGGTTGATGGTCAGCTCGCGTCCTATCGTGCTGGGTAACGTTGGCCGGTCCAGTGCCCGCGCTTTCTCACACTCCTGCAGTGCGTGCGTTACAGCGTCATTCTCAGGGTCGGCAGCACGTGCAAACGCGAGGTTCGCCTGCGTATATTCATGCGCTGCAAAGACCAGCGTATCCTCAGGGAGTTCCGCCAAGCGATTCAATGAGCTAAACATTTGCTCGGGCGTGCCTTCGAAAAGGCGTCCGCAGCCAGCGCAAAAGAGCGTGTCGCCGCAGAAAAGTAAGGCAGGAATACCCGCTGTAAAATAGCTGATGTGATCCAGCGTGTGGCCCGGTGTGGCCATGACCTCGAACAGGCGACCCATAATACGTACCTGATCGCCGTCGCCAACGCGCTCATCAATCCCCTGGATCGTAGGGTTGTCGGGTCCGATCACTCGGGGAGAGTAGCGTTGGATCAGCGTGGCCAAGCCACCAGTGTGATCCTGATGATGATGGGTGATCAGGATGGTGTCGAGGGTGAGCGACTCACGCTCTAGAAACTCGATGACAGGCGCTGCCTCACCGGGGTCCACCACGCAAACGCTTTGACTGGTATCCTGTCTTATTAGCCAAATATAGTTGTCGCTTAGGGCGGGTATCGGTGTCACGCTCATCATTGGCGAGATCCTTTAAATGCTAACAATGCGTAACGTTCTATGATGCACGGTCGTGCGCCAAAACGGACGCATAAAGACGTTAAAAAGCCGTTACTGTGGAGGGAAGCGCCGTTTATGTCAAATTCGCCAAAGGCCATCAGCCTGGCCCAGCGCATGACCAACGCGCAGGCTTACTGGCAAACCGACGCCGGGCGCGCGCTTTGGGAAACACAACGCGCCTGTTTAGGCCCCGTGGTCGAAGGCCGTAAAGGCGGTCACAGTTTAGAAATGGGCATGGGGCCAGCGATGATGGATATGTCCGCCATCGCCCACCCGATCCGCTGGGCGCCCAGCCTATCCTTGGTGGAAAGCAGTGCCACCTTGGTCTGTCCGCCGGATCAATTGGCGCTGCCCGACCGCTGCTTGGATACCGTGGTCCTTCATCATTGGCTGGAACATCTTCCAGAGGCCCATTACACGCTGCAAGAAGCCGCCCGTGTCACGGCCGATAATGGGGTGCTGGTCCTGTTTGGCTTCAACCCCCTTGGCTTGAACGGGCTTACACAGCGCTGGCGCAAGCAGCAGGCGAACTTTCCCTGGAGCGGTCAATGGCGCTCGGCGAACCGTCTCAAGGATTGGCTGGCGTTTGTCGATTTTGAGGTGGAGCGCGTAGACTACTGCTGTTTTCGTGGCCCAATGAGCGCCGCCTGTGGTGAACGTTGGGAGGCGCTGGGCAGGCGGCATAACGTACCCTTGGGCGAAAGCTATATGATTCAAGCCAAGCGACGCCAGCGCCATGCCCCGATTCAGCGTGTCAAATTTGGCCTGCGTGCACCGGTGGCGCCCTCATCACTGGGTGTCACCCGCACGGACGCCCCCTGGCGTTACCCGCAGAGCCAACGTCGTCTACAAAAGGAAAGTGAACGTGAGTAAGCAAGCAGCCGAGGGGCTGCCCCAGGTAACGGTGTATACCGATGGGGCCTGTCGAGGAAATCCGGGCCCGGGTGGCTGGGGGGTGGTGCTGGAAAGCGGCTCCCACCAAAAGACCTTGAAAGGCTATGAAGCCGAGACGACGAACAATCGTATGGAGTTGATGGCAGCCATCATGGCTCTGCGCACCTTGAACAAGCCATGCAGCGTTGCACTGTGGACCGACTCGCAGTACGTGCGTCAGGGCATTACCCAGTGGATTCATAACTGGATCAAGCGCGGCTGGAAAACGGCAGCCAAGCAGCCCGTCAAGAATGCCGAGCTGTGGAAGACCCTCCATGAAGAGACCCAGCGACACCAGGTAGATTGGCATTGGGTGAAAGGGCATAGCGGCCACCCAGGCAACGAGCGTGCCGATGAATTGGCCAACGAAGCCATCGACGAACATCAGAGGAGTGCGGCATGCGCCAAGTCATCTTAGATACGGAAACCACCGGCATTGACCCCAAAGACGGCCACCGTTTGGTCGAGATTGGTGCCGTCGAGATGATCAACCGCCGGTTCACAGGGCGTACCTATCATCAGTACATCAATCCTGAGCGCCATATCGATGCAGAAGTGGTGGCAGTTCACGGTATCGATGACGCCAAAGTCGCCAACGAGCCGGTCTTTGCGGAGATCGCTGATGCGTTTTGGGCGTTCATCGAAGGCGCCGAACTGGTCATTCACAACGCGCCCTTCGATGTCGGATTCATCGACCATGAGCTAGGCATGCTCAACAAACGCCGCCAGGCCCCCGCTTTAGGCCCGGTGCGCGATCACTGCCGCATTCTCGATACGCTGGTCATGGCTCGCGAGATGCATCCCGGCCAACGTAACAACCTGGATGCGCTGTGTAAGCGCTACGATATCGATAACGGACATCGGGTGCTTCACGGCGCACTGCTCGATGCCGAGATACTGGCCGACGTGTATCTGGCGATGACTGGCGGTCAAACCGCGCTGACGCTGGATGCCGATAGCGGTAGTGACAAGCGCCAGCAAAACGAGGCGAACGAGGGCCTCTCGGTAAGCCGTCTGTCGCTGTCGCCTGGGCAGTTGAGAGTGGTTCGTCCAACCTCAGAAGAGCGTGCGGCCCACCAAGCCAAATGTGAAGCGCATCAGTTGCGCTGGTTTCAAGAGTCGTTAGACGGTACCGCTGCCGATGCTTAAGCGCCTGATTCCGCACCATGCCAAAGAAGGACGCGTGATACGCGTGTCTCGTAGCCACATTGCGCCTGCTCCTTTGACGGGCGAGCTGACACCGCTGCAGCCGTTTCAGCCGTGGACCGAGCAGATGCAGCCTTTGTGCTACTGGCACGATGAACCCGTCGCACTGTCAGTGGAAAGTCAGCCCGGGGATGACTGGATCGATGGGCGACAGTGGCTGGGGGAGCTGCCCGCGTCGTGGTTTAGTTTGCTATCGACGGCCCTGCAAGTGGGGGCATGGCTGGAAAATCACCGCTTTTGCGGCCGCTGTGGCGAGAAAGCCACCAAGCTCGAGGCCGAATTTGCGATGCATTGCCATGCCTGCGGACATCGTAACTATCCGCGTATTTCCCCGTGCATCATTACGCTAGTCACTAGTGGAGAAGCGATGCTGCTGGCGCGTAGCCCGCGCTTCCCGCCAGGGCGCTACTCTACACTGGCGGGCTTCATCGAGCCTGGAGAGTCGGCCGAGGAGGCCGTGCATCGGGAAATTTTCGAAGAGGTGGGGGTCCATGTGGACCAGCTGCGGTACCACCATAGCCAGGCGTGGCCCTTCCCGCACTCCTTGATGTTTGGCTTTTTTGCCGAAGCCACCACCAAGCGGATCAAGATCGACGGCGTGGAAATTAGCGATGCGGCATGGTTCTCGCCGCGGCAGCTGCCGGCGCTGCCGCCGCCTTTCTCGATTTCTCGGGACTTGATTGAAACGCACCTAGCGAAATGGCGCGATTAACAATAGCTTACTCGCTAGGGAACAGGCTGGTCAGTTTGGTGGCCAGCATGACGTTGCCGGTGGCTTTCAGTTTACCGGTCATGAACGCTGTCATGCCGTTGATGTCGCCATTCATGATGCCCTTCAGCGTATCCGTACTCATGCTCAGGCTCACCGAAGGGTCGTCGTGCTCGCCTTCATGCACGCCCAGCGTACCGTCTTGAATGTCTAGGTAGTGACTGCCCGCATCCGAGAAGTGAAACTGGAAGACTTCGTTCATGCCTTTGGCCGCATCGGGATTAAAGCGGGCCTGCAACTTTTCGAGCGTAGTGGATGACATAGGGGTAATTCCTAAGCGTTAAGTGGGTCACAAAAAGGTCATGCCTGACGTGAGACTATTTCAAACATTTGTTTTAATCAAGCCTGATATAACAAGTGTGCGGCTTGGACTGACGACGTGGCAAAAAAGTAACCGTTTTAAACGTTTAAACACAGCAAAAGGAGAGTGACGATGGCTGAATGGCTCGCAGAAATGGGCACATTCCTACTGCAAACGACGCTGATCATGGCAGCCGCCGGGCTGATGTTGCTCATCGTTTTGCGCAGCAAAGAGAGTAACGAACAAGGCCTGAAGCTACACGTCGAGTCGCTCAACGACCAGCGTCGGGCTCGCCATCGCCGGCTTCGCGTCACGACCACCGCCCAGGGCGCACGCAAAAAGCTGTTGAAGGCGTTTCGCCAGGAAGAGAAAGCGCGACAAAAGGCGGCCAGGCAGGGCAAGAGTGATGACCAGACGCGCCAAAAAGTATGGGTGTTGGATTTCCATGGAGATATCAAAGCCTCGCAAGCGGAGCAGTTTGCCCAGGAGGTCTCTGCGGTCATCGAGATCGCCAGCGCCGACGACGAAGTCATCGTCAGGCTCGAATCGGCAGGCGGCTTGGTACATGCCTATGGTCTGGCCGCTGCTCAGCTCGACCGGTTGCGTCAGGCAGGTCTGAGCACGACCGTATGTATCGATAAAGTCGCGGCCAGCGGCGGTTATATGATGGCCTGTACCGCCAACCACATCAAAGCCGCGCCGTTTGCGGTCATCGGCTCGATTGGTGTCGTGGCGCAAGTCCCCAATATCCATCGCTTGCTCAAGCGAAACGACATCGACGTAGAACTGCTGACCGCGGGTAAATACAAGCGCACGCTGACGGTGTTGGGGGAAAACACCCAAGAGGGGCGGGAGAAATTCATCGATGACTTGGAAAACACCCACCGCTTGTTCAAAGACTACGTCTCCCAACACCGCCCGGAGATGGACATCGACAAGCTCGCCACAGGCGAGATTTGGTATGGCAGCGAAGCCTTGGCGCAGAAGCTGGTGGATAGCGTCGGTACCAGTGAGGCTTACCTGGTAGAGCGCATTGCCGAAGCCCAGGTGTATCGTGTGAGGTTAGAGCCGCCGAAAACCATCAGCCGTAAGGTAGGGTTGGCGATCTCGGCGGGCGTAGAGCATGCCATGGTAAAAGCCCTGGGTGTGATCGACACGGCGGGGTGGCAGCGTCGTTAACAGTGCGATAAGCGAACTATGATGACGCGTTATGCCGCGTAGTGTTGCGCCAGGGTGGCAATGATCGCCTTGGCGCTGTCGCTACTTAGGGAGTAATAAATGGTTTGTGACTCCCGCCGGGTATTGACCAGCTGGTCGCGACGTAAAATCGCGAGATGTTGCGACAGTGCCGATTGGCTCAATGAAAGTTGCTGGTTGATCTGCGTCACCGACAACTCTTTTTCCGCCAACAAGCATAGAATTTGTAACCGTTTTTCGTTGGCCAGCGCTTTGAGCAAATGTGTGCCTGCCTCGATGGCGTGACCGTTATGTTCCAGAAGACGTGCAGCGGCGCTAGTAGAAGCAGACATGAAGTTCTCCTTGCCTACACTGTTATGACAGCGTTGTTATAGATTATGTAGCCATCGTCGCGTCGCGAGGATTGGGTTGTTTAATGATCAGTAATTTAGGGGTTTTTGTCCAAATACCGGTTTAACGCTCTATCAATGGTAATGCCGCTGGTGTTGTTGACAATGCTGGCGCTTAGATACGGCTTTGGTCGAGTTTACGCCCATAGTATGAGGGTGAGATGGATGGTTACTTTATAAAGTGTCAACAATCCATCTTTGCTTTGAAGATGCTTCATCACTGACACAATAATCACAAGGTCACCATGAGCCTCTATCAGCGTACGTACCAGCACTCTATCGAACATCCCGACACGTTCTGGGCCGAGCAGGCCAAGCGGCTCCCTTGGTACACGCCGCCCAGCACCATTCTTACTTACGATGAGCAGCGCCACGCTCGATGGTTTGACGATGGCGAACTCAATATCTGCTACGCCGCCCTCGATTATCATGTGGAGCAGGGCCGCGGTAATCAGCCTGCGCTCTATTGGGACTCTCCCGTCACAGATGCCAAGCAAACGCTCAGTTACCGAGAGCTGCGTGATCGGGTGGCGCATTTTGCAGGTGGGCTTGCCAAGCTGGGGGTGAGCAAAGGCGACCGCGTGATCATTTACATGCCCATGGTGCCCGAGGCGCTGATTGCCATGTACGCTTGTGCCCGGCTAGGCGCGGTGCATTCCGTGGTGTTTGGCGGGTTTGCACCCCATGAGCTGGCGGTGCGCATCGAAGATGCCGAGCCCAAGGTGGTCATCGTCGCATCTTGTGGGGTTGAGGTCGATAAGGTGTTGCCTTACAAACCGATCGTCGATAAAGCCATCGCGCTGAGCAGCTTCAAGCCAGACGCCTGCGTGGTGTATCAACGCGAGGCGCATCGTGCAGAGCTTCAGCCCGGCGATGTGGACTGGCAAACCCTAGTGGCGGATGCCCCTTACGTGGAGTGTGTCCCCGTCAAAGCGACCGATCCACTTTACGTGCTGTATACCTCAGGCACGACCGGTAAGCCGAAAGGCGTCGTGCGTGATACCGGCGGCTATGCGGTCGCCCTGGCGTACTCCATGGAAGCCGTCTACGACTTGGCCCCAGGTGATGTGATGTTCACCGCCTCGGATGTGGGGTGGGTGGTAGGGCACTCCTACATCGTCTATGCACCGCTACTGCGTGGCTGCACCACCGTGGTGTATGAAGGAAAACCAGTGAAAACGCCGGATGCTGGTGCGTTTTGGCGTTTGATCGAGGAGTACAAAGTGAAGAGTTTCTTCACGGCGCCCACGGCGTTTCGGGCCATTAAAAAAGAGGACCCAGACGCCAAACAGCTAGAGAAATACGACATTAGCAGTCTGCGGCATCTTTACGTGGCGGGGGAGCGTCTGGACCCACCCACCTTTCACTGGCTGGACGATCTGCTCGATGTGCCGGTCATCGACCACTGGTGGCAAACTGAAACCGGCTGGCCGATTGCCGCCAATCTGCCGGGTATCGAAGCGGCGCCCACTAAGGCAGGGTCTGCCACATACCCGGTGCCCGGGTTCAACGTGCAAATAATGGATCGCGACGGCGAACGGTCGCCAGCCATGCAGCAGGGCAGCGTCGTGATTCAGCAGCCGCTGCCGCCAGGGTGTTTGGTCGGCATCTGGCGAGATCCGCAGCGCTTTCACAGTGCTTATATGGCTGCTTACCCTGGCTATTACTTGACCGGCGACGGCGGCTACTTCGATGAAGAGGGCTACCTATTCATCATGGGGCGCACCGACGATGTGATCAACGTGGCGGGGCACCGCCTCTCCACGGGAGAAATGGAGGAAGTCGTAGGCGCGCATCCTGCCGTGGCGGAGTGCGCGGTGATCGGCATTCACGACGAGCTGAAAGGGCAACTGCCAGTAGGGCTGGTGATTCCCAAAGATGGCTTCGACGGCGATGAAGCAACGCTGGAGGCCGAACTCATCGAGCGCGTGCGTGAACACATTGGCCCCATTGCCTGCTTCAAGCAGGTGCTGATCGTGAACCGGCTGCCCAAAACTCGGTCGGGCAAGATACTGCGCAAGCTGCTGCGTAATATCGCCGATGGCAAGTCCTTTGGTATTCCCTCCACCATCGATGACCCCACCAGCCTAGACGATGTGCATGCGGCGATGCGCGAGCGCAACGTTGGGGCGGCCGACCGAGCAACCCCCACCGATAGCTGATGTCGTGATGCCCACCCCGTCACTCAATGCCTGGGTGACGGGGAGCAGCACCCAAGCTGCGCCGTCTTTCATTAGCGTGAGGAACGCGTATAATGCGCGCCCCAGTGGCGCTAACCGCGCTTGTCCGAGGGTTCCCTAACCCCTCTCTCTAGTAAAAAAAGGCCAATCCACATGTTCGCTTTAACCGACGCCCAACATCGCCGCTGTCTCATGGTGATGGTCGCTTTCCATATTGCCATCATCGCTGCCAGTAACTACTTGGTGCAGCTACCCTTTACGCTGTTTGGTTTCCACACCACTTGGGGCGCATTCAGCTTCCCGTTTATCTTTCTCGCCACTGACTTGACGGTGCGACTGTTTGGTAAGGGGCCAGCCCGTAGCATTATCTTGCGTGTAATGTTTCCCGCGTTGCTAGTGTCTTACGTGGTCTCGGTGATATTCCCACGTGGCAGCTTCGCCGGTATCGAAGCGCTAGGCGAGTGGAATCTCTTCGTTGCTCGCATTGCCGTTGCCAGTTTTCTGGCGTACGTGCTTGGCCAGCTGTTGGACGTGCAGGTGTTCGACCGGCTGCGCCAGTGGGCCTGGTGGGTTGCGCCAGTGTGCTCGACGATTCTCGGCAATCTTGCGGATACGTTTGCCTTCTTTGCCACCGCCTTCTATAACAGTCCTGACCCGTTCATGGCTCAACACTGGGTAGAAATTGCGGCCGTCGATTACGCCATCAAGCTGGGTATTAGCCTGCTGATCTTCCTGCCGCTGTACGGTCTACTGCTAGCTTGGCTGACTCGCCGCTTGGTGGTCTGGACTGGGCAGGCCGGCGCCGCCCCGCGAACCGCTTAACCGATAAGGAAGTAGCATGACCGACCATGCCCCCGTGGATCTTTATGTGATGGACCTGCCCGCTGACGGCGACGCAGAAAGCCAGCCGCTGGTAGTGATTCATGGCTTGCTCGGCAGTGCCGACAACTGGCGCTCGCATCTGAAAGTGTGGCAACGAAAGCGCCGAGTCATCGCGGTCGACCTGCGCAACCACGGCCGCTCTCCACACGCCGAAGGCATGAGCTATCACGCCATGAGCCAGGACGTGCTGTCGGCACTGGATAAGCTGGGCATCGACCAGGCCCATATTTTGGGCCACTCCATGGGGGGCAAGGTTGCCATGACGCTGGCCCGCCAAGCGCCGCAGCGCTGCCTGTCGCTGATGGTGGCCGATATTGCCCCGGTGGCGTACCAGCACGGCCATGACGATGTCTTTGCTGCGCTCGCGCAGGTACGGGAAGGCAAGCCGACCAACCGCCGTGACGCAGATGCCTTGTTGGCCCAACACGTGGACTCGCGGCCGACCAGGCTGTTCCTGGCGACCAACCTCGTGCGGAATGAGCAAGGAGTGATGGGAGTGCGGGTTGGTTTGGACGAAATTCAGCGCGGCTACGAGGCCATCATCGGCCAGCCCGATGGCGATGGCCCGTACGAGGGGGCAACGCTAGTGCTGCGCGGGGCAGAGTCTCAGTACGTGAGCGACGATATGCTGCCCGCCCTGCGCGAAGTGCTACCGCGAGCGCGGCTGATGACTCTGAAAAACGCCGGTCACTGGCTGCACGCCGACCAGCCAGAGGCGTTTCAGCAAGCCATCGACGCTTTCATAGCGGCGCAATCATAGCGGCGAAATCCTGAGCTTGTGCTGTTCTGGCGCGTTCAAAAAACGCGTCAGGATACGATAGGTATCCACATCGAACTGTGGCGCTTCCCCCGTTAGCGCCTGGGCGCGTCTGCGGGTCGTGGCGCTACCCAAGTAGCACCAATGGTCGACCACATGATGCGCAATGGGGCCGCCGCGACGACTCTGCTCGCGAATCACGATCCGGCCAGGCCACGGCCATGCGCTCACCTGCAGTTTGGCCAGGGCCTGCTGGGCGCGCTGGGTGTGCGCGTCCAACGACTCTTGCCCGCAGCATGCGCCCCGGCATTTACCGAGCTGTTGCGCAAAGCAGCGGCCGTTGCCTTTTTCCAAGCCCAGCACCCGTGGGCAAAGCTGATGCTCTTCGGCGACGCTACGAAGCGCCTCTTTGGCTTCTTTGGCGCTTCTGAATAATCCGAACAGCTTGCCGGGCTGAGGCTGGCTGAGGGCTTTGCCGCTGACCAGCGTGGGGCAGGGGGCATCGCTCGGCCAGTACCAGGTTTTCAGCTGCCCTTGGCGGCGTAGCTGCCGATTCATGATCGGCATCAACGTTTTGACGAGCTTGGCCTCCCTCAGTTGCGCACTCAAATCCCCCGCGGTCTCCTCCCATTCGATATGCTGGATTTGTTGAGCAAGGCGCATCTCTTTATCGTTTTGGTGATCGCGCTGAAAGTGTCCCAAAACGCGGCTACGCAGGTTGACGCTTTTGCCCACGTAAAGCGGCAGTCGGTTATGGCCATAAAACAGATACACGCCGGGAGCGCTGGGTAAATCGGCGAGCTGCTCGCTGGCGAGATGGGCAGGCAAGCTACGGTGACGCTGCTCATCGGCAAGGGCGCCCTGCCAACGTTCAGGCTCACACTGGCGCTGCCAAGTTTGCCATAGCGCCCAGAGCGCGGTGGCGTCATCTTCGGCGCGGTGTTGGCGTGCCCGGGAAATGTCAAAATGCGTCAGCAGCGCCTCCAAGTTGTGCGCTGACAGCGTGGGGTACAAGCGTCGGGAAAGACGCAGCGTGCATATCAGCGTTGGCCGGTAGGTGTAGCCCGCGCATTTGAACTCATTGCGTAAAAAGCTGGCATCAAAGCGGGCGTTGTGAGCGACCAGCGTGGCGCTGCCGAGCCACTCCAACAGCGACGCGGCGATGGTGGAAAAAGCTGGCGCATCCGCCAGCATGTCGTCGTCAATCCCAGTGAGCTGGCTAATATGAGCCGGCACGCTGGTGCCGGGATGAATCAAGCTAACGTACCGCTCGACGACATTGCCATCCACAACCTTGAGCGCGGCAATTTCGGTGATGCGATCACGGGTGGCGCGGGTGCCGGTGGTTTCTACATCGATAAACACTAGTGGGGTATCGTGCATGCTGCTCCAGCGTGTTGAAGATGAGGCTAGTCTTGCCGTGGCAGATCACCGTTCCATCAGCAGATGCGGATTCACCGCCAACCGCGAGACGGGAAGCTCGGTGGTCGTCACGCCGACGCTGCGCAAATAGCGCTCAAACGCCGCATAGCGCCGTTCATCGAGTGCGGCCGGGCTCAACGTGACGCGGCGAAGCAAATCTTCCCAGGCTGCTTGATGAATGGGGTTGTCCAGCACGGGGTGCGTCGTGACCAGCAGCGACCAGGCTTCGTTGGGATGCTCGATCATCCAGTTGCTGGCTTCTTCCAATGCCAATAGTACTCGCGACCATGTGGTGGCTCGGCGAGATACGGCATCGCTGTTGGCCAGTAGAATCAGCCCGTCATGGCGGGGGATGTCGAGCTCGCTATAGCGCACGGTGTGCGTGACGATGCCATCGGACGCTAACTGTTGTGGCAGCGTATGGAAAAAACCATCCGCTACCGCGTCGACTCTGCTCGAACGCAGGGCATCGGCGGCATCGAAATGCACGCTTTCAGGCGCAACGAAATCGTCCACTTGACGGACTGAACGGGGCACCAGCCGCTCCACCAGCACATCGCGCCCTTCACGGGTAGAAAAACCGTAATGCAGATCGGCGAGGGCGTCCTCGGTTTCTGCAGGAGGCGGCGCTTCACCGGCAACGATGATGGCATTAAGCGGAGTCTCGATCAGCGTGGCGATGCGCACGATGGGCGCGCCTTCGTGGGCATGCAAGTGCAGCAGCGGCTGGCGCGTCAGCGCTAAATCAACTTCTCCCGCTGACAAAAGCTTGATGGCAATGGACGGGTCGGCAGGCGTCGAAAGCTCGATATCCAAGCCCTGAGCAGCAAAAAGCCCACGCTCTTTCGCCACAATGAGTGCCGCATGCTGGGGGCTTAAATACCAATCCAGCATCAGTGTGAGCTGTTTGAGCGGTGGCGGGTCGAGTGGCGGTGGTGGCATCACCGCCATGCTCGGGGCCTCTTCGGGAACAACTGCTTCACGGCCGTCATCGCTCGGCCATAGCCCCTCGGGCAGCATCACGTCGCTATCCAGACTGAGCGGCGCCTCTGGAGTATCGGCTTCGCGCTCTTCGTTTGCGTAAGTCGCTGAAACTGAAAATAATAAAATTAAGGCCAATGACAGTGCTATCAATGAACGTCCACGCAAAAAAGCGTTCAACATAACCTCAACTCCCGATGGTAGGACGGCGGAGTTTAGCTGTCAGGCAAAGCACCTGGCTAGCCCCTTGCATAAACCCAGAGAACACGCTCAGTAAATTAAGCAGTGGCATGCAATAATAGAACGGCATTGATGTAGAGACGGAGAGACATGGACGCAATTTATACGTTCTTCCTTGTAGGTGGTTCCCTGATGACGCTCAGTATCTTGGCGAGCCGCCTCTCATCCATGGTGGGCGTACCGCTGCTGCTGATTTTCTTGGGCCTGGGCATGTTGGCCGGTGAAGAGGGCCTGCTAGGAGTCGAGTTCGACGATTACTCCATGGCCTTCACCATTGGTCACCTAGCGCTCGCCATGATCCTGCTTGACGGTGGCCTGCGCACCCGCCTCAAAACGTTCCGGGTGGGCTTCCGTCCTGCGCTGTCTCTCGCCACCCTGGGTGTTTTCATTACGAGCGCTATCGTCGGCGTCATTGCCATGTGGGTGTTCGATCTCTCCCTGGTGCAGGGATTGCTTGTGGGGGCCATTGTCGGGTCCACCGATGCCGCAGCGGTCTTTTCCATGCTGAGTGGCCGTGGGGTGAACCTGAACGAACGGGTAGGGGCCACGCTGGAAATCGAATCGGGTACCAACGACCCGATGGCGATTTTCTTGACTCTCATGCTGGTGGAGCTGTTGGTCGGTGATATTGGCGGTGTGACCGAAACGCTGCTGTTCTTCGTTTCTCAGTTTGGTATTGGGTTGGCGGTGGGTATTGGTGGCGGCTGGCTGAGCGCCAAGCTGCTCCGCTGGCTGGATTTGGCGCCGGGCCTTTATGCAATGCTGGCGCTGGCGCTTGGCTTTAGCGTATTCGGGCTAACCAGCGTGCTGGGGGGGAGCGGCTTCTTGGCCATTTACCTGGCGGGCTTGATGATTGGTAACCAGCCCGGGCGGCACCTCAACTTTATTCTCCCCGTGCACGACGGCTTGGCATGGCTGAGCCAAATCGGCCTGTTCTTGGTGTTGGGCCTGCTGGTAACCCCTAGCCAGCTTTGGGAAGTGGCGCTACCAGCGGGGTTCGTCGCGTTGGCGTTGATCTTCATTGCCCGCCCGCTGGCCGTACTGATCACCATCAAACCCTTCTTTAAATTCCGTTGGCGCGAAACCTTCTTCATTGCTTGGGTTGGCCTACGCGGCGCCGTGCCTATCGTGTTAGCGATCTTCCCGGTGATTGGCGGTGTCGAAAACGCCTCGCTCTATTTCAACGTGGCCTTCGCGGTTGTATTGATGTCGTTGCTGATTCAAGGCGGCTCGCTCACGCTGATGGCCCGCTGGTTGAAAGTCGAAGTGCCAGCGGGCACTACGCCTAACCGTCGAGGCCCGCTGGGTATTTTGCCGGATAACGACTTCGAGATGTTCGTGTACGTGGTCGAAAACGAAGACCTGGAAGACGTTCCCATTCGCCTGCTGCGGTTCCCCTCGGGCGCACTGATTTCTGCGCTATTCCGCAATCACGTCATGCTGCATCCCAAAGGCAGCACCCGGCTGAAGCTGGGCGATGTGATCTGCGTGATCGGTCGCACGGAAGACCTCGTTGCGCTCAACCGGCTGTTCAACGGTGATGCCAAGCTTAAACAGGAGCGCGCCTTCTTCGGTACCTTTACTTTGGATGGCAATGCGCAAATGCAGGACATCGCCCAAGCCTACGGCTTGACCCTGAGCCCCGGCGAGCAGGAGATGACGTTGGCGGAGTTCGTCTCGCTCAGAGTGGGAGGGCACCCCGTCGTCGGTGACGACGTGGACTGGCACGGTATCCATTGGGTCGTGAGTGAAATGGAGGGGGGCGTGATTACCCGTGTTGGCTTAAGGCTCTACTAATTTATTCAAAAGGCGTTGACTTACAAGGGGAAGCTGTTATTATACGCACCCATAAGCCGGAGGGATGGCAGAGCGGTTGAATGCACCGGTCTTGAAAACCGGCATAGGTTAATAGCCTATCCAGGGTTCGAATCCCTGTCCCTCCGCCACTTATCTCGAAAAGCCCCTGATTCGTCAGGGGCTTTTTTCGTTGTCTGAAAGTAAATTATGTCAGCGGTTTTTGCTTCTTAGAAGGTGAGTGATCCACGGTTGGTTACTTCACAATGTTTAGATACCAAAAGGGCAGCACTGGCGTGCTGCCCTCATCGCTAGCAGTATTATCACTAGGCCTTAAATCTTAATATCGTAATCCACGTACTTATTCATTAGCTCGTCGTAAGTACCGTCTTCCTTAATCTCACGTAGCGCCTCATTGAACTGATCTGCTAAAGCCTCGTTACGTGGATGAAAGGCAGCGGCGACACCATGGCCGAAATAGCTTTTGGGTTCACGGATTAGGGGTGAGCTGGTCACTACGTTGCTGCCATCCTGATTAACCCGAAGTGATGACAGCGCCAGCGGGTAATACATAAAGGCTGCGTCTAGGCGGCCTGACTGAACGTCGACCGCTAAGTCTTCGCCGGTTGCATAGCGGCGCACATCTACCAAGTCGCCGTAGGTATCGGTGATGTAGGCATCACGAATAGTGCCGCGCTGTACGCCTACCGATAAGCCTTCAAGCGCGTCTTGGTCTTCAATATCAATCTCTTTGCCTACCTGAGTCACCCACACACTGGGGTTGCTGTAGTAAGGCTCTGAGAAAAGCACCTGTTCGCGGCGTGCATCGGTAATCGCCATGGAGGAGACAATCGCGTCGTATTTGCGAGCCAGCAAGCCAGGAATGATGCCATCCCAACCTTGCTCGACCCATTCACACTCACGCTCAATGCGTCGACATACCTCTTCGCCCAGCTCGACCTCGAAGCCTGTCAACGTGCCGTCGGGTAAGCGGTACTGAAAGGGCTCAAAGGGAACGTCAACCGCTAACCGCAGCGGGGAGTCAGAGTAGGCGGGAAGGGCGAACATTAATGATGTTAAGGCGGTTGCTACGCCTAGGGTCACTCGAGACATACCGATTTTCCTTCTTCTTTTTATATAAGTGTTCATGAAAGTTACCATGCTGTCTGGCAAGCCACTACTACATATGCACCTCTGTTTTATGCAAATGAGCCAGTTGGCCTGTTAATCGAGAGACTTCGCCTGTAGGGAGAGCGAGTAAAAGTAGGCGTGTGAGCACAAAAGAAAACGAGCTGCCTATTGGAAAGGGGCAGCTCGTTGCGGGCCAGTAGCTTTAACCAGCGAACCTACAAATCATACTGCTCCCTGGCATAATCCCCCAGCCCTACCTCATCCAGCTTCGCGAGCGGCGCTAAAAACGTTACTTGGATCACCCCCGGTGCCCGGCCAATTTCAATTGCGCCGTTAACGGTGGCTCGGTTGCGGATCTCCGCCACGCTCACCTTCAGCAGTTTGGCTGCCCGTTCCAGGCCGTTTTCGATGGCGTCGTTCAGGTTGGCGGCGGTGCCGACTACTGAAATGGGCGCTAGCGGTTCAATATGAGAAACGCCCCATTTTTCCGCAAGCCGCTGCCCTTTGGCCTTTTCCGAGGCGCTGAACGGTTTGGCTAGGGGTGGCAAATCTTCCAGTAGGGGAAAGAGTACCGGGCCATCTAGCGGGTAGTGTTTGACGACTTCTACCTGCAGGGTAACGCTGCCAGCCACGTCCATGGTGTGCCCGGCAATTTCACCATCGCCTTGGCCTGCGTGCATATCGCCCATATAGACGCCCGCGCCTCGCACTTTGACTGGCGCAATCAGAATGGCGCCTGCCCGTACGGCATCAATGTCCATATGGCCATCGGTTTTGTGCTCCGCTAACTGCTCGGGCGTGATCGCGTATTCATGGGGCGCGCCTACCAAAAACGCGCCGAAATCTCCGGCGTTGTGGCTATCCGGCATCGGCATGGAAGGGCACGTGCCTAGCTGGCCCATAAACGGGCGTGTGCGAATGAGCGTGCCCGGCATATCAGAAGGCGCATAGTTAAGAATCGAGTGCTGCTTGCTGCCGTCGGGTAGCGCCGAATAGTGATCAGCACGCTGTGCAAACGTGGAAGCAACATCGCTGGGCACGGTGAGGCCAACGGTGCGCGTGTCGTCAAACGTGACGGTATAGCCATGCACAATCTCGAAGGGTTTGACGGGGTTGTTGCATACATCACATCTCACCGCGTCTTGCCCGATACCTTCAATGTGCGTTTCAGGCCACACGGTATCGCAGGTAGGGCAGCGCGCTGCCACGTAGGGGTCGCCCAGGCAAAAGCCTTCCGGTGAGCTGTCGTGCCCGGAGGCCGTCGCAATCGAGGTGATGGTAATCTCGCGTATCCGTATTGCCACGCCATCGCCTACTTCTGCACCCTCGATAAACACAGGCGTAGTCACTTCATGCCCGCCACGCAAACGGGGCGTAATCATCGGCCCCCAGCAGCCGGGAGCCGTGTTCGCGATGATGGTGCCGCCACTCTCCACTGGCCCCAGCATCGGGGCGTTGGGGTCTAACACGCTGTTGGTGAACTCTTGAACAACAACGCTTCTGCGTACAGGGGTTGAGCTTTGATCATGTTGCATGTTGCTTATCCTTTTGTTTTTAATGCAATTAATGCGCTCTGGAGTGAAGCGTGCCCCGGCAAAGCCCGCCATGTAGAGATAGGAAGTTAGCTTGATTATTAACTATTAACTCAAAGTGGGTGGTGTGTACAAGGACTGTCTATAGAGACTGCGTTTTAATCCCGGAGCCTTGTGCCAGCTTAGCTCCGTCCAAGAGAAGTTTTGCCGCCTGATAGAAGGGCTAAAGAGCACTGCCCAACTGGTGGAATGGCTGGCAGGCGAAATGCTCAAGTACAACGTGAAGCCTGAAATTGCGGCGTTTGATCTCTCGCACATCCATCAGGCGGTAGCGCTTTCAAAGCAGGGCAAGTTAAAAGCGCCGCTTTACGTTCAGTTCGTCATGGGGGTTAAAAACTCAATGCCCGCCGACAAACACAGCTTTGACTTCTTTATTGAAACGCTCAAGCGACTAGCCCCCGACGCTCAGTGGTGCGGCGCAGGCATAGGAGCCAACCAATACCGGCTGAACGAATGGTCGATTGCAGCAGGCGGCCATACCCGCACCGGGCTTTAAGATAACGTGCGGATAGATCGCGATACGCTAGCCGCCTCTAATGCAGCGCTGGTCGAGAGAACCGTCGCGCTGCGCCCAGTCGCCACCTAGCAGCAAGCCCGCGACAGGCTGGGGCTGCCAATGGTGTAAGGATATGGGTAGGTGCTGCTTTAGAGGCGAAACAATGGCAGTAAGAGTAGTGTGCCGGTTTTATCTATCTCGAAAAGTCCATTCACGAAGGGCTTTTTCTTTTTTGCCTTATTTCTTCCAGCTAGCAGTGCTTAAGGCAGCGGACAAATGCGCGCGGCGGGCGTTTGCCCATTGGATTACACAATAAGCGTGACAGAGGCTGCTGACTTCGCTAATGTTGGTTAAGAATGGTGAGGCTTGAGTGTTTTGGCTGCTTGCGACCCTTAGCGGACATTTCGGAAAATGCAGCAGGCGCGCGAATTTTGATTATACAGCCTAATGGGAATTAATGTTCATAATAATCATAGGATTAGGGTAGTATGGCAGGCTGCATTTGCCGGAAGAAAGTGCCAACACGCTAATTCAATCATAGAACGCGCCGTCTAATACACTGTTAACTGTTTCAGGAAAGATTATGTACAAAGGTAGCTGTTTATGTGGAGCAGTGGTTTTTGATCTTCTATCGGAGCTAAAAGCTACAACTCACTGTCATTGCAAAATGTGCCAGAAGCAACATGGTGCTGCTTTTGCAACTTATGCAAGTCTACCGAAAGCAGATTTAAGATATGTTTCGGGTGAAGAGCATCTTTCCTCATACAACTCATCCGGAAACATTGTCCGCAAGTTTTGTAGTGTGTGTGGTTCCAGCATAGAATGGAGCGGTAGTGAAAAATTTCCAGACTGGGTATCTATTGCAGTCGCAACACTTGATACTTCGTTTTTCCCTAAGAATATCCAGCAAGCTCACCAAGAGTCCAGAGCCTGCTGGCTAGAAATCAGTTAACAAACCAAGGCAGCGGGACAAATTTTGTTTCGCTGCGCTCAAAACGCAAAATTTGCCCCTACTTGGGGTGTTATGCAGGTCGTGCATGAGCAGAGCTTTGAGTATCTCATTGTTGGTTCAGCTGCTCTTGGTCGTGGGGTTTCTGGGGCTTGCATGGCAAGCGGATCAAGTAATAGACAAATCCGGTATCGGGGACTTAGAAGCTTGGGGTCGCTTTAATACTTTCGCCGGCATTGCGTTCTATAGCTTCGCGTTTGTATGGTTGGCTACGATTATTCTGTCGCTTGCTGGGAGAGTGTTTCGAACAACAAAGGCGCAGCTCGCCATTAGGTTGCCGCCGTTGGCTCTGATTCTGGGCTGGTGCCTCTCGTGGGTGATCTAGCAATGCATAACAATCGCAGGCACAGCGACGGCTTTTCATTGCGGCTGTGCCTCCATTACAAAGCCGCGCGTGCTGCGGGCGTTATATCAGCACCACCTCAAAGTCCGCTCCTGGCCGAATGGGGTAGCTTCAGGCTATGCTGATGTAACGGCCGCAGCATCGGTCGCTGGAGCCGATCGGCCACCGATTATCGTCAGACCAAAGGATATTGGTGCCTGTGATATTTGAAACATTAGCAACTCGATTGGGTGGGTCCGCTTTCTTAGCGGGAGTCAAGTATCTTTACGGCCGACTCGTTCCCCATAGAATCAAAGCTAAGAAGACTCCGCGGAATTTTTTCGAGCACATAGGCCCTGGGGTTTCCAAAGAGTTCGTGGTTACATCACTAGGTCCGCCGCACCGGCAGTGCGAGGAGATATGGCAATATAATTTTGGGGACGCGCTAGCGCAGATCGAATTCTATGTGGATGGGGCTGCTCGCTCAGTGGCCCTTGCCATCACTAATGACAGCCCGAAGCAGGGCTTCAAGCTGCCGACTCTTGAGGTTCCACTCGGGAAGCTGACATTTAACGAATTTCTTGTTTGCCCAGAAGGACACTTTAGGTACCGATCGACATTGAGAACGTGTGAACTTCTATATGAAGTAAAGTTTCCACCTTCATGGACGAGCAACCATTACACTTTTGGAGCACTTTGCCTACTCACACCAGGAGCACTAGCGGAATCCGCTTTCAATACCCAACTGGCCGAGGCGAATGCGAGCTCTGCCGCGAAAGATGTCCGGGTAAACTGGATCGGTCTTTCTAGTAGCTCCGAGGAGCTTTGGTTTGATTGGTCTATTGCATTGCCGGTGTCGGCTTAACGATCGACTATGTTTAGATTAGGCTATGCTCAACGCTTGCTTTTGGCCGAAAAAAAAGCCAGATTAATTAAACTTTGAAGCTCAGAGAAATATATGACATATGGATACAGGCTCAATGTTGAGCAGCTCATGCTAAGGAGAGCAAACAATAGTTTTGATGAAGCTAAGAAGAAGATGGTTGAGGTTCCTGATTCTGTGCCAGAGTCTGGAAAACCTTATTCCTTTAAAGGTCCAGGGTTTGAAGATGATGAAACTATTGCTCTCTGCATTGAAGCTATTCTTGGCTGGGCAATTTCATTTGAGGCATTTGTAAATTTAGTTTGGCATGCTCATCCAATAGCTAAAGAAGAGAATGAGAGAAGCTATGGAAGCACAACAGCCAAGCTAAAAAAATTGTACAAAATCTCTCGATTACCTTATGGCGATTCAAGTTGGAGAGCTGGCATCCAGGATCTTTTTGATATGCGAAACTATCTTGTTCATTATAAGGATCCGGTAGTTTATATAGGTTTCAGTTTTGCAGCTAAGTTTCAACACGATTTCTCAGAAAGAAGCATGCAGAAGATTCAACGAGACGTTCTCTGTGCGATAAAAGAAATTGGAGTCCTGTTTGGTGTTGAATCTGGATTTATTGATGGTGATTATGATCACTTGGTGTATAGATATTAATTCAGTTTGGTAGCATGGCTGCGCAGGCCAAGATCGGCTATAGCGGGCGAGCAGCCTAGTGAACGACTGCGATTTAGCCCTAGCTTACAATTGCAGATAACGGTTTCGCTGTGGCTGTATTACTTGTTATTTCAGTTGTGCTGAATGTCTGCTCCTGGCCGTTAGCTGACTCAAATACAGCAGCTAACGGCTCGCCCCATATCCAACCACCCTAAAACCCACCCAACTAAGCTATCCTCCCAACCCTAACCCACCACCGAGACCTCTTCATGCACACAACACGCATCGCCATCGTGGGCGCTGGTTTGGCGGGGCTGTATGCCGCTTATTTGTTGGAACAGCGGGGCATCACCGATTACGTGGTGCTGGAAGCGCGGGAGCGGGTGGGTGGGCGGATTTCGTCGCTGGTGCCGGAGGCGGCCCGTGCTTCTGAGGCGTTTGATCTGGGGCCTTCGTGGTTTTGGCCGGGGTTTCAGCACGCGCTGGGGGCGCTGGTGGAGTCGCTGGGACTGCCGTCGTTTGCCCAGCATGAAACCGGCGATATGGTGGTGGAGCGCTCTCACCAGATGCCGCCTGTGCGTATGCAGGGCTTTGCGAATCAGCCGCCTTCGATGCGGCTACAGGGCGGCATGCAGGCATTGATAGATGCGTTGCGCCAGCGTGTTGAATCTTCGCGACTTCACACCGGGCAGGTGGTTAAGTCGATGTCGCTTACCGGCAGTGGCAATGTGGCACTGGAGTGTGCGAGCGGGCAGCGTTACAGCGCGCAGCACGTGCTGCTGGCGTTGCCGCCCAGGTTGGCGGCGCAGTCGATAGCCTTTACGCCGCCGCTGCCGGAGCGGCTTGCCCACCAGTGGGCCAATACCGCTACCTGGATGGCACCCCACGGTAAATACGTGGCGCTGTATGCCACGCCTTTTTGGAGAGAAGTACAGCTCTCAGGAGAGGCACGTAGCTTGATCGGCCCGCTGGGTGAAATTCATGATGCGTCCCACCCAGATGGCCACGCAGCGCTGTTTGGCTTTTTTAGCTTACCTGCCAGCGCACGGGCGCAGATAGGCGATGAGGCGTTGCGCCAGCACTGCCGCGCACAGCTAGCCAGGCTGTTTGGCCCGGAAGCGGCTAACCCAACGCGGGATGTGATTAAAGATTGGGCACAGGAGCCGTTCACCGCTACCCACGCCGATCAACAACCTAGCCAGCATCATGGCATGGCACCGCCCGTTCGCGCTGCTGATGGGCCTTGGCAGCCTTGCTTAACCGGCATTGGCAGCGAGTGGGGCGAGCAGTATGCCGGTTACTTGGCAGGTGCCATTGAAGCCGCCGAGCGCGGCGTGGCGGATGTGTTGGCGAAGTAGGGCGCTTGTGCGAAGCGCTAATCCAGCAGCGATTCGCCAGAGCGTGTGAGCAGCGCTTTTAGGCTGGGGGATTCAAACCGGCGCTGAATGGTAATGGCGTAGAACTCCTCCCATACGCCGGGCAGCGCGCCGTAATCTTTGAGCGTGCCGTTGTGCAGCTCGTCGCGCACAACCACAGGGGGCATAACGGCGATGTGCTGGGTATCCCGCGCCAGCAGACGCATCATGGCCATGTCGTCCACTTCGGCAGCGATCTTGGGCGTGAGGCGGTAGTGGCCGCATAGCTGATCGAAAGCGTGACGCGTGGCGTTTTCCACTCCGGGCAGAATGAAGGCGTGCCCGTTCAACGCGCTGGGAAATACCGGCGGTGGCGTGAGGTGCGGTGTTGCGATCAAACTCACCGGCTGGCGCGCCAAACGCTGTGAGCGCCAAGGATGCTCACTGTCTCCGCGAACGGGCTGGTTCGAGAGCACGACATCAAGCTTATGGGCTGACAGGCGTCTTAGCAGGTCGTCCAGCCCACCGCTTTGTAATATCAAATCTAGATCGTCTCGGCCTAGCAGCGGCCGCACGAACCCCTCCTGAAAGTTACGCGACAGCGTGGCGACGGCACCTACGCGCACCACCTCGCGGTGGGCGTGGCCACCTTCGGCAAACAGTGCGCTAAGCTCCTCGCCTTGAGTGAAAATGGCTTCTGCGTAGTCGAACGCGAGCCTGCCCGCTTCAGAAAGATGCAGCTGACGCCCCTCACGGATGAACAGCGCCTGGCCCAGGCGCTCCTCCAACTGACGAATTTGTTGCGAAAGCGACGACTGCGACACGTGCAGCGCCTCGGCCGTGCGGGTCAGGTGGCCCGATTTTGCCACCTGCCAAAAGTAGTAAAGATGGTGGTAGTTAAGCTTCATGGCAGCGTCGTCTCAGTAGCGATTGGGCTCTTCGTTCTGTTTTAGCGAACGTTTTATCAGATATAAACTATTTTTTATATGGTGGCGAGAACGGCATAGTCCCTGGCATACGACCAAGGGAGAACGGTTATGCCACATGTTATCGAGATCGCAGTGCTGTCACTGCTGGCGCTCTGGTTATTGATTCCGGTATCGCTGCTGGTAATGGCGGGTGCCAGCGCTCGCGCCAGCTCGCCTGCATCGCTTCAGCGCGCGTGGAAAGTCGGCCGCGTACTCACCGCCAGTGCGCTAACGGCCAGCCTGGCCGTAGGCGGCCTGCTGGTGCTGGATGCGCTGGGTTTGCCCACCGGCCTGCCTGAAGCGGCTCAGCCGCTGGGGCTATACCCCGATGGTTTGGCCGTGTGGATGGCACTGCTCATCAGTTTATTAGGCACCGTCTTGCTGCGCTTTGCCGAGGGGTACTTGCAAGGTGACCGTGGTGAACGTCGCTTTTTACCCTGGTGCTTGGTCGTACTCGCCAGTGTCATGCTGCTGGTGTTCACCCACCACTTGGTCGTCATGCTGATTGCATGGGTGGGCGTGAGCGTGGCGCTCCATCATCTTTTGACGCTCTACCCCGAGCGTGTCGAAGCCCAGCGGGCGGCGTGGCAGAAATTCGTCGTAAGCCGCATTGGCGATGCCGCCTTGATCGCAGCAGTGGCGCTGCTGTATGCCCGTTTTGGCACGTTCGAACTCCCCGAACTGTTCGCAGCGGCGGCGGTGGCAAGCGGTGGCTGGCAATTGGAAGCCGCCTCGGTGGCGCTGGCAGTGGCGGCGCTGTGCAAGTGTGCCCAGGTGCCGATGCATGGCTGGCTGATTAAAGTGATGGAAGCGCCCACACCGGTGTCTGCGCTGCTGCATGCTGGCGTGATCAACCTGGGTGGTTTCGTGTGGCTGCGCCTGTTTCCGGTCTTCGATGGCTTGACGTTGGGGCACTACCTGCTGATTGCCGTCGGCGGCTTTACAGCACTTGTAGCGGTGATGACGATGCTCACGCAAACGTCCGTCAAACACGCTCTGGCGTGGTCTACCTGTGCGCAAATGGGCTTCATGCTGTTTGAAATCGGCGTAGGCGCTTATACGCTGGCGCTGGCGCATTTGTTGGCGCACTCGCTCTACAAAGCGCACTCGTTCCTGGCATCTGGCCGTACCGTTCGCGCGGCACGCTGCGAACGCTTGCCACTGGCCCCGCTGCGTCAGCGCCTCTCCCTTGCGCTACCCGCAACAGCGTTGGCCGCTGTGCTGCTGGCCATCTTCCCGGTACTGGTGAGCCACAATCCACTGTTAGGCGCGCTATTGAGCTTGGCGGTTGGCAGTACGCTGCTGGGAATGCCGGTGGGCACGGCTAAACCCAAGCGTGTGGCGCTGTTCGCCATGGCGCTGGCACTGGTACCGCTGTATGCCTTGCTGCACAGCGTGTTGGCGCCTGCGTTGCCGAGTGCGTACGCACCTCTGACCCTCACGGCAGCCTTGCTGGGTACCTTGATGTTGGCAAGCCTCGTGCTCGCTGCCGGTGCCGTAACGCTCTTCCCTCAGGCAAGCTGTGTGGCGCGCTGGCGCGTTCACTTTAGCCAAGGCCTGTATCTGGCGCTGCCGTTCCAACGCGCGGTGGATGCGGTGGCCCCCATTCGCCCCTGGTCGCGCCCAGCCTCCTTGGCGCCTGGTTTGAAAGGAGAGTGGTCATGAATCAGTCACCGGTGTCAGAAACCGCGATGTCTTCCGCTCAGCAAACGGCGCCTTACCATGATGCGGTGACACGAGCGACCGATGCCATCGCCCCGGTATGGCCGTTGGATCAGTGGATTGCGGTCAACCCGTGGTGGGGAGTGAAGCATCAGCCTATCGAGCGGGTAAGCCACGCACTGAGCCGTCGCGCCGGGCAGCCGATGACCATGCCTGCCGAGTTCTATCGTCATGCCTGGGAAACGGGCCGAATCACGCGGCAAGATGTGCAGCAGGCGCTACGTCAGGGTGGATACGCCTACAGTGAGCAGAGCGTGATCGGTTATTTGACAGCGCCCCCGAAAGTGATCGCTTCGCTGCATAGCGCCTGGGATCGTCTGGAGGACCATACCGGGTTCGATCCGCTCGCGGAGAGTTGCGCCAGCTACTTCGATCAGCATCAGCAGCGCTGGTCGACGCCTGCTGGAGAGTCGCTGTATCACTACTGGAAAAGTATGGCGCAGCACGATCTACGCTGGCCCAAGGCCCTGCGCCAAGCGATGCAAACGCTGCCCGATGAGCCGAAGGCTGCAATCGAGCAGGTGGCGGTGGACTGGGCGCTTACGCCGGAAGCCTTCGAAGTGTTGACCCATACGCTCTTGCTGAGGGTGAATGGCTGGGCATCCTGGTGTCAGGGCATGGGTTGGCACAGCGCCCATCAGCAGGAGGCGGCCGGTATTCACCAACTGGCAGCGATGGCGCTGGCTTGGGAGTGGCTTGGTGTCAATCAACTCACCAGTATTCAGCAGAGTGAATGGCTTGCCCAATGGCAAGCCGATGAGGCGTCCACGCCTACCCAGCATGAAGCGCTGTGGTGCTGGCAGCACGCGTACGAGCTAGGCTATCAGCGGGTATTGGCGGCTTCGTTGGCAGCTCTAAGTACGACGCACACCACCACACCCGACGTTCAAGCTGCGTTTTGTATCGACGTTCGCTCCGAGCGCTTCCGTCGTCATTTAGAACATGCTGCTCCTACGGTCGCCACGCTGGGTGTGGCGGGCTTTTTCGCCATGCCGGTAGCCGATGCGGCCACGGGTCCAGAGCGTGCTCAGCCCCGCGTGCCCGGTTTGTTGAAACCGACCTATCGCGTGGGCTCACCAGATCCGACAACCCGGGGCGTGCAGCGCTATCAAAAAGAGAGCCAACGGCAAAGCGTACGCCACGCCAAGTACGCGCCGCTCTCCACCTTTACACTGGTCGAGACCACCGGCATTGCCTGGGGCTGGAAGTTGATCAAAGACAGCCTGCGTAAGTCGGCATCGGTGCCGCAATGCGAGGCGCCTGCCGGATTGTTCCACACCTACGACGGTGAGCCGATTGCCCGCCATGAAAAGGTGGCGTTGGCCAAGAACCTGCTCACGCTGTTGGGCAACCCGAGCGCGTCGCTATTGGTGCTGGTGGGCCACGATTCACAAAGTGACAATAATCCGCACCATGCCGGGCTCACCTGCGGTGCCTGTGGCGGGCAGGGCGGTGGTATGAACGCCCGGGTCGCGGCTGCGTTATTGAACGACCGAGACGTTCAGCAATCGTTGCAGCAGGCGGGCGTCGCGCTGCCCACCCCGTTCTTTGCGCTGGCGGCAACGCATTGCACGCTGACCGATCGGGTGCATGTTTACCGGGATGATCAAATGCCCAAGGCGCTGGAAAGCGCGTTGACCGCTTTCGAGAACGGCGCGCAGCGCGCTGGGGAGGCGACTCGGTTAGAGCGCGCATCTGATTTGGGCGTCAAAAGTGAGAGCGCGATCGATCGTTTGAAGGCCTTGGCCATGCGCGGTGCAGACTGGTCTCAGCCGCGGCCAGAATGGGGATTGGTCAATAACGCTGCGCTGGTGTTAGCCCCTAGGTCGCGCACGCAAGGCAAAGCGCTGGATGGCCGGGTCTTCCTGCATGAGTACCACCCTGACCAAGATCCGGAAGGCAGCGTGCTGGAAGGGTTGATGATGGCGCCGATGCTGGTCGCCAGCTGGATCAATCTGCAGTATTACGCATCCACCGTGGTGCCAGGACTTTACGGCGCGGGCAACAAGCTGCTGCACTCGGTCGTGGGAGGCCATGTAGGCGTCATTGAAGGTAACTCTCCTCAACTCCGCATTGGGTTACCGGAGCAGTCGCTGCGCGATGGCGACAAGCTTCATCACGAGCCGCTGCGTTTGACCGTGGTGATCGACGCACCCAGAGAGCGCATTGAGGCGATCATCGAGCGTCAGCCAGTGGTAGCGGATTTGATTCACCATCGTTGGCTGTGGCTGACGCGGCTGGGGGAAAGTGGTTTGGAGCGCTATTCACCCGAAGGGTGGCAGCCCATCCTAGAGGAGTACGATTAGTCGTTTACCTCGTAGCCGGTCATTTCGAGATAGCCCACCCCCAGAGCCTCTTGTGTGGCGGTGTCTCGCACCGTGACGTCGCCTTCCCAGTAGGGCACGGTGGTGGGCATCCAGCGATTAGGGTGGCGGGCCTCGATGGTGAGGTCCAAGCCCGCGTCAGGCAGCGTTAGCTGCCACGTGGTTGGAATATCCCGCCGTGCCACGCGCTGAATCTCAAGGGGTGTCAGGACAACGCCGTCGGTCCCTCGTTGCTGGGTCGTGCCCCGTGCGTCCATGAGGTGGGTGAACAGGTAGTCCCCGCCGTCCTCACCGCCGCCACGCAGCCGATACGCCATCAGCTTGCGTCCGTCGTTCAAATGCAGTGAAAACCAGTCCCAGCCGGTCTGCTCGGCGGTCAGCAGTTGGCTGCTCCACTCTCGGTCTAGCCAGCCCCTTCCCGTCACGGCTTTTTGCTCGCCGTGGAGCGTGACGCTTCCTTCGATACGTAAATAGGGCTGTGAGTAGTAGCGCGATCCCTGGCCTTGAACGGTTTTTGCGTTGAAACCATTGTCGCCGTGCCACACCAGTGGCCCGTCTGCGGTCAGAGAAAGTTCGTAGCCAAAGCGCTCCTCGCCGTCACCACTGTAGGCGCGAAGGGTGAATCGTTCGAAATTGTCGCTACCGGGGCTTTGAAGGTCCCAATCGTCGATCCACGCATGAAAGGGGAAGGCCGTGACCCCCGCTTGCCCCGGTGGCGGCTGGCTGTGGCTACGGGCAAACCGCTCGGCCGCAAGGTGAGTTTCCCCTTGCGAGAGCCCTAAGTGCGCCATCCATACCTGGTCGATAGTCCAAGGAGCAGGTGCTGGGCGTTCATCCGGTGGCATGAGCGCTTGACGAAACAGCGTCCATTGAAGCCCCAGCGGCTGGCCAGCACTGTCTTCCAGGTTGGCAGTGAGGTACCACCACTCGATGCGGTAATCGGGATGGGGGCCGTGATCGGTTGGAAAGGTTAGCGGCACGTCGGCGCTGGCCTGGGCGTAGCCCTCCGCCTGTGCTCCTAGCCCAGCGAAGCCCTCTTGCGATGGCGTAGTGCGTGGCTCGTCGCTGCATCCCGTTAAGATGCCGACTAGCCACCCGACGAGCATGGCGCGTTTCGCGTATTGGTTCATGTGTTTCCCTCACTCAGCAAAGCGCTTGGCCTGCTGCGCCACAGCCGCCAGCAAGGCAGAGCGGCTGCCAACAGGGCGACACCGACGGCGGTGATCATTAGGGTGGCGATCTCGCTGGGAAACAGCTGAAGCGGTAACCGCCAACCAAACGCTGCCACGTTGATGACGGCGACCAGCAGCCAGGTAATCGCGATGCCTAGCGGCAGGGCAAACAGCCCGGTTAACAAGGCGAGTCCGCCGAGCTGGATCAGCGGAAGAGCGACCAGCGTTTTGCGTGGCACCCCCAGCGCCCAGAGCGTGGCGAGGTGGCGTTGGCGCTGCTGGGCTTGGGCCAACAGCGTGGTCAGCAGAGCCAAGGCAGCCACGCCCAGAGTGAGGCCGTTCAGGGCGCGCGTGATGCTAAACGTGCGCTCGAAGATGGTCGTCGCTACCTGTTTGACCTCTTGCTGATCGACCAGCGCGTCACTGGAAAGGTTGAACCTCTCCATGAGCAGACGACGAAACAGGGCGACGTCGGCGCCTTCTCGCAAAGCGACGCCCACGGTGGCCAACTCGCCTCCATAGCGTTGGGTCAGCGTGTCGACGGTCATGACGATCTGCGGTTGGGGATTTCCGTAGTCGGGGTAGATCGCGGCGATGGTGGCTTCTTGGCTGCCCTGTGGACGAACGAGCGTCAGGGTGTCGCCGGGGGTGAGGTCGTGTGCGAACGCCATCTGCTCGTTGATGAACACGCCGTCGCGTGTGAGCGCCTGCCACGCGGTGGTGTTGCCGCTTTGGGTCTCTGAGAGAGGCCAGTGCTCGGTCAGGCGCGGTACAGGCTGAATGCCGAAAAGCGGGATGCTGCCCGGTGGTACGTCCTGGCTGCCCGATGCTCTGCGAACATTCACTACCTCGGTACTGCCTCTCGCGGTGGGTAACAGCGCCAGCACGCTCTCTTGGTCGCGTAGCCAGTCGTTGAGAGGCCCCAGAGTAGCCGGGGCCGCGTTGATGTAGAGTGGCGCACTCAGCCGCTGGTCCAGCCACTCCAGGAAGGTCAGCCGAAAGCCACCGACCATACTGCTCACGCCAAGATTCGTTGCGAGGGCAATCAGCAGCGCCATCATCGCCAGCGATAGGCGAGGAAGCTGTAGCTGTATATCCGCCACCGCCCACTGTAGCAGCGCCACGCGGCGAAAGACGGCCTGCAAACCGCGTAAGATGGCATCGAGCAACGGGGGTAAACAGAGCGCACAGGTGAGCAGCAGCGCAGCGACGAGCGTGAAACTCAGCATCAAACCACTGCCGGTGGGGAGCCTGCTAAGCCACAGTGCCAACCCAAGCGTCGATAGCACCGCTACCCCGCCCGCGATTCGCATGCGACGTAGCTGGCGCTGATAGGCACTGCGCCAGGCATGGGCATGCCCTAACGCGAGGACATCGAGAGTTGCGGCGCGCCATAGCGTGCCACTCGCGGCCAGCAATAACCCTCCTAACGTTATGGCAACGCTCCCCAGCCAGTAGTGCCACGGTAAGCTCAGCGCGTGTTGTACCTCGGCGCGATAGAGCGAATTGAGCGTGCTGGCAACGTCTGGTAGGAGGTTGCTCGCCAGCCACAGCCCACTGACCACGCCGGCGGCAGCCCCTAAGCCACCCAATATCAATAGCTCTATCGACATGGCCAGGGTGAGGCTGGCGGCCGGTACGCCCAGGGCACGAAGCGTGCGCATGGTCGACAGTCGCTGCTCCATGGCCAAGCCCAGGGCGGCCTGCACGATGAACAAGCCTACGACCAGCGAGAGAAACGCCAGTGCAGTGAGATTGAGGTGGAAACTGTCGGTCAACTGCTCGGGGGATGCCACACTGGCGGCCCGGGTCATCCGATAGCCGTTGGGCGGCCGCTCGATGGCATCGGGTTCGGTCACCAAGCGTAGCGTCGTCTGTTCCCCCATGAGCGCAGAGAGGGCGCCAATATCCATCACAAGCGTATCGGGCGGCAAGTCACTGCGCAGTTGAATCGGCGGCAGGGTGTAATCGCCAAGGGTGGGCCTCGTACCAGGGCCATCACCACGATTCAGCCCGAGGGAGGGCAACGTATCCGGGGCGAGCTGTGTTCGCCAAGGGGGTGTGATGAAGTCGATGAGCGAGCCGCTGCCTTCACCCGTGGGCAGCGTGAGGGGGTCGATACCCAACAGCGTCAGCGATACTCCTTCATGGGATATCGTGGCTTCCAACAGTGGGGAGACGGGTAGCCCAGCCCGGCGCAGAGCCAGGTAGTCATCCATGCGTAGCGGCTGACCATCCAAGCGGTCGAGCTGGTCGGTATCGGCGCTGAAGAGAGCGTTAGCGCGGGCATAACTCTCCTTTGCCGTGGCGTTAATCGCTTGAACGCTGCTCCATAGGGCGCTGGCGACCCACAGCCCCACCAGCAGCATCGCCAGTTGCGCAGGGTGGCGCGTGTAGTGGCTGAGTAGCGTGAGGAGGGCGCGCCCGATCATGAATGGGGATCCTGTAACTGCCCTCGGTGCAGGCGTAAGGTACGGTCCAGCGGAGCAGCAACGCGGGCGCTGTGCGTCACCACGAGCAGCGCACAGCGAGTTTCTTTGACCAGAGAGAGCAGCAACGTCAGGACGCCATCGGCGGTTTGCTCGTCTAAATTTCCGGTCGGTTCATCCGCCAGCAGTAACGCTGGGCGAACGGCGAGGGCCCGTCCGATCGACAGCCGCTGCTGCTGGCCGCCGGAGAGCTGTTCGGGGAAGTGCGCTTCCCTACCGGTTAGCCCTAATCGATCGATCAGATGGTGGCTCCACGCGGGGTCCTCCCTGCCCGCCAGCCGTGCTTGCAGGCGTAGGTTATCGGCCACATTCAGGCTAGGCACCAGATGAAACTGCTGAAAGACTAATCCTAACTGCTGTCGCCGCACCCGGGCGCGCTCGGCTTCGTTGAGCTGGGAGAGAGGTTGGTCGTTGATGATGACTTGACCGGTATCCGGGGTATCCAATCCGGCGGCTAAATGCAGCAAAGTCGATTTGCCGCTACCGGATTCGCCCATCAATGCCAGGCTACTACCAGGAGTGAGAGTGACGCTCACGCCATCGAGTACCTGAAGTTTGCCCTGTGGCGTGTGAAAGGCTTTGCTAAGCTGGTGTAGGGCAAGCATCGGCGTCTCCTGAGCGTGGCTAGGCCTCACTATAGCAAAACCAACCAGCAGAGAGGCATCCCCACGCCTGACGGGGGCGATGACAGATGTGTTAACAACCTCCACCAAGCGGGCCAACGAGGAGAGCACATGGAAAGGATTTACGCGTGGGATCATCGACACGAGCAGGTGGTGTATCGCATTCCTGGGCATACTCACAAGGATGGTCGAGAAGATAGTGATCTCTCACCGGTCTGGTTGCCGGCATCGCCCGACGAGTTACCTGAGGGCGTAGCCATCGACGATTTGCGCAAGGTCGATGTGAAAGAGGAGTGAGAGGTGCAAGCGCCTCAGGCACTGCGTTTTGTTAAAAGTTTGCTAAGCTAGCCTGCGATTTTCTTGGCGGGTACTCTTGGCATGCGCTTTTCAGACGTCCCTTTTCGACCGACGCGTTGGTTGCCCGGTGGGCACTTGCAAACGCTCTTTAGCCCACTGTTTCGTGCGAAGCCCTCCCTTGAGCGTCAACGTGAGCGGCTGACGCTAGACGATGGCGACTTCATCGATGTGGATTGGTACGGCCCTAAGGGGGACACGACGCGTTGCGCCGTTTTACTGCATGGCCTGACGGGCAGTTCTAATTCACTCTACATCCTTGGCCAACAGCGGGCGCTGGCGGCGCAGGGGTGGCAGAGCGTGGCGGTCAACTGGCGGGGGTGTTCCGGCGAACCCAATCATCGGGCGCGGGGCTATCATTCCGGCGCCAGTGAAGACCTTGCAGATATTCTCAAGCAGCTTGCCTCGCGCTACCCGCACAAGCTCCTGGTGGCCGTGGGTTACTCCTTGGGCGGTAACGTACTGCTGAAATATCTCGGGGAGACGGGGCAACACAGCCCGCTGCAGGCAGCGGTCGCGGTGTCGGTGCCGTTTCGTTTGGATCACTGCGCCGACCGTATTAGTCAGGGGTTCTCGAGGGTGTATCAGGCGCGTTTTCTGCGTGACTTGCGCCGCTATGTCGAATCCAAACAGCGCGCCTTTCAAGCACAGGGCCGTGCTGACGAGCTTGCGCGGCTGACGTCGCTGGAAACACTGGACGGCATGAAGTCCTTCTGGGATTTCGATGGGCGTGTCACGGCCCCTTTGCACGGCTTTGCCAATGCCGACGAGTATTACCAGCGCAGCAGTAGTGCTTTCTTCGTGCCCGCCATTCAGGTGCCAACGCTCATCGTCCATGCCAAGGACGACCCTTTTATTTACCCCCACAGCGTGCCAACAGCCGATGCGTTACCGGACTGCGTGACGCTGGAGCTTTGGGAAAGCGGCGGGCATGTCGGGTTTATCGAAGGCGCTCCCTGGCGGCCCCGCTATTATCTCGAGCATCGTTTGCCCGCTTGGCTGGGCGAGCAGGTGACCCCGACGGCGTTGGCGCACCCCGCGCAGGCGATAGCGTCGTAATCATGGTTGAGAGGTGTTGTATGTCAGGGTTCTATGAACGTTTGAAGGAAGTCGACTCGCCGCGTATCGGTCTCGGCTGTATGAATTTATCCCATGGCTACGGACACGTCGTGCCCGAAGATGCGGGTATACGCGCGCTAAACGATGCCTTCGAGATGGGCTATCGCCATTTCGATACGGCCACGCTGTACGGAGGGACGGCGAATGAACGCTTGCTGGGCAAGGCGCTCGCTTCCAAGCGCCAGGTATTTTTACTGGCCAGTAAGTGCGGCATGGCCATGGACCCAGAGAGCGGCAAACGCGTGATCGACGGGCGCCCTGAGACCCTCAAGCGCCAGTGCGAAGAGAGTCTTACGCGCCTGAAGACCGATCATCTGGATCTTTACTACCTGCACCGCATGGACCGTCAAGTTCCTATCCAGGAGAGCGTGGGAGCACTTGGGCGGCTGGTAGAGGAGGGCAAGGTGCGTGCCGTGGGCCTATCAGAAATTTCGGCCGATACCCTGCGTCAGGCGCATGCCGAGTACCCGATTGCGGCTGTGCAGTCGGAATACTCGCTATGGACGCGCAATCCCGAAATTGCCCTTAGTCAAGCATGCCAAGCGTTAGGAACGGCACTGGTCGCGTTTAGCCCGCTCGGGCGCGGCTTTCTGTCCGGTGCGATTCATGCCGCTACTGCGTTTGCAGAGGGGGACATGCGAGCGGGAATGCCGCGCTTCCAGAGTGAAAACCTTCGCCATAACCTGACGCTGCTGGCGCAGTTCCGGTCGGTGGCGCAGCGTTTGGAGATCACGCCAGCCCAACTGGCGCTGGCTTGGGTAAAGGCGCAGGGCAGCCATGTGATTCCGATTCCCGGGACACGCTCCGCCGCGCATATGCGTGAAAATCTCCAGGCCGAGCAGGTCGTACTGAGCGCGCCGGACGTAGCCCTGCTGAACGATATGATGCGTCCCCATGAGGTGGCCGGTGCCCGCTACAATGAGGCCCAGCAGACGGATATCGACACTGAGGAGTTCGTCTAGCAGGCCAAGCCGTTTATTTTGAGCGCTGCGTTGCTTTCTGGTAGCCCTGCGCTACTATTCGAGACATTCAGGCGAGCGTTTCGCCTGTCAAAGGAACGTGATCATGTTAAAAGGTTTAATCATCTGTTTTGCGGTGCTGTTTGCTCAGTTGACCGTGCTGAACATCATCGATGCCCGGCTCTACAATGCTCAGGATGCTCGCCAAGTCACCTCGACGGTCGCCACCCCGCACAAAGATGAGGATGAGGACGACACCGAAGCCCCGCCACTGTAAGCGCTACGTGTCATACAGGATGTGCCTGTGGGCAACGATAAAGGGTAGCGTCGGCTACCCTTTTTGATACAGGCTCCGTCTGCCGTGTGGTTACAACATCTCTTCGAGCCACTGATTGAAAGTGGCCCAGGATTGCTCATCGGCACGCTGGTGGTAACGGTCGCTGCCAAAGACACTGAACGCGTGCGGCGCACCCGAATAGATGCCGACTTCATAAGTCACTCCCGCCGCTTCCAGCTCTTCTGCCAACGTCGCCACAGCGTCTAGGCTGACGGCCTCATCGGCACCGCCGTGGGCAATGAAGATGGGAGGTGTATCGCTGGAGTAGGACTGGCCTTCGGGTGTGTCCAGCCCGCCATGGAAGCTCGTATAGGCGGCAACGTCGCTGGCTTCCCCAGAACGTGCGATCTCTAACGCGACCGTCCCTCCAAAACAGTAGCCCATGATGACCGTTTCGGTAGCGGCTCCCGATGCTCGGGCTTGCTCCAGCCCAGCCAGCGTGAGCGTGCGCATGCGGTCGCGGTCCTGGTAAAGCGCTTGCGTAGCGGCTTGCTTGTCTTCGACGGCTTGTGGGCGATTGCCTGCACCAAACAGGTCGACAGCAAACGCATCGTATCCTTGCTCTGCCAGCATATCGGCGCGCTGGCGCTCGTAGTCATCCACGCCGTCCCAATCGTGGACGATGATGACGCTGCCTTTGGCATTGTCGCCCCCGGAGACGAAGTAACCCTCGAAGCGCTCGCCGTTCACTTCGTAGGAAATATCGTCACCGCTGGGTGTGAAACCGTAAGCCACCGTTGAAAGGGCTAGTGTAGAGAAGGTAAAAATACTCACACGAGAGAGTAAGGTAGGGATCTTATGATGCATGGCTCTGTCCAAGTCGTTGTGGAAGTTAAAGCATAGTCAACTTGTCCGTAGGAGGGGCACAAACGCATCTGGGGAACGTGGAAGACTAACACTTGCGTCTGGAACTAGGTAACGGCATGCTTGTCCGTTGATAGTATGACCACTAGGGAGCATAGATACATGGCTTTTAACGATTCGAATACGGCTAGAACGCAAGCTCACAGTACGGTGAGCGGTGTCAGTGCCAACAAAGTGTTACGTAATACTTACGCACTACTGGCCATGACGCTGCTATTTTCTGCCGTCACGGCTGGTGCGTCCGTGGCCATGGGTATCCAACAGATGAACATCTTCGTGTTCTTCATTGGGGCCTACGGCTTGATGTTCCTGGTCCACAAAACCGCTAACTCTGCTGCGGGCCTATTGGCCACGTTTGCCTTCACGGGCTTCATGGGGTTCACCTTAGGCCCGATCATCTCGGCTTACCTGACGCTGCCTAACGGCGGGGCGCTGATCATGAACGCGCTGGCCATGACGGGTCTGACGTTCATCGGTCTGTCCGCAGTCGCGTTGACCACCAAGAAAGATTTCAGCTTCTTGAGCAACTTCTTGATGGCCGGTGCCATCGTACTGATTCTGGCTATGGTGGCGGGCATCTTCTTCAATATTCCCGCGCTGTCACTGATGGTGTCGGCAGGCTTCGTGCTGTTTGCGTCTGCTGCGATTCTCTATCAAACGAGCGAAATCGTGCACCGTGCTGGCGAGACCAACTATATCCTTGCAACGGTGACGCTGTACGTTTCCATCTACAACCTGTTCGTCAGCCTGCTGTCTATCCTGGGCATCATGAGCAACGACTGATCGACATAAAGCAGGTGGTCACTTGACGTGACATCCATGACAGACCCTACTTGGTAGGGTCTGTTTTTTTTCGCGGATTCAGCACGAGACGACGCTATGGAGTACGGCTTATTGGTGATGGGCGCACCTTATGCAAGTGCGGCCCCACACTCTGCGCTTCGTTTTGCCAAAGCGGTCATTAGCAGCGGCCACCAAGTGGCGGGGGTCTTCTTTTATCGAGAGGGCATCCATAATGCCTCTCAGTTAATGACGCCTCCTCAAGACGAACTCAACATGCGAGAGGCCTGGGTCGCTCTGCACCAAGAGCATGGTGTGGCGCTGGATGTGTGTATTGCCGCGGCGCTGCGCCGTGGCGTGATGAGCGAGACCGAGGCCAAGCGCCATGGTCAAACGCACTTCAACCTGCAAGCGCCCTTCGAATTGACCGGCTTGGGGCAACTGCTGACACTTCAGCAGCGGTGCGACCGTTTGATCACGTTTGCTTAGGGAGCAATGCAGATGAGTCATGAACACGAGCGGCTGGTGATCATTCGTCATGCGCCGTATAGCTCCAATGCACTGCGAGAAGGGCTAGACGTTGCCCTGGTGGCTGCCGCGTTTGGCCAAGCGGTCAATCTACTGTTTCTTGGTCAGGGCGTGCTGGCGCTGGTCAAAGAGCAAGCCGTTGGAGCGCCAGGGCAGAAAGCAACGTTACCGACTATCGATATGCTGGACATGTATGACATCGACCAGTTGCTAGTGCCGCAAAGTGCGCTGGAGGCGTTGCATTTGCAGTTAGACCAGCTAGTGGACGGGGTAACGATGATGGCCGACGAACGATTGCCCGAACTGATCCAATGCCACTCTTATGTCATGAATTTTTAAACGGGCAGCGACATGTTACATATTCTGAACAAGCCCCCACACAGCGAAGCGGCTGCGCAAATGCTCTCTACGGTAACGGAGGGCGATAGCATTCTGCTGATTGAAGATGGCGTTCAGGCGTTATTGTACGTCGATTGGCCAGGCTGGAATGCTAAGGCTGATGTGAACGTATGTGTGCTAAAAGAGGATGCTGTGGCGCGCGGCCTAAGCGAGGTGGTCTTCCGTCATCACGCAACGCTGGTGGATATGAAAGGCTTTGTCGAACTGACCGAGCAGCATACTAAGATCCTGTCGTGGTACTGATCAATGAGTGATGAAAGTTTATACCGTTATCTTGATTATGATGAAAAAATTAAACTCGATCCCGAAGGCTATCTAGTAAAGCAGGAGGACTGGAACGAGCACGTAGCCGATTTGTTAGCCAAGGATGAGGAGCTAACACTGACAGAGGAGCATTGGGAACTCATTCGCGTGGTGCGTGATTTTTATGCGCGTTATGAAATGGCACCCGCGATGCGGCCGCTCGTCAAAGCCACCAAACAGGCATTAGGCGAGGAAAAAGGGCGCTCGGTCTACTTGATGCGCCTTTTTCCCGGCAGCCCGCCGAAGCGTTTGGCGAGGATTGCCGGGTTACCGAAACCGACGAACTGTTTATAGTCGGCCTCCGTCGCGTTAAACCAAATCCCCTCGAGTACACACCGAAAGTACGACAGCATCGTCTTGGCTGGTAGAGACTAGGGCGTGGCCCATGTCACTATCGAAGTAGATGCTGTCGCCTTCGGCCAGTACCAGCGGCGCATAGAACTCTGTATAGAGCATGATATCGCCGTACAGCACCATTAAAAACTCTTCGCCATCGTGACGCACCCACTGATGATACTCTTCAAAACTGCGTGCCCGGACGATGGTTTTGAACGGGATCATGCGTTTTTGGGCGAGCTGATGGCCCAGCAGCTCGTGTTCGTAGGTAGGGGTCGGGTGTAGCTGGCCTTTTCCTTTACGCGTGAGATCGCGGCGACCCATGGTGTAGCGTTCACGTTTGGGGGGTGTAAAGAGCTGGGGGAGGTCGATGTTGAGCCCGCTGATCAGTTTTTGCACCACGCTAAACGTCGGCGACACCTGGTCGTTCTCGATTTTGGAAAGCGTTGAGCGAGCAATGCCAGTACGCTGGCTGACATCTTCCAGCGTCCATTGGTTGGCCAAGCGAATTTGTTTGAGCCGCTCGCCCAAGCGTAACGGTTCGACAAAGGGTTTACGCCCTGACGCGATGCGCAGCGCTGCGTGCTCTTCAGAAGTAGCGGTCATAACGGTCACGTAAAATGGAGGGCAACATGGTGGCTGAATAGTACCACAGCTCCCTCCCTACCAGGGCCGCTAAGGCGCATTGGTGAAGGGCAGCCCCAAGAGGGCTTTCAGATGAGCCTCGGCACTGCTAGCCAGTGACGTTGGGTTGTAACCGCCTTCTAACACCGACACGACGCGGTTATCGGCGTAGAGTGCCGCAATTTCCATGGCAAGATGGGTCACCCAGTAGAAGTCTTCGTCTTCCAGGCAAATATCACCCATCGGGTCGTCTTTGTGGGCGTCAAAGCCTGCTGACAGCATCACGAGATCAGGTTTGAAGGCGTGTAGCGCTGGCAGCCAGTGGCGCTCGATGACGCGTCGATACTCTTCACTGCCGGTACCCGCCTCCAGCGGTGTATTCACTACGTTTTGCCACTCGCTGCGTAAGTATCGCCAGGGGTAAAACGGGTATTGAAAACTGGTGCAAATCAGCACGTCTGGGTCGTTTTTGAAAATGTCGATGGTGCCATTGCACTGATGAACGTCGAAATCGAGAATGGCGATGCGCTTAGCGCCATATGTGGCTCTGGCGTGGGCGGCCCCCACGGCAATGTTGTTGTAAAAGCAGAAGCCCATGGCATCGGATGCTTCGGCATGATGGCCAGGGGGGCGCACTGCACAGAAAACATTGTCTGCCTGACGTTTGAATACCTGATCCACACCGCGAACGACGGCACCGGCAGCCACGCGGGCAGCCTTTAGGCTGTCGGGGTTCATCATGGTGTCGCTGTCCAGCGTCACGATCCCTTCGCTGGGTAAGCACTTTTCCAATGCGTGGAGATGGCGCAGCGGATGGACTCTTGCCAGCGCTTCATCACACGCCTCTTTGGCATCCCCCTGCATGGTTTGTTGCAACAGCCCAGACAATGACAGCCGCGCGCGAATGGCCTCCAAGCGCAGAGGGCTTTCGGGGTGCTCTGGCCCCATGTGGTGCAATGCGCAGTCGGGGTGGGTAAGGTAGGCAGTGATCATTCAAGCGCTCCGGTAACGTTAGAGCCACCTTAATCGCCCCGGGGGCTTGCGCGACAGTGTCAATAAGTCGTACACAGTAGTCATTCATGTCAGGGGAGACGCATCCGTGAGCACACGCTTTTTGCATCATTTTTTCGAACCTCGCTCGGTTGCAGTGTTCGGTGCCTCTGAAAAACCGGCGTCTCTAGGTGGCTTGGTCTTGAGCAATCTCCAAGAGGGCGGCTTTCGAGGCAAACTCTGGGCCGTGAACTTGAAGGGATACGTATCGGTATTCGGTGTGGACTGCGTGCGCACCGTAGACGAATTACCCGAAATACCCGATCTCGCGGTGGTGTGTTCACCCATCGAAGGCGTCCCCAAGCTCATCAAAAAGCTCGGTAGGTATGGTGTGAAGGCCGCCTTGGTGCTCTCCGGAGGTGCCTACCTGGACCGAGAGGAGGGTAACAAAGGGTCGATTCGTCAGCGTATGCTCCAGGCCGCTCGTGAATCGGGGATTCGCGTGCTTGGGCCGGAGTGTATGGGGCTGATCGTGCCGGGTAAAAAGCTCAATGCCTCGTATGCGAGTCAGCCGGTCAAGGCGGGTCGCGTCGCGTATTTAGGCCAGTCGGGGATGCTGGCCAACGCGATGATCGACTGGGCTGCAGGCCGAGATGTGGGCTTCTCCCATTTGATTACCGTCGGGGACAGCGTGGATGTGCTGCTCCCTGATTTGATCGACTACGTGAATCAGTTTTCTCCTGCCCAAGCCATCTTATTGCACTTAGAGCGAGTCACGGACGCCCAGCACTTCATGACGTCCGTGCGGGATGCCTCCCGCAATCGCTTGGTCGTGGCGATCAAAAGCGGCCGCACGCCGCAGTCGGATATCTCCGGCATGCCCCCAACGCCAGGCATCGCTAACCGCGATGTCGTTTTCGATGCGGCCTTCGCCCGGGCGGGTGTCGTGCGGGTCAACGATTCAGATGAAATGCTCGATGCGCTGGAAACGCTATCCCGCATGAAGCCGCTGCGCGGCGACCGCTTGGCGATCGTTTCCAACGGCCTTGGGCCTGCCATGCTGGCTATCGATAAGTTGGTGAGCGCAGGAGGCAAACTAGCGGAATTTAGCCCGGAGACCCAGGCGGCGCTGCATAAAAGCCAGGTGGATATGAGTAAGCCGGGTGAGAACCCTGTGGACTTAGGCGGAAACGCAACGCCAGAGCGCTTTGTAGAGGCGCTGCAAATCGTCACCGCCGACCCTAACGTCGATGCCGTATTGGTCGTGCACGCCCCCACACGACTGGCGCCTTCCCAAGTCACGGCTCAGGCACTCATCGATCACCGCAAAACCTTCAAACGCAATTTACTCACCAGCTGGATGGGGTTGAAAGAGGCGCTCAATGCCCGCCATGTCTGCAACTTGGCCGGGATTCCCACCTACACCTCGCCCGAAAAAGCAGTGAAGGCGTTTATGCACATGGTGGATTACCAGCGCGTTCAGGCGCTGCTGCACGAAATTCCGCCCAGCCTGCCGTTTTCTACCAGCCCGGACATTCGCGCTGAGTGTCGCGCGCTGATCAAACAGGCAAAAGAGCAGGGCAGGCAGACGCTGACACACTCTGAAACGGCCCGAGTGCTGGAGGCCTACGGTATTCCCACTGCCACCAGCGCCTACGTGCACTCGCCCGAAGAAGCCTTGGTGGTCGCCGAACGCTTTCCTGGGCCAAAGGCGCTGAAAGTCGTCCACGAGGGAAACTGCCGGCCGTATCGCTACCGCAAGCATCCGCATAAGATTTCCGCTGGGCTGCTCCAAGACTTGGAAACGCCGGAGCAAGTCGCTGAGGGCGTTCGGCGGTTGGGCGATAAAGTGCAGGAGAAGTTTCCCGAACATGCCATTCGTGAGTACTGCCTCCAGCCCATGCAGCGTGGCAAACACTCGATGCAAATTTGTGCAGGCATCACACGGGACCCCGTGTTTGGGCCGCTGATCGTGTTCGGTATTGGGGGCTACAAGGTCAACGTACTGGCAGACCGCCAGGTGGCGCTGCCGCCACTCAACATGAGCCTCGCCTCGGATGTGGTAGGGCGCACCCACGCGGCGTCGTTGATCCGCGAGCACTCTGCCGACCCCGAACGTGATATCCAGCATCTGTGCCAATTATTGGTCAAACTTTCACAGATGGCCTCGGATTTGACCGACCTGCGCGGCCTGGAGCTCAATCCCTTGCTGCTAAATCGCGATGGCATGTTGGCCGTGGATTTTGCCATGGACTTAGGACACCCCGCTCGTTTTGCGATCATGCCGTACCCAGAAGAGCTTCGACAGTGGGTGACGTTGAAAAATGGCTGGCAGGTAGAAGTGCGGCCCATTCGCGCAGAGGATGCGCCACTGATCACGACCTTTCACCGGCAGCTCTCAGAGGAGAGCATTCGGTTTCGCTACTTCCATAACAAGTCGAACCTTACCCAGCGCGACCTATCGATTCTGTCGCACATCAACTATGACCGTCAGATGGCCTTTATTGCCGAGCATCAGCACGATGATGGCAGTAAGGAGATGCTGGGAGTGGTGAGGGTTTGGAACGATCCAGACAATATTCGTACCGAGTTCTCGATCATCATTCGCGATGATTTGCAGGGCCTGGGGATCGGTAGCCTGCTGATGAAGAAGATGATCGATTACTGCACCAGCATCGGCACGCTCGAAATGATCGGCAAAATCATGGTGGATAACCACCCGATGCGGGCACTGATGAAGCATCTTGGCTTCCGATGCCGTTACAACATGGAAGAGCAGGTGATTGATGCCGTGCTACGGCTAAACGAACCCGACAGCGAGTGGCAGCGGCACCGCTTGGAGAGTCAGCCGGATTAACCCTGTTCAACACCATGTCCAATAAAATGGCCTGCTGGTCAACACCGGCAGGCCACTTGCTGGATGCCGTCTTGCGCGGGATGATTAAGGCGCTAAACGGAAGCGGCTCCACTCACCGCCATCACGTCGCTCATAGCGCAAGCGGTCGTGCAAGCGGCTGGGTTGCCCTTGCCAAAACTCGATCATTTCTGGATGGACACGGTAGCCGCCCCAATGGATGGGGCGCGGAATATCCTGACCCTCATAGGCTTGTTCAAAACGTTTTTGACGCTCTTCGATCCAGTTGCGATCAGGAATCACCACGCTCTGGGTCGCAATCCAAGCCCCCAGTTGGCTACCACGCGGGCGGCTGGCAAAGTACTCGTCCGACTCCTCGGCAGATACTTGCTCCACCGCGCCTTCGATACGTACTTGGCGGGAGAGGGAGGGCCACCAGAACGTGAGGGCGGCGAAGGGGACGTTGTTCAGTTCGCTGCCTTTATGGCTGTGGTAGTTGGTGAAAAACACCATGCCGCGCTCATCGAACCCTTTGAGCAGCACCACGCGGGCATGGGGACGGCCTTGGCTATCCACGGTGGCAAGTGTCATGGCATTACCATCTTTACCTTCGCTTTCGAGCGCCAGGCTGAACCACTCATCGAACATCACGAACGGATCGTCAGGAGTGTGCGTTTCATCCAAACGCCCACCCTCGTAGTCACGCCTGACGTCGGCAATATTACGTGTCATCGGTGAAGCTCCCTTGCGGTGATAAGTTGCATTAGTGTCATGTTCGCTGGTCTACCGATAAAGCTCAAGTGTTGTTCGGTGGATGACCCAAAACGGTTGGTGCAGTGACACAGCGTTGGTGAGTGGGTGGAATCCTCCTAGGAGAACCCGTCAATAAATGAGAAACTCTACCAGTACGAGGATTGAGGATCGTCAGATGCAGAGCCGCACGACACGCATAGCCGTATGGGATACGTTCATTCGTTTGTTTCACTGGTCCCTGTTGGCAGCCGTGGTGATTTCGTTCTACACCACCAAAACGTCGGGCCAGCCGTTTCTATTTCCGCTGGAAGTGCATGCCCAGTCGGGCTATTTGATCATTGGGTTATTGGTGTTTCGCGTGATCTGGGGCCTGGTGGGCACGACGTATGCCCGCTTTGGCACGTTCTTGTACGGGCCAACTGTCACCGCACGTTATACCAAAGCGCTGATGACACGACGCGCACCACACTATGCTAGCCATAATCCGCTTGGCGGCTGGATGGTCGTATTGCTACTGGCGTCGTTGGGGTTTCAAGCGCTCAGTGGCTTGTTCTTGAGCGATGATATTTTCTTTCAAGCGCCGCTGTATGGGCTGTTAGGGGCAGGGGTAGGCGATTTATTGGGCCAACTGCATGCGCTGAATAGCGACTTACTGTTGGTATTGATCGGTGTGCACGTTCTGGGGCTGATGTGGCATACGCTTCAAGGCGAGCGGTTAGTCACTGCCATGCTTACGGGCGTCAAAAAATTTGACCGCCCCCCCGCGGATACCACTCCTGCCGCGTCTCGTGCGCAAACCCGCTATGCCATAGGTGCACTGCTGATCGCGGCAGGTGTGAGTGGCTGGTTGTGGTTCTACTGATACACTCAGCCTTTGAGGCGCTGTTGGCGGCTGCGAAAACGGGCATACCCCATGCAGCCTGTAAATAGCGCCAGCGATACCAGCGCTTCCAACACTCCGCGCATGCCCTGGCCGGGCAGCGTCGCCAGCATGACGCCTTGTGTGAAGTAGAGCAAGCTGACGAAGGCAAGCCATGCGTGCCCACGGGCACGTTGGCCAATGATCGATGGCAAGAACAGCACCAGGGGTAGGACGAACGCGACGACGGGGCGCCAATTGAACGTCTCGCCTTGCACGAAGAACCCACGATAAATTACCAACAGCAGCAGCACGCCAAAGCTAACGAGCACCAGCAGGCGTGCTTGTCGCGTCAACGTATCGAGCCCGTGTTTCTCTTCCAGCGTCTCTAACCACTGTCTCATGAAGACACCTCCTGGCGCATTTTATGTAATGCCAGCGCGAGTTTGGCGAGCCGCCTGCCTTGTGCTTTGCATAACGCTCGTTCGTGCTCGTCCACCGGGCGATCGCTGCGCGCGCCAGCCATGTGGCTGGCCCCGTAAGGCGTGCCGCCATGCTGCGTGCTCAATAACGCGGGCTCGCTGTAGGGGATGCCCGCATAGACCATACCGTGATGTAGCAAGGGCACTAGCATGGTCAATAAGGTGCTCTCTTGGCCGCCATGCAAGCTAGAGGTCGAGGTGAACGCGCAAGCGGGCTTATCGATGAGCGCGCCATTCATCCAAAGGCTGCTGGTCGTGTCGAGAAAATACTTGAGCGGCGCAGCCATATTGCCAAAGCGCGTTGGGCTACCCAACGCCAGCCCGCTGCAGTGACGCAAATCGTCCAGATCGGCGTACACCGCTCCTTCGGCGGGAATCTCGGGGTCGACGGCTTCACAGGTGGGGGAGACCGCAGGCACCGTGCGCAGTCGCGCTTCGATACCGGGAAGGCTCTCGACACCCGCCGCTAATTGGCGGGCCATGTCTGCCGTGGCTCCTGAGCGGGAGTAGTACAGTATCAAGACAAAGGGCGTGGCTTCACTCATGGCGTATCCTAAGTGGTGGGCAGGGCGACCAGGCGTTGAGCGGTCACTGGCAACGTGTCATATGGTACCAGAGCTATCCCCTGGGCAGGAGCGCTATCGAGCAAGCTGACCTCTGGAAGCCGAACGTAGATCCAGGCAGTGCTGCCATCGGCCAGCGTCTGCGTCACGCGCTCATAGCGAACGCCAAGCCGTTCATAACGATCGAGGCGCGCCAGCACACGGGGCGAAACGGTTAGCAGGAGCCCATCGACGTGGCTATCCGCACGGGCCGCAAGATCCAACCCCTGACGCTCGAATCCTTCTAGTCGCGCAGGCTCAGGGGAACCTGACGTCCCCATGACGATCCAGCGGATAGGCCAGTAGCGCAGCGTGCCGTACACGAACACTTGGTGGGTGCGCTGTTCGATGTCGGGTAGTTCTTCGGGGCGCTCATAGAACCAAGGGCTGAGCATGGTCAGCCAGAGCCAAGCGGCAATGCCCATCAATCCAGCCAACAGTGACCATACCAATCGCTTTGCCCAAATCATGCGTCATTCCTAGGTAACGTGTGGCTGTGTAGAGTGAAGAACGTCATGCCACAAGACAAGTCTTAAGCAGTGTCGGTGATTTTGCTACGATACGTAGCGTTGTCTAGGCCTTAGACCCTATCGGAGGAGCCTGTTATGAGCCAGTCACTTCGTGATGATATGGACTTCCGCGCGTTAGTGGGCGATGTGAAGCCATTGCCCAAGCGCAACCGCGCAGATACAGGTCCCCACCGTCAACGGCCATCAGAAGCCCAATTGGCCCGGCGTGAGAGCGCAGAAGAGCGTTTGGATGAGCGTAACTTTCTCTCGGACGATTTCGTCGATTTACTGCCCCCCTTCGACCCTATCGAGTTCCGCCGTGAAGGCATTCAACAAGGCGTGGTCGATAAGTTGAAGCATGGCGGATACAGCGTGCAAGCACAGCTCCATTTGTTACGGCGCCCGTTGGTGGAATGTCGGCGTATGCTGTTCCCCTTCATTCAAGAAGCCTATGCCCATGACTTACGCTCAGTGCTGATCGTTCATGGACGTGGGCGGGAGCTGGATAGTCCGGCCAACGTGTTGCGCTCTTATATCGCCAAGTGGCTCACCCAGTTCGACGAGGTGCAGGCCTACGTCTCCGCACAACCTTCAGAGGGCGGTCTGGGTGCGACCTGGGTGATGTTGCGCAAAAGCGACCGCGCCAAAGCCAATAACCGCGAGCGTCAGCAGAAACGGCGCGGTTAAACGCAAAAACGCCGACAAGGGCAAATCCTTGTCGGCGTTGTCGATATGCTAGCGGGGTTACTGGCTAGCAGCTAGGCGCTTTTCGAACAGAGCTTGGCGCTCTTCCACGTCGGTCTGATAACGGACGCTGAACGCATTGAGGGCGCGCAGTGCATCCTCAGGGTGCTGATCGTCTCGTAACGCCATGGTCGAGAAGCCGCAGCGACGCATGTAATCCAACTGATCGACCAGCACGTCGCCGACCGCACGAATCTCTCCCGTGAACCCATAACGCTCTCTCAGCAAACGCGCAATGGTGTAACCACGCCCGTCGGTAAAGGCCGGGAAATCTACGGCGACGGCAGGGGCCATCTTGAGTTCGCTGGCCAGTTCGGCGTTGAGTTCGGTGTCGCTCGCCAGTAGCGGTGCCAGCTCTGCATCATCCTGATGGCTTTGCCACAGTGCGAGTGGCACGAACGCAGGGCGCTGCTCGGGCAGTGTTTGCGCATCGTAGGAGACGCACCAAGCATTTTCAGCAGCCAGCTCACCGTTGTCGATCAAGTGATCGACATGAACCGGCGTCTGTTCTACGGCCTCGGTTTGGGTATCATTGCTGGGCATAAACACGCTCCTTAAAGGGTTTTAGGCCAATACGGCGATACGTATCCAGGAAGCGCTCATCTTCGTGACGTTCAGCCACATACACTTCGAGCACCTTCTCGACCACGCCCGGCACGTCTTCGCGGAAGAAAGAGGGGCCTAGAATTTTACCCAGCGAGGCGTCGTCCGTTGAATTACCGCCAATCGAGACTTGGTAATACTCTTCGCCTTTTTTATCGACGCCAAGGATGCCGATATGGCCGACATGGTGGTGGCCGCAGGCATTCATGCAGCCTGAAATATTCAGGTCGAGCGGACCCAAATCGTATAGGAAATCCAGGTCTTCAAAGCGCTCTTGCAACGCCTGGGCAATGGGAATAGAGACCGCATTGGCAAGGCTGCAGTAATCGCCACCGGGGCAGCAGATGATATCGTTCAATGTGCCAACGGTGGGGTTGGCCATTCCCAGCGCATCCAGTTCTTTCCAAAGCGCTTCGAGCTCGTCGACCGGCACGTCTGACAGCACCAAGTTCTGCTCGTGAGTCACCCGCACTTCACCAAAGCTGTAGCGGTCCGCCAGATCGGCCACGGCTTCCATTTGGTCGGCAGTGACGTCTCCCGGAGCATGCTCGCGGCGCTTCAATGACAGCGTGACCGCTTTGTAGCCCGGCACTTTGTGGTCGGTCACGTTATTGGTGACGAAACGCGCGAAGCTGCGGTTTTCGCTACGTAGTTGGTCGAACGCTGCCACCGCGTTGTCGGCCACCGGGCGGCGCTCCGGCTCGGGGAAGTGCGCTTTGGCGGCATCGACGGCGGCTTGATTCAACGTCTGAGGTCCATCTTTCAGATGCGCCCACTCTTCGTCGACTCGACGGCGGAACTCGTCGATACCTAGCGCCTTCACCAAAATCTTGATGCGCGCCTTGAACTTGTTATCACGGCGACCGAACTGGTTATACACCCGTACGCACGCTTCGAGATAGGTCAGCAGGTGCTGCCAGGGCAGGTCTTCGCGTACCACGTCGCCAATCATCGGCGTGCGGCCCAAACCGCCACCTGCCAATACCTTGACGCGCAGCTCACCGTCAGCATTGCGCCACAGACGCAGGCCAATGTCGTGAACCTGAATCGCAGCGCGGTCTTGGGCGGCCCCGCTTACCGCAATTTTGAATTTGCGCGGCAGGTAAGCAAACTCCGGGTGCAAGGTAGACCACTGACGAATGAGCTCGCACCAAGGGCGCGGGTCTTCGACTTCGTCATTGGCAATGCCAGCAAACTGGTCACTAGTGGTGTTACGGATGCAGTTACCGCTGGTTTGGATTGCGTGCATCTGTACCTTGGCCAACTCGGCCAAGATATCCGGCACGTCTTCGAGTGCAGGCCAGTTGAGCTGCAGGTTTTGGCGCGTCGTGAAGTGGCCATAGCCGCGGTCGTAGCGGCGCGTAATCTCGGCCAGGGCACGCAATTGCTGGCCTGCCAGCATGCCGTAAGGAATGGCGATGCGCAGCATAGGCGCGTGTTTCTGGATATACAGGCCGTTTTGCAGCCGCAGGGGGCGGAACTCTTCCTCTCCCAAGCGTCCGGCTTGGTAGCGCTCCATCTGATCGCGGAACTGAGCTACGCGCTCGTCAACCAGCGTTTGGTCGTGAATATCATAACGGTACATGTGGCACGATCCTGCTAAAAGCGAAATGGTCACGTCGAGACGGATGGTAATGTGCCGTCACCTTAACGCGGGCGTCATATTCTACAAAAGAATATATAATTATCTTTTTATCGTTAAATGCTATTTCAAACGACTATCGAAACCCTTGGGCGAGCCAGCGTCGCCGCTGCCATACCCACAAAAAACCAGTAGAGCTGAGCAGTCGGTAAAAGAGCTGTGTCAACCAGACCCCGACCAACCCGTAACCCAGCCAAATACCCACCCACCAAGCCAGTGGTAAAAAGAGTAGCCACTGCATCCCTAAGGTGAGCAGCATGACGGTGCGCTGCGCACCAGCGCCCATCAGGGCCTGTGCCAATACCAGCGCAGCGGCGTCGAGCACGATCATTAGGCCGGTAATTTGCAGGGGCAGTCTCCCTAACTGCACCAGCGCCTCATCGGTAAAGAAAATGCCCAAAATCGGCTCGGGGATGACGAGCATGGGTAACGCTAGAACAGTCAGCAGCATACCGGCAACGCTCAAGGCGTCAATGCCCCAGCGGTGGGCGGCCTGCTGATCGTCGCGGCCCAAGGCTTCGCCGACAAGGCTCATAGCAGCGACTCCCACACCGACGCCCGGCAAAATCAGTAGCAAGGAAAGATTCACCAAGACGTGACCGACCGCCACGCTCGACGTGCCGAGTTGACCCAGCAGCCAAAAAAGCACCACGTAACCGGCGGCAAACCAAAGCTGTTGCAGCGAATGCGGACACGCAAGCGTCAGCGTCGATCTAACGTCTTCCCAGGAAGGCATTGAGGAAGTGCTGGGATGACACTGCCGCCAAGTGATGCTTCCCCAGATCCCCAGCCCCAGCAGAAGTGACAGCGTGGTGCCGATCGCAGCGCCGTTCACTCCCAACGCAGGCAACCCCGCGACCCCGTAGATGAGTGCCGCACTGAGCGCCACGTTAGCCGCATGGACCACGACGATGATACGTAGATAGAGATGCGTTTGCTGCCGTCCGTTCCAGTAGCCACGTAAGCAAAGGGTCAGCGCGATGGCGGTTAGCGCGATGACGCGCCAGCGGAAGTAATCGATAGCAAGCTGCGTGACGTCGTCTGCGGGGGATATCAGATGGATCAGCGCCGGGGCTTGCCACCATGCCATACAAGAGAGCGGCAACCCTACGGCCAAACCAATGACCATGCCTGCGCGCAGGGGTTGGGTAGGGCACATGTGATTAGCGCCCGTTGCATGGGCGGTTTGCGACTGCACGCTGGAGGATAGGCCAAACACCAGCGCCGTCATCATGAACATGGCATACCCACCCATACCCACGGCGGCCAGTGCCTCCTGGCCTAAATGGCCTATCAAGGCAGCGTCGATCAAATTGAGCACGCTCTGCGAGAGCATGCCCAGCATGATAGGAAAGGCCAAACGCATGACCTTACCTTGGCGGCGAACCACTGGCGACATCCGTTCGGACGAATCAGCTAGGGTCGTAGGAGAGCACCGGCGAGAGCCAACGCTCCATCTCGGCAAGCGACATCTGCTTTCGCTCGGCCAGTACCTCGACCTGATCACGAGTGATTTTGCCCGTGGAGAAGTACTTCGACTGCGGGTGGGCAAAGTACCAGCCCGACACGGCTGCCGCTGGCCACATGGCGAAGTTCTCCGTCAGCGTCAGGCCGGTATTCTCTGGGGCGTTCAGCAAACGGAACAGCGTGGCTTTTTCAGTGTGATCCGGGCAGGCCGGATAGCCTGGGGCAGGGCGAATGCCCTGATACTTTTCGGCAATCAGCGCGTCGTTGTCTAACGTTTCTTCAGGCACGTAGCCCCAAAACTCTTTGCGCACCCGCTCGTGCATGCGCTCGGCAAACGCTTCGGCCAAGCGGTCGGTCAGCGCCTGCACCATGATGGCGTTATAGTCGTCACCGGCAGCTTCGTAGGCTTTGGAGAGCTCGTCCACACCGTGCCCCGTGGTCACCGCAAAGCCGCCGATCCAGTCGGGTTTGCCGCTCTCTTTAGGGGCGATGAAGTCAGCGAGGCTGTAGCAGATACCGTCACGGCCTTTGGTGGTTTGCTGGCGAATATGGTTTAGACGCTCGACCACCTCGGTGCGGCTCTCGTCGGCGTAGACTTCGATCACGTCATCATCCACGCTATTCGCAGGCCACAGGCCAATCACGCCGCGCGCTGTCACGTGCTTTTCATCGATCAACTTGCGCAGCATCACTTGCGCGTCAGCAAACAGGCTCTGGGCGGCTTCACCCACGACCTCGTCGTTGAGAATCTTCGGGTACTTGCCAGCGAGCTGCCAGCTCATAAAGAAGGGGGTCCAGTCGATCCGCTCGACGAGTTCTTCCAAGTCGTAATCGTCGAAGGTCATCAATCCCAGCGTGTTTGGTTTGGCAGGGGTATGAGTCGCCCAATCGGTGCGAAAGCGCCGCTTACGCGCCTGGGTGTAATCCAGGTCGGCGGCTTTGGGGCGGCGCTTGGCATTACGCTCGCGCACTTTTTCGTACTCTTCGCGAATCTCGGCCACGTAAGCCGGTTTCAAGTTGGGGGCCAGCAGCTTACCGGCAACCCCCACCGCCCGAGACGCATCGGTGACGTAAATCACCGGATGATCGTACTGCGGTTCGATTTTGACCGCCGTGTGCGCTTTGGAGGTGGTGGCACCGCCAATCAGCAGCGGCAGGTCCATGCCGCGGCGCTGCATCTCTTTGGCCACGTGTACCATCTCGTCCAGCGACGGGGTAATCAGGCCAGAGAGGCCGATGATATCGGCATTGTGGTCAATGGCGGCCTGGAGAATTTTCTCGGTGGGCACCATGACGCCAAGATCGATCACTTCGTAGTTATTACACTGCAGCACGACCCCCACGATATTTTTGCCGATGTCGTGGACATCCCCCTTGACCGTGGCCATCACGATTTTGCCTTTGGCCTGGGTATCCTCACTTTTTTCCGCTTCGATGAAGGGAATCAGGTACGCAACCGCCTGCTTCATGACACGGGCGGACTTGACCACCTGGGGCAAAAACATCTTACCCGCCCCAAACAGGTCACCGACCACGTTCATGCCATCCATCAGCGGGCCTTCGATCACCTCGATGGGGCGAGCAGCTTGTGCACGGGCTTCTTCCGTATCGTCTTCGATATACGCTGTAACGCCTTTCACCAGCGCATGCTCGATACGCTTGTTGACCGGCCAGCTGCGCCACTCGAGATCCTCTTTCTTCGCGGCACCGCTGCCGTCACCCTTGTACTGGTCGGCGATGTCCAAGAGACGTTCGGTGCCGTCGCTGCGACGGTTGAGCACGACGTCTTCTACGGCTTCACGCAGCTCGGCGGGCAGATCATCGTAGACAGCCAGCTGCCCGGCGTTGACGATACCCATGGTGAGGCCCGCACGAATGGCGTGGTAAAGAAATACCGAGTGGATTGCTTCACGTACCGGGTTGTTGCCTCGGAACGAGAACGACACGTTAGACACGCCGCCGGAGATCATGGCGTGGGGCAAGTGTTCACGAATCCATTGGGTGGCTTCGATGAAATCCACGGCGTAGTTATTGTGCTCTTCGATACCTGTAGCGATGGCGAAGATGTTCGGGTCGAAAATGATGTCTTCGGGCGGGAAGCCGATCTCATCCACGAGCAGCCGGTAAGCGCGCTCGCAGATTTCGGTTTTGCGCGCAAAGGTATCGGCCTGGCCCTCTTCGTCGAACGCCATGACGACAATGGCGGCACCAAAGCGACGGCACTTGGTGGCCTGTTCGCGGAAGGCGGCTTCACCCTCTTTCAGCGAGATCGAGTTGACCACCGCCTTGCCCTGTACGCACTTCAGGCCCGCTTCGATGATGTCCCACTTCGAGGAGTCGATCATGATGGGCACACGGGCAATGTCCGGCTCGCCAGCAATTAGGTTCAGAAAGCGCACCATGGCTTCCTTCGATTCCAACATGCCTTCGTCCATGTTGATATCGATGATCTGCGCGCCGTTTTCGACCTGCTCTAAAGCCACTTCAAGTGCCGTGGTGTAATCTTCCTCTACGATCAGGCGCTTGAAGCGGGCCGAGCCGGTGACATTGGTACGCTCGCCCACGTTGACGAATAAAGAGTCGGCTTCGATGTTGTAGGGTTCGAGGCCTGACAGACGGCACGCTTTGCTGCGCTCGGGCACTTGTCGAGGCGCCATGGGGCGCACGGCCTCGGCAATGGCGCGGATGTGCTCTGGCGTCGAGCCGCAGCAGCCGCCAATGATGTTGACCAAGCCGCTTTGGGCAAACTCGCCGACGATCGCGGCCATCTCTTCTGGAGTTTGGTCGTATTCACCAAATTCATTCGGCAAACCCGCGTTGGGGTGGGCAGAAACGAACGTATCGGCTTTAACGGAGAGCTCTTCCAGATAGGGGCGAAGCTCTTCGGCTCCCAAGGCACAGTTCAAGCCTACCGAAAGCGGGTTCGCATGACGGATGGAGTTCCAAAAAGCTTCCGTGGTTTGCCCGGATAACGTACGTCCTGAGGCATCGGTAATCGTGCCGGAAATCATGACCGGCAAACGACGGCCGAGATCATCGAACAGCTCTTCCAACGCATAAATAGCGGCTTTGGCGTTGAGCGTATCGAAGATCGTCTCGATCATGATCAGGTCTGCGCCGCCGTCGATCAGGGCACTGGCCGCTTCGTAATAGTTTTCTCGCAGTTCGTCGAAAGTGACGTTGCGTTTGGCGGGATCGTTCACGTCGGGTGAGAGAGATGCCGTGCGTGACGTTGGCCCGAGAACCCCAGCCACATAACGCGGCACATCGGTTTCCGCGGCGACGGCGTCGCACACCTCACGCGCCAAGCGTGCCGATTCGCGGTTGAGCTCAGGCACCAGATCTTCCATGCCGTAGTCGGCCTGGGACAACCGGGTGCTGTTGAACGTGTTGGTTTCCAATATGTCCGCGCCAGCTTCCAGATAATCACGGTGGATACGGGCGACGACGTCCGGACAGGTTAGCGCCAGTAGATCATTGTTGCCTTTCAAATCCGACGGCCAATCGCGGAAGCGCTCTCCGCGGAAATCATCCTCGCTGAGTTGAGCATTCTGCAGCATGGTGCCCATGCCGCCATCCAGAATCAGAATGCGTTGGGCAAGGCGTTGGGTAAGGGAAGCAGTCAAATCGCTAGCAGCCATGGCAGGGGAAAATCTCCAGCGTCTCAGTCGGAAAGGGTATTTTTATCGTCGTCGTCAGTCATTGAGCGGCGGCTATCATACCAAAGGGCACACCATAGGGCAGCAAGCCTGGTCGTGAAGTTATTGCAGCATCTTTATTAGACGTGCTCATAAAGCGCGGGCAATAGCCGACTAAAACACTCGGGATTGTGTCGGCACGCGGTTTTGCTTACCATAGGCACAAATGACATGTGAAGTGGCCTTGCCACTACCACGGGAGGATAACATCCCTTATGACCACGACTATCGAAGCGCCTGGTATTGATATTACCGACAGTGCACAAACCTACCTCGCCGAGCTGCTGGAAAAGCAGAACGTCGAGGGGATTGCCGTACGCATTTTCATCACTCAGCCCGGCACACCTTATGCAGAAACCTGTCTGGCCTATTGCCGCCCTGGGGAAGAAGAGCCGACGGACGTCAAACTCGAACTCGAGAAGATCAATGTCTTTCTCGACAAGAACAGCCTCGCATTCTTGGAAGAAGCGGTGGTCGACTTCAATGCTGACCGCATGGGTGGCCAGCTAACCATCAAGGCGCCCAACGCTAAGATGCCGAAGGTCAATGCCGATAGTCCGCTCGAAGATCGCATCAATTACACGCTCTATAGCGAAATCAACCCTGGTCTGGCGGCCCACGGTGGTGAGATCAAGCTCGTCGAGCTGACCGAAGACAAAGTCGCGATCCTGGCCTTTGGCGGTGGTTGCCAAGGGTGCGCCGCAGTGGACCTCACGCTCAAAGACGGTGTCGAGAAAACATTGATGGACCGTATTCCCGAGCTTGCCGGTATCCGCGACGTGACCGACCACACGGATACCACGAACGCCTATTATCGCTAAGCCTATGGCTGCCCATTGGCTTGGTAGACACTGAGCTAAAGGCAGCAGAGCGTCGGTACAAAGCCCAGCAGAGCACTGCTGGGCTTTTTTATCGTTAGCGTTTCATCATTCGAGCCACTAAAGCGCCGTCTAGCGATCAACGATGATTCCATGTAAAACTATTGTAAAGCTATTCCCTGGGCGATGATGCCTAGCGGGTTCCTACAAAGTGCCATGGAGAGACGGCCATTAAACGCTCATCTGTGTTTTCTAATATTCATAAACCTATCTTTTTCGGATCGCTAGGCCTGCTGCTGGCGGTGACGCTGCCGCTCATTCTGTTTCCAGAGATGGGGCGGGTGTGGGTGATGGCGGCGCAAAGCTTCGTGACCACCAACTTCGGCGTGCTCTATCTCGCCATGGGCGTCGCATCGCTGGGCTTCATGTTCTACATCGTGTTTAGCGACATAGGACAGATCAAGTTAGGCGATGTCGATGCCGAACCAGAGTTTTCGCTGCTATCGTGGGGCGCGATGCTGTTTGCTGCAGGCATTGGTGGGGCGGTCGTCTTCTGGGGCATGGTGGAGTGGATGTATTACCTGCAAAACCCGCCTTTCCATGTCGCGCCTTTTTCCGAAGAGGCAACCGCCTGGGCGGCTACGTATGGCATGTTCCACTGGGGGCCGATTGCATGGTCGATCTATCTCGTGCCGGCATTGCCCATGGCGTACTTTCTTCACGTGCGTAAACACAAAGTGCTGCGTATCAGTGAAGCCATTCGCCCCGTGCTGGGTGAAAAGCTGGCTCGAAGCTGGTTGGGTAACATTATCGATATTCTGTTTATTTTCGGCATGCTGGGTGGCGGCGCGACGTCGCTGGGTATTTTGGTGCCTCTTATCAATGAAGGGCTTGGCAATCTATTCGCTTTCACGCCCAATGCCAGCAGCCAAATTGCCGTGCTAGTGGGCACAACGGCCATCTTTGCCGTGAGTGCCTGGCGTGGCCTGAAGGGCGGCATCGAAATGCTGTCGGACATCAATATGTGGCTGGGCCTCGCCGTACTGCTGTTCGTACTGGTAATGGGACCAACGGTGTTCATCCTGGATACGGGCCTGAATTCCATCGGCTTAATGCTCAGCAACCTGATCGAAATGGCGACATGGACCGAGCCGTTTGGCGCGTTGGGTGGATTCGAGGACACTGGTTTCCACCAGTCATGGACGATTTTCTACTGGGCGTGGTGGCTGGTGTTCGCGCCGACCGTGGGGCTATTCATTGCGCGTATTTCGAAAGGGCGCCGTATCAAGACCATGGTGGCGGGATCGATTTTCTTTGGCTCGCTGGGTTGTGCGCTATTTTTCATCATCCTCGGCAACTACGGCCTTTATCTGCAGCTATCCGGCACGCTGGACGTCATTCAAGTGATGAACGAACAGTCGGCGAATGCAGCCTTCTATGCCGTGCTTAGCCAGTTGCCGCTGTCTTGGCTCGTCACGCTCGCGGTGGTGATACTGCTGTCGATTTTTACCGCCACCACGTTCGATTCCATTGCCTACATTCTTTCGTCCGCGGCCGAGAAGAAACTCGATAAAGAACCTGCGCGCTGGCATCGTCTGTTTTGGGCCTTTACGCTATCGCTACTGCCAATGTCACTGCTGTTCTTGGGCGGACTGCAAACGCTGCAGACCGCCAGTATCGTTAGCGGCGTACCGCTACTGTTGATTGCCGTGCTGTTGATGATTTCCATGGTGCGCGCAGCGCATTACGATCTGCGTTATCAGCCCGATTACGATGACCCTGAGATCAACATCGAAGAGTTTCCAGAAAACGACCCCTGGACGGAGAAGGGTACGTGGGAACTACCTGAGGAACAGAGCGGCGAGCCGAGCCAGTCTTAACACGGCTACGGACCCTCGTCGCTCCCATCCTCGAGTCATGCTTGGCCATCCCGCTTATCGGGATGGCTTTTTTGTGTCTGACGTATCATCGCTGCTACTGATCAGCGTGTTAGGCAGATCCGCTAGCTGTGCTTGCAGTGACGCCATGCGCTGCCATAACTGCTCTTGCCAATGGTCACTGTCTCGCGCCTGTTGTTGATGTGCTTCCAGCGCCTGCGTAGCTTTGTCCAGGCTCGCCTGCAGCTCATTGCGCTGTGTTAGTAGCTCTGCATTGTGGCGTTCCAGCTCTGTCAGGCGCTGCTTATGAGCGCTGTTTTCTTGCTGGTAGTGATGAATCGCATCGTTTTTTTGCTGCAACTCCTTGGTGAGTGCCTCTGCACGCTGCTCCCATTGCTGTAAGCGCTTTTGTAGCGCTTTCTCTTCTTGAGCGCGCTCTTGTCGCAGCGTGTCCAACAGCGCCATCAATTTACCTTCCGACGCTTCGTTGCGCTGCTCCTCTTGGGCCAGACGCTGCTCCCAAGCCGTTTGCTGCGCGGCCTGTTGCTCACTAAAGCGTTGTTGATCCGTTTTGAGCGCGCGCTGTGCTTGATCGAGCTGCTCGCGGTAGTGGATGACTTCCTGAGCCGCTTTTTCTGCCTGCTGCTGCCAATGACGCTCATGGGTCTGGCTCTCGCCAAGCTCGCGGTGCAGCGCCTCTAGGCGCTGTTCGGTGTGGCGAAGGTGCTCGGCCAGGGCGCTTTCACGCTGTTCGGCATTGGCGGCCTGTTGAAGCGCTTCGGCGGCTTCTTGCTGTGCGCTCTCCACCTGACGATTGGCATCTTCTCGGTAGTGCACAAGTGCTTGATTGGCTACTTCTTGCGCTTCGCGCCATAGCTCGCTGGCTACATTGACCACGACTTCCGGCACGCCTTTGGGTGGTGGTACGTCGCGATTCTGCTCGCGCTCAGTTCGCCATAGCCGGAAGTGTTCGCTGATGGTCGTAAAACTGCCGGTGCCGAGCACCTCCCGAATACGCTGCACGCTGGGGGTATCCCCACGGGCCAGTAGCGTATCGATAGCTTGTTGAACATCACTGTACTGAATTCCGCTGCGCGCCATGGCGTGATCCTTATGCGTTGAGTGACATTGCTTGAACGGCATTGTCCTGACTTTACAAGCAAAACACAATTATTACATATTACATAAAACGTAATTTTATTTATTTAACGGCAGTGAAATTCAAGATTACGCCTATTATCTTGAATTTATAGAATCGTAGCGTCACACTTAACGCATTGAATGGATGACGACTAAAAGGGCGCTGAGATGCCATTAGAAACGACAAAGAATGGGCACAGCCTCGATCTCTCCTCTGCAATGCCAGTGAGGGAGGAGGGGCACTGGCTGACAAGCCAATCTGTCTCAGCGCCTACCCAGCCCCCACGTATCGAGGCAGAAAACGACCATCAGGCCGTGTTGCTGTGGCTTACGGAGTATCGTGACAGCCCGCAAACGCTCAAAAGCTATCGGCGAGAGGCCGAGCGACTGCTGCTTTGGCTAGCCAGCCAAGGTAAAGGGTTGCGTGATATGAACCGTGAGGCGCTGCGCCAGTTCGAAGCTTTTCTAGAAGACCCTCAGCCACGGGCAGCGTGGGTAGGGCCGTCAAAACCTCGTGAGCATCCTGAATGGCGCCCCTTCAGAAGCGGTCTGTCACCCGCGAGTCGTCGGCAAAGCCTGATCATTCTGCAGGGCTTGTTTAGCTGGCTGGTGGAGGCTGGCTGGGTAGGGCACAACCCTTTCGTGCTGATGCGTGACAAAGCGCGGCGCATGAACAATCAGTCGCAGGGCATAGAGCGCTACCTGGAGCAACCGCTGTGGGCCTGGTTTTGGCAGTGGCTGAACCAGCCTCCGCAGAGCGATGACGCGCGGCTCGTTTACGAGAGTTCACGAAGACGCTTCATCTTTAGCTTTGCCTATCTTTTGGCACCACGCATTAGCGAGATGGCCAACGCCCGCATGGATGACTTTCATCGGATAGAAGGGCGCTGGTGGTGGAGGGTAGTCGGCAAGGGCAGTAAGCAGGCTCGCATACCCGTGCCTGCGGACATGCTGGAGAGCCTGCAAGCATGGCGAGTGGCGCTAGGGCTCAAGGCAGAGCCAGGCTACGACGAGCCAACCCCGGTGATTCGTGCGCTGGATAAGCGCAGAGGCATTAGCGATAACCAGCTCTATCGATTGATGAAAGACACCTTTGCCAACGCCGCGAATGCGCTCGAAATGCAGGATGGCCAGCCTGCCTATATCGAAGCACTTCGACGGGCAACGCCTCACTGGCTGAGACATACAGCGATCACTCATCAGGCCCAGTCCGGCGTTAGCCTACGCTACTTAGCGGAAAGTGCTCGCCATGCCAAGCTAGATACCACCAGCCGCTACTTACATACCGAAGCCGATGAGTGGCATCGAGAGCAGCAGCGCCACCGCTTGAAAACGCCGCCAAAAACAGGGGCTGAAACGTTATAATAGCCCCGACTGTGATTCATTAACCCAAAGGATACGTCATGGCAACTTCAGGCGCAGAGCTAGCCCAACAGGAGCTAGTCGAAGAGTTTGAGATGTTTGATAACTGGATGGATCGTTATCAATACATTATTGATATGGGCAAGCAGCTGCCTGACTTTCCGGAAGAGCGTCGTACCGACGAGTTTAAAATCCAAGGCTGCCAATCCAACGTGTGGATGTGCCATGAACAGGCAGGCGACAAGCTGGTGTTCAAGGCTACGTCGGATGCGGCTATCGTATCAGGGCTGATTGCCGTGCTGCTGCGTATCTACAGTGAGCGCACAGCCGAAGAGATCAATCAGACCGAACCGCACTTCTTGAAAGATCTCGGGCTGGATAAACACCTATCGCCTACGCGCAGTAATGGCCTGCATGCGATGTTAGAGCGTATTTATCAGGTGGCTAAGCAGGGGTAAGCATTAGTGGCGGCAGGAGGACGAACCGCAGCGGTTCGCAGGGCAGTCGTCATCATCTTGGCATAGCGTTTCGCTGCGCCCGCCAGGCACCGGGTCCATGCCCCCCGGATGGCCGGGGTGGCATTTCACGATGCGCTTGGCGGCCATCCAGCCGCCTTTGAGAGGGCCATGCACTTGGATGGCCTCGATGGTATAGGAAGAGCAGCTTGGCCAGAAACGACAGCGCGGACCCAACAAGGGGCTAATGGTGTATTGATAGACGCGAATGCAGCCCACCATCAGTGCGGTCAGCAGCCTGCGACCGCCTCGCTGCAGGGCCTGCCATCCGTTTTTCACGACGTTTTTGGACCATATAGCGTTGCCGGGTCGATCATCGGCTCACTGGTGATTTCTGCGCTTTCTACCCCTAGTGCGACATAGAAACAGCTGCGGCGGCCGGTGTGGCAGGCAGGCCCTGTTTGATCGACCTGCACGAGCAGAGTATCGCCATCACAATCCAGGGCGGCGCTCACTAGGTGCTGCTGCTGACCGGACGTTTCCCCTTTACGCCAGAGCGTTTGGCGAGAGCGGGAGAAGTAGCACACTCGCTGGGTGAATAGCGTCTCTTCCAGGGCTTCTCGATTCATCCACGCCATCATCAATACCTCACCGGTATCGTGCTGTTGGGCGATGGCGGGAATCAGGCCGTCGTCATTGAAACGCACGGCATTCAAGAGCACGTCCATTGAGGGCAGGGTGTCTTGGGGGGAAGCAGACTCCAGCGCTTTGAAAAGCTGCTGAGGCGCCAGTTGGTCAAAGTGAGACATTAGGCATTACTCGTGGGTCGGCACGCTTGGCACAAGCCCTGAAGCTCGATGGTTTGGCGCTCGACATTGAAACCTTGACGTTTCGCAAGCGCGGCCAGCTGATCGCTAATTTCATCCAAGTGCAATTCTTCGACGTAGCCACACTGGCGACAGATGAGCAGCTGGAAGCCATGGGTATGCTCCGGGCACGCGCAGGCCACGTAGGCATTCTGCGACTCGATACGGTGCACCAACCCCTGCTCGATGAGAAACTCCAGCGCACGGTAAACGGTGGGCGGACGAGCAGCGGCGTGCTCGGTAGAGAGCTGATCCAGCAAGTCGTATGCTTTGAGCCCTCCGCCATTTTCTGCGATAAGCTCGAGCACCCGGCGGCGTATCGGAGTAAACCGAACGCCGCGCGTGTGGCACTGAGATTCTGCTTGCTGCAATAGCGTATTGGCTTCAGTCATTAGATAACTCGTTGAACGTCACGGGTGTAGTCTACGCCGTTGCCGAAGGTGTGTCAGGGGTCTCGACCAGCTCACTCTTGCGCGCAAAGTGGTGTTGAGCAAAAGCAACACGCTTCGCCACTGGTACGTTATCAGGCTGACGCTCAATCAAGTCCAACCGACGCCGTAAGCCTTCGCCGTTGGTCATCTGAATCGCCAAACCGGGGCGGGCGTTGAGCTCCAGTAGCATTGGCCCGTGTTTACGGTCCAACACCATGTCGGTGCCCAGGTAGCCAAGTCCGGTCATCTCGTAGCAGCCCGCCGCCAGATGCAACAGCGTTTCCCACTGGGGTACGACCAGACTGGCCAAGTCGTGCCCCGTATCGGGGTGACTGTAACAGGGGCGGTCAAACTGCACACCACGCAGCGCTGCACCGGTGGCAATGTTCAACCCCACTCCAACGGCTCCTTGGTGAAGGTTCGCCTTGCCATCGGAGGCCGCCGTAGAGAGGCGCATCATCGCCATGACTGGATACCCTTTGAAGACGATGACGCGAATATCGGGCACACCTTCGTAGGTGTACTCAAGCAGGCTTTCATCAAAATTGATCAGCGTTTCGATCACGGCCACGTCGGGGGAACCACCGAGGGAGTAGAGCCCCGAGAGGAGGTTGGAAACGTGGCGTTCTATATCGCTGATCGTCAGGCTAGCACCGCTGGGCTTGTAGAACAGGCCATTCTCTACCTTTTCAATGACCAAAATCCCTTTACCACCGCTGCCTTTGGCGGGTTTGATCACGAATCCCGCATGGCCTTCCAGCATGTCGCTGATATGTTGAACGCCAAACTGTGTCGTGACCGTGCCAATCAGTTCAGGGGTGGTGATGCCGTACTGCTGAGCCAGTAGCTTCGTCTTTAGTTTGTCGTCCACGAGCGGATAGAGCCGACGCGCGTTATACCGCCCGATGTAGCGAATGTTGCGCCGGTTCATACCCACGATGCCTTTATCCCGAAGACGGGTAGGCCACGTCCAATTTTTCAGCCAACTCATGACGGCTTCTCATCTTCGGTGATGGGTTTGAAACGACGCAGCTCCAGCAAGCGGTAGCCCGTGTAGTTCCCCAGCAGCAGGATGAACGCCATCAAAATGAGCTGCACACCCAAGAAGTTGAACGTGATATGGCGTACCCACGGGTTATTCATCGCCAGGAACGCCAGTACGGCGGTCAACAGGCTGCCACCCCCTTGGATGAGTACCTGTTTCGGGCCTTCCTCTTCCCACAGGATCGACATCCGTTCGATGGTCCACGCCAAGATGATCATCGGGAAGAACGTGACCGTCAATCCGGCGCTCAAGCCCATACGATAGGCCAGCACGGTGAAGATGGAGATGATGGCGATGACCGTAATGATGACTGCCGACACCCTCGCCACCAGCAGCAAATTCAAATAAGAGAGGTAGTTACGAATGATCAAGCCGACGGCAACGATCAGCAGGAAGCCAATCAAACCGGTCAACAGGGTGGTTTGGATGAAGGCCAGTGCAATCAGTACCGGCATGAACGTCCCTGATGTCTTCACACCCACTAGCACACGTAGGAACACCACGACCAGCGCGCCAATCGGAATCAAGAGAATCGTTTGGAACAGTGCTTGCTCTTCTAGTGGCAGGCTGTGGATCGAGAAGTTCAGCAGCGTGTCGTCCGAGTAGTGGTTACGGACCGCCGCTGACGCCGGCTGGTAATGGGTTAGCATCGAGAACGAGACGCGAGAGTTGGTGCCGCCTTGCACTTCGAGTACCGCGCGGCCGCCGGTTTCCCATAGCAGCAGGTTATCGGGCTGACCCTGCTCGCCCGTGGCGGGATTGAACAGCGTCCATTCTTCAGCGTCTTGGTCGAATACTTGGATCCAACTGCTCAACGTTTGACGACGGCGACCGTCCTCGAGCAGCAGGCCGCTGACTTCTCTAGCTTGCACGCCTGCCTGGTTCAATAGGCGAACGATCAATGCGGAAGGCTGCATTTGCGTCAGTAACAAGCGTGCGTTTTCACCTTGCCGCTCGCCGTTGATATCGAGGATCAGCTCTCGAGCAAAGGTAGCGTTATTAGCGCTGCGATCCCAGGCGCGGTCGATCAACTGGGTAGCCGCCGTATCATAGGGGCTTTCCCAAGGAGTCACCGACGGAATACCCGGCGGTGTTTGCACCGGCGAACGAGAATCAGGTGATACCAGCATTTGGACCGAGTAGTAAAGCTGCTGGCTGCCCGCAGCGTCACGAATGGTCCACTGGGCTTGGCGGCCAAGCTCATCGGCTTGATAAGCCAGCCCGTAGCCAGAGGACGCCGTATTTTCGGTTAACACACGGAACCCTGCTTGGTGAGACGGCAAGGCTAAATCGACTTGCACCGGGCCATTTTGGGCGTTGAAGTTAATGACGGCTTCGATTTCCCATACTTGGCGCTGCTCGCCTGGAAACCAGGGGATCTCAAACTGCAAATGGCGATGCACGCTGGCAACGATGCCAACCAGCAGCAGCAACCCAACGATAAAATAAAATGGCAACCGTGACATGGTGATTCCTTTCAGCGTAAAGCGGCAGGGGAGTGATATTACTCTTCGGTATCGTCTTGATCGGCCGCTTCATCGTCAGCCGCGTCTTCAGAGGGCGCGCCACCCGGGAATTCAGGGCGGTCATGCAGGTACGTCTCAGCTACATCGATGGTGGCAATGTCCATCATGAAGCGACGTCCTAGCAGCACGGGATAATCTAGGTGCGTGCGATCGTTTAGGGTGAATTCGACGTTTTCACGAATGGGGCCCAGCGTCATCAGTAATGAAATGACCGGGCGTGACTCTTCGCCAGAGGCCTGGACGATTTTGACGCGGCGCTCGATAGGGGCTTCGATCCACTCGTCGCGCACTTGCTCGACGACGATATCGTCGTCATTGAGCGCCAATTTGAAGCGCACCCAGTCCTCACCATCACGCTCGAAACGAGTGATCTCGGCAGCAGAGAGCGACGAGGTGTTGGCGCCAGAGTCCACCCGCGCCTTTAAATAGGTGCCAATGCTGGGTAATCCCACCCATTCGCTACGGCCCAGCAACGTCTTGTTATCTTCCGGCTCCTCGACACGGCACTCTTCACGAATGATGACCGGCTCTTCGCCACGCGCTTCCAGGCTAGCCATGTCTTGACGCAGTTGGCGCAGCAGACTGCCGACTTCACGAACATCTGCGGTCAGCACTTGCTGCTGGTTGAGCTGCTGCTCGTTCATGCTAGTAGAGGCCTCGCATCGTTGGGCAAGGGAGGACTCTAGTTCAAGGATACGGGTATTGAATGAAGCCTCGCTTAGCGGCGGCGGCTCATTTGACTCTGGCTGTGTCACCGCGCAGCCTGCAAACGACATCGACAAACCGGCCATTAGCCATAAAACACCTGAGCGCATAACGAGGGATATCCTTGGACAATAAGAGCACGAATGATAAGGAGAAGGGAGACCGCTTGTCCAACATGGTAGCGGTTTTTCATCGGACCCGTTTATCTGATTTAACATAATATATATTATGCGAACTAAAGGGCTGGTTATTTTTGAGCCATGACTACTGAAACAGTCACGCTTCTCCTACAATAGCTATACGGCTTATCTGAATGATAAAGGAATGACTCAATGAATACCCTTCGCAAGCGTCTCTTGGCCCTATCGCTCGTTTCGAGCTTTTTCTTGCTCGCTGGCTGTGCCAGCGTCAAGGTCGAGGAGTATGCCAATACCACGCCCCGCTTGGATATTGCAGAGTATTTCACTGGCCAAACTCGCGCCTGGGGAATGGTGCAGGACTACTCGGGTGAAGTACAGCGACGTTTTACGGTAGATATTACAGGCACATTCGAGGGCGATACGTTGACGCTGGATGAGTCGTTCGTGTTTGCCGATGGTGAAACCGACCAGCGCGTTTGGGAGTTCGAGCGTGTCGACGAACACCACTGGATTGGCACAGCCAATGACGTCGACGGTCAAGTCGATGCTCGGCAATATGGCCACGCGTTTCACATGCGCTATCCCCTCGACATCGATGTGGGCGGACGCACGTTAAGCTTTACCATGGACGACTGGATGTACCTTCAGCCGGACGGTCGGCTCATTAACCGCACCGCCATGCGGAAATTTGGCCTGACGCTGGGTGAAATAACGCTGGTATTCGAACAAGTTGGCCGCTAGGCAGCCCGTCTCGCTATCAAAAAAAGCAGCCTAGCGACGATGCTAGGCTGCTTTTATCCGCACTCAGTTAGCGCAAGCGCTTATTCATCGGCTGGTGCGTAAGAACCATCTTCACGGTGAACTTCGTTGCCAGTGATCGGCGGCGTGAAGACACACGCAAGGTGCATCGTTTTATGGGCGCGCAGCAGATGCTCATCGTGCTGGTCTAAGATATAGATATCGCCTGGTTTGATGGGCCAAATTTTGCCATCTGCCAGGGTTTCAACCTCACCTTCCCCTTCGATGCAGTAAACGGACTCATAGTGGTGCTTGTAGTGGATATGCGTCTCGGTGCCTTCAAAGATGCGCGTAATGTGGAACGAGAAGTTGCCACCATCGTTGGCCAACACCAAGCGAGTGCTGTCCCAATTGCCATTTTCAGCGGTAACGAGACGGTCAGTTTGACGAGCTTCTTCAATATTACGAACGATCATATAACGTGCTCCGTTGCATGGCAGCCACATACTGGCTGCCTGTTCCTGTGAGGGACGTAATGGCGCTAGGCCACTTAGACTAACGCTAAACTACTCGTTTATAACAGACTTAACTGACGCTTCCAGAATATCCAGCGCTTCCAGCAGGTCCGCATCCGGAATGGTCAGAGGGCACAAACATTTCACCACTTCCCCGTCCTGACCGCTGGTTTCGATGATAAGACCATGCTCGAAGGCCGTGCTGGTGATTTTATCGGCAATATCACCAGATACGACGTCGATACCGCGCATCAAACCGCGACCGCGCTCCGTTGCTGGCATGCCATGTTCGGTGAGCAGTGCCGCCAGCTTCTGAAAACGCTCTTCGACGATTCGCGCCTTGCGCTGCACGTCGCGAGCAAAGGTGTCGTTCGACCAATACTTTTTCAGGGCTGCCGTCGCTGTCACCATGGCTAAGTTAAAACCGCGGAACGTACCGTTGTACTGACCGGGCTTCCACTTATCCAACTCCGGGCGCATCAATACATGAGCAAATGGCAGCCCAAAGCCTGACAGCGATTTCGAGTTTGTGACGATGTCCGGTGTGATGCCCGCATGCTCAAAGCTAAAGAATTTCCCCGTACGACCACAGCCTGCCTGGATATCATCGACGATCAGCAGGATGTCATGGGCGCGGCAAATGCTTTCTAAGCGCTTGAGCCACTCCAGTCCTGCGACGTTGATACCGCCCTCGCCTTGCACGGTTTCGACGATCACGCCTGCGGGAATGTCCAAACCGCCTGACTTGTCATTCAGCAGTTTTTCAAAGTAGTCCAGCGTGTCTGCGTGCTCCCCCATGTAACCGTCGAACGGCAGGAAGCTGGCACCTTGCATGGGAATGCCCCCGGTGGCTTCACGGAACTTGCGGTTGCCCGTGGTAGCCAGTGCGCCCATGGTCACTCCGTGGAAGCCGTTGGTGAAGGTCACAATATTATGGCGACCTTTAGCAACACGCGCCAAACGGATGGCTGCCTCGACGGCGTTCGTTCCCGTCGGACCCGGCAGATGCACTTTGTAATCGAGCCCACGGGGCTTGAGGATGACATTTTCCAGTGTTTCTAAATAGTCACGTTTGGCACTGGTCCACATATCCAGGCCGTGAACGACACCGTCGCTAGACAGGTAGTCAATCATGGCGTCCTTCAAGTGCGGATTGTTGTGGCCGTAGTTCAGCGTGCCGGCACCGGCGAGAAAATCGATGTACTCACGACCATTCTCATCGGTCAAACGTGCGTTCTGTGCCTTCGTAAAGACAACAGGGAATGAACGTGAATAGGTACGAACATTGGATTCCATGCGTTCGAGTGTCTGGGTCTGCATTTGCGACCTCCTTATCAGTGTTATGAGCCAAGCAAGAAAAGCAGCTAGGTCAACACGAGCGGGAAAACGCTCGCTCAAGACGCCCCGTTAGAGATGGTTCGTCTGAAACGGCCCGATGCGGACGAGGTTTTCCGGGTCGTGCTCTCCCCCTAACTGCTCGGTAGAGAAGTATTCCCGGCTATTGAGGGGTGCCTGCCAGCGTGCAGCCAAGCGGCGGAACAGTCCCCAGGAAGCCTGGTTATCGGGTGTGATGGTGGTTTCGAGGTGGTGGACGTCGTCCAGTTCGGGACGCGACATGATCGCCTCTACCAAGCGGCGCGCAAGGCCCGTTCCCCGGGCTTTTTCACCCACGGCGACCTGCCATAAAAAATAGGTATCCGGTGCGTTGTCTTTGACATAACCCGAGACGAATCCAACGACCTCTCCTTCTTCATTAGTGGCGACGGCGCAGGTATCGCGGAACTGGGTCGCCAATAATAAATAGGCGTAAGCGGAATTTACGTCTAGCGGCGGGCACGCTTTGATCAGCTCGTAGATGCCCCAGCCATCGTCGGCGTTGGGCTTACGAATGAACAGTGGCGTTTCGGCGTGGCCTACTACGGCATCCGCGACGGTAGGACGTGCCAGCTCGGCAGAGGGTGTAAACGGCTTGATCGGCGTACTCATGGTTATGCTTCGCTGTAGCGAATTTGAGTTTCATTATAACAGCTGATTATGAGCAATTCAAAAGCCATATTATTCATCTCCCTGTTTTCCATAAATTCTAGTTATAAAATCGGATCATCAACGAGCCGAGGCCCCGCTGGGCTGGCGTTTCATGACGTCACTCACTGAGTTTAGATCAGGCTGCCCGCTGCGCGAGACAAAAAAGGCGAGCCGAAGCTCGCCTTGAATATTGATAGAATTTCTTAGTAGCGTGATGGGGTTCTCATGGTCACGAACTCTTCCGCTCCGGTTGGGTGAATGCCCACGGTGCGATCGAAATCTTCTTTCGTCAGCCCCGCGCGCACCGCGATAGCGATGCCCTGAATCAGTTCACCAGCCTCTTCGCCCACCATATGAGCGCCCACCACCACATCGCTGGCATCATCGACGATGAGTTTCATCAACATGCGCTCTTGGCTTCCAGAAAGCGTATGTTTCATGGCCCTGAAGTCGGTCCGGTAGACCCGTATGCGATCGAATTTCTCTCTCGCAGCCTCTTCCGACAGCCCGACCGTGCCAATGTTAGGGTGGCAAAAAACAGCCGTAGGAATGGTGTCGTAATCTAGCGGTCTTGGCGTTTTTTGGTGGAAGTGAATGTCCACCAGTTGCATGGCTTCTGCCAGAGCCACCGGGGTTAACTCAGGCCCTTCGATCAGATCTCCCAAGGCTAAAATCGACGGCACAGCGGTTTCATAACGGTCATTAATCGGCACTTTGCCGTCGCTGTTCAACGTGATGCCTAAGGAGTCTACGCCAAGCCCGCTGACGTTGGCGCGACGGCCGGTGGCCGCCAAGACGGCATCGACGTCGAGTGTCTCGCCTGTGGTGAGCTCTACCTGGAGCGCGTCGCCCACCTGTTCGATGCGGGCGATGTTGGCAGAGAAATGTAAATGGACACCTTTTTTAGCCATCTCATCTCGAGTGAACTCACGCACCTCCTGATCGAAGCCTTTCAAAAATAGATCCCCACGGTAGATGAGATGGGTCTCACTGCCTAAACCGTTGAAGATGCTGGCAAACTCGACCGCTATATAGCCACCGCCCAACACTAGGAAGCGTTTGGGGAACGTTTCCAAGTCAAACACTTGGTTCGAGGTCAAGGCAAGGTCGCTACCGGGGAATTCAGGCACCCAGGGCCAACCGCCCGTGGCCAGCAGGATTTTATCGGCACTCACGCTCACCTCGCCTTCGGCATTGGCCAAGGCGACGGTGTGTGGATCAGTCACGCGGGCGCGTGCATTGAAAAGCGTGACGCCTGCGCCTTCTAACATGCGCTGGTAGATACCGTTGAGCCGTTTGATCTCGCTGGTTTTGTTATCCCTCAACGTCGGCCAATCAAAAAGTGCTGGCGACGCCAATTGCCAGCCAAAACCAGCCGCATCATCGAAGCTGTCATGAAAATGTGCCGCATACGAATAGAGTTTTTTGGGCACACAGCCCACGTTGACGCAGGTGCCGCCCAGGTAGCGATCTTCTGCGATCGCTACCCGAGCACCGGCGGCGGCGGCCATACGTGCAGCGCGCACGCCACCGGAACCGGCGCCAATGACGAATAAATCGAAGTCATATGCAGCTTCTGCTGACATGGTTATCTCCTATCCAGTGCCGTACTTACCTCGGCTGGGTAAGCGCTAAGATTGACCTTCTAAGCAAGGGAGGTTAAAAACGCCTACCTTGTGTTTAAAACGCTATTGCGCGCCCTTGAGCAAGCCCCACCTCAATGTACTCTCTGGAGACTCGATGTCTGACCAAATTGCAACGCTGCTAGATAACAATCGCGCATGGGCAGAACGTATGTGTGAAGAGGATCCGGACTTTTTCAAGCGCTTGGCGAACCAACAATCTCCAGACTATTTATGGATCGGTTGCTCAGACAGTCGCGTCCCGGCTAACCAAATCATTGCTCTTCCCCCAGGCGAAGTGTTCGTTCACCGTAACGTCGCCAACCTGCTCCACCATACCGATATGAACGCGCTCTCGGTGGTGCAGTACGCGGTGGATGTGCTCAACGTGAGTCATATCATGATCGTGGGACACTACGGCTGTGGTGGCATCAAAGCAGCCGTGACCGGTGGTGAGTGTGGCGTGGTGGACTATTGGCTCCACTCGGTACGCGAGCAGTACAACCGCCATCGCGACACCTTGGAACACCTGCCACTGGCAGATCAAATTGACCGCATGTGTGAGCTGAACGTCAAAGCCCAGGTCAATAGTCTTTGCCGCACGAAGATTCTGCAGCGTGCTTGGCAGCGTGGCCAATCGATCTCGGTGCATGGCTGGGTCTATGGGTTAAGCGATGGCCGCGTGAAAGATTTGAACTGTACCATCCGCGGCCTTGATCAGGTAGAAACGCTTTATCGCATCGACCGCGTGCAGCCTAGCGATTGATCTTTTAACCGCCTATCGCTGCCCATTAATCGTAGCGGTAGGCACGATGACAACTGCGGCAGCTGAGCCCCACGTCAGAAAATGCGCGCGTGGCTGCCCGATAATCCTCTTGCTCCGCCGCTTCGACCAGGATGCTCACCTTCTCCTCCAAGTCGGTGAACCCCGCTGCAAACTCATCCCACTCTTCCCAAATGTCGGGCTTGGCATCGGAGCCAGGTCCATGCGTACCTGCAATGAAGGCAGGAAGAAAGTGGGCCTGGGTCGCCTTCTCTTGTAACTCCGCCAAACGCGGTGCGGCGCCTCGCGCATCCTGGTTGTTGACCAGGTCGAAACGTAGTTGGCGTAGCAGCCGCTCTAGATCTTTCAGCTCGTCCTGACGCCAAATGACGGCCTCACGGTCACTCGCAAACGGTGTGTCGGCCGCGCTTTGCGGCATGGCCGGTGTCGTTGGTTGCTCTGCATTCACGCCAGTGCTGAAGAGCCCCAACAGCGCCACTGAGAGAGCCCAATGAGGGGCTCGACGCCCCTTTGAAGATGGTTGTTGCATCCTGTTCGTCCTTCAGCCAATGGCGCAGGTCACGCCGGTGCCTTTCAATCCGCAGTATCCGCCCGGGTTCTTATCGAGATACTGCTGGTGGTACGCCTCGGCATAGTAGAAAACGTCCAGCGGTTTGATTTCGGTCGTGATGCGTCCTTTGCCCGCCTGGGTGAGCGCCTGCTGAAAGGCCTCTGCACTTTTCTGAGCAGCGGCAAGCTGTGCGTCCGTCGTGGTGAAAATCGCCGAGCGGTACTGGCTGCCGATATCGTTGCCCTGGCGATTACCCTGCGTGGGATCATGCTGCTCCCAGAAAATTTGCAGCAGCGTCTCTAATGTGACCTGGTGCGGGTCGAAGACAACGCGCACCACTTCGGTGTGCCCGGTCAGGCCAGTGCAGGTCTCTTTGTACGTTGGGTTGGGCGTTGTGCCACCCGCATAGCCAGCCGCAGTGACATACACACCGGGCTGTTGCCAGAAAAGGCGCTCTACTCCCCAAAAACATCCCATACCCAGCACGATTTCTTCATACCCCTCTGGAAATGGGGGGTGAATGGAGTGCCCGGTGATGGTGTGAAGGTCGCTGGTCTCGATGGGTGTATCGCGCCCTTCTGGTGCTGTCGTTTTCGTAAATAGCGTCATAACACCCTCTCTATTGCTGGGGGTAAATGTAAGGATCGCCTGAGCGAGTGAATCGATAAATTAAATCCACTGCCTGGTTAGCACCAGACACTGCCTGAACATACAGGTTCCGCCAAAGCGTGTAGCGTAGCGTGAGCTCTGCAATGGGCGAAAAAATACCCACACCGTAACTGATTCGCAGATCGTCGGTGAGCTGACCACTCACCGCAACCTGACTGTCGTCACCGGCACCGGTGGTATCCAACGTGAGATCATCGATCCCAAATGCTTCGCCGATAGAGCCCACGGCACCGCCGGTCCGACCCAGCGACATACCGATGAGCGCCGTCGTCAGCGCACTGTCGACACCGCCTCCTGACGCATCTGGCGCACGGCCTCGCAGCAAATACGACAGCGAACGGGTTTCGTCCATCGCAGGCTCCGAGAAGATCATCACATTGGGCTGCTCGGCGTTGCCGGTGATACGCAGGCCGGCAATCACGTCATCTTCGGTCACTTCTGGGTTACGAATGGCCTCAAAATCCAAGACCGGCAAGCCGGGAGGGCCGCTGAAAATGAGTTGCCCACGACGAATCAACAGATCTTGCCCAAAGGCTTGAAAACGCCCATTGACGAGATTGACGTCGCCAAAGAGCTGCAGCGCCCCGCTGTCCTGTCGAATTTCAAGGCTGCCCCCTAACCCAGATTCCAACCCATAGGCAGAAATTTGCATATCTCGCCCAAGATTGAGGGTGATCAACACATCGAGCGCCATGCCAGTGGATGCCAGCTCGTCGGCGGCACTCGGGTCATCGCCCGCTTCTGCGGCAAGGCGCGCTTGACGCTCGGCCTCTCGGTCATCGCGCTCGGTGATGATGATCTCATCCGGGCTAGGTGACGTTGCTGACGCTGGCAGATCGCCCACTTCCAATCGCGCCCAAGGAAGGTCAACGTCACCCCGCACCTGTAGGCGCTCGGGCGTAACACGAATACGAATGTCCGGCGCGGCTTCCAAGCGACCGAACTGCGGTAAAACGACCAGCAAAGGCTCTTGGGTGGCGTCGATATCCACGCCAATGCGCCAAGCGTCACCTGTGGGCCAGTAGGCATTACCGCTGATGTTCAGCCGTCCGCGTTCGGCAGCGACGAACCCCTCGATATCACCCTCTTCACCATCGAAGGCGACGGCCAGCTCACCATCCACGATCATTATCGGGATATCGGGACCACTCACCCGTAAGCGACGCAATGCCAGCTCACCCTGCAGGTCAGGCTGACTAGTCGAGCCGCCAATGGTGACGGTGCCGTTCAATCCCCCTTCTAGCTCCTCCATACCCACCACCATGGGGCGATATGGCGCCAGAGTGATGTTATTGGCGCGTAATTGGCCCTCCAAAGAGCCCTGTCCAAGAGGATCATTGACCGCTAGATCGAGCGTCAGCTCACCTGCTTCGGACAGGGACAGCGACACGTCGGCCTCCGCTTGCGCTTGATTAGCGTCGATTTGAGCATCCAAGTTGATTCTGGGAAGCTCGACCGGTTGACCGTAATCATTCACCGCCGTAATAGCCAGTTCACTCAACAATTGAAGATTGGCCTGCCACTGAGCGCCGCCTTGACGCCAGCTAGCGACTAAATCAGCCGTGGTATCCCCTTCAAAGCTCCACTCTTCGGGTAGAAATGGCTCCAGCATCTCCATTGGAACCTCGCGCACGCTGAGTACGGCGCGACCTTGATCGGCCGAGGCCGTTATAGACTCTTCCGAGCAGACCAGTCCGCCTTGCAGGCGGCGTAGACAGAACGGGGTCAGATTCGCCTGTCCGTTGGCAAGGTTGTAGGTAATATCCAGTGGCTCTTCTAAACGAATATCTCCCGCCTCGGAGTCGACTTCCAGCGGCGTCAATCGGGCCTGATACCGCTGAGCCTGCTGATTCAAGCGTCCGCTGAGGGCTAAGTTCGCACGGCTGAGCACATTGCCGGCGTCGCCAGTGACGCTGAGCTGCAAGGCATGGTCGGAAAGCCGTCCGGTCAGATCCAACGCCACCGAGGCCAGCGACTGCCCTCCCGCGTTCACTCCCTCGGCATCCAGATCGATGCGAAGGTCAGGATCCTCCAGGCCTTCCACGCTGCCCGATAGCGAAAGCGATGCCAGCCGATTCTCGGCAAAACGCAAGCTGCGCCCATTGAGATTCGTCACGATCTCAGGTTGCGAGAAGCTGCCTTGGGCCTCAAGGGTACCGGTCAGCTCTCCGGCTAGATCAGGATGGAGGCTTTGCAGTTGGGTGAGAGCGATATTGGCGTTCAACGACATCGCTTCTTGGCTCACCTGGCCTGCTGCGGTCAAGCGGTTGTTGCCTTGCGTAAAGAGCAGCTCTTGAATATCGATTTCTAGATCGCTGTTCGCATCGATCGCGGCTTGAAGCGTTAATGGATACTCCTGCAGCTGGCCCTGGATATCGAGTTCCGGCAAACGAATGTCCCACCGTTCGCCTCGCTGGCGCACGCTCGCGACGATATCTCCGCTGAGGTTGCCCTCCAGTTGAGGTACAAATAGGGACGGGTCCAGCGCATCTAAGCGCACTTGTGCGTCAACGGCGATGGCCTCAGACCAGTTCACTTCTCCTTCGCTGCTCACAACGCTCTCGTCGATAGTGAGTGAAAGAGGGGACCAGCGGAAAGAAGACAAATCACCGTCGCCCTCTAACCGAATGGCGGTTGCTGGCACCTGCGGGCCTTGGGCACGAGTGGCCAAGGTGACCTGATACGCCTCCAAACTGCCGTTAATGGTCAGCGCGAGATCGTCGAGCACGTAGGGCGCCGTGGACGTTTCTTCGGCTTCATTAACGTCTTGTACCTGGGGCTCGACGGCTGAAGGGTCTGAGGCATCGCTCTCAGCGGCAGTCGTGGTGCCGTTGGAGGCCGTTGGGCGCTCAGAGCCGTCACGCTGCTCCAACGGCCACTGCAGACGCTCGCTCTCAAGCCGAGCCTCGAATGGCAAGGTGGGCGCGAGCACATCGGCCTGGGCGGTGAGTGAAACCTCCACCGGCCCTGACGTGTTCAGGCTCGCCGTCAAATCCGCCAGACTGCCTGAGAGATCCAAAGCGATCCGTTCTCCACTCAGGGCAGGCAGTATCTCAGGCAGCCATAGCTCTGCGCGAAGCGCCGCGTTGAGGGGATAGTCGCCGTTTAGGCTGACGTTGGCGGTTAAACTGGCGTCTGCGTCTGGGGTGTCAAGCTCCAACGTGCTGAGCGTGACGTCGCTGCCCGATGCCGTCGCTTCCAGCAGCAGCCGTTCCACGCTGTACTCAAAGGCACCGCTCACGTTTACGTCCGTCACCAGTAATGATTCCAGGGCAACGTCGATGGGCATCTCGATCTCGGGTAGCGACAGTCGCTCCCGTTCGCTCAGTGCAAGCGTGGACGCTTCATCGTCCGGCTCGACGGGTTGAGTGGTCTGGATAGCAGCGTCAATGGCAGTAGCGCTCAACGGCGTACTCGTCTCTTGCGTCAGCCGTACGCCTGGGGATGGTGGCAAGTAGATCGACGGTGATTCGAGCGTCGTGGGCGCAATGGTGACTTGCTGCTGTTCAGCGGCTATCGAGGTGGCAAATGCGGCCCATTCAATACGAGTACCGTCACCCAGGGTGAGCCGCACGTCATTCAGTGCGATGTCGCGCAGTTCAATGGGAAACGGCAGTGTGAGGCTAAAAGGGCCCTGCTCTTCTTGAGGCGGTTCTTCTGTTTTCGACCCGCTGGAGAGACGAATGTCGGCCTCCTCTATGCGCAGCTCGGCCAGACAAAGCTTACCGGAGAGCACGCAATCGTCTGACCACGCAAGCGCTACATCATCAATATTGACGCGCGTGCCCGCGATGGCCATTTGAAACCCTTGAAGGCGAAAGCGGTCCAGCAGCGCGCCCTCCTGGTGCTCATAGGTAAAAAAACCGCGCTGCTCACCCTGAGAAAATAGCTGTTCCGTTCCCCATGGCGACAAGGCCACGCCTAATACGACAGCCACCACGCCGAACAGCCAGAGCGGCAACACGACGACGAGTCGTAGCAGACTCCATAGCGCTAACCAGAGACGGCGTTTGGCGGAGAGCTGCTGACGATGTTTGGATGCTTTTTTATCAACCTGAGCCAAAGCGCTCTCCTAGAATTCCGGACCGATAGAGAAGTGCACGCGGAAAGCGTCGTCAATATCGAAGGGATGGGCAATATCGAAACGAATGGGGCCCACCGGGGATATCCAACGCACCCCCACGCCGGCACCGGTTTTTAGCCCATTGGGGCCCCAGTTATCGAAGGCATCACCGGTATCGATGAACGTCGCTCCCCACCAATCGCCGGTTACGCGGCGTTGATACTCCAGCGTGGATGTCAGCATTTGCTGGCCGCCACGTAAAAGGCCTTCTTGATTGCGGGGGGACAAGCTTTCGTAGGAGTAGCCTCGCACGCTGCGATCGCCCCCCGCAAAAAAACGTAGCGAAGGTGGTAATTGATCGAAGTCATCGGTTTCGATCGCGCCAATGCTCAGTCGCGCTGAGAAGCGATTATCGTTACCAACCGTACGAATCCACTCGGTGTCTCCCGTGAGTCGCGTAAACCGAGCATCGGATCCCCACGCCCGGTCGGAGTACTCGATCGAGAGCTGCTGCCGATCTCCCCATAAAGGGAAGCGCTGAGGTCGCGTGCGGGTTCTCGACCACTGAATACCGGGGTAGAACAACCACACTTCGTCAGACTGCCCACCCTGGGTAAAGTCTTCGTAAGTCGTTCTGAAATAGAGTGTTTGCACCCAGCGATTGTCGAATTCCCAGCGCCGCGCGATTTCCACCGTGCCCTCTAGCGACTGTGTGTCACTATCGTCGATGTTGCGGACACCGTATTGCAGACGGTAGTTGTCCCGAAGCGGATCTTCGAGCGGAATGTTATATACGCCGGTAAAGCGCTGCTCGGGGGCCGAGAGATAAAGGTCATGATCTAGACTGTGACCAAAGCGATTAATCCACGGCTGCTGCCACCCAAAGCGAAGGCGCGGGCCGACATCGGTGGCAAAACCTACGCCCACTTCAAACTGGTGCCGATCGGCGGGCTCAACGTTGATATCGATGGGAAGCCGAGTGTCGTCTCGGCTATGAATGCTGAGCGCACTGGCCAACGCCGCACTGCTCAACCGCGGACGCTCCGGCTGTGAGGCCGTCGCTTCATTCCACCAAGGATCGCCACTACGGGGAGGCGCAATGGTCAGCTCTTGCGCCGTCTCCAAGCGTGGCCGCACCGAGACAGAACTGAACCAGCCGGTTTCTGCCAGCCGCTGGTTATAGCGAGCCAGCGACTCGGCTAGATAGGGGTCACCCGCTTCGAAGGTTTGCATTTCGCGCAGCCGCTCGGGTTCGATATGACTGCCGGTGATGAGGGTGTCACCGAATCGATAGCGCGGTCCGCTATCGAAGGTCATGTACAGGCGGGCGCTTTCAAGATACGGGCGCACTTCCATCCGGCGGTCGGAAAACCCCCAGTCAAAATAGCCGCGTTCAATAGCAAGACCGGCAAATTGCGAGTGCAGGCTGTCCCAAGGAGCGTGACGTAAAGGGTCGCCCTCTTTTAGCGGAAAGTCGTCTAACGCGTCTTGAAACGGGGGATCGTTACTGGCATCTCCATTGAGAGCGATGTCGAGGACTTCGATTGTCACTTGAGGGCCCGGCTCAATCTGCACGTTGATCGGCGATGTGTTCAACTCCACCGTCACATCAGGCTCATAGTAGCCATACACACGCATGGCTTCTTGAGTGCGCTGACGAATTTCGCCCTCTAAACGCGACTCGGTATATTGATCCGCGTCGATGTTTTCCAAGTACGCATCGATATTCGCTGCAACTTGCTCGCTGACGCCGCTAATGGCCGCTTCGAGCGCCCAGGCGGAGGTACTGGCTGCTGATACAAGTGGTAATGCCAATACACAGGCCACTTGTTTGGCCATCGGCCATCGCCGTTGTCTTCCCATACCGTGATATCCCTAACCCCATGACCGGCTTAGTGGCTACGACACTTGACCGCATAAATGGATGCTTAATTTCTCAGCATCTCCATCTGCGCGCTAAAGGCAAGCTGCGCTTGACGAACCTGTCTGATGTCGCTTTCCAGTGTGCTCAAACGTTGAGACCACTGCGTTTCCAGTGCAGAAAGTTCCGCCTGAGTGGCGGGCTCCTCGGCGGTCGCAACGGCCGACACGTCGGCAGATAGCTGTGTGAGCTGTTGCTCGACCTCTGCCTGCCAATTTTGAAACTGTGCTTCCAGCGATTCTCGGTCACTGGATACTTGGCGCTCCATGGTGGAAAGACGCTGCCCCAAAACGTTCTCCAGGTGCGTGACCTCTTCGACCAGATTTTGCCGCCCTGACGTACCTGCCTGCTCCAACGCATCCAAGGATGTGCGGATCGACGCTAGCTGGCGGTCGCGCAGCTCGGCTTGCTCTTGCACTTGCGCCAACTGTTGAGCGAGTGGCTCCAGCGCTTCATCGGAGATGAGCTCCTCCTTGTCGGTCAACAGCCCATAGAGCTCTTCACGGGTATTGGTGAGTGCAACGGAGAGCTGTTCCTGCTCTTGAAACAGCGTTGTCATCTGAGCTTGTACAAAGGTTATCGCATCCTGCGTGTCAGTGTCACCCGAGTCCAGCCTGGCATGTAGGTTGGAGACTTCGCCGCTGACACGATGCACTTCGCCAAGCAAACGCTCTCTTTCATACCATAAGCCAGCCGTCGCAGCCCCCAGGAGAAGGAGGATCAACACTAAAACGAACCAAATGGGCCAAAGCGTTGGACCACGGCGATGGCGTAGATGATGCGCCGTTAGGCTCTGATCCACGTCGGGAACGATGCGCTGGGATGAAGTCGCGTCAGACATGATGTTTCCTTAAAGCGTCGTTGGATCGGCGCGTCGCCCAATCCCTCGGTAATGCAAGCCACAGCTCGCCACGAAAGCAGGGTCGTAAATGTTTCGGCCATCCAAGACCAGTCGTGCGTTGATCAGGGAAGCCAGACGGTGCCAGTCGGGGTTCCAGTAGGCTTTCCATTCGGTTACCAACATCAACGCATCCGCATCTTGGCATGCCAAGTAAGGGTCTTCTTCGAAGGTCAGCAGGTCCTTTCGCTGCCCAACCGCCGCATGCAGCGCCGGAATGGCAGCAGGATCGTGGAGCTTGACCATCACGCCCTGGGCCCATAACGCTTCAAGCAGCGTCAAGACTGGCGCATGATCGATACGAGCAGTCCCCGGCTTGAACGCAGCCCCCCATACCGCCACGGTTTTACCGGCTAAATCGCCCTCGAAAAATGCCCAGAGTTTCCTGAATAGCGTCTCTTTTTTCTGCTCATTGATGTCCATGACTTGCTCGAGCAGCGCAGAGTAGCGCCCGCTAGCCGACTGCACGTCGGCTAACCGCATTAGATCCCTTGAAAAATTGGGACCGCCAAAACCACAGCCGGGATAGAGATATTCAAAACCGATTCGCGTATCGGCCCCCATTCCTTGGCGGACATGCTCGACATCCACGCCGAGCGTATCGGCCAACCCGGCAATCTCGTTCATGTAACTAATGCGAGTCGCCAACATACCATTGATCGCCAGCTTGGTCAGTTCGGCCGCTCGGCTAGGCATGCATTGAAATACTTCGCTTCGCCGATTGAAGGCGCGGAGCAGCTCTCGGGCCATCTGTTCGCCTTTGGCATCGTCGCAGCCCAACAACCAGCGGACAGGCCGTGTAAACGATAGCCACGCCCGCCCCTCTTCCAATGTGTCTGGCAGCGCCACGCGGCTGTGCTGATGCCCCATGAGAGAGTGCAAACGCTCCGTCTCTCCGACTGGGAATGTCGAGTTATTGACCAATACCGCACCACTGTAAGCATCGAACATAGGGTGCTGTAGCAGGGAACTGGCCGCTTGCCGCTGGCTTGGGGAGAGCCCTAGCCACACGATATCGGGTGTTTCGCACGCCTCGGGGCTATCGATCACCCGTAAGTTGCCAGTGGCCATGGCCTGCTCTATGTGCGCCATGAGTGAGGGTTCGCGTCGCAGCCAGTCCGCATTGGCCAGCGTGGGCCATGGAACGCTATCGTGGAGCAGCCAGTCCACTCGATGCCCCACCCATGCCAACGCCGCCGCTGCCGTCGCGGCGCTAAGTTCACTTCCATGCAGCAGCACACGCATCAGTGGCTCTCCCTATCCGATAAGCGCCGATAAAATAAAGTGTTAGGCGTCATGAAGCGTTCCTTTCCATGCGTTTGGCGTCAGGAGTGGTTAGAATAACCATAATACTCAACGTTAGAGTGGATGCCACCTTGCCACGCACACTGCTGTCGGGCGCACGGACCACTCATCACCCACTGCTAATGGGGGCTACACCATGCCAGAGACACTTCAGGATAGCACTTCTGAGCGCTACCAAGACAACGTCGATGCGGCAGAAGTTGCGAAATTTGAAGCACTTGCCAGCCGCTGGTGGGATCCGAACAGTGAGTTCAAGCCGCTGCACGACATCAACCCGCTGCGCCTTGACTTCATCGACGCACGTGCGGGGCTGGCCGGGAAAAAGGTCCTGGACGTTGGCTGCGGTGGCGGCATTCTGAGTGAATCGATGGCCCATCGCGGCGCCCATGTAACAGGCATCGACCTGGGGGAAGCACCGCTTGGGGTTGCTCGCTTGCACGCCGACGAGAGCGGTGTCGAGATCGATTACCGCCATATCAGCGTCGAAGGCTTAGCAGCCGAGCAGCCGGGCCATTACGATGTGGTGACCTGCATGGAGATGCTGGAACACGTACCCGACCCTGCCTCGGTTATTCGTGCCTGCAGCGCCTTGGTGCGCCCTGGCGGCTATGTGTTCTTTTCTACGCTGAACCGTACGCCGAAATCCTATGCATTTGCCATATTGGGCGCAGAGTACGTGCTCAAGCTTCTTCCTCGCGGCACCCACGACTACGCAAAATTCATTCGCCCTTCAGAAATGGCTCACTGGGCGCGCTCATCGGCGCTTGAGGTACGTGAGCAGACCGGCTTAACGTACAACCCCGTGACACGCCATTATCGTCTGGTGGCTCATGATGTATCCGTCAATTACATGATGTACTGCCGTAGAGAGAGCGAGTGATGCGGATGCCCTCTCCCCAAGCGATTCTATTTGATCTAGATGGCACGCTGGTCGACACCGCACCTGACTTGGCGGCAGCCACGAACGCGCTACGAGCGCACCACGGGTTGGCCCCGCTGCCCTTTCAAAAGATACGCGGGCAAGTCTCGAATGGCGGCAGCGCCCTCGTTACACTGGCATTAGGGTTGGAATCGGGTAGCGACGCGCACGATAAAGCCCGGCAGTTTTTGCTGGATGCTTATGAGCAGGCCGTGGCCGTCCATAGCCAACTGTTCGCACCGCTGGATGAGTGGCTGCTCGCATGGCAGGGGGAAGCGCGATTGTGGGGCATCGTCACCAATAAACCACGGCGCTATACGGAACCGCTGATCGAAGCGTTGGCGCTGACCCCGGGCGCCCTACTGTGTGCTGACGATTTGAGTGTCAAGAAGCCAGCCCCTGAACCGCTTTGGGAAGCGGCAAAACGCCTCGGCGTTTCGCCCGAAGCGTGTTGGTACATCGGCGATCATGTAAGAGACATGGAGGCAGCCAAAGCCGCAGGAATGACGGCCGTGGCGGTGGGCTATGGCTATATCAGCGAAGAAGACGACTATCAGCAGTGGCCAGCCGACCTATGGTTTGCGACCTGCGCTGAGCTGGTGGCCGCTTTGCACGACCACCGAACGGCTTAAAAGAGATAAAAGAGAGAAACGATCAAGCGCGAGGCGGCTGGGCATCAAACTTCTGGCCGCTGACGCCTTTGCTATCGGGCCCCATGAGCCATAGGTATGTCGGCATGATCTCTTCGGGTGTTCGCAGCGTGAAGGGGTCTTCCCCAGGGTAAGCGGTACGGCGCATTTGTGTCCGCGTTGCCCCTGGGTTCAGCGTATTGACCCGCACGTTGGGCTGATTGTCCAATTCGTCGGCCAGCACTTCCACAAAGCCTTCCGTTGCAAACTTCGACACCGAATAGGCTCCCCAGTAAGCGCGCCCTTTACGCCCTACGCTGGATGACGTGAACACCACCGAAGCATCGTCGGAGGCTTGCAGGAGCGGCAGCAGTGCCTGGGTCATCCAGATGGGGCCATTGATATTGACCTGCATCACCTGCTCCCACAGCTCCGGATTGTACTGATCGAAAGGCGTGATTCGGCCTAGTAATCCTGCGTTATGCAACAAGCCGTCCAAACGACCGAACTCTTTGTCCAGCTTTTCTGCCATGTCGTGAAAATCTTTGAGCGTCGCCCCTTCGAAATTGAGCGGAAAAATGGCGGGCTGTGGGCCGCCCGCTGCCTCAATCTCATCGTAAACGCGTTCAAGCTTGGCAATCGTGCGCCCTAATAGCACTACGGTAGCCCCATGGCGGGCATAGGTTAATGCCGCCGCGCGACCAATCCCATCTCCCGCACCGGTTACCAACACGACGCGGTTTTCCAACAGATTGGGCGTTGGTTGATAGTCGATTTTACAGCTCATGAGGTTTCCTTGAGGCGTTTCTAGTCAATCTATTTAACCTGCCGACTGGCGCAAAAAGTCATTCGCCAACCCTGCGGCACTGCTCTGCGGATAGTCGTCGCGTACCTGCTCTAGAAGCTCACGGCTGCGCTCCGCTTCTCCTTTGCGCGCTTTCACCAAGCCCAGCTTGTAGAGCGCATCGGGAACTTTCGAACTACCGCTGTACTCTTCGATGACGCGAGTAAAGGCTTGATCTGCGGCGTCCAGCTCACCTTCGGCGGCGTAAAGTTCGCCTAGCCAGTAGTGGCCGTTTGCCGTCAGGCTGCTATCAGGATGGTCGGCCACGAAAGCTTCGAACGCGGCAATCGCATCACCAAATTGCCGGGCCTGCACATGGGCAAAGGCCGCTTGGTAATCTGCCTGGGCATCCTCACTAACGTTACGCGTGGAGGGGGCTTTAACGACCTGCTCTGCCGCTTCAGGCTCTACCTCCGGAGTTGCCTGCTCGATTTGGCTAGGCGCGCTGCTCATCAAGCGATCTTCGATGTCTAGATACTGCTGCTGTGTTTGGTTGCGCAGCTGCTCCAACTGATGACGCAGCTCTTCGATTTGACCACGCAACTGCTGGATTTCCTGCTGATGCTCTTGCACTTGGTTGAACAGCACCAAGTTGCCACCTGACGACTCTTGCCGCTGAGTCTGCTGGTAAAAGCCGCTGGATGAACTGGAAGAGAGATCTTGTACCAGGGGTTGCTGCGCCAAGACGGCACTGGACAAAAGTGATAAGGGCAATACGGACAGCGGGAGCACTAAGGCTCCCGCACCGCACAGCCTCTCAAAATAGCATTTGAGACTGTGATTCATGATAGCTCCGAATGATGCGAATGGCGTGCTTTCGCACGCCAATGCTATCAGTAGTTAAAGACGACGCGACGGTTTTGCGAGTAGGCATTTTCGTTTTGGCCACTCGCTGCCGGACGCTCTTCACCGTAGCTAACCACGCTCATTTGTGACGGAGAAACGCCCTGAATGTTCAGAAAACGCTGTACGGCTCCGGCACGACGCTCACCCAGCGCCATGTTGTATTCGCGTGTGCCGCGCTCATCGGTATGGCCGTGCAGAACCACACGGGCATTCGGGTTGGCACGCAGGTAGCGCGCATGAGCCATGACGACCGACTCATAGTCGCTCTTGATGGTGTCACGATCATAATCGAAGTAGATCGTACGCACTTCGGGAATACGTGAGTCAGCCTGCTGGCCAGCGCCCGAACCGGACGTTGAACCATACTGGCCACTAGTGCCCACACCCGACGTGTTAGCACCCATACTGCTGCCATCCTGGCTTCCGTACGAGTCACCGTCTTGGGTTCCGCCGGTGCTGGAACAGCCAGCGATAACTACGATAGATAACGCGACTGCCAATGAGCGAGCCAACGGCTTAAGTTGCATAATCAGACTCCTTGCCTGAAAACAGAAATTAGTGCTGTTCATCTATTAATTTAAGAAAGGTGACCACGCGGGGTCACGTACATCACCTTGTGCTGCGGGCAACCTAAATGACGAGCGGCCATCGGCTGAAACGGCACTTAGTACTCCGCTATTACCCTGTTGGGTAGCGAAGATTACCATGGTCCCGTTCGGTGCAACACTAGGAGATTCATCTCTGGTGGATTCGCTCAACACGACTAAGCGTCCGCCATCAAGATTCTGCTTCGCCACTTGGAAACCGCGGCTCGAACGGTGAATCAAAAAGATCTCTTCACCGTCTGGCGAGAAACGTGCACGGGCGTTGTAGTTGCCTGTAAAGGTCAGTCGGTTGGCCTCTCCACCGCCTAACGAAGTTTGATAAATCTGCGGGCCGCCGCTGCGATCCGACGTAAAAATCAAGCTGCGACCATCCGGAGACCACGCGGGTTCGGTATCGATACTGTTGCTGTTAGTAATACGGTCCAGCGAACGGTTGGCTACGTCCAGCACGTAAATTTCCGGCTGACCGTCCTTGGAGAGTGACATGGCGATGCGGCGGCCATCGGGTGACCACGTCGGGGCACCATTGATGCCATCGAACGACGTAGCTTGAACGCGCTGTCCCGTATTGACGTCTTGGATGTAAATGGACGCTTTGCCCGTCTCGAAAGAGACGTAGGCCAATTTACGACCATCCGGCGACCAGGCGGGCGACATGATCGGCTGATCGGACGTCAGCACCTGCTGGCTGCGACGTCCATCGGCATCGGCTACGTACAGGCCAAACTGCATGTTGTCACCCAACCCCTGTGCCGTTACGTACGCGATGCGCGTCGAGAAGGCACCGCGAATATCGGTGATGGCTTCGAAGATTTGATCACTGATGTAGTGTGCCGCACCTCGCAGATCGTTGCTGCTGGCCGTTACCGTTTCACTGATCATGGGACGCTGACCGCTGATGTCGACCAAATCGAACTGCAGCTCATATCCGCTGCCCGTCTGCTGGGCACGCCCTACCACTAGATAGCGCACATCCAACGAACGCCAGGTGCCGAACTCGACATCCGCCGCTTGGCTTGGACGGTCGAACATGGCGCTGCGCTCTAACGGCGCGAAAAATCCGCTGCGTTCGAGGTCATCCTGCACGATTTGCGCAACGTCCTCAGGCAGGCCCTCGTTACCTGCGAACGGAACGACACCGATGGGCAGCGCCTGATCGCTGCCACGGGTAATTTCAATGGTTAGATTAGCGCTTGCTACGCTGCTGATCAGTAGCAGTACGCAAAAAAGCCACACTTTGCTTAACGTTTGCATCAGCGAACATCCCCCGGGGTAAATCGCAGATTAAATTGACGTAAAGTACGCTGCTGTTCCGCTGGCAAGTCGCGTAACTCGCTGAACGGAGCCGCATGTTCAACCGCTTGCATGGCTGAACGATCAAAAGCACTGTCGCCGCTTGAAGAGGCCACGGACGTCGCTAATAGCTCACCCGATGGACCAAGCCGTACCTGTATCGTAGCACTCATCGAGTCACTCGCTGCTGGCGGGATCAGCCAGGCCTGCTCAACGGCACGGCGCACGATATTGATGAAGCTATTGGCTGCTTGCTGTGCCTGTTGAGCATTGGCGGCCGCTTCTGCTTCTCCCGCGAGCTGGCGTTGCATGGCGGCTTCCGCCGCTTCTGCTGCGCGACGCTCTTCCGCTTCACGAGCGCGCTGCTCCTCTGCTTCTCGTTGGCGACGAGCCTCCTCTTCGCGCTGACGCTCCGCCTCGGCCTCCCGCGCACGTTGCGCTTCGGCTTCTTCACGTGCTCGCTGCTCTTCGGCTTCGCGCTGACGTCTAGCCTCCTCTTCGCGAGCACGCTGCTCTTCCGCTTCGCGCTGACGTTGAGCTTCTTCCTCGCGTTGGCGCTGCTCCTCAGCTTCACGCTGGCGCTGGGCTTCCGCTTCTGCTCGGGCACGCTCTGCTTCGGCTTCACGCTGGCGCTGAGCCTCAGCCTCTTCGCGAGCGCGCTGCTCCTCGGCTTCACGGGCTTGGGCTTCGGCTGCCTGCTGTTCGGCTAACCGCTCCGCTTCTTCAGCGCGGCGCTGAGCCTCAGCTTCCGCCTCTGCTTGCGCCTGCTCGAGTGCACGGGCTTGTTCAGCCGCTTCGGCCTCCGCTTCGCGTTGCGCCGCTGCGGCGGCTGCTTGCTCCTCTGCGGAAGGCTCGTCGCTGGGCGGTTCTGGGTCGGGCGTTTCTGGCTCAGGGGCATTGTTCATGGCCGCCTGCTGCTCGGTGACTTGCTGGGCCTGATCAGTGAACGTTTCCGTGCTCACAAACGTGGCCTGCACGATCGAGGAGGAGTCAGGCTCGGCCGTCATGCTGGGTAGCTTGACCAAGCTAAACACAATGACCAGCAGGTGCACGGCAACGGCCAACACCGTTGGCCACGTATAACCAACATCTTGAGGGTCACGCGGTGGTTTCACAGCCATGTGCGACTCGCCCTTAACCATCTTGCGGCGGCTCGGAGAGCAGCCCCACATTGGCGACACCCGAGCGCTGTAGCGTGCTCATCAGCAGGACGATCTGCCCATAGGGGACGTTGCGGTCTCCCCGCACCATGACCGGTGTTCCCGGTCGGCGTTGTAGGATGGCCATGACCCGTTCCGACATCTCTTCGAGCGTCACGGAGGTCGAGTCCTCACCCAAAGTAATGAAGTAGCCGCCTTCGCGGTCTACCGAAATAATGATGGGGTCATTGTCTTCCGGTGTTTCGATAGGCTCAGAGGTGACTTGAGGCAGGTCGACCTGTACCCCTTGCGTCAGCATGGGGGCGGTGATCATGAAGATGACCAGCAGAACCAGCATGACATCGATGAAGGGAACGACGTTGATCTCCCCCATCGGCTTGCTCTTGCCGCTACGATTGAACGGACCTTGCATGGCAGACTCCCTTAACCGGCGCTAGGTTTGCCGTCACGCCCTTGCAGATTACGATGCAAAATCGCGTGAAACTCTTCAGCAAAGTCTTCGTATTTGCCCAACAGGCGGGATGCGTTATTGGATAAGCGGTTATAAAAAATAACGGCGGGAATCGCAGCGAAGAGCCCCATGGCTGTGGCAATCAGTGCCTCGGCAATCCAGGGGGCTACCGTGGCCAGCGTCGCCTGCTGCGTCATAGAAAGTGACTGGAACGATCCCATGATGCCCCAAACCGTGCCAAATAAGCCGATGTAGGGGCTGGCTGAGGCGACCGTTGCCAAAAATACGAGATGCTGGGTCAAACGATCCTCTTCGCGCGACCATGCCACGCGCATGCTGCGTTGAACGCCTTCCAGCACCGTATCTGCGCTGCGGGTCTTGGGCATGAGCCGATTGAATTCACGAAAACCTGCCTGAAAAATATGCTCTGCGCCGTGCCGTGGATCGTCCGCCGGAATTTCGCGATATAGCTCGTTCAGATCGACGCCCGACCAAAACGACTCTTCGAACTGGTTGTACTCTTGCTTGGCTCGGCGAAGCGCAATGCTGCGCTGAAAGATCACCACCCATGAGAGGATCGACCCCACCACTAGCAGCAACATGACCAGCTGGACGACCGTGCTGGCACTCATTATTAAGTGGGGAATGGACATGGTGTTATCGTTCACAGTTGCCCTCTTCAATCAATTGATGTCGTTATCGACGAAGGTGTGGTGTTAAGCGATGATGGCCACGCTTTCGGACGCAGAGTGGCTGCGTTTAGGCAGGCTATCTCGACTGTTGCGGAACACAAGAGTTCCTCGTCACGGCGCACTTGCTGCTCGAACGTCATGCGACAGCGCCCTTGTTGCGTAATTTTTGCCGTCACCGTGAGCGCCTCATCCAGCCGAGCGGGTTTGGCGTAGTGACAGGCCATGCGGTATACCACTAGCTGTGTACCTTCGTCTAGCAGCGTTTGCTGATCAAGCCCTAAATCACGTAACCATTCGCTGCGCGCCCGTTCCATAAACTTCAGGTAGTTAACGTAGTAGACAATTCCTCCCGCGTCAGTATCTTCCATATAAACCCGGACGGGGAGGCGAAACTCGTCGTTCATGGCCGACGCTCTCCTTCGACATCGATCGATTGTTCGTGGGGCGTCCGGTCGAAGTGTAGCCAAGCTTGACGGGTGACCACGCGCCCCCTAGGGGTACGCATCATTAGGCCTTGCTGAATCAAGTAAGGTTCGATGACGTCTTCGATGGTATCGCGCTCTTCGCCAATGGCAGCGGAGAGAGAGTCGACCCCTACCGGCCCGCCATCGAATTTATCGATCATGGCCAGCAGTAAGCGGCGGTCCATGTGATCCAGTCCGTGATGATCGACATTCAGCATGTTGAGCGCGGCATCGGCCAACGAGACATCGACCACGCCGTTCCCTTTGATCTCGGCGTAGTCACGCACCCTGCGCAGCAGACGATTGGCAATACGAGGCGTTCCACGAGAGCGCCGGGCGACTTCGATGGCTCCTTCACGGCTGGTTTCCACGCCAAGCAAGCGGGCGGAACGCGCGACGATTTCCGTCAGCTCTTCGAGGTTGTAAAATTCGAGGCGCTGCACGATGCCAAAGCGATCACGCAGCGGCGACGTAAGCAACCCCGCCCTTGTCGTGGCCCCTACCAGAGTAAAACGAGGAAGATCCAGCTTGATGGAGCGTGCCGCTGGCCCCTCACCGATCATGATATCGAGCTGAAAATCCTCCATCGCTGGATACAGCACTTCTTCCACCACTGGAGAGAGGCGGTGGATTTCATCGATGAACAGCACATCGCCGGGTTCAAGGTTCGTGAGCATCGCAGCAAGGTCACCCGCGCGCTCCAGCACCGGGCCGGATGTCGATTTCAACCCGACGCCCATTTCGGTGGCGATGATATTCGCCAGCGTCGTTTTACCTAAACCTGGCGGGCCGAACACTAGCGTGTGGTCCAGGCTCTCTTCGCGGAGCCGCGCCGCGCCAATGAAAATCTCTAGCTGCTCGCGAACCCGCGGTTGCCCAATATAGTCTTTGAGGTGTTTGGGACGAATCGCATGGTCGATGCGTACTTCGCCCTGTTCTGGCTCAGCGGCAATTAATCGGTCGTGTTCTAACATAGTGGCTCTTTTAAAGTGCTTGCCAATGCAGACTCATGATGTCCCCACAGATCAACCGGACATTCGCTTGGTCAATGCGGCTTTGATGAGCGCTTCGGTGCTCTGATTCGGATCAACATCAGCGAGCATTTTGGCCGCTTCGGTCAGCTTATACCCCAGGCTGACGAGGGCGGCCTCTGCGTCTGCCAACTGGTCTCTGGGCGGGGCGTGCCCACTCGTGGCTTCCATCGCCAACGGCGCGTCGCCGCCCTGCTCCCATTCGGGGAAACGATCACGCATTTCGATAATCAAGCGTTCCGCCGTTTTTTTGCCCACCCCCGGAAGCTTGGTCAGCGCTTTGCTGTCATCGTCTCGCACACAGCGCATGAAGGCGTCTTCATCCATGCCGGACAGAATCGCCAAGGCGAGCTTCGGACCAACACCGTTGACTTTGATCAACGCGCGAAACAGTGCCCGCTCATGGTCTCGCCCAAAGCCATAGAGCAGGTGTGCATCGTCCCGGATGGTGAGATGGGTATAAAGCGTTACTTGCTCGCCAGGGGCAGGTAGCGCCACGAACGTGTTCATCGACGCTTCGAGTTCGTAGCCCACTCCGTGAACGTCCACCACCATCCACGGCGGCTGTTTTTCCAGCAATAGGCCCGTTAACCGTCCAATCATGTGATGCCTCCCAGCCAATCAAAACAGCCGCCACTATAAAGCCACTCTGTACAGATGACCAGTAAGGCCTAGAGCCGCCAGCGTCCCGTGGAACGCCGTTTGCTGCGTGATGGGGTTGCCGCGACAAGCGCGCTCCCTGCGAAGGCGTGTGTGAGCGCAATGGCCAATGCATCAGCGGCATCCGCCTGGGGCGTTGCCGACAGGCCAAGCAGCGTCGTGACCATGTGCTGTATCTGGCTTTTATCGGCACCTCCCTGCCCGGTCACCGCTTGTTTAATCTGTCGTGCCGCGTATTCGGCAATACTCAGCCCATGGTTCGCCAGACAGACCAACGCCGCCCCGCGCGCTTGACCGAGTTTTAGTGCAGAATCTGCGTTCTTCGCCATGAACACGCGCTCGACGGCAACGGCATCCGGCCGGTGCAGTCCGATCACCTCGCTAATGCCTGCGTAAATTTGTGCAAGACGCTGCTCCAACGCACCCTCCGCCGTGCGAATACAACCACTGGCCACGTAGCGTGGCTTTATTCCCACCAAGTCAATCACCCCATACCCTGTGATACGTGATCCCGGGTCGATCCCCAAAATCCTGATCGTAGTGGGCGGCTGTCTCTCATCCATGGACGCTTCTCTTATTAATGCCGCAAACAAAAACACCGACGCTAGGCGTCGGTGTTTGACTTGTCAAAGCGTCACAGCGGTCTTATTCGCCCGCCGTATCTGCCTTGGCTTTTTGACGTAAACGAATGTTCAGCTCTTTTAGCTGATCGGCACTGACCTCACCTGGTGCATCGGTCATCAAGCAAGCCGCACTTTGCGTTTTCGGGAATGCAATGACTTCACGAATGGTTTTTGCACCCGCCATGAGCATCACCAAGCGGTCCAAACCAAAGGCAAGGCCACCGTGGGGCGGCGCGCCGTACTGCAGCGCATCCAGCAAGAAGCCGAACTTCTCTTGCGCTTCTTCTTGGCCAATGCCCAAAATTTCGAACACGGTGCTTTGCATGGTTTGATCGTGAATACGAATAGAACCACCGCCAAGCTCCGTGCCGTTGAGCACCATGTCGTAAGCGCGGGAGAGCGCTTTGGCCGGGTCGGCCTTCAACTCTTCCGGCGAACAAGACGGTGCCGTGAACGGGTGGTGGAGCGGGCTTAGGCGCCCATTGTCATCGGCTTCGAACATGGGGAAGTCAACGACCCACAATGGCGCCCAGGCTTGGGTGTAGAGGTCGAGATCAGCCCCCAGCTTGACGCGTAATGCGCCAATGGCTTCGTTGACGATACGCGCTTTGTCGGCACCAAAGAAGATGATGTCGCCATCCTCGGCACCCACACGGTCCAACAGCTCTTCGACAACGTTCTCCATGAACTTGACGATCGGCGACTGTAGACCATCCAACCCTTTGGCACGCTCGTTGACTTTGATCCAGGCAAGGCCTTTCGCGCCGTAGATGCCTACGAACTTGGTGTATTCGTCGATCTCTTTACGGGAGAGCTTGGCGCCGCCCGGCACTTTGAGCGCCGCCACACGACCGTCGTCTGCGCTGGCAGGACCGGAGAAGACCTTGAAATCCACCTGCTGCATGAGGTCATCGACATCCGTCAGCTCCAGCGGAATACGCAGGTCGGGCTTGTCGGAACCGAAGCGATCCATGGCTTCTTGCCAAGTCATGCGGGGGAACTCAGGAAGTTCGACGCTCAACACTTCTTGGAACAACTGACGAATCATGGCTTCGGTAATGCCCATGATGTCGCTCTCTTCCACGAAAGAGGCTTCGATATCGATCTGTGTGAACTCAGGCTGACGGTCAGCGCGCAGGTCCTCGTCACGGAAGCACTTGGCGATTTGGTAGTAGCGGTCAAAACCCGCCACCATCAACAGCTGCTTGAACAGCTGGGGAGACTGCGGCAGTGCAAAGAAACTGCCTGCATGGGTGCGGCTAGGTACCAAGTAGTCCCGTGCGCCTTCGGGTGTGGCGCGAGTCAGTACCGGCGTTTCGATGTCCAGGAAACCCTGGTTTTCCAGGTAGGCACGAACGCTGTGCGAAATGCGTGAGCGCAGACGCAGTTTCTCAATCATGTCGGGGCGACGCAAATCGATATAGCGATGCTTCAAACGCACTTCTTCACCGACTTTGCCATGCTCATCCAGTTGGAAAGGCGGCGTTGCAGCGGTATTGAGCACCTCGACTTCTTTTGCCAGCACTTCGATCATACCGGTAGGCATGTTGGGGTTTTGCGTGCCTTCGGGGCGCAGCCGAACACGGCCAGTAATACGCAGAACATACTCGCTGCGTGCACGGTCGGCATTAGCAAACGCCTCGGCGGTATCGGGGTCTACGACGAATTGGGCGATACCATCACGGTCGCGCATGTCGAGAAAGATAACCCCACCGTGGTCACGGCGGCGGTGAACCCAGCCGCAAACGGTGACCGTTTGATCCACCAATGTTTCGTTAAGCTGGCCGCAATAATGGCTGCGCATGTCACATCCTGTTCTGTTTCGTGGCAATTAAGTTGTCTTGGGCCATGGCCCTGACAGCCGCGGCTACGCCGCGGCGCCTTTGTTCGTTGACGTACTGCTGGTATCGCTTTTCGCACTACCGGCAGCTTGTCCATCGGCAGCAAGGTTCTTTTTGCTGCCTGTTTTGAAATCAGTTTCGTACCAACCGCCACCCGCTAAGCGGAACCCGGCTGCAGAGACCAAGCGCTCCAGATCATCTTGCTGACATGCAGGGCAGCTTTTTAACGGATCTGCGCTAATTTTCTGAAGTTTTTCCATGCGATGGCCGCAGGCCTTGCACTCGTACTCATAGATGGGCATGTTGATGGCTCCTGAAAAAGCTCAACTCCAACAGGTTTCGTCTTGTCAGTATCGTGGTTAACCCAACGTTACCAAGCTGACAATATGTGGCCTGCCAGGATAAATTCCAAGACTGCGGTCGATAGAGCGCTCATTATACCCTTTTGTGCCCCCTGCCGAGCAAGGCCAAGCGGCTTTCGGCAGTTAATGGAGAGAATAATATGTCCCAAGCGGTCATACTGGATGCCCAAAGCCTTGGCCCCGATATCGATTTGACGGCGATTCGCAATGCCGTCACGCACTTAGAGATCCATCAACAAAGCACCACGGCGCAGGCCCGTGAACGTTTGGCCAAGGCCGATATCGCCATCGTCAATAAGGTAAAGCTCGACGCCGAAACGCTCGCCCAGCTACCCTCGTTGCGACTCATCTGTGTGCTGGCCACTGGGTTGAACAACATCGATTTGGAGGCCGCCAAAGCGCATGGCATCGTCGTCAAGAACGTCTCGGCTTACGGCACGGCCAGCGTCTCGCAACATACGCTCATGCTCATGCTGTCACTGGCCAACCGCCTACCCCGCTACCAAGCGGACATTGCCGATGGAAAATGGCAGAACAGCGACTTTTTCTGCTTGCAGGATCATCCCACGTTGCAGCTGTCCGGCAAGCAACTGGTGATGGTGGGCCAAGGGGAGCTGGGGTCTGAAGTGGCGCGTCTAGCCGAAGCCTTTGGCATGCAGGTCACGTTTGCCGCCCGCCCAGGCAACGAGCAGAACGATCAGCGCCCATCCTTGGACGAACTGCTACCTACCGCCGACGTCATCAGCCTTCACTGTCCGCTGAACGAAGCAACGAAACACCTTCTCGACAAAGCGCGTCTCGCAAAGGCCAAATCGTCGCTCTTGATCGTCAACTGTGCCCGTGGCGGGATCATCGACGAAGTGGCGGCGTTGGAAGCTCTGCGCAACGGAGACATTGGCGGGCTCGCAGTCGATGTACTGCCTGCCGAGCCACCAAGCGATGGACACCCGCTACTGGATGCCCTGGCGAACGCAGAACCCCTCAATCTCATCGTGACGCCGCACAACGCATGGATAACCCCCGAAGCACGTCAAAATATCGTCGCTTTAACCGCTGACAACATTCGTGCATGGCAAACGGAAAACCATTGATTCGATGTCTAGGCACACCCGGCGTGTGCCTAGTACGTCGAAAAATGGTCAGGGGCGTGATGGTCAGCCAGCGTTTCAAGCGTAACGTGCGTAGCCTGCGCCCCTTCAGGACCTTGCCATAGCCATTGAGCAAGCTCAGATACCATCGCTGACTGTCCGCACATGAGCACTTCGACTCTGCCATCGGGCAAGTTCTTAGCGTATCCGGTAATCCCCCTCAACAGCGCTTGCTCCTGCGTGGCGCGCCGATACCACACACCCTGCACTTTCCCAGTGACGAAAGCGCGTACGCAGCATTGTGACATGGCTGACTCCTCTATCTTCAAAGCAGCTCTCGCTTGACCAGCACAGCGCTATTGCGTGGCACCAACGGGCGACCTCGTCGTAGTAATAACGAGCGCGTGAACGCTGCACCAAACAGCAGGATGAGAGAACTGTAGTAAACCCAGAGCAGAATCATGACCACGGACCCCGCAGCCCCATACGTCGAAGCCGTTGCGGTATAGGCCAGATAGATCGCGATCACGCTCCGCCCAATCGTAAACAGCACCGCCGTGACTACGGCGCCAATCAAGACATCCTGCCAGCGTAGCACGACATCCGGCAGTACTTTGAAGATCGTGGCAAATAGCAGAGCCACCATGGCTAAAGAGATCAGCGACTCGGCCGTTGTCGTCAGCAGACTCGCAAAAGGGAGTAGATCGTTGGCGGCATGCAGCATCCCTCTCAACATGACACCAAGCACTAATGACACGAGCAGAATAAAGCCAATCGAAAGAACCACGGTCAAAGAGAGCAGGCGATTTTTAACGAAAATGAGTGCGCTATTGCTGTTAGGTTTAGCGGTTACTCCCCAAATCGTATTGAGTGAAAACTGCATTTGAGCAAACACGGTCGTGGCCCCGACAAGCAATGCGATAAAGCCAAGCAGCGTAGGTAACACCCCCGACTCTTCGATACGCGACTGTGCGACCGCCTCTTCGATGGCAAGCGCCGCATCCGCTCCCAAGGTACCCTGCAGCTGCGCAACGATCTGCCCCTGGGCGGCCTCTTCTCCCAACACGACACCAATGACGGTGACCGCAATGATGACGGTCGGCGCCAATGAAAACAGCGTGTAGAAGGCCAGCGAACCGGCGTAGCTGAACGCATTGCGTTCGAGCCATAGTGACGTTGCATCTTGAACCACGTTCCACCAAAACGTGAGCGTTTTTTTCATCATGATGTTTCCCTTTCACGCAGTGCACAGCGTCCTTTTGCAACGCTTATATGATGACTCATGAATAAGCATACCCAATCAAAGCGTTGAGCGCAGGCACGATAGCATTGCAGGGATGTATGACGCCCACCATAATGGCGACGCTTCGCCCACTTGCTTCAGCTTTCAAGGACACTCAATGAACTCAGATGCCGCTCGAGCTATGACGTCGTACGACTTCGATTGCTTGGTGTTCATTGGTCGTTTTCAGCCACCCCACCTGGGACATTTGGCCATTATTCGTGAGGCTCTCAAACAAGCGCGACAAGTCATCGTCATGGTCGGCTCCTCCTGGCAAGCACGCTCATTGCGCAACCCCTGGCATTTCGATGAGCGTCAGGCGATGATTCGATCAGGGTTTGACGATGCAGACAATCAGCGGCTTGAAATTACGCCCCTGTTGGATGCGCTGTATAACGACGATGTCTGGGTGAGAGACGTACAGCGAAAAGTACGCGACTTAGCCGCCCCGACCAATGCACGGCTACCGCGTATTGGGCTGATTGGCGCAAGCCGTGGACAATCTAGCTACTATTTATCGCTTTTCCCCCAGTGGGAATCGGTCAGCGTGCCCTTGGTCGAGGGGATTTCAGCCAGCCAAATCCGAGAGCGATTGTTTCGCTCCCCTGGCGCTACCGATGACTACTTGAGCACCGGTGCCTACCACGACCTGCCCCCCGGCGTCGTAAAGAGCGTTGGCGATTTTTGTAAAGGCACTGCCTACCATCGGCTTTTAGAAGAGCAGCAGCTCTTAGATCAGTATCGACAAGCCTGGGCACAAGCCCCCTACCCGCCCATCTTTGTCACGGTGAACGCCGTGGTCGTCCAGTCGGGTCATGTACTACTGGTCAAGCGCACAGCAGCGCCCGGCAAGGGGTTGTTTGCTCTCCCAGGTGGGTTCATCAATCCCCATGAGCGCCTGCTAGACGCTTGCCTAAGAGAGCTGCGGGAACGACTGCGTCTGAAAGTTCCAGAGCCGGTATTGAAAGGCTCCCTGAAGGGCCAGCGCTTGTTCGATGAACCGCACCGAAGCTGGCGAGGCCGTACACTGGCCGAAGCGTTCTATTTTGCCCTGCGGCCCGATCAACAGTTGCCTCGCCTGAAACCCGTCAAGGGCGGCGACCATGCGCGCTGGGTTGCGCTGGCCGACCTAGAACCAGAAAGTTTGTTCGAAGATCACTTCTTCATTATTCAAAACTTTCTCGGACTACCGGCCGATTTCGGCTCTCTTTAGGGCTGCGCTCAGGCTTGCAAAAAGTCTCGCGGCAGTTTCATCATCTGCCTCCACAGCCTCTCTACCCCTGGTTTATGAACCAGCGAACAGCGATAGAGGCGAATTTCCAGTGGAATGTCCCAACTCTCATCGCCTGCCCGCACGAGTCTGCCCGTCTTTAGCTCCTCGCGAATGCAGAAGTCCGGAATCCACGCAACGCCCACGCCCTGCAGCACCATGCCTTTCAAACCTTCGGCCATCGCCGTTTCATAGACGGTTCTCAGCTTCATACGGAGCGGATCGTTTTTTAGCAGCATCCTTACACTGCGGCCTAGGAAGGCGCCTTGGGTGTAGGCGAGATAAGGTATCGAGCTATCACGCTGTAGAGAGAACTGTGGTTGGCCATGCTCGTCGGGTAGCGAGACCGGCAACATTTTGACTTTGCCGATGGAAAACGAAGGAAACACTTCTGCATCCAACTGCATGGTGGCGAAGGGATCGTAGTACGCCAGCATCAGGTCGCAGTTACCCTCGCGGAGTACATGAATGGCCTCGCCGACGTTCATGGCGACCAAGCGCGTCGGCAACTCCCCCAGACCTTTTTGCAGTCTAGAGATCCACGGGGGATAGAAACTCAGCGCGAGCGAGTGCGCCGCGACGATATCCAGCGCTTCATTGGCAATCGACAAACCGCGCAAGTGGCTGAGTGACTCGTTCAGTTGCTCGACTAAGTTGCGGGCAGTCACTAAAAAAAGCTGCCCTTCTGAGGTCAACCCAATAGGGGTAGTGGATCGGTCGACCAGGGTGACGCCAACGGCCTGCTCCAAGGCCCGAATACGCCGACTGAAAGCGGGCTGGGTGACATGGCGCTGGCGAGCAGAGGCAGAAAAACTTCGTGTGTTAGCAAGCGCAACGAAGTCTTCAAGCCATTTTGTTTCTAGATTCACCCATGACTCCTATTGTTTGAACGCCTGGGGTTAGGTTATTTGGCTGGGAGAGACGTTTACTGTACGGGTGCCATTAAATAAGCAGCACGGGACACGACCTTTTTCCACATAGGGCGCTGGCTGACTTCATCGAGGGTCACTCGCCGACATTGCGCAAAATCGTTTTCCAGCATGGTGGCTACGTCGCGGGCAAAGTCTGCGCTGGGAATGAAGGCCGTGATTTCAAAGTTCAGTCGAAACGATCGGTTATCCAGGTTCACTGTGCCCACCGTGGCAGACGAGTTATCAATGAGCATGACTTTTTGGTGTAAAAAACCAGGTTGATAACGGTATATTTTAACGCCTGCTTTGAGCATGTCCGGCAAAAAAGAGAACGCCGAGAGAAACACCAGCAAATGATCAGGCCGCTCAGGAATCATGACGCGTACATCGACACCGCGCATGGCGGCTAACCGCAGAGAGTCCTGCACTCCCTGATCAGGTACGAAATAAGGGCTGGTGACCCAAAAGCGCTGGTTAGCACTATGGATCAATTGCTGGACGAGCAAACCTGCAGTGTCCTGCTTATCGGCAGGTCCGGAGGGAACAATGACCACCTGCTGATTTTGCTGTGGATGGCTTTCAGCATGCCAGTTCAGCGTGATTACGTCCCCCGTAGCCCAGTGCCAATCCTCCCAAAAGGCTTCTTGCAGCCCTAAGACGCAGGGGCCTTGAACGTATAGATGGGTATCTCGCCAAGGACCATGCTTGGCACTTTTGCCAAGGTACTCATTACCGACGTTAAGGCCGCCAACCCACCCCTGCTTACCGTCCACCACCGCAATTTTGCGATGATTCCGGAAATTGAGCTGGAAGCGGTGTTTGAGTCCGCGTGACGAGCGGAACGGGGTTACTTCGACACCACGCTCACTCAGCTCGTTCAAATAGCCGTCATTGAGTTTGCGACTACCAATTTCGTCATAAAGAAAGTAGACGCGCACGCCACGCTCGACGGCCGCGATCAAATATCGATGAAGCTGCCTACCTAGCTCGTCGTCACGTACGATGAAAAACTGAATGAGCAGATAATCCTGCGCTTGCTCGATACCGGCGAACAAACTGTCGAAAGTCGCCTGGCCATCGACCAGCAGCTCGGAGCTATTGCCTTTCGTCAGCGGCATCATGGCTAACTGCTCGACGGCTTGAATATCGGTGTTCTCCGAATAGGCCACGTGAGGTTTCACGTTATGGCGATAGCGGACGAGCACCCGACGCAGCACTGAGTCTCTAGCGCCTCTAGCGGTGACGTAGCCATAAAAACGCGGCCGACCGAAGAGCCAGTACGCAGGCACTGCCGCATAAGGAAAGGTCAGCAGGGAAATGATCCAGGCTACCGCTCCTTGCGACGTTCGACTCGACATCAATGCCATCACGGCCGAGATCAATCCCAGCACGTGAATCAACATAATCCCTGTCCCTAACAACCAAGAGGTCATTCGCTATTCCTCGCCCACCCTTCGGAGTGACTTCTTATGTCTCATACACAGGAGCCCCGCTAGAACGGGGCTCCTGTCGTCATACCACGCCTATTTCACCAGCGTATCACGCTTTTTCGGCAATGATTTCTTTCCACTTGGCCGGGCCGGTTTGGTGAACCGACGTGCCTTGGCTATCGACTGCAACGGTGACGGGCATGTCTTCCACTTCGAATTCGTAGATGGCTTCCATCCCGAGATCCTCGAACCCTACGACCCGCGACTTCTTGATGGCCTGAGCAACCAGGTAAGCCGAGCCACCTACCGCCATGAGATACACGGCTTGATTATCACGAATCGCTTCAATAGCGGCTTGGCCACGCTCAGCTTTACCGACCATACCCAATAGCCCCGTCTCTTCCAACATCGTACGGGTGAACTTGTCCATGCGGGTCGCTGTCGTGGGCCCCGCCGGACCTACCACTTCGTTGCCAACCGGATCGACCGGCCCCACGTAATAAATGAATCGCCCTTTCATGTCGACCGGCAACGGCTCCCCTTTGGCGATCATATCCACCATGCGTTTGTGGGCAGCATCGCGTCCGGTCAGCAGTTTGCCGTTTAGCAACAGGGTATCGCCTGGCTGCCAGGTTTTCACCTCTTCCGGCGTGACGGTATCCAAGTTGACGCGTTTGACGTTATCACCTGTTTCCCGGGTGATTTCTGGCCAATCTTCCAGCTTCGGCGCTGGCAGGGCCACAGGGCCCGACCCATCCAGCGTAAAATGCGCGTGGCGGGTAGCAGCACAGTTAGGAATGATCGCAACGGGTTTGTTCGCTGCATGCGTCGGATAATCTTTGACTTTGATATCCAGCACGGTGGTCAAGCCGCCCAGCCCCTGTGCGCCAATGCCGCTTTTGTTGACCTTGTCGAACAGCTCGAGACGCAGCTCTTCGGCACGGTTACTGGGACCACGGGCTTGCAGTTCCTGAATATCGATGGGATCGAGCAGTGCTTCTTTGGCAATCTCCATTGCCTTTTCAGCGGTACCGCCAATACCAATCCCCAGCATGCCCGGTGGGCACCAGCCCGCGCCCATTTTGGGGAGCTGTTCCATCACCCAATCGACCACGCTATCGGAGGGGTTGAGCATGGCGAACTTCGATTTTGCTTCGCTACCGCCTCCCTTCGCTGCCACATGGATATCGACTTTATCGCCCGGCACGATTTTATGGTGGATGATGGCGGGTGTGTTGTCTTTGGTGTTCTGACGTTTGCCGTCAGGATCGGCCAGAACCGAGGCCCGCAATACGTTATCCGGCAACTGATACGCACGACGCACGCCTTCGTTGACCATGTCGTCGAGGCTCATTTCGGCGTCCCACGTGACGTTCATACCCACATGCACGAAGACCGTCACGATGCCGGTGTCTTGGCAAATCGGGCGGTGCCCCATAGCGCACATGCGCGAATTGATCAAAATCTGCGCAATGGCGTCTTTGGCTGCCGGGTTCTCTTCCCGCTCGTAGGCCGCAGCCATGGCGTCAATGAAATCTTTGGGATGGTAGTAAGAGATGTACTGCAGAGCATCGGCAACGCTTTGAATCACGTCGTCCTGGCGAATCACGGTCATGGATTAACAGCTCCTCGGTTAACGTCTAGGCTGCAGCCTTAACGGCCGTCTAAGTGTGCGGGAAGTATACCGTATCGAGGCCCAAGGCGGCAGCCAATCCAGTGGCCTACCCGCTTGGTTCGTTTAACTCTTTGGTCGGAACACGGCGTAAAACAAGCAAGATAACGGTATAAAATTTATGACGAAGGAGACTGCTGACACCGAGGGCACCAATAGAGTCGGCGGGACCCTACCGTCATGCGCTCGATCACACTGCCACAGCGATGGCACGATAATCCAGCGCGCTCGAACACGCTGAACCGCCATTGGCGGCGAGGCTCACCAGAGGCAATGGCTTGTTTGATCCACGCGTCCTGATTGGTGACGCCTGCTGTCCGGTAAGCCGTACGGGTAATATCGATGATATGGGAGGACAACACCGATAGCTGCTCACTCGTGAGGTCACTCGGACGTTGCTTGGGATGCAACTGGGAAAAGAACAGAATTTCAGAACGCAAATAGTTACCTAGGCCGGCAACCAGCCCTTGGTCGAGCAGCAGTGCCCCCAGACTCCTGCGCCTAAACGCCGGTAATAAAAGACGTTGCTGTACGTCGGCAGCACTGACCTGCTGGCTCAGCAAGTCAGGTCCTAAACGGGATAAAAACGGATGATGCGCCAACCTCTCGTCTTCCCACAGCGACACATCAGACGCGCTGTACAGGCTGGCGGCACGCCCATCTGCTACCAAACGAACCCGTAAGGAGCGCGACGTGTTAGGAGGCTTGTCGGCGGCGTGCAGCTTCCACACGCCGTAAAGCTGGTTATGGGAATAAAGCACCCGATGATCCGCAAAACGAATCAGCATGGCCTTGCCCCACGTATCCACCGCCGAGACGTTGACACCGATCAGCGAGCTGGCTTGGCTAGCAAGCTCGGAAAAGGCAAACCAGACATCCTCGAGAATTTTTCCACCAATCTGCTTTTCAATGCGATCCGCCGCTCGGCGGATCTCAGGACCTTCAGGCATCGGTTATCCTAGCGCCAGCTGTTTTTCTTTCATTTGATGAAGCTGGTCACGTAACCGTGCGGCTTCTTCAAATTCCAGGTTTTGCGCCGCTTCGAACATGGCATCTTCGAGTTTGCTGATAGCAGCCAAAAGATCCTGCTGGCCCATGGACGCCACATCGTATCCGCCCTCTGGCTCGGCCACTTTTCGCTCACTTCCCTTACGGCGATTGCCTTTCTTACCCGGCGTTTGGGCCGCTTCGAGAATGTCCGCCACGGAGCGTGTGACCGTCGTGGGCGTAATACCATGCTTTTCATTATGCGCCATCTGCTTGGCACGACGGCGCTCGGTCTCGTCGATCGCTTTGCGCATGGAATCGGTGATTCGATCACCGTATAGAATCGCCTTACCGTTGGCATTACGCGCGGCACGACCAATGGTTTGGATCAGCGAGCGTTCGGCGCGCAGGAACCCTTCTTTGTCTGCATCCAAAATGGCAACCAGCGACACCTCGGGAATATCCAATCCTTCCCGCAACAGATTGATTCCCACCAGCACATCGAACTTACCCAGCCGCAGGTCTCGGATGATCTCGACGCGCTCGACCGTATCAATATCGGAGTGCAGGTAGCGCACTCGGATATCATGCTCATCGAGGTAGTCGGTCAGATCTTCTGCCATCCGCTTGGTCAGGGTCGTCACCAGCACCCGTTCACCCACCGCCGTGCGCAACCCAATCTCTGACAATAGATCGTCTACCTGCGAACTGGCCGGTCGTACTTCGATCTGCGGATCCAAGAGCCCCGTTGGCCGCACCACCTGCTCGACGATTTGGCCAGCGTGCTCGGCCTCGTAAGGTCCTGGCGTCGCAGACACGAAAATCGTTTGAGGTGAGATCGCTTCCCACTCCTCGAATTTCATCGGGCGGTTATCCAATGCGGACGGCAAACGAAACCCATACTCTACTAGCGTCTCTTTGCGCGAACGGTCGCCTTTGTACATCCCACCTACTTGGGGCACGCTCACGTGTGACTCGTCAATGAACAGCAGCGCATCATCCGGCAGGTAGTCGAAAAACGTGGGCGGCGGCTCGCCAGGAGCACGGCCAGAGAGATAGCGCGAGTAGTTTTCGATACCGTTGCAGTACCCCAACTCGAGCATCATTTCGATATCGTAAAGCGTCCGCTGCTCGAGCCGCTGAGCCTCTACCAACCGCTCGTGCTTACGCAACCACTCCAAGCGCTCTTTGAGCTCTGCTTTGATGGCGTCGATGGCTTCTAAAATGGTGTCACGGGGGGTCACGTAGTGAGACTTCGGATAAATCGTCATGCGCGGTACTTGCCCACGTACGTCGCCGGTCAGCGGGTCGAACAAGCGAATGGAGTCGATTTCGTCGTCGAACAGCTCGACGCGCACCGCCTCTTCATCCGAATCCGCAGGAAAAATATCAATGACGTCGCCCCGCACGCGATAAGTCCCGCGACGGAAGTCCATATCATTACGGGTATACTGAAGCTCGGCCAACCGGCGCAGAAACGCGCGCTGGTCGATCATTTCTCCACGTGTGAAGTGAAGACGCATCTTGAGGTATTGGTCAGGGTCACCCAAACCATAGATCGCCGACACAGAGACGACGATCAGCGCATCACGGCGTTCCAAGAGCGCTTTGGTGGCGGAAAGACGCATCTGCTCGATATGGTCATTGATCGAGGCATCTTTCTCGATGAACGTATCCGACGAGGGAACGTAGGCCTCAGGCTGGTAGTAGTCGTAATAGGAAACGAAGTACTCGACCGCGTTATCCGGAAAGAACGATTTGAATTCACCATACAGCTGCGCCGCCAAGGTTTTGTTGGGCGCCATGACGATGGTAGGCCGTTGCAGTTGCTGTACCACGTTGGCCATGGTGAAGGTTTTACCCGAACCAGTGACCCCAAGCAGCGTTTGATGGGCAAGACCTGATTCCAAACCGCTGATCAACCCGCGAATGGCTGCAGGCTGGTCGCCCGCAGGCTGAAATTTTGACTGCAGACGAAATTCCTTGCTCATCGTTGCTCCTATTGGCAGGTGGGCCTACACGGTATGGGTGGCTATCTCGATCGTAGTCTGAGTCATCAGGCGTTGGATCGGGCAGCGATGGCTGATCTCTTCCAGCTTAGCGCGCTGCTCTGGATCGCTGATGCCATGAAGCTCTAACGTCACGTCCAGCTTGTAGAGGCCTTGGCGTTCGCCGCTGTCATCGCGCTGCACTTTGACGGTGATTCCTTCCAACGGCCACTGCTTGCGCTTGGCGTACATTTGGACCGTGATCGCCTTGCAGGTTCCCAGCGCAATATCAAAATAGTCATGGGGGTCTGGAGCGCTTTCGTCTCCTCCTACCACCGTGGGTACATCCGCGAAGAGGTCATCCATGCCGTTGACCTCGACGCGCTGACGAAAGGCGCTATTTCGTTCACTGATCACCACGATAGGCGGATGCATTTACGATACCTTGATGCGCAGGTTAAGTTTTTCAATGGCCTTGATCAGGACGTCACGTTTCGCGCGCCCCTCCACTTCCGCGCCGTAGCGACCTACTTCAGCACTATCGACGCCATCCAGCATCATTAGGGCGGTAGTGATTTTGTTGACTTGTTCGGCGGTGGTAACACCCTGAAAACTCAATGATTGAACTGCCATGGACCATCCTTACGAAGAAAAGGGTTTGCCTACATAGCGTCGCGGCAACCGACAACGACCATTACCTATGCAAACCTGATACAAAATGAAGAGTCTAGCATGCTGTCAAGCCCTTGCAATCCAGCGAGTCTGCCCGCACTTTTACTGAACGAATGAATGAGCTGTTTTACTGACCACTCTCATCGACGACTCTTATCTACGATGCTTACCCACAATGCTCAGGAGCGACCATGACCATGGAGAAGACGCCGCCCTCCAGCGCCGTACGTTTGAATCAGTATGCTGCGCTGGATATTAAAGGGGCCGATGCGGAGACATTCTTGCAAGGTCAAACCAGTGCGCAAGTGGGATTGGCGAACGGTACGTTTGCGCCACTCACCTGTTTTTGTACTCCCAAAGGCCGCATGTTGGCCAATGGACAGCTATATCGGCTCGCGACGGATCATTTTCGACTGGTTCTTGATGCCTCGCTGGCCAACGATCTGGTTCAACATCTGAAAAAATTCGCCGCTTTCTACAAAGCAGAATTAACAGTCGCTGAACACGTCGTTTTCGCAGGCGCCAACGAGCCATCCGACGACCTGGCCCATCATCTGAACGTGACGCTGCCCGAGCAGCCATACACCCACGCCACTAGCGCGTCAGGCACGGCCTTACGCCTCCCTGGGTCTCCCCGTTGGCTATTCATGTTCGAAGACGAGCCTCAAGACGTGGTGATAGACAGCGAGGCATTGCTCAACGCCTGGAAGCTGGCAGATATTCGTAGCGGACTAGCTTGGCTCACGGCCGCCCAGCAGGATCAGTTCCTGCCCCAAATGCTGAATTGGGAAGCCCTGGGCGGAATTAGTTTCAAAAAAGGGTGCTACACCGGCCAAGAGGTCGTAGCTCGCGCCCATTTCCGCGGGCAAGTCAAGAAGCGCCTCGTCCATGCCCGCGCCAACACCGCCTCGTTGCCTGAGCTCGGTGCCTCACTGGTGGACGAGAGCGGTAAATCGTTAGGCGAAGTCGTCAGCAGCGCATCCAGCGACGATCAGCACATCGAGCTTCTGGCCGTGATGAACACCAAGGTGATGGAAGAAGCACTGACCGTATATTGGCAGGAAACACCTCTTACCCTGCAGACGCTTCCTTATCCTATCGAGCGCTTGGACCCAGAGCAGTTAGCCGCTCAGCTTGCTCAGGAGTGATCGTTTAGCCCAAATACCCGGGCGGCGTTGTCACGGCTCGATGCCGCCACGGTCGATAAGCACTGTCCTCTCAGCTCGGCCACTACCTTGGCCACTTGCGCCACGCGTGAAGGTTCGTTGCGCTGTCCTTGATAGCCACATAGCGGCATATCGGGGCTGTCGGTTTCCAGTACGAACCCATCATCAGGCAAGGCTGCTACTACACGACGCAACTTCTGAGCGCGCTCATAGGTCACCGCCCCGCCTAGTCCCAATATATACCCCGCATCCAAAAACTTGGCGGCCTGTGCGTAAGAGCCAGCAAAGGCATGAACGAGTCCCGCCCGAGGCAACGCTTGCTGGCGTAACCGCTGGCTGACTTTGTCGTTGGCTTTGACGCAGTGAACCACAACGGGCAAACGACAGCGCTTGGCGATGGAGAGCTGGGCATCGAAATAGTGCCACTGAGCGTCAAGACTGTCCGTGAAACGACCATCGATACCGCATTCACCAATCGCCACTGGACGGGTCTGAGGCGCGTCATAGAGCCGCTGATTGACCAGCGTTTCGAGAGCCGTCAAGTCATCCAAGTGATGCTGCTCAATGAAATAGGGGTGAAGCCCTAGACAGATACGAACATCGTCGCGCTCGCCAAGCGCCAGCACATGCGGCCAACGCTTACGTACCGTCGCTGGCACGATGAAACGGGAGACGCCCACCGCCTTGGCTGCATCGATGACGGCGTCACGATCCGTTTCGAATGCCACAGCGTCTAGATGGCAATGGGCGTCTATCAGCATCTAATCCCCCTTGCGGGTATTAATGCTCGCGCGTTGGCTGGAAGCGAATGTCTGGCCAACGTTCTTGGGTCATTTGTAGGTTGACCCGCGTCGGCGCGATGTAGGTCAAGTAGCCACCACCATCGATAGCCAGGTTGGCACTTGCCTTCCGCTTGAACTCTTCGAGCATTTTTGCATCGTCGCAGTACACCCAGCGGGCAGTCTGCACGTTGACGCCTTCATAGAGGCAGTCGACTTTATACTCTTCCTTCAAACGGTGAGCGACTACGTCAAACTGCAGTGTACCTACGGCCCCCAAAATCAGGTCGTTGTTATCCATCGGCATGAAGACCTGCGTGGCACCCTCCTCCGAAAGCTGCTGCAGGCCTTTTTGCAGCGCTTTCATTTTGAGCGGATCTTTCAAGCGCACTCGTTTGAAGAGTTCAGGGGCAAAGTGAGGAATGCCGGTAAAGCGCATATCTTCACCCACGGTAAACGTATCGCCAATCTGAATCGTGCCATGGTTATGCAGGCCGATGATATCACCCGGCCAAGCCTCTTCCACTTGAGAGCGGTCCGAGGCCATGAACGTCAGAGCATCAGCAATCTTAACGTCTTTGCCGATGCGTACGTGGCGCATTTTCATGTTCTTTTCGTACTTGCCCGAACAGACACGTAGAAAAGCAATTCGGTCCCGGTGATTCGGATCCATGTTCGCCTGGATCTTGAAAACGAAACCGGTAAAGCGCTCATCCTTCGCAGTGACTTCACGGGTATCGGTCTCACGAGGCTGCGGGGCGGGCGCATGCTCGACGAAGCCATCCAGCATTTCACGCACGCCGAAGTTACCCATCGCAGTCCCAAAATAGACTGGCGTCAGCTCGCCACGGCGATAGGCCTCTAGGTCGAATTCATGAGACGCGCCGCGCACCAGGTCGACCTCCATACGAAGCTCTTCCGCCTGCTCTTCACCCAGGATGGCATCCACTTCCGGGTTATCCAGCCCCTCGATGCGCTTGTCATCCGGTATCCGGCTGCCTTGACCTTGGGTATATAGATGGATCACGTCGTTGTAGAGGTGATACACCCCTTTGAAGTGGCGCCCCATCCCGATTGGCCACGTCATCGGTGCGCACTGGATATTGAGCACCGTCTCGACTTCATCCATGACTTCGATCGGATCGCGGATGTCGCGATCCATCTTGTTGATGAACGTCAGAATGGGCGTGGTACGTAAACGACACACTTCCATTAGCTTGATGGTGCGATCTTCGACGCCTTTTGCGCCATCGATGACCATCAGCGCAGAATCCACAGCCGTCAGGGTGCGATACGTATCCTCGGAGAAGTCCTCGTGACCTGGCGTATCCAGCAGGTTGACGATCCGACCGCCGTAGGGGAACTGCATGACGGAGGTTGTGACCGAGATGCCCCGCTCCTGCTCCATCTTCATCCAGTCAGACGTAGCATGGCGATCATTACGTTTGCTTTTCACCGACCCCGCCAACTGGATGGCATTTCCGAACAACAGCATCTTTTCCGTGATCGTGGTCTTACCGGCGTCAGGGTGCGAAATAATCGCAAAAGTACGGCGCAGCTCGGCTTCGCGCGCTATTTGGGCGTCAGACATGGAGTTCTCTAAGATGGTACAACGTGGTGACTTAAAACGTAGCGCCAAACCCTCGGCGTCGTATGCCTATGGTAACGCAACTCGGCTGCGACGGCATACCACCGCGTGCATGCCGCTGCGTTGTCAGGCCAGTGCTACGCAATCATCCATTGGCTTATACCGTGCATAAAAAAACGCCGACAGTGTCGGCGTTTGAGGGCGACTCAATACAAGCCAAGAACGAGCCTCAGGCGTAGGTGTTGACCTGCGTGCCGACGCTGCCCTCTTGTGCCAGGCTTGGCTGAGCGCCGGTGTCAGCAGATGCCAATACTTCGGTGATTTGCTCGGCTTGAACGTCCAACGCTTCGCGGAACATTTGCATCTGCGCTTGCTCAGCGGTTTGCGCCTGATTCATATACAGCGCCGTACTGACTGCATTGCTTGCAGCTACATCCATACTGCACCTCAGTCTATTGAATGACTCTCTTAGCGTAGCAAACCCACACCCCTGGGGCCACGTTTGTCGCTTGTCATTGTGTTACGAAATGAGACAAGCCGTTTAAAATCGATCTGCACGGAACGGCGTCATGTCGATGGCGGTTGGCTTCTGTTCCATCATGTCGGCAAGCAGCTGACCGGTCGCAGGGCCTAGTGTAAAGCCCTGGTGACCGTGGCCGAACGCGAGCCAGAGGCCGGGATGACGCGGCGCTGGGCCAATCACCGGCTTCATGTCTGGCAAACACGGGCGTGCGCCTTTCCAGGCGGCGCTGTCCTTGCGCTCACCTAATGGAAAAATCGTCCGCGCGACGTTTTCAGCGGCACCCAGCTGCTCTTCATCGGCCGGCGATTCTAAGCGATCCAATTCAGCCCCGGTGGTCAGCCGTACGCCTGCATTCATGGGTGCCAGCAAATAGCCAATCTCGGCATCCATCAGCCAATAATTCAATGTCGCCCCTGGCTGGGTCGCGTAGTGCATGTGATAGCCGCGCTTCACAAACGTCGGGAAGTGATAACCCAGCGGCTTCATCCATTGCCCCGCCCAAGGCCCGAGCGCCATGACCACTTCATCGGCTTCGAACGTCGATTCCTGGGTCGTCACGCGCCAGCGCTCATCGATTTGAGTGACGCCCGTAATATCCGCCTGCACTAAGTTTCCGCCCATGGCCTCAAAGGAGGCCGCATAGGCGGCCACCAATCCACCCGGATCGGCGACCGTCCATGGGTCAAGCCAATGAATAGCACCAATGATCTTATCGCCCAGTTGTGGCTCCTTTTCAATCAACGCAGCGCGATCGAGCACGCTGAATTCGACGCCATAAAGCTCGCGCGCTTCCTCGGCCTCCTTGATGCGTTTGGCAAGCTTCTCTGGGGTACGATAGATCTCCAGCCAACCCTCTTTGCGCACCAAATGCTCTGCCCCCGATGCTTCGATCATGGGTCCATGCGCCTCTAAACAGAGCTGAATCAACGAGGCGTACTCAGGCACAATTTTTTTATACAGCCGTGATGAGGAGTGGTGCCAATAGCTCAATAGGGGTGACGCCGCATTGACCATTCCAGCGGGACGATAACGGATATCGACACGGCGGTTTGGCAGTACGCTCAAGATAGTCTTCATATCACGAGGAAAGGGGTAAGGCCTCACCGCTTCACGCTGAATGATACCGGCGTTGCCAAACGAGGTTTCTCGTCCAGGCTGACGGCGGTCCACCAGCGTTACTTGATAGCCACGTTTTTGTAGCTGCCAAGCAACACTGACACCCACCATACCTGCCCCCAACACCACCGTTTGACGCGCCATTTTGATGCACTCCTATCGCTCTAAAAATCAATTCGCCTCATGCCGCCAGCAGCACGGATAACGTATTGAAAAATATCACCAATCAAAGCGCTTTTGCATAGTCACAAACACTGTTTTAACTCATTTTTTTAGTTTTTTATCTCGCATAAAGCGTAATAAAGGATGACTTTGCTAGCCACGGCATAACATTTGCTTAATGATCATTAGGCCCGTTTTGTTAGATCCAACGTTTCGCTGCGCAGCAGGCCGAACGCTGCATTTACAGGCAGCATCTCGCGATTCCCTGCACCAATTAAGTGCCTGCATTGCACCCAATCAACACAAGGAACACACCCATGATCGATAGCTTTGACACCACTCTGATCGACACGCTTTGGGTGCTTTGGGCGGCCGCGTTGGTATTCGTGATGCAAGCCGGGTTTCTCTGCCTGGAGGCAGGCACCACACGAACGAAAAACGCCATCAACGTCGCTATGAAAAACCTAGCGGATTTTGCCATTGCCGTCAGCGTTTTCTGGCTAGCCGGCTTTGGCATGATGTTTGGCGCCTCTCAAGCGGGATGGTTGGGCAGCTCGCTGTTTGGTTGGCAGCTCGAATCGACCGACACCTGGCTAATGACCGTTTTCATCTTCCAAGCGATGTTTTGTGCCACCGCCGCGACCATCGTGGCCGGCGCCGTCGCTGAACGAATGCCGTTCCTCGGCTATTTATGGACCGCGTTTTGGATTGCGCTCTTGATTTACCCCGTTTTTGGCCACTGGGCCTGGGGCGGCTTGTTAGGAGGCGCGCCGGGCTGGCTGGCGTCGCTTGGATTCATCGATTTTGCCGGTGCGACCGTGGTTCACAGCGTTGGCGGCTGGGTGGCACTCGCGGCGGTACTGGTCATCGGCCCCCGCCGGGGACGTTTTCAAGTCGATAAGCCACCCACTGCATTTCCAGCAGGTAATTTGCCACTGGCAATGCTTGGGGCGCTGTTCATGGTACTTGGCTGGTTTGGCTTCAATGGTGGAAGCACGCTCGCTCTGGATGGCTCGGTGCCTGGAATTATTGCCAATACCGTGCTGGGCGCCGTGGGGGGCATTTTATCGGCCATGCTAGTGGGCTGGCGGGTTCGGCGCTATGCCGATGTGATGTACGCCATCAATGGCGCCATTGCTGGCTTGGTGGCAGTCACGGCAGGTGCCCATGCGCTCTCATTGGCCACGGCATTTCTCATGGGCGGCGTGAGCGGTGTGCTCATGGTGCTGGCCAACGAATGGCTGTTGAAGAAGCAGATCGATGACGCGGTGGGCGCGATTCCTGCGCATTTGGTCAGCGGCATCTGGGGCACGCTTGCCCTACCATGGCTGGCTGACCTCTCTCTCCTCGATCACCCCCTCGGTCGCGCCGATCAGTTCGGTATTCAGCTATTGGGTGTGGCGGCCTGCGGTGTGTGGAGTTTTGGGATTGCATGGCTGCTGTTTAGCATCACTCGCCGCTTCCTGCCTTTGCGTGTCTCGAAAGACGCGGAAAAAATGGGGCTCAACCTTGCAGAGCATGGCGCCAAAAACGAGCTGCATCAGCTGCTCGAGCACATGCGTCAACATGAACGGCAGGGGGACATGCACCAGCGCATCGAGGCAGACCCGTTTACCGAGGTAGGTGAAATCGCCGCTAGTTATAATCGCGTCTCGGCAGCGCTGGAACGTGCAGTCGGACATACCCAGGTCATGCTGCGTAACCTTCGTGATGGCGTCGTTACCTGGCAAGCCGACGGCACGCTGACGGGACTGAACCCAGGCGCAGAAGCACTGTTCGGCGTGGAGGCGAAGCAGTGGGTCGGGCGTCCTGTCAACACGCTACTGCCCAATAAGCTGCTCACGCCTGGCGCAAAGCATGAAATCAAACTGCGTCTGCATGACCAGCAAGTCCGCTATTTAGAGATCCAAGTAAGTGAAGGCGCTGCGGGCTCTGTTTCTGAGTGCTCGGGCATGGTCCGGGACATCACCGAGCGTAAACAGCTTCAAGAACAGTTGAACCGGGAGCGAGATTTGGCACGCACCACGCTAGCGTCTATAGGCGATGGTGTCATCACGTGCGATGCCAGCGGCAGTGTGACGTTTCTTAATGCCGAGGCAGAGCGGCTCACGGGGTGGACGCTTGCTGACGCCACCAACAAACCGATTCAGACAATCTACTCACTTCGTGATGAGCTAAGCGACGAGCCCATCAGCAATCCGGCGCGGCAGGTACTCACCCAGCATCGGGCCGTGCACTTCAGTGAACACTGCCAGCTGCTGCACCGCAACGGCAAACGTTTTCCCATACAGCATAGCGCCGCGCCCATTCGTTCTCGAGGCGGCATCACGCTGGGCGCAGTAGTGGTGTTTCAAGACGTCAGTGTGACACGGCAACTCTCGGAGCAGCTCAATTATCAAGCAACCCACGACAACCTCACGGGGCTAATGAACCGGCGAGCCTTTGAGGCACTGCTGACCAAATTGCTCGCCCAGGAAGAGGAGTACCATCATGTGCTCTGCTACTTGGACCTGGACCAATTCAAGATCGTCAACGACACCTGCGGCCATTTGGCAGGCGATGAACTACTTCGTCAGGTCTCCATGAAGCTGAAAGCCCACGTGCGCCACAGTGATACCGTGGCTCGATTGGGCGGGGATGAATTTGCCCTGGTGTTGCCCCACTGCCCACTGGACAAAGCCAAGATCATTGGTGAGGCGGTTCGCCGAGATATCGAGCACTTTCGCTTTGCATGGCAAGGACATACCTTCGGTATTGGCGTGAGCATCGGCTTGGTCACGATCACCTCGGAAAATCCCATGCGCTTGTCGGACACGCTGCACGCAGCAGACGCCGCCTGCTATACCGCCAAAGAGGCGGGCCGAAACCGCCTTCACTGCTATCAACCCGACGACCATGCACTATTAGAGCGCCATGGCGAACTGCAGTGGGTTCAACGTCTGCAAAATGCCCTGGATAACGACACGTTTCGGCTATTCGCACAACCCATCAGCGCGGTATGCGGCCAAGGCCCAGGTTATCGAGAGATTCTGCTACGCCTGGAGGAAAGCGGTACTCTCATTGCTCCCGGCAGTTTCCTGCCGGCGGCAGAGCGCTACCATTTCATGCCGCGTATCGATCGCTGGGTGGTTCGCAATACGCTTGCCTGGCTCGGCGATCGTCATCGCTGCGCAGATGGCCAAAGCGTGGGCCACTGGGGAATCAACGTATCGGGAGACTCTCTATCGGACAGCGATTTTTGCCAAGAGCTGATTCAGCAAGTGCGCCGGGCCAATCTTCCTGAAGGCACGCTGTGTTTTGAGATCACCGAAAGCGCTGCGATTGCGCAGCTCTCGAAAGTAAGCGAATTAATTCAGTCACTGAAATCGTTGGGCTGCCGTTTTGCCCTCGATGACTTCGGCACCGGGCTATCATCGTTTAGCTACTTGAAGCAGCTTTCCGTCGACTATCTCAAAATCGATGGCAACTTCATTCGTAACATTCACCATGATCCCATCGACCGCGCGATGGTAGAAGCGATTCATGCCGTCGGCAAAGCCCTGCATATCGATACGGTCGCCGAATACGTCGAGAATCCATCGACGTTAGACATGTTGCATTCGCTGGGGATCGATTATGCGCAGGGATACTTATTGGGAAAACCAGAGCCCATCACCGATGCCGCCAATGGACGTATTAAAGTCATGCCACGATAAGAAAACGGGGTAAGAGATAATAAGAAAATAAAACTACTTAGGGAGGGATTAAACAAAAAAAGAATAAAAGAGAAGTCAGGTTAATGGGGTGGATGATGGGGATCGAACCCACGACCACCGGAGCCACAATCCGGGGCTCTACCACTGAGCTACATCCACCACAACCTGTAAACCGTGTGCTAATTGCCAATGGGGTGGATGATGGGGATCGAACCCACGACCACCGGAGCCACAATCCGGGGCTCTACCACTGAGCTACATCCACCACTGACAAAAGCAAGCTTGAAAATATCCAACTGGAAACAAACACAGAGATGTATTTGATTGGCACGCCCAGCAGGACTCGAACCCGCAACCTACGGCTTAGAAGGCCGTTGCTCTATCCGGTTGAGCTATGGGCGCACATGATGTATCCAGAGAATACGGATGAGCACTTGACCACAACCAAAGTTTGGAGAAGCAGATTAACACCTTCCGTGCCAGGTACATGGTCGGGATGGAGGGATTCGAACCCCCGACATCCTGCTCCCAAAGCAGGCGCGCTACCAGACTGCGCTACATCCCGATTACTTACCTTAGACGTTGCTGCGTGTCCCGTCTCAAGCGAGGCATATATTACTATTTCTAATTTTAAAGTCAACACTTAAAGTGATTGATTCGATAGGCGCTTTGCCTTGTCGCCCTACCATGCGAAAATTACTCCCACTTTAAAGCGCGTCCTGTGACTGCGCGTGTCGTTTGCTTCGCTTTCCAACCTCATAGGGATTTCACTACATGACCGCCCAACTCATCGATGGTAAAGCCATCGCCGCTAATGTCCGTCAACGCGTGGCCGAGAAAATTGCGGCACGCCAGCAAGCCGGCGCTCGCGCCCCCGGACTAGCCGTTGTTGTGGTCGGTGAAGACCCCGCCTCACATGTGTATGTCAACAACAAGCATCGTGCTTGCGAACAGGCGGGTATCCTCTCTTTTCAACACGCTCTTCCTGCCGATACGACGCAAGAGGCATTAGAAGCGCTGGTTGATCAGCTCAATGCAGACGCCACGGTAGATGGCATTCTGGTACAGCTCCCCTTGCCAGACCATTTGGATGCTCGCCCCATTCTCGAGCGTATCCGTCCGGATAAAGACGTCGATGGTTTTCATCCCTATAACTTGGGCAGGCTGGCGCAGCGCCTTCCTTCTCTGCGCCCCTGCACGCCCAAGGGCATCATGACCATGCTGGCGCAAAGTGGCATCGCCGTGCGCGGCATGGATGCCACCATCGTAGGCGCTTCAAACATCGTCGGGCGGCCAATGGCGTTGGAACTGATGCTAGCGGGCTGCACTACGACAGTATGCCACCGCTTTACCCAAGACTTGGCCAGCCATGTCAGTCGCGCCGACTTGGTCGTGGTGGCGGTGGGCAAACCGGGGATCGTCAAGGGTGAATGGATCAAACCCGGCGCCGTAGTCATCGATGTAGGTATCAATCGTCAGGAAGATGGCACACTGGTGGGTGATGTCGATTTTACGGCGGCGGCCGAGCGCGCCAGCCACATTACGCCGGTGCCGGGAGGCGTTGGCCCGATGACGGTCGCCACCCTGCTTGAGAATACGCTGGAAGCCGCCGAGCGTCACGATCAGGCGTCTTGAAGAACGCCCCTCACCGAATACTCATTCGCACCACGATGGAGAAGCCCGTGCAACGCATTGGAATTATTGGCGCTATGGCGCAAGAAGTGAAGCTTCTAGCGGGACAGCTCGAGAACGCAGAACGCTACGAACATGCCGGGTTCGTCTTTCATACCGGCACGCGACATGGCCTCGACATCGTCATTCTGCAGTCGGGTATCGGCAAAGTGAACGCCGCCGTCGGCACGGCGATTCTGTTGGAGCGTCATCAACCGGACGCCATCATCAACACCGGCTCGGCAGGCGGTTTTGCCACCGACCTAGCCATTGGCGATGTCATCATTTCCGATGAAGTCCGCCATCACGATGTGGATGCAGTGGTCTTTGGCTACGAAATTGGCCAGGTGCCGGGCATGCCACCGGCGTACCATGCCGACAAGCGCCTGCGTGACATCGCTCGTGGTGCCATTGCCGCCCTGGGAGAAGTCAACGTGCGCGAGGGCATGATTGCGACGGGCGATGCGTTTATGTCCGACCCTGAGCGGGTAGCCGCCACGCGCGCGCAGTTCCCTACCATGCTCGCCGTCGAAATGGAGGGCGCCGCCATTGCCCAGACGTGCTATCTCTACGACTGCCCGTTCGTGGTCATTCGCGCCCTTTCCGACATTCCCGGAAGCGGCGATAACCACCTCTCTTTCGAGCAGTTCCTCGATATGGCCGCCGACCACTCTTCCCGCATGGTAGATCACATGTTGCTGGCATTAGGCGGTCAGTAAATCCTACGCGCTCGTGGAGTCATCGCCACGATCAAAAAAACGGAGCCTCATTGGCTCCGTTTTTTATGACGCACTCACACGCTTATGGTTACTTTTTCATCGCCCAGGCAAGTGTTTCACCTGCCAGTAACGGCACGATGGTTTGACCAGACGCATAGGGATAGCTCGCCGGCAGCGTCCACTCGCGCCGCTCAAGCGTAATGGCGTCTGCGTTCGGCGAAAGGCCATAAAAACGCGGGCCGTTAAGACTCGCAAAGGCCTCCAGCTTATCCAGCGCCTGCATCTCCTCGAAGGCCGTCGCATATAGCTCGATGGCGGCAGGCGCCGTATAAGCACCGGCACAGCCGCAGCTCGACTCTTTGTCACCCTTTGCATGGGGAGCACTATCGGTGCCCAGGAAGAATTTGGGGCTACCGCTGGTGGCGGCTTTCAACAAAGCCTGTCGATGCTGTTCGCGCTTGAGGATGGGAAGGCAGTAATAGTGAGGGCGAATACCGCCTGCCAGCATTTTATTGCGATTGAAGAGCAGGTGGTGGGCAGTAATCGTGGCGGCTACGTTGTCAGACGCGCTGGCGACGAACTCCGCAGCCTGCTGCGTGGTGATGTGCTCGAACACCACTTTCAGTTCGGGGTGTCGCGCCAGCAACGGCTTCATGACACGCTCGATGAACACCGCTTCCCGATCGAAGATATCGATCTCGTGGTCGGTGACCTCGCCATGTACCAGTAGCGGCATGCCCAGCTTTGCCATCATGGCAATGGTGGCATCGCAGTGGGCAATGTCCGTCACTCCCGAGGCAGAGTTGGTCGTGGCCCCTGCCGGATAAAGCTTCACGGCTTTGACGATGCCACTCTCGACGGCACGCTCTATCTCCTCGGGCGGTGTCGTATCCGTGAGGTAGAGCACCATCAGCGGCTCAAAAGTACTGCCTTCGGGTAGCGCGGCCAAGATGCGTTCGCGGTAAGCTACTGCCTGCTCTGTCGTGGTCACCGGTGGCTTTAGGTTCGGCATGATGATCGCACGACCCATTTGCGCAGCGGTATGTCCCACCACGGCATTGAGCGCCTCGTCATCACGTAAATGCAGGTGCCAGTCATCAGGGCGGGTCAGGGTAATAGCGTCCACGGCAAATCCTATTGGTCTTGGGTGAAGGGGGCTGCGAGCTGCCACAGTATACCCAATACGCCGATCGGATAAATCCGTGCGTGACCCCCACAGGTCCGCGCAAGTGTCGTATCATGGCGGCACGCTGTAAGATCAAGGATTCGGTTGTTTATGCAGAACGTACGTCGCTATGCGGATTTCATCGCCAGCTTGGAAGGTTTGGCGTGGCTGGGACTCGCATGGTCCATCTCCTTTTCGATGCATCGACAAAGCACCGAGCCAACGCTTGCGGTGCTGTTCATCGTGGCTACGCTGGTACTCTTTAGCTGGGCACATCGCCCGATGCGCTACTTGCTGCGACGCTATCACATTCGCAAGCGCCGAACCGATATGTGGATCCACACGCTCGCTCTGCCGCTTTTGCTGGCCATGTTTTTTCATATCATGCTGGAGGCGCTACTAGGTTCGGCTTGGCTGCCTCCCAAAATGCTGCTGTTCAATCTGTTAGCGTCTGCCGGCTGGATGACCTTTGTCATGACCCTCTTCATCAAATTCGTCATTCATAGCGTCAAAACATCGAGCAAATAAGCCAACCCATGCCCACTGCCCTACCCTTACCGCTCTCTACACCCAATCGAAACCTGGTTCGGCTCACCATCGTTCGGGGGATTACCTGGACGGGTTTTTTGATGGCGATCATTGTCGGCATCGAGCTACTCGCTTTCGACCTTCCCGTCACCGCCGTCGTGAGCGTCGTGATCGCAATGGGGCTGCTGAACATTGCCACTTGGTGGCGTTTGGGGCGCCCCAAAGCCGTTGGCCACGGTGAGTACTTGTCTCACTTGCTGGCCGATATTGCCGGGCTCACCCTGCTGTTTTACTTTTCGGGCGGTTCTACGAATCCGTTCATTACGTACTACTTGGTGCCCGTGACCATTGCAGCCGCAACGCTGCCTTGGCGCCACGCCTGGATCATTGCGGCCTGCGCCATGGGTGGTTACAGCTTCTTGATGTTTGACTACCACCCCATTCCACAGCTGGGTCATATCAGTAGCGAAGGTCCGCTCAGCCTGCACATCCTGGGCATGTGGCTCAACTTCGGGCTGTCGGCTGGGCTTGTCACGTTCTTTATCTATAAAATGGCTCACGCGCTGCGCAGCCGCGATAAAGCCCTCTCCCGCACGCGGGAAGCCGCTCTGCGTAACGAACAAGTGCTGGCCGTTGCCACACAAGCGGCGGGCACGGCCCACGAACTTGGCACCCCGCTGTCGACGATGGCGGTGCTGCTCAAAGAGATGCAGGCCGACGCAGCAAAAGGCAGCGCGCTGGAGGAGGATATCGCGCTCTTGCGACAGCAGGTCGATATCTGCAAATCGCGTTTGCAGCACCTTGTCACCAATGCCGATCGTCGCCGCATGGCCGAACCAGAAGTGCTGGATGCCGAAGTGTGGCTTGCTGGGGTGGTGCAGCGTTGGCTGGTGATTCGACCCGACGTGAGCCATCGCTTCGATGTGGCCGAACGGCGCGGCCGCCCCTGGCTCGCCGTGGATGCGACGCTCGACCAAGCGCTGACCAATTTATTGAACAATGCTGCAGACGCCAATCCAGAACACATCGCCATACGCTTGGATTGGCAAGATGAGAGCGTCATTATCGATATCCGTGACCACGGCCCAGGGGTGGCCATGTCGATTGCGGACCAGCTAGGCGACACGTTCGTCTCGACCAAAAGTAAAGGAATGGGCATCGGCCTGTTCCTCACGCACGCCACGATCAACCGCTTCGGCGGAGGCGTAAGCCTCTATAACCATCCCGAGGGTGGAACGTTGACCGAGGTCACCCTGCCGCGCTGCTCAGCACCCAGTTAAGCTGAGACAGCAGCGATTCAGACTAACGAGGGTAGTATGCAGAACCAAGAGCAGCGTCTGCTAATCGTCGATGACGATGAAATGTTTTGTCACGTATTGAGCCGTGCCCTGGCCCGGCGAGGCTTTGACGTCAAGGTGGCACACGATGCCGATCAAGCGCTGAGCATCGCGTCGCACTTCATGCCCACCATGGCCACACTGGATTTGAAGCTGGAACATAGCTCTGGACTCAAGCTGTTACCCGACCTCCTCTCCACTGTGCCTGGCTGTCGTATCGTGGTGCTGACCGGCTACTCGAGCATTGCCACGGCGGTCGAAGCCATCAAGCTGGGCGCCATCAATTATCTGTGCAAACCAGCGGATGCGGATGATGTGATGGCGGCCTTCGAACACCCCGACGCCGACCCCAACGTCGAGCTTGCAGATAATCCACCCTCCATCAACCGAATCACCTGGGAGCATATTCAAAAAGTGCTGCAGGAACACGATGGCAATATCTCGGCCACCGCCCGCGCGCTGGGCATGCACCGACGCACCCTTCAGAGAAAGCTACAAAAACGACCGGTACGTCGCTAAGCAACATCGCCTGCCACCTTAGGTGGCAGGCGAGTCGGCTGGCTCAGTGAGCGGTCCAACCAAGATCGATGTTCCAGCTCGCACCGGTGACCGCGCCCGCCGCATCGGACGTGAGGTAAGCCACTAGTTGAGCCACTTCGGAAGGTTCGATTAGCCGCTTGACCGCCGCATTCTTGAGCATGATCTTCTCGATGACTTCTTGCTCGTCCATTCCATGCAGCTTGGCCTGATCGGCAATTTGGTTGTCGACCAAGGGTGTTTTCACATAAGCGGGACAAATGGCATTGGCCGTAATACCCTGCTCGCCCCCCTCCAGTGCGGCTGTCTTGGTCAAGCCGATCATGCCGTGCTTCGCGCTGATGTACGCCGCCTTGCCCGGTGACGCCACTTGGGCATGGATCGAGGCAATGTTGACCACGCGACCCCAGCCTTTCTCGCGCATGTAGGGCCACGCCGCTTGGGTGAGCAGGAAAGGGGCCGTCAGCATCAAATCGATGATTTGACGCCACTTCTCTTCAGGGAAGGTCTCGATGGACGCGACATGCTGAATACCGGCGTTGTTGACGAGAATGTCCACGCCGCCAAACCGCTTGACCGCATCGGCAATCGCGCCTCGACACGCGTCAGGATCGGTGAGATCCGCTTGATAAAATGCGGCGCCAGCTGCTTCTGCAATCTCTTTACCAGCGGGGTTGAAGTCGACGGCCAGTACTTGATGCCCCTGCTCACAAAAATGTCGAACGACGGCCTCACCAATACCGCTGCTCGTCCCTGTCACCACGGCAACCCGCGGTGTTGAAGCTGTTGAAGATGACATTCAGGCTTCCTTTTTTGACGTACATGGGAATGAAGAAATAAACGTTCATGAGTATAGGAGCCGCCAACCGCTTCTGCCTACTCGGCCGATGAGGTCGCGTCCGGCTCCGCCAACAACTGCTGCATCATACGCTGCGCAAGTCGCGCCGATTCTTGCAAGGAGTCTAGGTCGCTCAAGTCATCCAATATCTTTCGCTTGTAAAGCTCGATCCCGGACGTCAAGCGCTCTAGTTCCAAGGCATAGCGGCCGGATGGAAGCACCAACACGCCTTCTGAGGGCAGCGGCGCCTGCAGCGTGGCCTGTTCAGGCAATGCGACCAACCGCAGCTCGCAGGGGGTGATCAGAGCTCCCGCCATGACACTGGCGCCGCTGATGCGCGTCTCCAAATGCTGGAAACAGAGCGCATCCACCCCCAACCTCGGGTTGAAATGGGACTGCTGTCTTAGTGCTGTCCAGTGTTCGTCACGATAGCACTGGGCCAGCTCGGCTAAATAACCGTACTCATGCGGCGCCAACGTCTGCATGGATTCTCCTTGATGGATGGCTCATTGTGACGCTTTATAGCACGCGTAGCGTGGTGCTATTGGCGAAAGCCTGCGCCCTACGCCACAATGGGCGCTGATTGCTCACTCAACTACCAATTCGCCCCTATCGTAAAGGAGCCACCTCATGTTCGTGGTTATTTTTGGGCGCATGTCGTGCCCTTTTTGCGTTCGCGCCAAGCATCTCGCCGAACACTTGGAAAACAGTGGGAAGATCGAGGGTTACCGCTATGTCGATATGCCCTCCGAGGGCGTTACCAAAGAGGATATCGCTAAAACAGCGGGTAAACCGATCCACACCGTGCCACAAATCTTCGTCGACCAGCAGCACGTGGGCGGCTTTACCGAATTCGATCAATTTGTTCGCGACAAACAGTTGCTGGCCTCTTAGCGGGCGTTAAATTCGCCGTTAAAGCCCGTTGAACCTACTAACTCCTTGCTTGCCTATACTGACCACTCAGTTAACCGTTGACTCACGGACGTCTTTAGGCGGCGAGGAACCCCCATGCAACGCGAGGAGTTTGTACAACAGCTATGGCTGGACTATGTCCATACCCACCCCGACATCGGCGGCCTGCGGCTATGGCCACTCCACACCGCGGCGGAATATCTGACGCTGGTCACCCTGAATTACGGCCCGTTCGCAATGCATGCCCTGAGCCTGCCGCTATCACGCATGGGGTATCGTTCGGTCGGGCACTATGCCATGGCAGACAAAGGCTTGCTGATCCACTTGATGGCACCAAGTGACGACAGCAGCTGGCTGGTGCTCGCCGAGCTACAAATCGGTACGCTGTCAAAAGTGCCTCGCGAAGCGTTAACCTCGCTCGTGCATCAAAGCCACCCCGCCGACTGCAAAGGTCACAACCTGCTTTGCCGTGGCCGCCCTTGGCCGATGCCTTCTTGGGAGCTCTATCAGCAGTTACAAAACGCGCACCCACTGGCCGCCTGGCTTGCCGTCATGGGCCCTCGCTTGCATCATGCGGGTTTCGATTGTTACCGGATGCACGCGTCGATCGACACACTGAGCGAGCAGTTGGAAAACGCCGGTATGCCGCCGCTCAGCGGTCAGCAAAATGGCGTTTTCTCTGTGTCCAATTTACTCGAGCACCGTTTTTACCCGGCAACGCCACAGAAAATGGTCTTCCGCGATGGAGACGAACACCGCTTGTGCCTGGGTGGATTAGCCCTGACCCAAAAACAGGTCAACGATGCCCATGAGCGGGTGGCGGAGATCTTGCTGCCTTTTCACACTCGCTGCGAAATGGCGTGAGCCACCAGCCCACGCCCTCCGCCTAACGGTCGTGCTTATTCCTCGAAAGTCATTTCGGGGACGTGGTCCGGCACGATGAGTTTGCCTGCGGTTTTCTCGACAATCTCTTCGACGCTCACCCCTGGCGCACGCTCTTTAAGGATGAACGCGCCATCCTTGATCTCCAGGTAAGCCAGATCGGTCAAGACCCGATTGATACAACCCGCTCCTGTCAGCGGCAGGTTGCACTTTTCGAGCAGCTTGGATTCGCCATGTTTGGAAGCGTGGGTCATGGTGCAAATGATGTTGTCGGCCCCGGCGACGAGATCCATCGCGCCCCCCATGCCTTTGATCAATTTGCCAGGGATCATCCAAGAGGCAATGTTACCTTCTTGGTCGACTTCGAACGCACCCAGCACGGTCAAATCCACATGACCACCGCGAATCATGGCAAACGACTCAGCGGAGGAGAAAATCGCCGCGCCAGGGCGAGCGGTAACGGTCTGTTTACCGGCATTGATCATATCCGGGTCGACTTCCTCCTCGGTAGGAAACCGCCCCATACCTAGCAGCCCATTTTCGGACTGCAACATCACATCCATGCCATCAGGAATGTAGTTGGCAACCAGAGTGGGAATACCGATACCCAAGTTGACGTAGAAGCCGTCCTGCAGTTCACGCGCGACGCGTTGGGCCATTTGTTCACGAGTTAAAGCCATGGTGCCACCTCTTGTCTTAGTAAGGAGTTGGTTGTGGACGTTGATACGCTCAGCTACGAACGGTGCGCTTCTCGATACGCTTTTCAAACGTGCCTTGAATGATGCGATCGACATAGATACCCGGCGTATGAATCTGGCTTGGCTCCAGCTCTCCGGGTTCCACAATCTCCTCTACTTCGACAACGGTAATTTTGCCTGCCGTCGCCGCCATGGGATTAAAGTTCTGCGCAGTATGACGATACATGACGTTGCCATAGCGGTCGGCCTTCCAACCTTTGACGATCGCGAAATCGCCTTTGATGGCCTCTTCCAAAATGTAGTGACGACCATCGAATACGCGCACTTCCTTGCCTTCACCAATGGGCGTGCCGTAACCGGTCGCGGTATAAAACGCGGGAATACCTGCACCGCCTGCGCGCATTTTCTCTGCGAGCGTTCCTTGAGGCGTCAATACCACTTCGATTTCGTTGTTCAACATCTGCTGTTCAAACATCGCGTTTTCGCCCACGTAAGAGGCGATGATCTTGCTGATTTGGCGATCTTCCAGCAGTACACCCAAACCAAACCCATCTACACCACAGTTATTGGAAACCACCGTAAGGTCCTTGACTCCGCGACGCTTGATCTCCGCGATCAGGTTTTCAGGAATCCCACACAGACCAAAGCCACCGGCAATCACGGTCATACCGCTTTCGATGCCTTCCATTGCTTCCTCGTAAGAAGCCACACACTTATCGAATCCTGCCATTGTTATGCCTCACGTTGTTGTTGAGAACGTATCGGTGTTGGACGCTCGTTAAAGTAGTGTAAGCAGCGTTTGCTGGCGTGTCGCGCTATCGCCAGTGTTGTCCTAGATGATATATTTGTTAAGTTTGTTTTTCTTATCAATTCATTTTAATAACTTATAAAGAGATACCATGACCGTCAAACAGCTTCGCGCTTTTTTGGCCGTGGCACAAACGCTGAGTTTTACCCAGGCCTGCGAGCGCCTGCATCTTTCACAACCCGCGCTGAGCCTTGCCATCAAAGGCTTGGAGGACTCCCTAGGCGGCAAGTTGCTCATCCGCAGCACACGGAGCGTACGATTGACCCCGGAGGGTGAGTCGCTTCTACCACTGGCCAAGCACTTGCTGGCGCAATGGGACAATACCGAAGAGCGCCTGCGCCAACGCTTTACGCTCCAGCTTGGGCGGCTCAGTGTAGCGGCCATGCCCTCCTTCGCCAGTAATTTGCTTCCTAGCGCGCTCGTCAAATTTCGTCAGCAGTACCCCAAGATCAATGTCACCGTCCATGATGTCATCAATGAAGACGTCATGGAGATGGTGCGCTCTCGCCAGGTGGAAATTGGTATCGCTTTCTCGCCGGAGGGGGTCGGCAGTTTGAACTTCACCCCTCTTTTTGAAGATCGATTCGTGGCCGTGATACCGCGTCACTCGCCGTTGGCCGAGTGCGACACGCTCTCTTGGGAGCAGCTGCTAGCGTACGATTTCATGACGCTGCAACGACCCTCCATGGTCAGACGGCTTTTAGAACAAGCACTCGGCAAACGCCAGATGGCGCTTCCAGTCGCCTTCGAGAGCCACCAGCTCTCCACCGTCGGCCGCATGGTCGCCGAGGGATTAGGCGTCAGCGCGGTACCATCGATGTGTATTCGACAAATGCAGGAGCTGGGCGCTCGCTGTGTGCCGCTGGTGGCGCCCAGTATCGCGTGTCGCGTGGGAATCCTCACTCAGGAAGAACTCTCCGTCGCCGCCCATGCGTTGCGCAGCGTTTTGATGGATAACGTCAAAGCACCCTCGCTCTTTGCGCCCTTCTAACGTATTGATGCGGTTATGCTGGGCAGCGTGACGCGGATCTATTAGCATTTGTCGTCAAGCGCGTGCGTAGCGACGCTAAACACGCTGTCAGATAGCTGTGAGGATCGTGGTATGCCAATCATCAAAGGGGGCGTTAGCATCGTGCTGCTAACGTTGAACACGCTGTTTTGGGGTGTTCCCCTGATTCTGTTGACGCTGCTGAAGGTCATCGTCCCTGGGCGGCGGCAAAAGGAGTGGCTCCTGAAAGGCCTCTGCGCCGTGGCGCTCAATTGGATCGGCGTTAACTTGTGGTGGATGCAACGCTGGCTGACACCTAACGTGTCGATCAAGGTACCGGACACCTTGAGCCCAGAGCAGTGGTGGTTAGTGATCTCTAACCACCGGAGCTGGACGGACATTTTCATTCTGTTCATGGCATTGCACCGTCGGATCCCCATGCCCCGCTTCTTCCTCAAGCATCAGCTCATTTGGATTCCTATCGTGGGGCTCGCCTTTTGGGCGCTCGAGTTTCCTTTCATGCGTCGGTTTAGCCGAGAACAGATCGCGCGAAACCCCAAGCTCGCCACCGTCGACCGCGCCTCCACCGAACGGATGTGTCGTCAGGCGCGACATGCGCCCATTGCGATCTTCAATTTTGTCGAGGGCACCCGCTTCACCGTTGCCAAACGCGAAGCCCAACAGAGCCCTTTTCAGCACTTGCTGCGCCCTAAAGCCGGTGGCATTGCCCAAGTGCTGAGCCTGTTGGGGGATCAATTGGATGGTATTTTGGATGTCACCATCAGCTATACCCACCCTTCGCCTACTTTCATGGGCTTTTTATGCGGTAAAGAAGCCCCCATTACGCTTGAAGCTCGGCAGCTCGCCATTCCTGAGTGGATGCAGACTGCTAACTACCATGACGAACCGCAGCACAAGGAACGCTTCCACGCATGGATCAATTCACTCTGGCAGGAAAAAGATACCTTGCTAGACCGACTCAGCGACCACGACTAAGCCACTGGCTGACGATGTGCGTACTGGCAAGCATGTTGGCTGGCTGCGCCAGCTCCACACCCACGTCTAGCCAACGCGTGCCCGCGGCCAGCACGGCGAGTGCCATAGGCGGCAACTGGGTCGCCGTTAGGCGAGGCGATACGTTAGGTCAGCTAGCGGCACGAGCCAACGTGCCACTCGAAAGGCTCGAGCGCTTCAACCCTGGCGTCGACCCACGGCGTTTGGCCGTGGGCCAGCGTCTGCTGATTCCTACCCAACAAGAGCGCGCGCCCTCCGGTGGCCCTTACCGCTATCAAATTCGCCCTGGCGACACTTTTTCAGGCGTCGCTCGCCATTTTGGCACCACCTCCGGGCGCATCCAAAGTGCCAATCAGGGCACCTCGCCGACGGCGCTGCGAGTGGGTCAAATCATCAGCGTCCCGCTCAGCAGCACGGCTAGGCCCCCGTCTAGCAGCTCTAGTAGCCCCACACGGAACACTCGTTCTTCGAGCGCTTCCACGTCGACTTCTGCGCCAACCCCCAGCGCTAGTCTGCCGGCCTCTGCGCGCCGCTGGCCTTGGCCGCTAGAGGATTATCGCGTCGTGCGTCGCTTTGGCGCTGATAGCCGAGGCACTCTACAACCGATGCTACTCGCCACACAGGCAGGCGCACGTGCGAAAGCCGTGGCTCCAGGCGAAGTGCGTTTCGCAGACAGCATGCGCCAGTTGGGCGATGTCGTCATCGTGCATCACGCGGATAATTTGCAGACCGTCTACGCGCTTTGCGAGCAAATTCTGGTGCGTGTTGGCGACCAAGTGAGTACGGGTGACGAGCTCTGCGAGGTGGGGCAAAGTAACGCGACACAGCGTTATGACCTGCTGTTCGATTTGCGCCAGGGAGGCAAACCCATCGATCCACGCCAAGTATTGCGCTAACTCAGTATTGCGCTGCCAGGCGCGTCAGCGATACCTGTTTATGACTTTCCTAGCGGCTACTTCTAAGCGAGCCGCTGGGAAAGTCTCGCTACTTGAGGGGCGTATTCGGATACGCAGAATCGTCACTATCGAGGACGGCCAGTTGCTGTCGGCCACGGCCCCCTTCGATGATACGTAGCCGTAGTGTGCCGCTATACAAGTCCTGTTTGACCAAACGGGTCCGTGCGCGCCAGCCACGGCTACGATATACCCCATCCAGTGTTTTAGCGGCGGCATGTATCTGTTCGAGCCCCAACGGCTGGTTTAACCAAGACGCCAGATGATGGGTCAGCTCTCCGGGTGAAATGAGACTCGCTCCTTCGATTTCGATGCGCTGAAAGACGGTTTGGAGGTCTCCGCCTTGAAGGAAGGCCTGAGGAGAGGCATCCAGCGACAAAACCGTCAACGAGACCTCCTCCTGCACAATGCGGTACAGGTCACCGCTATCTGTGGCACTTTGCGCTTGCGCCGAAAGTGTATACACGATGCCGCTCAGCACGAGCGCCGCCATCCACCCCAAACCGTACTGACTGACGTTTCTGAATAGTGGGGAAAGTCGACTTGGGTGTTCATCTGCAGCAAACACCGTATCGATATAAGAAGTGTCTTCGTGAGCCATGAGACCGTTAACCATTCGTTAGTGGAGATGAACGAGAAACTTCACGTGACGCTAGGGCAGGCAACTGATGGTGAATAGTCGGTAAGTGTCTAGCGCGTAAGCGAATTGTTGGTTCATCTCTCCACTGCTCGCAACCGCTTTTGTTACCATTGAGACACACTGCTTACAAATTGAGACGTTTTGCACAAAACGCTGGGATTCGCTGATAATCAATCCACGACATCGCCATCTGAGAGCGATAGGGGAATCTTAGTGACCATCTCTGAACGTATCGTGCGCACCACCTCCCAACAATTATTGCCGGGCATGACTTGTTTGGATGAGTGGCAACTTCGCATGCAAGCCACCCTCAACTTCGCGACCTGCTTCTCCAAAGAGCAGGTCGCGCGCTTAGCTTGGGACGTGACGACGCACCATTTTGCTGGTTTGATCGGGGTCGTCATGCACTTGTCGCCCCAGCGTATTCTTCGTCAGGCAGCGAGCTTGAGTCAGGGGGATATGGACTATCTGATGGTCGATCTAGTGCTGAACGGAGAGCTACTCTGCGTCACGCCGTTCGGCGAAGTCACCGCCTGCTCTGGCGACATTCTGTTACTCGACCTACTGCAAGAGAGCGCTGTGTGCATCGAGCGGCCCGCCTCGATTCTCTCCTGGATTTTGCCCCGGGCAGCCTGGCTCGAAGAACCTTCGGCCCTGCACGGCCAAGTCATCGATCATCGCCAGCCCGCTGCTCGATTACTCGGCGTGCATCTCAAGGAACTCATCGCGTGCAGTGACACGTTACATGCCAACGATGTGGCGTTCTACGGCGAGGAGAGTACGCATCTCTTAGTACGCGCCCTCTCCCAAACCCTTGGCAGCGGGACACAGCATGAAAAGGAACACCCGCTACTGGGCCGGCTGTGTCTCTATATCGAGCGTCATCTGCACGATCGCTCCCTCTCACCACTTGCCTTGTCACAACGCTTTGGGCTGGCGCGCGCCTCTCTATATCGGTTATTCGAGCCAATGGGTGGGGTGGCTGGCTACATTCGCAAGCGACGCCTCATCAGAGCACGTCGCTATCTATTGGAACCGCGCTATCGCCATTTACGGATCTCCCAGGTCGCCGATCAGTGTGGCCTGGAGGCCGCGAGCTTTAGTCGGCTGTTCGTGCAAGCGTTCGGCTTGCCCCCTCGCCAAGTGCGTGAACTATGCCTGTCAGCGAAGACGCTGCCTTTCGAAGAGGAAGCCGATATACAGAGAGCCCATTTAGGCTGGTTTCGGCAGCTGTAAGACCTGTGATGGTATGAACATAAAAAAAGCCCTTGCGTGGCAAGGGCTTCTTTCCAATATGACTTAACCTCGATAGTAGCCAGGCGTCACAAACGGCATGGGCGCGACACTCATGGGGAGTTGCTTGCCACGCACCAGTGCATAGACGGTCGTGCCCGGAGCTTCCCACTCCCGAGACACGTACCCCATGGCCACGGGCTTGCCGACGCTAGGCCCGAAACCACCGGACGTTACCACGCCGATCTCTGTCCCAGCTTCGTCGACCAGCAAGCTCCCTTCACGTACCGGCGCTCGCCCTTCCCCTAGCAAGCCAACCCGCTTGCGTGAGTGATCTTTAGCTTCCACTTGGTGCAAAATCACATCGGCGCCAGGGAAGCCCGCTGACCGCTCACCGCCTCGCCGACGGGGTTTACCAATAGCCCAGATCAAACTGGCTTCGACGGGCGTGGTATGCGGGCCCATATCGTGACCATACAAACATAGGCCTGCCTCCAGGCGCAGTGAATCTCGAGCGCCCAAACCAATGGCCTCCACTTCTGGCTCAGCCAATAGTGCCTCTGCTAACGCCTGACTTTCCTCCGCCGCGACCGACACCTCGAAGCCATCTTCGCCGGTGTATCCACTGCGACTGATCCACACCTCACAACCCGCCAGCGTGTAACGGCCATGTTGCATGAACGTCAATTCGCAGGCTTGCGGGCAGAGGCGCTGCATCACGTCACGCGCTTGGGGTCCTTGAAGCGCCAGCAACCCCCGGTCCAGTACGTCGATCTGATGGGTGCTACCCAAATTGGCGCGTAAATGGGCGATATCCTGCTCTTTACACGCCGCGTTCACTACCAAGTAGAAGTGATCCCCCGCGTTGACGGCCATCAGGTCGTCGAGAATACCGCCGTCAGTACTGGTAAAGAGACCATATCGCTGCTGCCCTTTTTCCAATCCCACCAAATCTGCGGGAATCAGGCTTTCCAGCGCTTCGGCGACCTGCTCACCGGACACCAAAATCTGCCCCATGTGCGACACATCAAAGAGTCCGCAGCGCTGACGGGTGTGCTCGTGCTCTTTTTTCACACCTAACGGATACTGCACCGGCATCTCGTATCCAGCGAACGGCACCATCTTGGCACCGAGCTGAATGTGCAGCGCATGAAGTGGCGTTCGGTTCAGATCAGTCATGGCATGTCCTCTATCAAGAAAGAGAAACGGGAAGCCTGACAAGGCTTCCCGGCTCTAGTACATCGTGCATCGCCTGCTAATGAGCAGGCCTTATTTATCATGATCCAGGGCTTCGCCCGGCAGCACGTCCTTACCTGCAAAATAATCCCGAGTCAGCTTAAAGACAACCGGGGACAGCAGTGCCAAGGCAATGAGGTTGGGAATCGCCATCATGGCATTGAAGGTGTCCGCCATCAGCCAGATAAAGCCCAGCTGTGCAATGGCACCCAGCGGAATGGCCAGCACGAACAACACGCGGTAAAGCATGATGGAGCGAGTGCCAAACAGGAACTGGCAACACTTCTCACCGTAGAACGACCAGCCAAGAATCGTGGTGAATGCAAAGATCGCCAGCGCAATGGCCACGATTTGATTACCAAAACCAGGCAGTGCCGCATCAAAGGAGAGCGCAGTGAGCGAAGCGCCCGCTTCGCCTTCCATCCAGACCGTCGAGGTCAAAATGACCAGCGCGGTGATGGTGCAGACGATGATAGTGTCGATGAACGTCCCCAGCATGGCAATCAAGCCCTGGCGGACCGGATTCTTCGTCTGAGCCGCCGCGTGAGCAATAGGCGCACTCCCCAGACCAGCTTCGTTGGAGAAGATACCGCGCGCTACACCGAAGCGAATGGCGGCCATCACAGCGGCACCTGCAAAACCACCGGCTGCGGCCATGGGATTGAAGGCGTAGTAGAAGATCAGTCCAAAGGCATCGCCAATTTGGCCCGCATTGACGATCAGCACCAGCAGGCCAGCAATGACGTACGCGATGCCCATTACCGGCACCAGTTTACCGGCCACCTTGGCAATACGTTTGATACCGCCCAGAATTACCGCCCCAGCGAGCACCATGATGATGACACCGGTCAACCAGTGCGGAACACCGAAGGTGGCATCCATGGCGTCCGCCACGGAGTTGGACTGTACGGTATTACCAATCCCGAAGGCCGCCACTGCGCCAAAGAACGAGAACAGCCCGCCTAGCCACAGCCACTTACGGCCCAAGCCATTCTTGATGTAGAACATCGGCCCGCCCACGTGATAGCCGGTACTGTCGGTTTCCCGATAGCGTACCGCCAGCACGGCTTCAGCGAACTTGGTCGCCATACCCACCAGCGCGGTGATCCACATCCAGAACACGGCTCCAGGGCCACCGAGCGCGATGGCGGTCGCCACACCGGCGATATTACCGGTACCAATCGTCGCAGACAGCGCCGTCATCAGCGCGTTAAAGGGAGAGATTTCCCCCTCATCGCTTGGCTGAGACGGGGTTTTATCGGACGGCTTGGCATCTCGGCCTTGCCACATTAGCTTGAAACCCATGCCGAGTTTGCGGATCGGCATCAGTTTCAAGCCAATTTGCAGGTAAATACCGACCCCCAATAGCAGGATCAGCATTAACGGGCCCCACACGATCCCGTTAATGGCCCCTAATAGGCTGGTTAATGTTTCCACGCGACTCTCCTTACCCAATTGATTCATGCATTTGTTATGAAGGTTAGGTTGTTCATCCACTCACCGGCAGATGAAATCACCAAGCGTCTCTACCATAGCGCTTAATTCACGCTGGAAAAACGCATGATGGGTATGTTTTACACCATTTTATAAGAGCGCTTCCACGCCAATGTCGCTTGATGGCAGAGAAAGCTCCCCTTTATGAAACTCACCAGACGCCTGAAACCCAGGAAAAAGAAGCGCCCTTCCTCGCCTTTGGGCGACAATGAAGAAACTTGTTTCCAATAAGAAACACGGTACCATAGGCGCATTCACGCGCGCTGTTGCGCGGGCCGCAGTCGCCAAGGCGAACGACAAACGCTAGTATGCCGTTGTTCTGTCCACTGACTTGAAAAGGAATCACCATGAGCAATCTTCCTGCCAATCTTCGTTACGCCGCCAGCCACGAGTGGGTGCTGGACAACCAAGACGGCACCGTGACCGTTGGAATCACCGACCACGCGCAAGAAGCGCTGGGCGACGTGGTGTTCGTCGAGCTGCCCGAAGTGGGTCAAGCTCTGACGAAAGGTAAAGAGTTCGGTGTCATCGAGTCCGTGAAAGCCGCTTCTGACCTTTATGCCCCCGTCGATGGTGAAGTGGTGGAAGTCAACGAAGCTCTCGAAGACGCTCCTGAAACGGTCAACGAAGCCCCTTATGAAGGCGGCTGGATCATGAAGGTTCGCGTTAACGACCAAGCCTTCGAAGGTTTATTAGACGCCGATGCGTATCAAGCGACGCTGAGCGCCGACGACTAAACGACGTCGTTGAAGCGCCTGCCCTGTTGGCAGGCGCTTCTTGATCGCCTCTGCACGGTTTTTTCATCACGTCCGGAATCTCCCCATGCCTTTTGAATCACGCCGTTTGGCCGAACTGGCCGACCACGATGCTTTTATCAAACGTCATAACGGGCCTAGCCCCGACGATGTCGCCACCATGTTAAAAGCGCTCAACATGCAGCGCATGGAAGACCTGATTGAGCAAACCGTGCCAAGCGACATTCGCCTTGGCCGTGAACTTGACCTCGACGACCCACGCAGTGAAGCGGAAGCGTTGGAGTACCTGAGCCAACTCGCCCGTCAAAATCGTGTCACTAAAAGCTATATTGGTCAGGGTTATTACAATACCCATATGCCTGCGGTGATTCAGCGCAACGTGCTAGAAAATCCCGGCTGGTATACCGCTTATACACCTTATCAACCCGAAATCTCTCAGGGTCGCTTGGAAGGCCTTTTGAATTTTCAACAGGTCATCATGGACCTGACCGGCATGGAGCTTGCCAATGCTTCTCTGCTGGATGAAGCCACCGCCGCCGCAGAAGCCATGGCGCTATGTAAGCGTGGCAATAAAAAGAGCAAGTCAAACGCTTTCTTCGTAGCAGACGACCTTTTTCCGCAAACGCTGGACGTCGTCAAGACCCGCGCCGAGTTCTTTGGTTTCGAGCTGATTACCGGCCCCGCCGAGCGTCTTGCCGAGCACGATGTGTTTGGTGCCTTAGTGCAGTACCCGTCTGCCAGCGGCCGCATTACCGACCTCGCGCCGATGCTCAAGGCGGCCCAAGAGCGCGGCATCATGACGTGTGTAGCGACCGATCTGCTCAGCCTGGTGTTGCTGAAAGAGCCTGGCGCGATGGGAGCCGATATCGTCGTAGGTAACTCCCAGCGCTTTGGCGTGCCCATGGGCTTTGGTGGGCCCCATGCCGCTTTCTTTGCCACCTCCGACAAACTCAAGCGGTCGATTCCCGGGCGAATCATCGGCGTCTCCAAAGACAGCCGAGGCAAAACGGCACTGCGCATGGCTATGCAGACCCGCGAGCAGCACATTCGCCGTGAGAAAGCGACCTCGAACATTTGTACTGCGCAAGCGCTGCTGGCTAATATCGCCGGCTTCTACGCCACGTATCATGGCGCTGAAGGGCTACGCAAGATCGCGGGTCGCGTTCACCGCCTGACCACCGTGCTGGCTACCGGCCTGCAGCAGGCCGGCGTTCAACTCGCTAACGAGACTTGGTTCGATACGCTACGCCTCACCCAGGTAGACGCCGGCAAAATTCATGGCCGCGCCATGACCCACGACATCAACCTGCACTACTTCGCCAATGGTGATGTGGGTATTAGCCTGGATGAAACAACCACTGCCCACGATGTCGCCGCGCTATTCGATGTGCTGCTGGGCGATGAGCATGGCTTGGCAGTGGCCGCGCTGGACGAGCAGGTCATTGCCGACCGACTAAGCGGCATTCCAGCGGCTTACCAGCGGAACAGTGACTTCCTCACTCATCCCACGTTCAAGCGCTACCGCAGTGAAACGGAGATGCTGCGCTACTTGAAGCGCCTGGAAAACAAAGATCTGTCGCTGGCCCATGCCATGATCCCGCTAGGTTCGTGCACCATGAAGCTCAACGCGACTAGCGAGATGATTCCTGTCTCCTGGCCTGCGTTTGCCAACCTGCACCCGTTTGCGCCTCGCGACCAAGTAGCGGGCTACCATCAGATGATTGATGAGCTGGCAGCTTTCCTGGTCGAAGTGACCGGTTATGACCATATCTCTATGCAGCCCAACTCGGGTGCCCAAGGGGAATACGCGGGTCTGCTGGCGATTCGCCGCTATCAGGCTGCGCAAGGTGAAGCTCATCGCGACGTGTGCTTGATTCCTAGCTCCGCTCACGGCACGAACCCAGCCTCCGCCGCCATGCTGAGCATGGACGTGGTCGTCGTCGAGTGCGACGCGAACGGTAACATCGACTTGGACGACTTGACCCGCAAAGCCGAGCAGCACAGCGAGCGGCTGTCAGCGGTAATGATTACCTACCCGTCGACCCATGGCGTATTCGAGTCGCACGTTCGGAAAGTGTGTGAAGTGGTTCACCAACACGGTGGTCAAGTGTACGTCGATGGCGCGAACATGAATGCTCAGGTTGGCCTCACTCGCCCTGGCGACTTCGGCGGCGACGTGTCTCACCTAAACCTGCATAAAACGTTCTGTATTCCCCACGGCGGCGGCGGCCCCGGCATGGGCCCGATCGGCGTAAAGGCACACTTGGCGCCGTTCGTTTCCAATCATGTGGTGACCCCCATCAACGGCGTCAACCCTGAGAGCGGTGCCGTGTCGGCAGCAGCCTTTGGCAGCGCCTCCATCCTGCCGATCTCGTGGGCGTACATCAAAATGATGGGAGCCCGTGGCCTGCGCGAAGCCACCGAGCTGGCCATTCTGAACGCCAACTATATTGCTAAGCGTTTAGAAGCGTCCTATCCGATTCTCTATCGCGGTCAGAACGGTACGGTTGCCCATGAGTGCATCATCGATATCCGCCCGCTAAAGAGCGCATCTGGCATCAGCGAAGAGGATATCGCTAAACGCTTGATGGATTACGGCTTCCACGCGCCGACCATGTCGTTCCCGGTGCCGGGTACGCTGATGATCGAGCCGACGGAGTCTGAATCGCTCTACGAAATCGATCGTTTCTGCGATGCCATGATTGCCATTCGGGAAGAGATTGCACGGGTAGAGAGCGGTGAATGGCCGCTGGATAATAACCCGCTGGTCAATGCGCCCCACACCCAAGCCGATCTGATGGATAGCGCCTGGGAGCGTCCTTATGATCGTCAGCTAGGCGCTTTCCCCACTGAAGCGGTGATGGCCTCTAAATACTGGCCTTCGGTCAACCGGGTCGATAACGTCTTTGGTGATCGCCAGTTGATCTGCTCCTGCCCCAGTATCGATGAGTATCGCCATTAATCGATGACGTTAGCGATGTAAATAACGCCTCTGGTCTCTCTCATTCGGTGACCAGGGGCGTTTTTTCTTGCAAGCGCTGATCATGAAAACCGTTGAGCAGCTTCTCATAGCGCTTGGGCAAGACGGAGTCTTGGCGGCGAAGAAGATAGAGCACTTCGTTGATCGCTTGCGGAAGCGCCAACGCCTTTACCTGCCGCTGCCAGGGTGACGTTTCGAGCACTAAGCGCGAGACCACCGTAAAGCCCAGCCCCCTCGCCACGGCATCCAACACCATGCTGACTTCGTTGGTGAACCCCTGGTGGCGAAAGTGCGTCATGGAGCGAAACTCATCGGGATAGTTGGCTCGCAACAGCGCATTGGCGTGATTGATGCCATCGTAGTAATTGATGAAGCCAATGCCCATCAGCTCCGACAGCGTGCTGCCTGCAAAATCGGCAGGCACGACCAAGCAGAGTGGCTCTTTATGCCACACCGTACAGGTGAGTTCCGGGTGATTGACCTGCTCGGTCACGATACCGATATCGTAGCGGCCTTCAAGCAGGTCGTTGACGATCTCATGGTTGAACGCAAAGCTATAGTTGACCGTGAGATTAGGGTGCATTTGCTGCTGCCCCAAAATATAGGGGTAGAACATCAGCCCGACGCTACCGGGAGAGGCGATTCGGCACTCGCCGCTGTCCAGGGAATCGTCATCTAAGCCATGGCGAAACTGCTCATGTTCGGCGAATAGCTTCAACGCGTAATCGTAAGCACGGCGCCCCGATTCGGTTAGCGTAAAACTTCTGCCACGGCGCTCTAACAGCGTTTTGCCAAGATAGCTTTCCAACTTACGAATATGCTGGCTAACCCCAGGCTGCGTCATCTCTAGACGACGCGCCGTTCGTGTGAAACTGCCGGTTTCCACTAACGTTATAAACGTCCGAAAATATTGGGCATTAAACATAGGGTTTGAGTAACATCCTCATTATCCATCATCGTAAGACGCTGATATGGGTCGCTAACGCCACCATCCCGACCCGCCTACCGTGCGCACTTGCAGGCCCCTAGAGTAGCACAAACGCTACCAAGACGGTCGCTTAGCCCCATTGCTGAACCGCACCCAGCAGCGTGCTAGTATGCAGTTTCGTTACGAACACTCTTAGGGATAGCCAGACTAATGACGCAGACCCCAGCGCCTCGTGCCACGATTTCCAGCATTATTTCTCCTGAAGGCAGCCTCGAAGTTCTTTCACAGCATGAGGTCAACCGGCTCAAGAGCACGTCCAAAAGTGGTTTGCACGATTTATTGCGCCGATGCGCGCTTGCCGTCCTCAATTGCGGCAGCCCTACCGATGACAGCTTGGCCATCCTGGAAGCCTACAAAGATTTTGACATCGAGGTACTGCAACAAGATCGCGGCATTCGGCTGAAACTCACCAATGCGCCCGCAGAGGCCTTCGTAGACGGACGCATGATTCGCGGCATTCGTGAACATCTCTCGTCGATCATTCGCGATATCGTGTATGTCTATAACGAAATTCAACACCACAACCGTTTCGACCTGACTACGGGCGAAGGCACGACCAACGCGGTGTTTCACATTTTACGCAAGGCAGGCACCCTCAAACCGGGCCGCGACCCAAGCCTCGTAGTGTGCTGGGGCGGTCACTCCATTTCCCGCGAAGAGTACGAATATACCAAGGATGTGGGTTACCACCTGGGCCTGCGCGATCTGGACATTTGCACTGGCTGCGGCCCTGGAGCCATGAAAGGACCCATGAAGGGCGCCAACGTGGCGCATGCCAAACAGCGGCGTAAAGATGGCCGCTACTTGGGCATTTCAGAGCCTGGCATCATCGCCGCCGAAGCGCCCAACCCTATCGTCAACGAACTCGTAGTCATGCCAGATATCGAGAAGCGTCTGGAAGCGTTCGTCCGCCTGGGCCACGGCATCATCGTCTTCCCTGGCGGCGTGGGTACCGCCGAAGAGATCCTCTACCTACTAGGTATTCTGTTGCACCCCAGCAACCAAGAGATCCCCTTCCCTCTCATCTTCACCGGTCCAGCGAGCGCATCCGCCTACTTCCAGAAAATCGATGAATTTCTGGTGTACACCCTGGGCGAAGAGATTCGCCGCTACTACACCATCATTACCGGCGACCCAGTGGCCGTGGCCCGCAAAATGCGCGACGGTATCGACCAGATCGCCGACTTCCGCCGCCAGCATCAGGATGCCTTTTACTACAACTGGCGCTTGACCATTGCCCGCGAATTTCAGGCCCCCTTCGAGCCTACCCACGAAGCAATGCGCGGTCTAGCGCTGCACCGTCAGCAACCCACGCATGAACTAGCGGCCAATTTGCGCCGCGCCTTCTCGGGCATCGTGGCGGGTAACGTCAAGGAACCCGGCATCCGCGCCATCGAAGCGCATGGCCCCTTCGAGCTCACTGCCGAACCAGAGCTCATGCAGCGGCTGGATGCTCTGCTGAGTTCGTTTGTTGCCCAAGGCCGCATGAAGCTGGATGGCCAGCCCTATACGCCCTGCTACGTTCTGAAATAGCCTTAACCACCTGGCAGGCACTTCAGTGCCTGCCTGAGAGTCCATGCCGTGATCATTGCACTGCTTACGCTTGTCATTGCGGGCATCATCAAAGGCGCGATTGGTTCCGGCGTGCCGGTGGTGGTCGTGCCAGTGTTGACCATGCTTTACGACGTCAAACTGGCCATTGCAGTCTTGGTCGCCCCTAATCTGTTCAGCAATGCCCTTCAGGTATGGCAATACCGCACCCATCTGTTGCCTTGGCGTTTCTTGATGGCATTTGCCATGGCCGGTGGCGCTGGCATCGTTTTGGGCACCTGGGGCCTTGTCGTCCTGGCTCCGGAGTACCTGTCGCTGGGGGTCGCAGGCGCCATTGTGCTGTACCTAGCCGTCAAGCTCTCGCGACGAGCGACCGCATTGCCTTTATCCATGGCCGAGCGCATCGTCCTACCCGTCGGGGTGTTAGCCGGTGTTTTACAAGGCGCTGCCGGCATGTCGGCCCCGGCATCGGTCACGTTCTTGAACGCCATGCAGCTGGAGCGCCGCGTCTTCATCGGCTCCATTTCGGTGTTTTTCGTCGCGATAACGCTGGTACAAATTCCCGCTCTTCTCAGCGCAGGCATCCTCACAGCTGAGCGCTTCGTCTACAGCTTGGGGGCGCTACTGGTGATTCTTGTCGGTATGCCTTTAGGCGCTCGCTTAGGACAGCGCCTGCCGCACCGCTGGTTCGACAATATGATCATGTGCTTGTTAGCCAGCATTGCCGTGAAAATCATCGTCGACGCATGGCTGGCATGATCAACGACCGGGCCTCTGCACGATGGCTCATTAACCGCTACACTGAACCGACACATCGCGCCGCAGACATTGGCGTGCAGACGATGCGTATCACGTATTGACAAGGAAAGGAGCACGACATGGAAATGATCGACCAACTGCAAGATGGCAAAACCAAAGCTTTCGCCAAGCACTGTTTCGAGCGCTACTCTCCCGAGGAGCTCAACAGCGCGGCAGAAGGCGCGCCAGATCAAGCGGAAATGGAGCACTGGGGCATCACTGCCGGACAGTGGGAAGAAGCCGTTGCAGCAGCGCTCGCCGATCATAAAGCGCAAGGGTAACATCGCATGCGGTTACGCTTGGCTGATGAAGGAACATCAAGCAGGCGGGTCAGTCAAAGATACAGATTCGGCGCAATGGAACCAGGAGGTTCACATGAGAAAATGGATAGTGATGGCCCTCTTCAACTGGCTTCGCAAGCCAGCTAATCGTCAAAAGGCCAAAGCTGCCTGGAACGACTTACGCGGTCAACAAAAGCGCCCTTCAGGTGCGTCGTCGCCATCTTCAAGCCGCAATGCTTCACGACATCCCCATTCTTCCCGCGACCACCGCCGGTAACTAATATAAGTCTGGCTTTGAGAAAGGCCAGTTTTTATCCGTGACACGACACAAAAAAGCCGCTTCGATGAACGAAGCGGCTTTTCAGTATTGGTCGGAGTGACAGGATTCGAACCTGCGACCTTTGCAACCCCATTGCAACGCGCTACCAAGCTGCGCCACACTCCGATGTCTTCTTGGCATTTGCCTCAAGACGGTGCGTATACTAGCGCTTTATTAGCCAAATGAAAAGCCCTTTTTGCGCTTTCTTTTCAAATGCTTGCCGTTAGGCACGCTAAAGCGTTAGCGATCCGCCTGTTTTAGCATTGCGGCCATGGCGTCGTATACCTTTGGGGTGGTGGCCAGTAGCTGCTCTGGGAAGAGATCCGCTGGAACATCCGCGGGTACATCAATGAGATGCCCTACTTTCGCCCCTGCTTCCCGAGCAATCACCCAACCCGCTACAAAATCCCACGGGGAGACGGTTTCGTAATAGGCGTCCAACCGGCCGCAGGCCACATCGCAAATATCCAGCGCCGCTGAGCCGTTACGGCGTACGTCCTGACAATGGGTTAACGCCGCTTCAAGTCGGGGTAGCAACTGTTTACGGGCCGCTTTGTCGTAGGGGAAGCCGGTGCCTACTAGAGTGCTCTCCAGCGCATCGGCATTACTTGGCGTGATTGGCTGTTGATTACAAAATGCGCCTAACCCTTGCGCAGCGCTAAAGGTGTCGTTCAGGAAGGGAGCATGCACCACACCGACCTTACCGACTCCTTGCTCAATCCAACCGATGGAGACCGCCACGTGGCGAAGGCCTTGCGCAAAGTTCACAGTGCCATCGATGGGGTCCACGACCCACAGCTGCTCAGCGGGGTTACGCAACGCCTCTTCAGGGCTTAGCTCTTCGCTCAGGCGCGCCTCCCCTGGGAAGTGCTCTTCTAAACGCTGGCCAATCAGTTGATCGACGGCTACATCCACATCGGTGACTAGCTCGATGCCTGCCTTTAATCGCTGGCTGAAAGTTTGCTGCTCGCGGGCATCACGAATCATCTGCCCCGCCTCTTCTGCAATACGCACTGCTAGCGCTAAGCGCTGTTCCAGAGTGACATTCGCCATAGGTGCTCCGTTTTATTGGGTCAACGTCATCGTTCACCCAGCATAAACGCTGCCCTGATAAGGCGCTAGCGCAGAGCATCTACCAGCACATCGACCACCACTCGGGTCGCAGCTTCGATCAAGACCACGTCTGCGCCCACGCGCTCCCATTCGTAACCGGGATAACGCGGCAATTGGTTAGCAATCGGGCCATCAAAGCGCTTGGCAATCCCAGGTGGCAACGGCTTACCGCGTTCTAATTGGCGCTGGATGCCTGGCGGCAGCGGCTCTGCTCGAGGGGCTTCGTACTGACTCAACAAGCGCAGCAACTCGCGCTCATTGATTCTGGGCAGATCGACCGAGCGATAATCACGCTCATCATGCTGACGCGGTGTCTCATGGTGAGGTGAGCGCTGATGCGATGAAGAGTCGTTGTGGTGATGACGAGCCCCATGGGCAGGCGCGTGGGAAGGCTGAGCCATCGCAGAGGGTTGCCAAACCAGTAAGGCGATTACAACGGCTAGAGTGATAGGTTTCATATCGAGCTCCTTGAGGTTTTAAATCCAGCTAGGAGCTTTGAGTGTATATAGCAATTGCGCAGGGAGTGTGGAAGAAGAGTGAGTTATAAAATACAACCCAAGAACGAATATCTAGCCAAGCAACTTGCCTAAGGCACAACAAACCGCTCAATTTGGCCATTAGCGGTAATCTGGGCCTGAACACCCGTGCGCTGAGTGTCGAGCAGCAGCGAAGTTGCTTCGCCACCATCTTCGTTTGCAAATACGCCACGAAAAGCTGACGCCACCGCAGCTTGGTCTGGCTGACCTTCACCACCTACACCACACGCAGCAAAGCTGAACGGCCTCAGCACTTCACTCAGGTTATCAGTAGCTAATACTTGTGTTTTAAAGGTTCTTAGCTCCTGCTGGCAGGCACCAAAAGCAGAGCGATCAAGGTAGGCTATATAGGTCGGTAGAGTTAAGCTTGTCAGCACTGCAATGATCGCTATGACAACCACTAACTCAACTAAAGTAAAACCGAAACTCCGTATATTCAAGCCAGTAGCCTCTCCTAATACTATAAAATGCTGCCTTCTATAAATAGAAGGCAGCAAGTACTAAAGCAGACCAATCAATTAGCTTGGTTCATCGCCACCATCATTTTCATCTTCATTTTCTGTTTGAACAACGATATTTCCTGATACAACATTCAGAGTTCCAGCATCCGACCTTGCGGTAGGAATAGCTACCGCTGTATCACTAGGTGTAATAAAAGCTTCGGCAAGAGCTTCTGGGTCACTAACAGTACATGCAGTAAAGCTTATATCTACATTACTTACAATTTCAGCTGTTGTAGCCGATGAGTTGAAAGAGCTATCCGCCAAAACCGCACTACGGAACGAAGAAAGCTCGCCCTGGCATGCACTCACGGCTGCACGATCCAGATAGCTACCATACTGCGGCACGCCCACAGCCGCTAGCACGCCAATAATTGCCACCACAATCAGCAGCTCAATGAGGGTAAAGCCCTGCTGCTTGAAGCGGCGGGGTTGGTTAGGTTGGGTAGTTTGCATTGCGAGGTTCCCTTGCGGTGATGAGGTTATGAGTAGGCTAGGATTCACTAAACCGTCGCCTAACATACAGCTTACAGTAGCTTACGAACCCGGCTATGGCAACTAGCTTTCTCATCCGTTTAGAGCCTCAATTTCAGCCTATGTCATCGCTTAGGCTCAGCTTGGCAGGTACCTCACGCGAAGTAGATGTGGTACAACGCACATATATCGATGATGAGCCAATGAGTGACCCATGAACCAGTCTAGCCCGGAGTCTACCCTCAGCCACGCGGCCCTAAACGGGGGGCTGCGAGGCATCGCCAAGCGACTCGTCAAGCACGGGCTTCTCACCGATGCTCAAGCGTCTGTTGCAGAAAGCACCTCCTCGAAGTTAGAAATTTCGCTTTTGCAGCATGTCGTCGATAGCGGCTTAGTAGATGCTCACGATGCCGCGGTCGCAGCAGCTTGGGAATATGGCTTACCCGTTATCGATTTAGAAGCGATCAGGATCAATGCTCTTCCTCCAGCTAGCGACTACCCTATCAAAATTTTACAGAGGCTGAACATTTTGCCTCTGGCCCGCCATGGTCATCGGCTAACCGTAGCTGTTCCCTATCCAGCCACTTTGACACAGCTAGACGAGCTGCAGTTTGCAACAGGCCTGAGTGTGGATGGTGTTCTGGCACCTGCTGACCAGCTAAGCAACGCCTTGGCACTCTATTTAGCACAGAACGAGCGTAGCATTCTCGAAGAACTGGAGAATGTTGATGACGCCGTTAGCGGGCTTAATATCATTCAAAATGCTGATGGCGATGAAGTTGCCCTTGATCAATCGGATCAGAGCAACGAAGACGCACCTGTCGTTAAATTCGTCAATAAAATTCTGCTGGATGCTATTAGCCGAGGCGCTTCCGACATTCATTTTGAGCCGTATGAAAATCAGTTAAGGGTACGGTTCCGCGTTGATGGGATGTTAGTCGAGGTTGCCCGGCCACCGTTTACGCTGCGTGAACGCTTGGCTGCTCGTTTAAAAATCATGTCCCGCCTTGATATTTCAGAGCGACGCTTGCCGCAGGATGGTGCGCTGAAACTGCTTCTATCCCGTACGCGTTCCATAGATTTTCGCGTCAACTCGCTACCAACGGTTTGGGGCGAAAAAATCGTTTTGCGGATACTCGACCCTACTTCAGCTCAGCTCGGTATCGACCAGCTAGGGTTTAGCCCTGAACAGCAGGCCATGTATGAAAGTGCTTTGAAAAAGCCGCAAGGTATGATTTTGGTTACGGGACCCACCGGGAGCGGCAAAACAGTCACGCTGTATACGGGTATCAACATTCTCAATCAAACGCAACGAAATATATGTACCGCTGAAGATCCGGTGGAAATTAAAGTATCAGGCATTAACCAGGTCAACGTGCTTCCCAAAATTGGATTAGATTTTGCCAGCGCTTTGCGCGCTTTTTTACGCCAAGACCCTGACGTGGTGATGGTGGGCGAAATTCGTGATCTAGAAACGGCGGAAATTGCGGTTAAAGCGGCTCAAACCGGTCATTTGGTACTCTCCACCGTTCACACTAATTCAGCGGCTGAAACGCTGACCCGACTTGCAAATATGGGAGTGGCGACCTACAACATTGCCAGCTCGGTGAGCCTAATCATTGCTCAACGTCTTGCACGAAAGCTATGCCGTAAATGTAAAACGCCTGCAGACATTCCTGTCGAAGCACTTCGCAAAGCGGGGTTTAGCCAGCAAGATATACGTAAGGCGACTATTTACAAAGCGGTTGGTTGCAAACAGTGCACGCAAGGGTACAAGGGGCGGATCGGTATCTATGAAGTCATGCCGATTACCGATGACATGCGTCAACTGATCATGCGCGACGGCAACGCCATCGAGATCGACCAGCAAGCGCGTCGCGAGGGCTACCCTAGCCTTTACCAAAGCTGCCTCAGCCGAGTCTTGGATGGCAGCACCAGCCTGGAAGAAGTCAACCGAATCAGTAAGGAGTAACGCCGCCCATGGCCAAAGCCAAGGCTCGCCGCGCCAAGCCCGCCCCGCTGCACCGCTGGAAATGGGCGGGCAAAGGTCCTCAGGATCGCCCCATGCGAGGCGAGCTGATTGGCCGCACCAAAGCCGATATCGTCGAGCAGCTTGCGAAGCAGCGCATCGTTGCCAGTAAGATTCAAAAACGCAGCAGTTTCAGCGGCCGCGGTAAAGTGACCAATGTCGATATCATGGTGTTCGCACGCCAGATGGCGACCATGGTGCGTGCAGGCATCCCTATTTTGCAGGCACTTCAAGCCGTGTCGGAAAGCTTGAAGAAACCCGCCATGGTCGCGCTGACCCAGCAAATCATGGAAGACGTGTCGTCCGGCGATAGCCTTTCCAGTGCCATGGCAAAACATCCTCGTCAGTTCGATCGTTTATTCGTCAACTTGGTGGATGCAGGAGAACAAGCCGGCGCGCTCGATCAAATGCTCGAACGTATTGCCAGTTACAAAGAAAAAGTCGAGTCACTCAAAAACCGCGTCAAAAAAGCGCTTTGGTATCCGACTTCGGTCATGGCGATTGGTGTGGGGGTAACCATGCTTTTGCTCATCAAAGTGGTACCTGAGTTCGAGAGCATGTTTCAAGGCTTTGGCGCCGAGCTGCCCGCATTGACACAGTTCACCGTCAATCTCTCTGACATGGCCCAGCAATATTGGCTGCATGCACTGGGCTTCTTAGTCGGTAGTGTGATGCTGCTGAAAACGGCCGCGCGCCGTTCACCCAAGGTCGCCTATCGGCTCGATGGCTTATTGCTCAGGTTACCGGTAATTGGCGACATCATGCATAAATCGGCAGTGTCCCGCTTCACTCGAACCCTCGCGACGACCTTTGCCTCCGGGGTACCATTGATAGAAGGCCTAGAAACCGCTGCCGGCGCCGCCGACAATCGCGTCTACATCAAAGCAATCAATGAAGTGCGCCAGGATGTCACCACTGGGCAGCAGCTTCATTTTGCGATGCGGATGACGAATCGCTTTCCTGCGCTGGCCGTTCAGATGGTAAGCATCGGCGAAGAGGCTGGATCCCTCGATGCCATGCTCAATCGGGTGGCGGATTATTACGAAGAGGAAGTCGACAATAAAGTCGATGCGCTGACATCACTCATGGAGCCCATCATTATCGTCGTGCTCGGTGCCCTGGTGGGAGGCGTGGTAGTGTCGATGTATCTCCCGATCTTCGAAATTGGCACGGCGCTATAGAGCAGGCCACTCAATCCATTAGGAGTATCATGGGCTTACCGCCACTATTATTGTCAGTCTTCGCAGGGGTCATGGGGCTGTGTTTGGGCAGCTTTCTCAATGTCGTGATCACGCGGCTACCGGTCATGCTGATGCGCCAGTGGCGTAACGAAGCTCTCGCTTCGTTGGAGCAGCCCACAGAGCCTACCCCTCGCTTCAATCTTGCCTATCCACCGTCCATGTGCCCTCGCTGCGAGCACGCCATTGCCTGGCACGACAACCTCCCTGTCCTCGGGTGGTTGAAGCGTCGCGGGCGCTGCGCCCATTGTCAAACTCGTATCAGCCCTCAGTACCCGGTGGTGGAAATCATGGGGGGCGTACTGGCGATTGCCGTCATGGCGCTGCATGGCTGGCAACTTTCGAGTTTGTGGATATATGCCGCCTGCATGACGCTACTCGTGTTAGCCGTCATCGACCTGCGCACATACCTTCTACCGGACATACTGACCCTACCGCTGCTGTGGGCGGGTTTGGCCTACCAGCTTCTGTTTCAGCCCGTCATGCTATCTGGCGCCGTGTTAGGGGCCATGGCGGGGTATCTCGTCTTGTGGGGCTTTTACTGGCTCTTCAAGCTCGTCACGGGAAAGGAGGGCATGGGCTATGGCGATTTCAAACTACTGGCAGCGCTAGGTGCTTGGTTAGGCTGGAGCATGCTTCCGCTACTGCTGATCGTGTCTGCCGGGTTGGGCGCACTCATTGGCCTGATGGTACAAGCGACACAACCTCGTCTGCGAGGCCAAGCCATGCCGTTTGGCCCCTTTTTGGCATTATCAGGCTGGGTGGGGTTACTCATGGGCGATGACCTCATGGCACTCTACCTGTCACTGGTATACTGAATCATTTATCGGTTCTGTCATTTAAGGGTTAACATGATCATTGGTGTTACCGGCGGTATTGGCTCAGGAAAATCCACCGTTGCTCGTCTATTTGGGGAGTTGGGTATCGGCTGGGTGGATGCCGATGACGTGGCAAGAGAGATTGTCGCCCCTGGCGAACCAGTACTCGATGCCATCACTGAGCGGTTTGGCATGCAGGTGCTGAATAATAACGGCAGCCTAAACCGAGCCACCCTGCGCGAGATTGTATTTACCGACCCCAGTCAGCGTGCTTGGCTGGAGTCCGTTACCCACCCGCGTATCCGCGAGCGGCTACTCGAACATCTGCGACAGCTTTGCACCCAATCACCCTATGTACTGCTGGTTTCCCCACTGCTTTTCGAATCGGGACAGGATGCGCTGGTAAAACGTACGTTGGTGGTGGACGTTCCCGAAGCAGAGCAGCTCGCGCGAACGTTGGCCCGTGATCACGTGAGCGAGCAGCAGGTGCGTGCTATCCTCGCGGCCCAATTACCACGCGATGTGCGACTCTCACGTGCCGACGATGTCATCGACAATAGCCGAGGGCGAAATCATACCCAACGGCAAGTGGCCGCACTCGACCAACAGTACCGTAATAGCATAACGTGAAGGAGCTTTCACCGATGACGATTCCCGCTAACGATGCCCCGCTCGAAGTGGATTGCCCACAGTGTGGAACACGCGTGACTTGGGGGCCTAGCAGCCCTTTTCGCCCCTTTTGTAGCAAACGTTGCCAGTTACTGGATCTCGGCGCTTGGGCAGAAGAGTCTCACCGTATCTCGGGAGAGTCCGCCATGGATGAGGCCGATATCGAGACGCTTCTAGCTCAAGCGGATAAAGACGCTCCACTCTCTTGAGACGATGCCTCACTGATGTCTGACGCCTTACGACCCCACTATCGGTTATTGCATGAGCTGGATGAACGCTTCGACCAACTGACTGCAGCCATCCACCGTGCAGCAACGCTTTATGAATCAGCGCCTCCCGCCACGTGGCGTTTGTCAGGGTCAGGCGATGCCACTTGGCTGAGGGATGCGCTTCTAGACATGTGGCATCAGCAGCATCAAGACGGCCGAGAAACGCGTAATTACATTGCCGTCATCGCCGCCGACGAGCCGCTGATTGAGGCCTTTCAAGAGGTCAACGCTGCCAAAAGTGCCATCAGCACACTTTTGCAACGCATCAAGCAGAGCGAGCCGGGCGGACTCAGTAACGCCAAGCAGCGCCTCCCCCAGCGTCATCCTGATGTCGAGAAAGTGCTCCGCACCGGGGGAATGGCGCGACTGCATTTGAAACAGTGCTGGCGTCAATTGCCTATCGTCGAAGCACCGGTCGCACGAGTGCGGCTCGCGTGGTACAGCAGCGGCCGCTCCATCAAACGCATCACCGTCCAAGAGGCAGAGCAAAAGCTATTACAGCTGGATAGCGATGCTCCCCATGTCCGCATACAGCTGCGAAAACTCGCTGGCATACCCAGCAGCGAACCGTTGGCGCAGGTACAAAACCAAGCACCGCTCATGCGCGCCAACCTTTTCTTCACGGAACCGCTGATGGATGGCCAGACACGGCGAGCGTTAAATATTGCCATGCCGCTGGTGGTACCCGCGCATGAAGGCCGCTTGCCGCATATCAAAGTGCCCCCTATGGAGCCACCCGCACAACGAACACGCGCCAAGCGGCGGGATGAAAAGCTAGAAAGTGACGCTTTTTTGCCCAGCTTACGCGTTTATCGCTACCGCTAGCGGATCGTTGGCAACCACCGGTAACCGGTCCTTTGTCCATAAGCCGTAAGCCAGCAGCGTTTCAATGAGCGCTCTCACTTCCTGCTCGGACTGATCGTATTCATTCATGAGAGCCCTCAGACGCTCTGCAAAATGCGCCTCCTGTGCTTTTTCATGCGCCTCTTGGTCGTCAGCTTCTAAGGATGCTAAAGAGCGTACAGGCGGCCCGGTGGGAATATCAAAATCACTCTCAGGATCGTCCAACTGACGCAATGCTTGCGCAAAGGCGTCATCCAGCTCACGAAATTTACGTAGCTTTTCACGCTCATCCAGTTGTTTTTGAACCTTTTGATATTTCATTGATGTTTCATTTACACCTTACAAAAAATGGTCGATACGCCTGCCAAACAGGCCTTTTTAACGAAAAACTGTGCACAAACGCGTAAACATACAGAGCAAACTTGCCTTTGCTTGAGCTTAGCAGCATAAAGACAACATCGTGATGGCAACACGAATCGGTAACAATGGTTTACCGCTATCGTATGGACAGTGACACTACGCCATCACACGCCAAGGATGTTAGCTCACTCGACGATACTCCCTATTGATAGGCAGTGAGCAGAGCTATGGGCTGCCAGCACTTGTACCATACGCACCGGGAGGGTGCTCTACAGGCAAGATATCGACCTGTATGACTCACGCATAGGAGGCCAGATAATGTTCAATGCAATGTCGCGAGCTGAGATCTGGCTACAGGACACGCTTGATCAGTCATTGAGTATCGAAGACCTAGCGAACCACTTGGGGTATTCTGCCTCGCAGGTGCGCAGACAGTTTCGCCAATGCTTTCATACATCCCCAAGCGCTTACCGAGAGCAGCGTCGCCTAGAGCGTGCTGCCGTTCTCTTATCACTGACATCACAAAATATAGCGCATATCGCCTTACGCTGTGGGTACGTCAATCACTCCTCTTTCTCACGAGCCTTTCAAAGGCGCTACCAGCTAACTCCGCGGCATTATCGCCAAGCGCTAAGTGGTATGCGCCATTTAGCCGCACCTCAAAGACAGTTTACGACGACCATCGAGAAGAGCCGCCCGCGACAGGCTGTTTTTATGCGTATTTATGAAGCACCTGACGCTATTGATGGGCTGGGCAGCAAAAAACATCATGCTAACCATCTTAGCTGCTTTGAAGCACAATTAGGGCGAGCCACACCGACCGTTGCCTTGCCTGACTTATTAGCCAATACCGTTGCCGCTTTAGACACTTCTCAACCGCAAAACAAGTTGAGAACCGATATTGGACTTTACTTAGAGCCTACGGCTACCACGGAGAATTTAGCACTGCCAGTGGCTTATCGCAGGGTAGACTCTCCCGCTCAGCACTTTGCCACGACACGTTTCGATCAGTTCGATGAGCTAGCGGATGCGCTAGCCTCCACGCTCTTGCGCATCATTCACCAAGAAGATACGTTTCAGATTAGTGGAGATTCTCCGCGAGTACTGTGGCATCCAAATCACTTGGAATTACGCGTCCCGCTTCAATATTGAGCAATGTTGACTGGAAACTCTTCTCTATCGCTGTTTAAAAAGAATTCCGGCACTTCTTTGCAGAAGTGCCGGAATGATTTGTTTAGTCTTCCATCCGCACGAGCCAAGACTCGACAGTGTCATCGCCGTGCTCGTCTTTCCAGCTACGCAGGCCTTTGTGATTGCCGCCACGGGTTTCGATAACCTCACCAGTGTGCGGGTTCTTGTAGATCTTCAGACGACGCTTGCGGCGCGTAGAGGCAGCAGGCGCTTTAGTGCTGACACGCTGATCGGCAGCAGGGTCAAGCAATGCGACCACGTCTGCCGGGCGCTTACCAAACTCGTTCATCAACGCTTCCAGTTTGGCTTTAAACTCTAGCTCGCTTTTAAGGCGCTGATCGCCTTCTAAACGCTGCAGTTCTTCTTGTAGCTGCTTAAGCTGCTGTTCTTTCTGGATGTAATCGTTTAACAAAGACATAGGGAGTCCCTTTTTTGCTTTAGATGTAACGGCAATGGTATTCAGCTGGACCACTCAATACCGATCAGTTCAGGATGCGGTGACATTATTGCCTTAATTATGCTAATTGACAACAGTCTAGTTGATTTTGATCCATTTACTAAACATTTTTTTAAACGCCAACTTGCCAAAGCCCACAACGATTAAAGCCACTCTTCAAACAACACGAGCACTGCTAATACAGATTAAGAAAGTAAATCGAAGTGATGTAAATTTTTGCAAAAAAAACGCCGCCCTAGAGGGCGGCGTTTTTATAGGCGTCAGACTAATAACTTAGTCTTGACCCATCTGCTGCTTGATCAGATCACCGATAGTGGTCGGGCCACCGGCGGCTTCTGGCTCTTGCTCACGCAGTTTCTTCAGGTTTTGACGAGTATCGTCTTGCTCTTTCGCTTTTACCGACAGATTGATCTGACGGCTCTTGCGATCGACGCTCACGATACGCGCTTCAACGCTGTCGCCTTCGTTCAGAACGTTGCGTGCATCTTCAACACGGTCAGCGCTGATTTCAGAGGCTTTGAGGATAGCGATAACGTCTGTCGCCAGCTCAACGTGTGCTTCTTTGGCGTCAACTTCTACAACGCGGCCAGTCACGATGCTGCCCTTGTCGTTCACAGACAGGTATTCAGCAACCGGATCGGAATCCATTTGCTTGATACCCAGGGAGATACGCTCGCGCTCCGGGTCGATAGACAGAATAACTGCTTCTGCTTCGTCACCCTTCTTGAAGTTACGAACGGCTTCTTCGCCTGTTTCAGTCCAAGAGATGTCGGACAGGTGAACCAGACCGTCGATACCGCCTTCAAGGCCGATGAAGATACCGAAGTCCGTAATGGACTTGATGGTACCGGAAACACGGTCGCCCTTGTTGTAATCGGCGTTGAAGGTTTCCCACGGGTTAGCAGTGCACTGCTTGATACCCAGAGAAATACGACGACGCTCTTCGTCGATATCAAGAACCATCACGTCAACGTCATCGCCCACTTGAACGACTTTAGACGGATGAATGTTCTTGTTGGTCCAGTCCATTTCAGACACGTGAACCAGACCTTCGACACCCTCTTCCAGCTCAGCAAAGCAACCGTAGTCCGTCAGGTTCGTGACGACAGCGTGTACTTTGGTGCCTTCCGGATAACGGTCTTTGATGTTGACCCACGGATCTTCGCCCAGCTGCTTCAGACCCAGTGAAACGCGGTTGCGCTCACGATCGAACTTCAGCACTTTGACGTTGATTTCGTCGCCAACGGCAACGATTTCAGACGGATGCTTGATGCGCTTCCACGCCATGTCGGTGATGTGCAGCAGGCCATCGACGCCGCCCAAATCAACGAAAGCACCGTAATCGGTCAGGTTCTTGACGATACCTTTGATCTGCTGGCCTTCTTGCAGAGTGGCCAGGAGCGCTTCACGCTCGGCGCTGTTCTCTGCTTCCAGCACGGCACGACGTGATACGACGACGTTGTTGCGCTTCGGGTCGAGCTTGATGACTTTGAAATCCAGCTCTTTGTTTTCCAGGTGCGCAGTGTCGCGAACCGGACGAACGTCCACCAGAGAGCCCGGCAAGAAAGCACGGATAGAGTCGACGTCGACAGTGAAGCCGCCTTTGACTTTACCGTTGATCACGCCCTTGACGATTTCGTCTTTCTCGAAGGCTGCTTCCAGAATCTTCCAAGCTTCTGCGCGCTTGGCTTTTTCACGGGACAGACGTGTTTCACCGAAACCATCTTCGACGGCTTCCAGTGCAACGTGAACGTCATCACCGATGGCGATGGTCAGTTCACCGTTTTCATCGCGGAATTGTGCCGCAGGGATTTGACCTTCGGACTTCAGACCAGCGTTAACGGTAACCCAGTCACCGTCAATGTCGACAACCTGAGCCGCGACGATGGCGCCTGGCTCCATGTTGATGTCGTTAAGAGACTGTTCAAACAGTTCAGCAAAGCTTTCGCTCATGGTTTTCCTACGTGATCAACGTTGTTGAGGCATAACTGCCTTCTCCGTACCACCAGCGAGTACGGGCCTAATGTCACTCAGCTTTTGGAGGCGTTAGCGCTGGTTAGACCTGACCGGGCTCACTGAGATGATGCTGTCGCCCTGCCACGTCGTGACACCTTTCCAAAAACGCCGCAAGGGAGAATCAAATGCCGTTAGACATGCCGCGTTGGGCAAGCAGTTCGGTCAGCCGATCAACCACTTCCGGTATGCTCAGGCGCGTGGTATCAAGCGTGATGGCATCGTCTGCCGGCTTGAGGGGAGCCACACTGCGTTGCGTGTCGCGTGCATCGCGTGCCTGAATCTCCTTTAAAAGACTCGACAGACTAGCATCCACCCCAGCTTCCTGCAACTGTAGATGCCGTCTGCGCGCCCGCTCTTCGGCACTGGCCGTCAAAAAGATCTTCAAGGGAGCATCGGGGAACACGACCGTGCCCATGTCGCGACCGTCTGCCACGAGCCCCGGCGCTTGACAAAAATCGCGCTGCCTCTGGAGAAGCGCCGAACGCACTTGTGGTAAAGCGGCCACCTTGGAAGCGCGTTCACCGGCTTGTTCGGTACGGATGGCGCGACCAACGTCCTCACCCTCTAAGAGCGTGCAGGGTAAGCCATCCGCCACCGGAAACGCGACATCGAGCGATGCCGCAATGCTGGCGAGTGCCGCCTCATCATCCAGCGAAACGCCATGCTTGACGGCGGCTTGCGCCGTCAAACGGTAAAGCGCCCCACTATCCAGCAGGTGCCAACCCAACCGTTCGGCCACGAGGCTGCTAATCGTGCCTTTGCCGGCACCGCCGGGGCCATCGATCGTCAGCACAGGTACCTTAGCGGTCATTGGCACCCTCCACCTCGACGCTCATCCCAATTCGTTGAGCCAGTGCGACGAAATCGGGGAAGGAGGTCGCCACGTTGGCACAGTCATCAATGATGATTTCGGCACCGGCACGCAGCGACGCAATGGCAAACGCCATGGCAATGCGGTGATCGCCCAGGCTATCGATACGACCACCGCCATAGCTCGGTTCGCTATCGTTGCCGTTACCCACAATGTCGATGCCGTCCTCTACCACCGTATGCTCGACACCCAGCACCGCAAGGCCATCGGCCATCGCCTGAATGCGGTCAGACTCTTTCACGCGGAGTTCTTCTGCACCGCGCAGGCGGGTCGTGCCGTGCGCATTGGATGCCGCAATGAAGAGCGCCGGGAATTCATCGATAGCCAGCGGCACTTGATCGACGGGGATATCGATACCTTTCAAGGGCGCGTAACGAATACGGATATCGGCAACCGGCTCGCCCCCCACTTCGCGCTCGTTCTCCAGGGTTAAATCAGCGCCCATCAGGTTCAAAATATTGATCACCCCAATCCGCGTCGGGTTGATGCCCACATGTTCCAGTGTGATATCGGAACCCGGCGTAATCGCAGCCGCAACGAGAAAGAACGTCGCCGAGGAGATATCGGACGGAACATCGATGGGTCCAGCGGTTAACCGACCGCCGCCTTGTAGCCAGCAGGTATCCCCTTCACGGGATACTTCGTAACCAAAACCATTGAGCATACGTTCGGTATGGTCACGGGTAGGCGCAGGCTCGCGCACACGGGTTTCGCCTTCGGCATACAGCCCGGCGAGTAGCAGACAGGATTTCACCTGAGCACTGGCCATGGGCATGTCGTAGTGAATACCCTTTAGCGCTGCGCCACCCTGGATTTTCAGCGGCGGACGACCGCCTTCGGCCGTATCGATCGTCGCCCCCATAAGTCGCAAAGGATCCGCGACGCGACCCATCGGGCGCTTAGTCAGCGACTCATCGCCGGTCAATTCGCTGTCGAAGGATTGACCGGCCAGCAGGCCAGCAAAGAGACGCATTGCCGTCCCGGAGTTACCCACATAAAGAGGCCCTGCTGGCGCTTTCAAACCGTGCATGCCGACGCCATGGATCGTCACGCGGCCTTGATGCGGCCCCTCAATCGCCACTCCCATCTCGCGGAACGCCTGCAGCGTTGCCAGGCTATCTTCACCTTCGAGGAAGCCTTTGACCTCCGTCACCCCTTCTGCCAACGCTCCTAGCATGATCGAGCGGTGGGACATGGATTTATCGCCCGGCACACGCAGACGCCCCTGCGCCTGGCCGCCCGGCTGCACCCGATAAGTCACTTTACCGTGTGGTTGCATATGATATTCCGCCTGATAACTGGTTTTGTTCAATAACGTATCGAAATAGTGACGCGCATGACTGGCCCGATCAAAAGTGGCGATGAGTGCATCGCTATCCCCCTCCTCCACGGCTTGACGCAGACGCGTTAGACCGGCCTCAAAATCATCCAGCGACGATAGCACTGCCTCTCGGTTGGCAATGAAGATATCCCGCCACATGACCGGATCGCTGCCCGCAATGCGCGTGAAGTCTCGGAACCCGCCTGCCGCATAACGAAAAATATCCAGCCGCTCATCTTGACGCGCTAGGGTGTCCACCAGGGAAAAGGCCAACAGGTGCGGCAAATGACTGGTTCTCGCGAGTACTTGATCGTGGCGTTCGACACTCATGTGGAGCACCTGTGCACCACAAGCCTGCCACAATGCCTCTACGCGTTTCAGCGCTAGTGCATTGACGTTGGCCTCAGGCGTCAAAATCACCTTGTGGTTCTCATAGAGCAAGGGGTTGGCCGCAGCTACACCACTCTTTTCGGAACCCGCAATGGGATGACCCAGCACCATGTTCGGCGGCACGCAGCCAAAGACACGCTCGGCACACTCTCGAATCGTTGCCTTGGTACTACCCACGTCGGTGATGACCACATCGCTGGCTGCGTCGGAAAGCGACTCGGCCAACTGGGTCATGACGCGCTCCATGGCCAGCACAGGCACCGCCAGCACGACCATGGAGACATCCTTCAACAGCTCGCCGAGCCTAGTACCGCCCGAATCGACGAGACCAAGCTCAATGCCCAGAGCCACTTCGTCATGATTAGGGTCGCAAGCGACGATGTGGCCGTCATAGCCAGCGGCGCGCAACCCAGCAGCCAGCGAGCCGCCAATCAACCCCAACCCAACGATCAAGATCCGCGATTCATGACACGACGCACGTTTGTTCGTATGCCCTGACACCGTCACAGCACGCCCTGGGGGTAAGAGCCCAACACGCGCAGCTCGGAGGCCCGCAAACGCACCTCTTCCAAGACCGCCGCCACCTGAGGCTCGTCGCGATGACCTTTGAAATCGATGAAAAATACATAATTCCAAACGCCGGTGCGTGACGGCCGCGTTTCAATACGAGTCAAATCGATTTTGTGGCGATGGAACGGCTCAAGCAGATCGTGCAGCGCCCCCGGCTGGTTACGCATCGCCACGACGATGGACGTCTTATCCTCGCCTGACATGGGCACGTCTTGGTTGCCAATGATCAAAAAGCGCGTGGAGTTATCCGGGCGATCCTCGATCTTGTCGGCAATCCGCTCCAGACCATACAGCTTCGCCGCCATGTCACCCGCTATGGCGGCGCTATGCCATTCGGTCTTTACCAGCTTCGCAGCTTCTGCGTTAGACGACACCGGTACACGCTCAGCGTGAGGATAGTGTGCGTCCAACCACTTACGGCACTGGCCAAACGACTGCGGATGCGAATAAATGCGCGATACTTTGTCTTTACGCGTGGTTTCGCTGATCAACAGATGATGATGGATGCGTAGCACCACTTCGCCGCAAATCTTGATGGAGGAGTCCATGAAGGTATCGAGCGTGTGATTGACAACGCCTTCAGTGGAATTCTCCACCGGCACGACGCCGTAATTCACCGCGCCCGCTTCTACTTCGCGGAACACCTCGTCGATGGCGGCCATGGGCAAGCTGACCGCGCTTTCCCCAAAGTGCTTCAGCGCGGCTTGCTGGGTAAACGTGCCCTCTGGGCCTAAATACGCCACTTTGACCGGCTGCTCCAGCGCGAGACAAGCAGACATGATTTCGCGGAACAGACGGGCCATCTCTTCGGAGTCCAGTGGCCCGTTGTTCAGCGCCATGATGCGCCGCAACACCTGCGCTTCCCGTTCAGGGCGGTAGAACACGGCATCTTTATCTTGGGCGAGCTTAACGTGAGCCACTTGCTGAGCGCAGGTGGCTCGCTCACTGATCAAGCGCAGAATATCGCCATCCAACTGGTCGATACGTTGACGCAAGTCGTCTAAATGGATCGGCGTATCGGACATGATGGTTAGCCTCTTCGTTGTTCGAAATCCGCCATAAAGGCAATCAAGGCATCGACCGCCTCTTCGGGAACGGCGTTGTACAAGCTAGCGCGCATGCCACCGACGCTGCGATGACCTTTCAAATTGAGTAGCCCCGCCTCATCGGCTTCTTGTAAGAACGCGTTATCCAAACGCTCGTCGGCCAGTACGAACGGTACGTTCATCCTCGAACGGTTCGGTATGGCGATGGGGTTGCGGTAGAAATGACTGGCATCGATAGCCGCATACAGCTTTAGCGCTTTGCGCTGATTCATCGCCTCCATCGCTTCCAGGCCACCCACGTCGTTTTTCAGCCATTGAAAAACGAGACCCGATAAGTACCACGCGTACGTAGGTGGCGTGTTCACCATGGAACCCGCTTCCGCCAGCAGCTGATAATCGAATAGTGACGGAATGGAGCTTGGCGCGCGTCCCAGCAGGTCATCGCGCACCACAACGATGGTCAAACCTGCCGGACCAATGTTCTTCTGAGCGCCAGCATAAATGACGCCATACTCACTGACATCAATGGGGCCAGAAAGAATGTTCGACGACATGTCGCACACCAGCGGCACGGCTTTGCCATCTGCCCGAATCGCCTGCGGGATATAGTCGAACTCCAAACCGCCAATGGTTTCGTTGGAGGTGTAGTGCAAATAGGCAGCGTCATCGCTGATAGCCAGCGAGGCTTGATCAGGGACGGCCGTTTGCCCATTTGCCTCACTGCTGGCCGCTAGATGGCACTCAAAGCCAAGGCGTTTGGCTTCGCTCAGCGCCTTCTTCCCCCAAATACCGGTTTGGATGAAGTTTGCGCTTCCCCCTTGCCCCAGCAAGTTCATCGGCAGCATCGAAAACTGCATGCTTGCGCCGCCCTGTAAGAAGAGCACCCGATAATCGCTCGGGATCGCCAACAGCTCGCGCAAATCTGCTTCGGCGCGCTCTGCAATCGCCACGAATTCATCGCTGCGGTGGCTCATCTCCATGACCGACAAGCCGCGCCCTTGATAGTCAAGCAGCTCGTCACGGGCGCGCTCGAGTACGGCGCTGGGCAGGGCCGCAGGCCCTGCGCAAAAATTATAATGACGTGTCATCGGTTCCCGGTTCCTGTGCGCCATTGTCTGCGTCTGCTGGCTCGCCCGTGTCTACGTCATCCGTCTCTTCAGGCTCATCCACGCGAACGGTTTTCACCAATTTTTCTTCTTTACCCAAGCGAATCAACATGACCCCTTGCGTATTGCGCGAAGTGGTCGAGACCTCCTCCACGCGGGTGCGCACCAACGTGCCGCGATCGGTGATCAGCATCATTTCGTCGCTGTCGTACACCTGCATCGCAGCCACCAGCGAACCGTTCCGCTCACTGGTCTGCATAGCGATAACACCCTGGCCACCCCGGCCACGCAGCGGGAACTCTTCGAGTCGGGTGCGCTTGCCGTAGCCATTCTCACTGGCTGTCAGGATATAAATTTGTCCTTCGCCCTGAGCGGGGGTCGCAGCGTCTGCTTGAGCATCTATCTCGGCATCGGTGTCGGCCTCAGCATCGATCTGCTGGCTCTTGGGAATGATCAAGCTGATCACTTCCGCATCGCCTGCCAAGCGCATACCGCGCACACCGCGAGCAGTACGGCCCATGGCGCGCACATTGCCCTCTTCGAAACGGATCGCTTTACCATTGGAAGAGAGCAGCATCGCGTGATCGGAACCCGAGGTAATCGCAGCACCCACCAAGCGATCACCCTCTTCCAGGTCAATCGCAATCAGGCCAACGCTACGCGGGCGCGAGAACTGCTCGAGGCTGGTACGTTTCACCGTGCCCTTCGCGGTGGCGAAGAAGATGTAATGTTCGGGATCATAATCCCGAACCGGGAGAATGGCGTTGACCGACTCGCCCTCTTCCAGCGGCAACATGTTCACCAACGGCTTGCCACGAGAGCCGCGGCTGGCGTTCGGCATCTCGTACACTTTCAGCCAGTAGACCTTGCCACGGTTGGAGAAGAGCAGCACGGTGTCGTGGGTCGAGGCCACTAGCAGGTGCTCAATGACGTCCTCGTCTTTCATGGACGTCGCCGACTTGCCACGGCCACCGCGACGCTGCGCTTGATAATCCGATAGCGGCTGTGTCTTCGCATAGCCAGAGCGGGACACGGTCACCACCATGTCCTCTTCTGCAATGAGATCTTCAATGGAGAGGTCCAGATGGCTGGCCTGAATCTCCGTACGGCGATCATCACCGAACTGTTCACGCACCGCGTGCAGCTCTTCGCGGATCACGTCCATCAGGCGATCGGCAGACGCCAGAATCTCCGTGAATTCGGCGATCTTTTCCAGAATCGACAGATACTCATCGAGCAGCTTTTCGGTTTCGAGCCCGGTCAAACGGTGCAACCGCAGCTCTAGAATGGCCTGCGCCTGCGCGGGAGAGAGTCGGTACTCAGTAGCAGAGGGATTGAGGCCAAAGCCCTCTTCCAGATCTTCCGGCTTGCAAGAGGTTGCACCGGCGCGCTCGAGCATGGCGGTGACTTGGCCCGGCTTCCACACCTTCGCCAGCAGTTTTTCACGGGCTTCCGCTGCGTTGGGGGATGCCTTGATCAGCTCGATGACTTCATCGATGTTGGAAATGGCCACTGCCAAACCTTCCAACAGATGGCCACGCTCACGGGCTTTCTTGAGTTCGAACAGCGTACGGCGAGTAACGACTTCACGACGGTGACGAATGAACGCTTCGAGCATCTCTTTGAGATTGAGCGTCCGCGGCTGGCCGTTCTCCAGCGCCACCATGTTGATACCGAACACATTCTGCAGCTGGGTTTGGGCAAACAGGTTATTGACGACTACATCGCCCGACTCCCCCCGTTTGATCTCGATCACCACGCGCAGGCCGTCTTTATCCGACTCGTCGCGAAGCTCGGCGATACCCTCGATCTTTTTCTCTTTGACTAGCTCGGCAATCTTCTCGATCAACCGCGCCTTGTTCACCTGATACGGCAGCTCGGTGATGATGATGTGATCGCGGCCGGTTTTATCGTCGTGCTCGATGGTGTGGCAGGCGCGTACGTAGATACGCCCACGCCCGGTACGGTACGCATCGAGAATGCCCGCGCGGCCATTGATGATGCCACCGGTAGGGAAATCCGGCCCGGGGATGTACTGCATCAGATCATCCACTGACAGCGTGTAGTCGTCGATAAGGGCCAAGCAGCCGTCGATCACTTCCCGCATGTTATGGGGCGGAATGTTCGTCGCCATACCGACCGCGATTCCCGACGATCCGTTGATCAGCAGGTTGGGCACTTTGGTCGGCAGCACTTCTGGAATGCGCTCGGTGCCGTCGTAGTTATCGACCCAGTCGACCGTGTCTTTTTCAAGATCCGCCAGCAGCTCGTGCGCCAGTCGCGCCATGCGCACTTCGGTGTAACGCATGGCGGCCGCGTTATCACCATCGATGGAACCAAAGTTGCCTTGACCATCCACCAGCACGTGACGCATGGAGAAGTGCTGAGCCATCCGTACGATGGTGTCATACACCGCACTGTCACCGTGCGGATGGTATTTACCGATGACATCGCCGACGACACGCGCCGACTTCTTGTACGGTTTGTTCCAGTCATTGCCCAGTTCGTGCATGGCAAACAGCACACGCCGGTGAACGGGCTTCAAGCCGTCGCGCACGTCAGGAAGCGCGCGGCCAATAATGACACTCATCGCATAGTCGAGGTACGACTGCTTTAGCTCGTCTTCAATATTGACGGGCAAGATTTCTCTGGCGATGTCACCCATGAAAGTCAGATCCTTTGCACTGCATTGGCACTGCGAGAGTTGAAAGCGCTTGAAAATGCCGCCTTTCGTCGTACGAGACCGAGTACACGAAGGCTGCGCGCAGATACCGTGTCATCATACCACTGCATGCGCATCAAGGGCAGTCGGTGACACTGCCATTGCTATTTAGGCCGTAAACGCCTCCTTGGCCACGACCATCCCCTGCAGCACCTCGCGTACTTCCCCCTCAATGGCGGCAGCTTTGTTGGCCTTGACATCCAACAGGACGAAGGTGAGGTCGGCCTGAGCGATCAGGGTACCGTCGGCCCGCACGATGCGGTGGTGGCACAGCGCACTGCGCTCACCCACGTCGACGATGCCCGTCAATACCTGCAAATCGTCCCCCTGGACGGCCGCGGCGCGATAGTCGATGTTCAAATTGACCACGACGAAGGCTCGCCCCGCACTATGAAGCTGCTGGATGAGCCGTGGGTGCTCGTCGAAAAATGCCCAGCGCCCCTCCTCCATGAACTCCAGATAGCGCGCATTGTTGACATGACCATAGCCATCCAAATGGTAACCACGAACCCGCATACCAACCTGTGAAATTGACTCAGACATAGCATCCTCTTGTTCACTGCTTATAAAAATGGGCAAGGAATCATTAACACCTTGCAAATCAAACACAAGTTTAAAACCAGTGCAACAACAAGTCGCCACGCCAAGGTGCTGGTAGGAAAGGCTTGGTTTCGACATAATGTGCCACCTTTTTCATAGGATCGGTGACATGTGGTTTAAGCACCTGCATTTATATCGCCTGCACGGCGCTCCCGAGCTAGATAGCCAAACGTTGGCCAACGCACTGGATGAGCATGCGGCCAAGCCGCTGGGTAATGCGGATGCACGCCGTTTAGGCTGGACGGCTCCTGCCGGGCGGCTAGGCGGCGACCGGCGTGTCCATGAAATTCAGGGGCACCGCCTACTCTCGGCCCTGCGCCAGGAACGCCTGCTTCCCGCCTCGGTCGTCAAAGAGGAAGTCGATGAAAAAGTCGCTGAGATCGAGGCCAGCGAAGGGCGCAAAGTAACCCGTAAGGAAAAAACGGCGCTTAAAGAGCAGGTCACCGAAGCACTCCTGCCCCGCGCCTTTGTCCGCAGCCAAAAAATCGACCTCTGGTGGGACACCAAACGCCAGCTCATCGGTGTGAATGCCAGCTCGCGCACCCGCGCCGAGGATGTCTTGGACCTGCTGCGCGAAACCTTAGGCAGCTTGAAAGCCACGCCGCTTAGTAGCCAGACGCTGCCCATTCGCGCCATGACCACCTGGCTTGGCGACCCGGCCAGCCGTCCTGCCGACCTCCAGCTTGGCGACCAAGTGGAGTTAAAGGCTAAAGGCGACGACGGCGTACTGCGTGCACGCCAGGTCGATCTCGATAGCGATGAAATCCAGCAGCTGCTCGAAAGCGGGCGCCAAGCCAGCAAACTCGCCATGAGTCTCGAAGGCCGCCTAAGCTTCGTGCTGCACGACGATCTAGCGCTCAAATCGCTACGTTTTGGCGACGCGCTCATCGAAGAAGCGGACCATGCCGACGACGGCGACGATGCGCTCGCCCGCTTGGAAACCGACTTCATCCTAATGGCCCAAGCGCTGTCTGACGATATTACCCGCCTGCTCGAATGGTTAGGTGGCGAAACTCAGCGGGAACCGACGGCCCAGCCAGACGCCTAAGCCACGAGACAGATAGCCGCCGTAACCCGATTATTTTGCTGATATCCAACGGATCGCATGACTCATCACAATAACGCACCCAACGCTGACTCACCGAATGACCCTTGGGCGGATATTCGCCCTTATATGGATCACGAGGTGGCCGATGTTCTTGAACGGCTTTCCCGCGATAGCGAGCTGCTCGATGCGCTGACCCGCTTCCGGCTGCCACGCATGGCCAAGTGGGCGCCGCCAGTGGCGCGCGCATTGGCAAGCCATGCCGTTCGGCGCGAGGTAAAGGGGGTCACCAGCGTTCGCGAATTCCAAATGCGTATCGCCAGCTATATGGTGCGCATGATCCGCACGACGACCGATGCATTCGACGTCTCGGGGCTCGACAAGCTCGACGACCATAGTGCCTACCTCTTCATTGGCAACCATCGCGATATCTCACTGGACCCTGCCTTCGTGAATTACGCGCTCTACGAAGCGGGTCGGGATACCGTGCGCATCGCGATCGGTGACAATTTGTTAAAGAAACCTTATGTCACCGACCTCATGCGGCTCAACAAAAGCTTCATCGTACCCCGCAGCGCTCGCGGCAAACGAGCCATGCTGGCAGCTTACCAGCAGCTCTCGTCGTACATCCGTCACTCGATTACCGACGACAATCACTCCATTTGGATGGCTCAGCGCGAAGGCCGTGCCAAGAACGGCATTGACCGCACCGACCCCGCCATTATCAAAATGCTCACCATGGCCAAGCGTCACGCCGAGCGCGACATGGTGTTTGGCGATGCCATTGCCGAATTAAAACTCGTGCCGGTATCCATCAGCTACGAATACGACCCTTGCGATGTGCAAAAAGCCCAAGAGCTTCACGACATTGCGAAACAAGGCAGCTACGCCAAGGGGGAGTTCGAAGACATTCGCTCGATCGTCGCGGGCATCACAGGCTCCAAAGGTCGCGTACAGCTCAAATTTGGTACGCCCGTCGGTGCCGATATGGCCACGCCCGATGAAGTCGCCGCTGAGATCGACCGCCAAGTCATTGGTGGCTATCGCCTCTTCCCCAGTCACTATCTTGCACTGGAAACATTGGGCGAGTCGCCGGAGCTGGTCGCCCGTAAAGCGATTACTCGCCAGGACCGGGAGCGCTTCAAAGCGCGCCTAGCCAGCGTGCCTGAAGCGCTGCGGCCTTACTGGCTCGCACAGTACGCCAACCCGGTGAAGCACAAGGCTGGGCGTCTGAGCCTGTAGCGACCAATCTGCGCATGCTCACGGTTAGAAAAAGTGCTATGGTCAAGGCATTCATTGGTCTCGCTTGGTAGCTTCACCAAGCGCGGTCTTAAGGAGACTCCCTATGTCCGCATCAGAAATTCAAAAAACACGTATCATCAACGAGCTACGCGGCTTCATTCGCAAGTTACTGCAGGACCCGAAAATTCTCGAGCAGTCACTGGCCATTGCCCGCACCCAGCTCACCGAAGGCAGCAGCCCCGCCATCATGGCGCGTATTGCCAATGAAATTTCAGACACCACCAGCGTGCATATTCCTGAAGACCCGGCCGAACACTCCGAGGCAGACAAACTGTTTCTAGAGCTGTTACGCGAAGTGGTGCAAGAAGAGCAGGCGCTGTACTAAGCCTCGGCCACACTCCTGGGTACGAGCACGCACTCAACATGACGTTACCGGCGAAGCACCTCCCCTTCGCCGTCTTTATTTGTATTGTCTAACCGGAATTTTCATTCACCATGTCCAATACTGCCCCGCGCAACATTCTGGTGACGAGCGCCCTTCCCTATGCCAACGGCGCCATTCACCTCGGCCACCTGCTGGAATACATTCAAACGGACATCTGGGTACGCTTTCAAAAAAGCCGTGGCCAGCAGTGTTACTACGTCTGTGCCGACGATGCTCACGGCACCGCGATCATGCTACGCGCCGAGCAGGAAGGGATTTCCCCAGAAGCCTTGATTGAACGGGTTTCTCAAGACCACCAGGAAGATTTCGCCCGCTTTGGTGTGGGGTTCGATAACTACCACTCCACTCACTCGGATGAAAACCGCTACTTCAGCGAGCTGATCTACACTCGCCTGCGGGACAAAGGTCATATCGCGACCCGCGATATCGAGCAGATGTTCGATCCGCAGAAAGGGCTGTTTCTTGCCGACCGGTTCATCAAAGGCACCTGCCCAAAGTGCCACGCAGACGACCAGTACGGCGATAACTGCGAAAAATGCGGCGCGACCTACACACCGGCGGATCTGATCAACCCGGTGTCCGCCATCTCGGGTGCGACGCCCGAGGTGCGCAGTTCGACGCACTACTTCTTCAAACTGCCGGACTTCGCTGACTTTTTACAGCAGTGGATCAATGATGGTCACGTACAGCCACAAATCCGCAACAAGCTGATGGAGTGGTTCGAGTCGGGCTTCAACGAGTGGGACATTTCCCGCGACGCGCCCTACTTCGGTTTTGAAATTCCCGATGCGCCGGGCAAGTACTTCTACGTATGGCTAGACGCGCCCATCGGCTACCTCGCCAGCTTCAAGCATCTGTGCGAACGCGATGGGATCGATTTCGATAGTTTCTGGAAAAAAGAGTCGGACGCCGAGGTCTATCACTTCATTGGCAAGGACATCGTCTATTTCCACGCGCTGTTCTGGCCCGCCATGCTTCACGGTGCCGAGCTGCGCACGCCGACGGCAGTCAACTGTCACGGTTTCTTGACCGTCGATGGTGCAAAGATGTCGAAATCGCGCGGCACCTTCATCAAAGCCGCCACTTACGCCGAACACCTCAACCCTGAGTATCTGCGTTACTACTTTGCTGCCAAGCTCACGTCGAAAGTAGACGATCTTGACCTCAATCTTGACGACTTCGCGGCCCGCGTCAATTCAGATCTCGTCGGCAAGGTCGTGAACATCGCCAGCCGCTGTGCCGGCTTTGTCAAAAAACTCGGGAACGGCACGCTCTCAGGGCACTGTGCCGAGCCGCAGATGGTTGCCCGCTTTATCGCTGCTGGCGACGACATTGCCGCCGACTTTGAAGCACGCGAATTCAGCCGCGCGATGCGTAAAATCATGGAATTGGCCGATGAAGCCAATACCTATATTGCCGAGAAAGAGCCCTGGGCACTCGCTAAGCAAGAGGGCCGCGATCAAGAAGTGCTGGAGATCTGCTCGGTGGGCATCAACCTGTTCCGTCAGCTGATGGTCTACTTGGCACCGGTTGTCCCAGCCATGGCCGAGCAAGCCCGCGAATTCATAAATGTTGACACTCTGAATTGGGAAAGCCGTGGTAACGTACTGGTCAACCACCCGATCAACAAGTTCAAACCGCTGATGACACGGGTAGAGCGGGACAAGATCGACGCCATGATCGAGTCCTCGAAGGAAGATTTGGTAGAAGAGCAGAAGCTAAAGAACGCCCCGAAAGGCCCACTGGCCGACGAGCCCATCGCGGCAGGCATTAGCTTTGACGAGTTTGCCAAAGTCGACCTGCGGATTGCCCGAATTGCCAAAGCGCAATACGTCGAGGGGGCCGACAAACTGCTTCAGCTCACTCTAGATTTGGGCGGCGAAACCCGCAACGTTTTCTCGGGGATCCGCTCGGCTTATTCGCCAGAGGCGCTGGAAGGTCGATTGACGGTGATGGTGGCTAACTTGGCACCCCGCAAAATGCGCTTTGGCGTTTCCGAAGGCATGGTGCTGGCCTCTGCCAACAACGATGGCATTTATTTGCTTTCGCCCGATGCTGGCGCTGAACCGGGTCAGCGTGTAACGTAACGCCGCCGTTCACGGACGAAAGGGGCAAGGCGCGCAGCCTGCCCCTTTTGTGTTTAAGCGACGTCCATTCTTATCGTTAGTGGTCGTCATTCACTTCAACATGAGTGTGTTTTATGGGCCAGCGCCTCTCCGTGTCATTGCGTTTTCGTTTCTTTGCCGTGCTTGGCGGGTTATTAATCGTCGCAATGATAGCGCTCGCGGTCATCAGCAAATGGCTGATATTTCCGGCGCTACAGGCCGAAGAGCGCACCGCCGTTCAGCGCGAACTGGACCGAGCGACACGCAGCCTGATGCTCAACCAAGAGAACCTGCTGGCACAAGCACGGGACTGGTCACACTGGGACGATACCTACCGGTTCATCGAAGGCACTAACCCTCGCTACCGCGACGTCAACTTTAGCCAACAGATGTTCGAGGACATGAACTACCACCTGATGGCGTTTTTTACGCTGCAAGGCGACGTTCATTTCTTGGCAGGGTTGGAGCCAACCACTGGGCGTTATCAAACTTGCACCGCCGCCGTTGACCGCTGTGCGTGGATGGCTCCCTGGGTCGAGACCATGCAATCGGCAATGGCCGAGCACGTCGACCCAACGGCGCTGTATATCGAACAGTGGCCTGCCATCGTGGCTGCCAGCCAGATCTTACACACCGACGAAAGCGGTCCGCCCAACGGCTGGCTGTTCAAAGTGCGTGCGATGGATGACGCTTGGCTCGAACGGATGGTCGATTACACCGGACTTCCTCTTTCACTCGATGTCACGCACTATGACGCCGACCAACCGACCGAACTTACCTTCTCTGGCGACCAGGTACGTGCCTCTCAGCAATTTCCTGCCTTCGGCACGAACGAGGCCGTCTCGCTAGGGATCGAATTAAATCGTGTGCAGTACTTAGCAAGTCTCACTACTTTTCGCTACATCCTGGCCTGGACAGCCGGTTTGATGCTGCTCGTCATTGGCATGGTACTATTACTGTTAGAGCGTATGGTGCTCAAGCCTCTGCGCCAGCTCACGGCGTTGACACAACCTTCATGCCCCTTCCCTGACAGTGATCACTTGACCCTGCGTCGGGATGAAATCGGCCTGCTTGCCAGGGCATACCTGGAGCAGCTCACCTGTCAGCAACAGCTCAATGCGGAACTGCTGCGCATGTCGACCCACGACTCTTTGACGGAGCTTCCCAACCGGCGGCTGTTCGATCAGCGCTTGATCGATGGCGTAAGCCACGCCAACGAACACAACGTACCGCTGGCCGTCATGATGCTGGATATCGACCACTTCAAGCTCTACAACGACGACTACGGTCACCAGCAAGGCGACGAGTGCTTGAAGAAAGTCGCCACGGCATTGCAAAACGAGGCCATTCGCCACGACGTACTCATTGCCCGCACCGGCGGCGAGGAGTTTAGCGCCCTGCTCCCGGGAGCCACGCCCCAACAGGCGAAAGCATTTGCCCACGCGCTGATAGATGCCGTCGACCAGCTCCGCTTACCCCATGGGACCTCGCCGGTGAGCCACTACGTGACGATTAGCGTCGGTATTGGCATGCTCAGCGATAGCGAGACACTGCTGCCCAGCGCGGTCATGGCCACCGCTGACCAAGCGCTCTACCTAGCCAAAGCGCAAGGACGACACCGTGTCGTGCTCTTCGAGCCCCCTCTAGCCAGCTGCCCTGTTTCTAAGCAAAATACGCCGTCATGAATGAACTCTTCGTTATTTTGGTCAGCACCGCGCTGGTTAACAACTTTGTATTGGTCCAATTTCTTGGGCTATGCCCGTTCATGGGTGTCTCTAACAAACTCGAATCGGCGATGGGCATGTCGTTGGCCACCACGTTCGTATTGACGCTAGCCTCCGCCGCTAGCTACGTGGTCTATCACGGCCTGCTGGTACCGCTGGATATTACCTACCTGCGTACCATTAGTTTTATCGTCGTGATTGCCGCCGTGGTGCAGTTCACCGAAATCATGGTGCGCCAGCTCAGCCCGTTACTGCATCAGGTGCTGGGTATTTTTCTCCCGCTGATCACCACCAACTGTGCCGTCCTCGGCGTGGCCCTGCTGTCGCTGAACCGAGAGCTAAGTTTTTTCCATACCACGCTGTATGGCCTGGGCGCTGCGTTAGGCTTTTCGATGGTGCTTGTACTGTTTGCCGCCATGCGTGAGCGCTTGGCCAGCGCAGATGTGCCCAAGCCCTTTCGCGGCGCCGCGATTGCCATGATTACCGCCAGTCTCATGTCACTGGCGTTCCTTGGATTTTCCGGACTCGTACAGGGGTAACGACCATGAGCGATTCATTTTCATGGTGGGGCGTGCTCAGCGCCGTCGGCGCGCTCACCGGTCTGGGCATCGTGTTTGGCGCGCTACTCGGCATGGCGAGCGCGCGCTTTAAAGGTGAAGAGAACCCGCTGGTTGAGAAAATCGATGCACTGCTGCCACAAACCCAATGTGGCCAGTGCGGCTATCCCGGCTGTCGCCCCTACGCTGAAGCGATCAATCAGGGCGATGCCATCAATAAATGCCCTCCCGGCGGTGAGGCTACCATTCTCGCCCTAGCGGATATGCTCGGCCGCGACCCTGCCCCGCTCGATGGGGAAGCAGCCAGTGAAGATACCGTGGCGTATATCCGTGAAGCCGAGTGTATCGGCTGCACCAAGTGCATTCAGGCGTGCCCGGTAGATGCCATTATTGGCGCAGCCAAACAGATGCATACCGTAATCGAAGACGAGTGCACCGGCTGCGACCTCTGCGTAGCCCCCTGCCCGGTGGACTGCATCGACATGCTGCCCAGACGCAAACCGCTGACACAGTGGGAGCCCATCGTGAGCGACCGCCAGCCATTGAGGAGCGCGCATGCCAGCCTATGAGTTTCCCGGCGGCATCTACCCGCCTGAACGTAAAGAGCGCTCCAATCAAGCGCCGCTGCGCACCGCGCCGTTGCCCAGTGAGGTAACGCTACCGCTGTCGCAACATACCGGTAAAGCGGCGCTTCCCTGCGTCAACGTGGGCGATGCGGTCAAAACAGGCACACTAGTCGCCCGCCGAGATGGCATGGTCTCAGCTAATGTGCACGCCAGTATCAGCGGCACCGTGATCGAGATCACCGACCGCGCGATCATCATTCAAGGCGATGGCGAAGATCGCTGGACCACGCTGCCACCGCTGGATTGGCGAACCGCAGAGCGCGACGCGCTGCTGGAACGGCTTGATGACAGCGGGCTTATTGGGCTGGGTGGTGCGGGCTTTCCGACCTATATCAAAGCTCAAGTCAACGAGCACCACGCCATTGATACGCTGGTGGTCAATGCCGCCGAGTGCGAGCCTTATATTACCGCCGATGACCTCACGCTTCGCCACTATGCGGCGGATGTGCTTGAGGGGGCTCAATTGCTGGCTCGCCTATGCGGAGCCGCGCACATCATCGTCGGCATTGAAGATAACAAGCCTGAGGCTGTTCAGGCCCTACAAGCCCTTCTTACGATCAGTGCTGACAGCGAACCACTGGCGGACGTGACGCTGAAGATAATCGAAACCCGCTACCCCAGCGGCGGAGAGCGCCAGCTGATTAAAAAGCTGCTGAACCGCGAGGTGCCTAGCGGTGGGCTACCGGCGGATATCGGCGTGCTATGCCACAACCCCGGCACGCTGCTCGCGGCGCTGCAAGCGGTACGCGACGGACTACCGCTGGTCGCAAGGGTCGTTACATTAACCGGTGACGCCATTACCCAGCCCGGCAACTACTGGGTTCGTGTAGGGACTTCGATAGATACGCTGCTGGCGCAGGTTGGCGTAGACGACGAGCGGCTTCATCAAGTGGTGGTCGGGGGGCCGATGATGGGCACGCCGCTTACGTCATTAGAGGCCCCCGTCACCAAAACGACCAACTGCCTGATTGCCGCGACAAAAGAGGAGCTGCCGCCAGCACCCGTAGAAGCCCCCTGCATTCGCTGCGGCGCTTGTGAAAGTGTGTGCCCTGCTCAACTGCTTCCCCAGCAGCTGCACTGGTACGCCCGCGCCGAAAACGATGCCGCCCTTGAGGCTCACCATCTGTTCGACTGCATTGAGTGCGGTGCCTGCAGCTACGTTTGCCCCAGCGCGATCCATTTGGTGCAGGACTACCGCTCCTCCAAACAGCGTATTCGGCATAAACGCATCGAAACCGCCAAAGCGGAACACGCCAAGCACCGCTTTGAGTTCCGCCAAGCGCGGCTGGTCAGGGAAGAAGCGGAGAAGAAGGCGCGCCGTCAGGCACGGCTCGCCCAGCAGCAGTCCGCTTCCAGCGACGCTACGGGCACTCAAGCTGATCCCGCGGCAGACCTTCGCAGCCTGCGCATCGCTCAAACGGCCGCCAAAGCCGCCGTGCGAAAAGCGGAGAAAGTACTGGCACGGGCCGCCGCTCAAGACCCGCAGCAGCACCACGACGATTTGGAGACTCAGCTCGCCACTGCCCAAGAGAATTTCAAAGCGGCAGAGGCACGATTGGCCGAAGCCCGTGCCGCCAGTGAACAGAAGGAAGCGCCATGAGCATGATGCACGCCCCCCAGCTGGGTAAAGCACCATCAACAGCCCATGTGATGCGCTGGGTCATCGCCGCCACGCTTCCGGGCCTTGCGGTGATGACGCTCTATTTTGGGCTAGGGATACTCAGCAACGTACTGATCGCGGCGCTTTGGGCCGTCGCCGCTGAGGCGCTCGTTCTACGCCTGCGCCACCGCCCCATTTGGCCGACGCTCAACGACTCCAGCGCCCTGCTCACTGGCGTGTTGCTAGGCGCCTCGTTGCCACCTGCGAGCCCCTGGTGGCTAATGGGCGTTGGGGTGATCGCCGCCGTCGTCGTCGCGAAGCAGCTCTATGGCGGCTTGGGCCACAATCCGTTCAACCCTGCGATGGTGGGCTATGCACTGCTGCTGGTGTCGTTTCCCACCCATATGACGCTCTGGGCACCGCCCCAACCACTTTGGCCCGACTCCCTCTGGCCACAAATAATGGGAACACTACCCACGTCAGCGCTCGATGGCCTGAGCGGAGCCACTCCTTTAGATGCTTTCAAACACAAAGGTGACGCCGTGCTCGCTAGCGAGTTCTGGGCATCGTCACCGCTCCCTGACGGCACGCTGAATGCTTGGCGCAATATCGCGCTGGCATGGCTGGCAGGGGGCGTTGTGTTGATCGTCAAGCGGCTAATAAGTTGGCATATTCCAGTCGCTATGCTGGGCAGCATGATAATGCTCTCCGCGCTGTTTTACGCCAGCGACACTAGCCACTTTGCCTCACCGCTGTTTCATCTGCTCACCGGGGCGACGCTGTTTGGTGCCTTCTTTATTGCCACCGACCCGGTCTCAGCGGCCACCAGCCGCCGGGGGAAGCTGCTGTACGGTGCGGGCATTGGCGTGCTGGTCATCCTGATTCGCAATTTAGGCGGCTACCCGGATGCCGTCGCCTTTGCCGTACTGCTGATGAATCTCTGCGTGCCGCTGCTGGACATGGTCAGCGTGCCACGCCCGGTCGGTCAAGCTACCGCTCGGCCGGATGAGAGGAAGAGCGCGCCATGACCACTCAACACGCCATGCTGCGCGGTGCGCTGGCCCTTGGCCTGTTTGCTCTGGTTACTGCCGGCAGCGTCGCCCTCACCCGCGCCGTGACCGCCGAGCGCATTGCCGCGCACCAGCTTGCTTATCAGCATCGTCAGCTGCAGGAAGTGTTGCCCGCCTCACTGGCCTCGGTGCCGGTTCAGGCCGTATTAGAAAGCGCGTTTTCGCTACCCGACCCAACGCCGCTGGGCCATCGCACGCCGCAAGAGGGTTGGCGGGTACAGCAAGGTAGCGAAGCCGCCACCATTCTGCCGGTCGTGACACGCCAAGGGTATAACGGTGAAATTCGCCTGCTAGTCGCTATCGACCAAAGTGGGCAACTCACCGGGGTGCGGGTGACTCACCACCAAGAGACGCCTGGGCTTGGCGATGATATCGAGCGGTCACGCAGCGACTGGATTACATCATTCAACGGCCTTAGCCTCGAGAGCCTGCCCCCAAGCGGCTGGGCCGTGAGCAAAGAGGGCGGCGCATTCGACAGTTTCACCGGCGCAACGATTACCCCACGGGCCGTCATTAACGCCGTTCATGAGGCGCTGCGCTACTATCAGCGCGAACTCGTTCAGCAGGAGCCCACGCCATGAGCCAGTGGAGACAGCTTACCCGAGAGGGGCTTTGGTCGAATAACCCGGCGCTGGTGCAGCTACTGGGACTTTGCCCGCTGCTGGCCGTCAGCGCCACGGTGGTGAATGCGCTGGGCTTAGCGCTGGCCACGCTGCTGGTCTTGGTAGGGGCCAGCACAACAATCTCACTCATTCGCCATCAGGTGCCTAGCGCCGTGCGGCTCCCCGCGTTTGTGATGGTAATTGCCGCCTTTGTGACCTGCGCCGAGCTGTTAATGGCCGCGTTTGCTTACTCGCTTTACCAAATTTTGGGGATTTTCATCCCGCTCATCGTAACGAACTGCGCCATTTTGGGCCGTGCGGATGCGTTTGCCTCTCGCCAACCCGTGCTGCCTGCCGCCGTCGATGGGCTGATGATGGGGCTGGGCTTTGGTGCGGTATTAGTGCTGATGGGTGCGATCCGCGAGCTGGTGGGCCAAGGAACGCTGTTTAGCGACATGGCGATGCTGTTTGGGCCGGTTGCCGCTCACTGGCAGATCACCCTGGTGGCGGATTACCAGTTTCTCTTTTTCATCCTGCCCCCCGGCGCGTTCTTCGTGGCAGGGCATCTGATCGCGCTAAAAAACGTGCTGGATCAGCGTCGTGCTGCCCGCGCTCGGGCCGTCGACGTCGCACCGCGAGCCGAGCGCCGTGTGCGGGTCACCGGCACTATTAAATAAGCACCATTCAATAACCAAGAGAACACGCCATGAATGCTCAAAAGCGTCATGAGATATTTGCGCGCCTTCAGGCGGAAAACCCGCACCCGACTACCGAGCTCAACTGGAGCACGCCATTCGAGCTGTTGGCCGCGGTCTTGCTCTCCGCTCAAGCCACGGATGTAGGCGTCAATAAAGCAACGGCCACCCTCTTTCCGGTCGCCAATGCGCCCGAGGCCATCATTGCGCTGGGCATCGATGGACTGAAGCAGCACATCAAAACCATTGGGCTCTTCAACACCAAGGCAGAGAATCTGATGAAAACCTGCCACCTGCTGGTCAACCAACATGGTGGCGAAGTGCCCAACACTCGCAAAGCGCTGGAAGCGCTGCCCGGCGTCGGGCGTAAAACGGCTAACGTGATTCTGAATACCGCCTTTGGCCAACCCACCATTGCGGTAGATACGCATATTTTTCGCGTGTCGAACCGCACCGGTATCGCCAAGGGTAAAGACGTCGTCGAGGTCGAGCAGAAGCTGTTGCGCCACGTGCCCAGCGTGTTCAAACAAGATGCCCACCACTGGCTGATTTTACACGGGCGATACACCTGCATTGCGCGAAAACCTCGTTGCGGCAGCTGCATCATCGAAGATCTGTGCGATTATAAAGAAAAGACCGAGCTTGCCTAACGGCATGCCAATGCCAGGACCGCCCCATGCCTAGCCCCGCCGCCCTGCTTCACCGCCAGCCGATTGCCCAACGCATCGACGCGCTACTCGACCTTGCCAAACAGCACGCCGAGCGCTTCTGTAGCCCCGACGCTTGGCTTGCTCGTCAGCGCTACCTGGCACAGCACCCTACGTCGATCGTGGTGATGAAGTGTATGGATGGGCGGATTCACATTCCCCATGCTACCCGCACGCCGCTTGGGATCATTACGCCGTTTCGTAATTTGGGGGGTATTTTTGATCTGGGCTGGCCGTATCTAGGCGAGCTCATCACCGAGTCGGTACTGCAAGCGGCTGACCGTGGCCGCGCCACACTGCTGCTGATTACCTACCACTTCTCTAGCGGTCATCACGCACGCGGCTGCGCCGGGTTCAACTGCGATACCGAGGCTGCCAAAGCCCACGCGTACGCCATAGCTCAGCAAGCGGGAGAGCTGTTTGGTCACGACCATCAGCAGGTGTACCCACTGGTGTGCGGCTTTGAAACCGATAGCGACGCCATGATCCTTCACGGCCAAGGTGGCGAGATGCTCGACATACGCGACTGGATCGACCGCCAAGCGAGTGATTTACCCGCCACGTTAGCCAGCGTTTGCCCCGACATGCCCGATGATATTCAACGGGATCTACTGCCGCTGCTGGTGGGCAACATGGCCCATGTGAGCGAGCTAAGCGGTGTCACCCGGGCGCTTGAGATTGAACACCGCGAATGGGTCATTTGCATTGGCCGTGGGTTCGATTTCTTGCACCTTCCCAACACCGCGCTGATTATCGGCCCCTACGGCCCGGACTTGGCCGCGCCCATTGCAACCGCCGCAAGCATCATCGACGCCAACATGCGCGCCGGGCGGATTCCCGATGATGGCTTTATGCTGCTGGCCTCCACGCCCTACCAATACAGCGGCGTGGATCGGGCGCGGGCCGCGCTGAAATCACGCTTTTTATCGGATTTTGCCGAGCAGGTAATTCGTCACCATCACCCACGGCTTGCTGAGAAAATGCGTCGCCATACGGCGGTGGTTCACTGGCCCACCCGGCGAATGGATTCATTAGACCCACCTTCCACCAGCAACTGACGGTACGTTTCACGCCAGCTCGGCCACTGCCAGGGCTGCGTATCCAACGGCGCTGGTTGACGATTGGGTTCCAACAGCCACGCGCTCAAGCGCAGGTAGAGCCCCTCTGGTGTGCCATCGTAGCGGTATTGGACGGGGTAAAGTTCAGGAAAGCAGAGCCTATCTGGCACTAGCGGCGTGGCTCCGCGTTGGGCGGCCTCCATGATCGCCAGCCCCTGAAACTCGTGCCAAGTAGTGGACACCGCGATGCCGCCACCGTTGAGCAGCGCGCGGTACTCGGCCTCCGGCTGCGGCCCCCAGCAGATGATATGTTCAGCCAAACGTGCCTCCGCCTCGGCAAAGATCGGCGGCACGTCGCGAAACTGCTGGCCAAGCACCGCCAACTCGAACGGCACCTGCTGCTCGCTGAGTTTGAACAATACCGCGAAGAAGTCCTCCGGGTTTTTGTCATACTCCCAGCGGTGGTTCCAAATCAGCCGCCGTGGGTTTGCGTTGCCAGCAGCGCTACAGGTAGCAGGCGCAATGGGCACGGGCACCACGCGAGCGCTTTGACGTAACCGTTCTAGCGGTTTAGCCGCCGGCAGATTTTCCGGCATTTTCTTTAAAAAACGCCGCGCACCGTCAAAAAAAGAGTCCCGGTTATAGGCGGTGTTGAACACCAGCACATCCGCCGCCAGTGCCGCATACAGGTTGACCATTTTGGCTTCTACCTGGGGCATCTGATCGCTGGATTCTGGGTAGGCGAACTGATTTTCGTGAAAATAGACGATCTTTCTAGCCCGCCCCAGGTGGGGAAACAGGCCCAGCAAGGTGGCAATATCTACCATGGATGTTGCCAGCACTACATCGTAAGGCTGACTTAATCGCTCATACTCTTTTAACCACCAGCTCAACGGGTTACTGCGAATGCGCCAAGAGAAGTGGCGTGGCGGCAGACTGAGCAGCGTCCAGTCCACGTCGGTGACTTCGGCCATCAGGCTGTTTGCCCAGTAACGGTGGCTAACCGCTTCATAAGCCGATAACAATAAAACGCGCATTATTCTGTCTACCGTGAGAGGTTCTCTGCATACCCCGCATTCGGCCAAGGTCGTCTTGGCCGAATGCCTCATGCTACATACACTTAACTCAACATTTGCCGTCTGATTGATCATCTAACGTCGCTGGGAGAGACCATAATGGCCAACGTATTAGTGGTCGATGATGAGCCCAATATTCTACTGTCGCTTGAGTTCCTCATGTCCCAGGCGGGGCTGACGGTGACCACGGCCGCCGACGGCGAAACGGCACTGCGAAAAATCGCCGAGGCCGCCCCTGACCTTCTGCTCCTGGATATCAGCCTGCCTGGCATCAGCGGCTTTGAAGTGCTCGAACAGCTTCGTCGCGATGAATCCGAGCGGCATTTACCGGTCATCATGTTAACGGCTCATGGCCGTGAAGTAGAGCGAGAAAAGGGCTTTGCGCTGGGTGCCGATGACTACGTCACCAAACCTTTCTCGACCCAACAGTTGGTCGAGAAAGTCAAAGCATTACTCGTCGAGCGTGCCACATGACCCTCAAAGGACTCCCTAAACGCCAGCGCTTGGTCGGTGTATGGCTACTGCTCAGCGGCGTTAGCCTTTTAGGGGGCGCCCTTTTTGCCGCTTGGTTAGATAGCCAGTTGGCGCTTTCGGGCATGGCGCGTTGGGTTCTATGGCTAGGCAGTTTATCAGGCGGTATTACGCTCTTTTCAATAGGCCTGCTGCTAGAGCGCATGCTCTTCACGCCCCTACGTCACCTTCAAGCGCAGTTGGCGCGCTGGGTCGCCAATCCCGATGCCCCAGATGACCACACCGCCGAGGGCTGGTTAACAGGGCTCGGCCCAGACCTTCGCCGGGTCAGCCACCGCTGGCGAGCCGACCGCGCACGGCTTACCACCGCGCATGCAGAAGGCGCGCGCAGTGCCTCGCGTATCCGTCAAGAGCTGGAGACGCTGCTCCAGGTACTGGAAACACCGCTACTTCTCTGTGACCGGCATCGGCGTGTGATGCTGTTCAATCAGGCGGCCGAAACATTTTTTGCGGGCAATACCGGGCTAGGGTTGGGTAAACGCCTGGACGCCCTGTTGCCGACCGCGACGCTAGCCCATGCCATAACACAACTGCCCGACGATGGCTCGCCCCGTGAAATGCTCGCCCCCTGCGGCCAGCGCTGGCTAAAGGTGGTCGTTCGCCGGGTACCCGGTAGTGAGCATGAAACACTGGTGACCTGTACCGATACGACCACCACCTGGAACAATGAAATGGGCGTGCGCGCCGCCCTAAACCGCATGCTTCCTCCATTACGCCAACACGCGGCCAATCTGAGCAGTGCCGCCGACGCATTGCGCCAACTCCCCTGTTCTCAAACGTCACCCGCGCTGCGAACACGTTTCGAGCACGTCATGCACGACGAAAGCCAAGCGTTGAACCAGCGCGTTGCCGAGATCGGAACCCTGTTGGACGACCTTCAGTATCACGGCGAACGCTTGCGGCCCATCTGGTCCAACGATTTTTGGCAATCGCTGGATGAACGTCTCGACCCCGCCCAGCGCTTGATTACACCTATCGGTGTCCCCGCCTGGTTCAAGGGCGACGCCCCCGCCCTCATCGAGCTGTTCGCGTCATTGGTGGAACATTTGCGCTGCCACCTGCCCGCCAGCGGCTTCGAAGGTGAAATGACGCTTCACCCGAAACGCGCCTACGTAGATCTCATTTGGCGAGGGGTGGCCGTGCCTGAAAGCGAGCTCAGCGTCTGGCGCGAATCACCATTGACCACGCTGCCACTCAGCCCCACCGTGGCCGATATACTGCGCCAGCACGCAACCGATATTTGGAGTGTCACCGACACGGACAAACGCCATGCCAAGCTGCGGCTGCCGCTCCCTGTTATCGCTCAGACGCAAGCGCCAAGAGAGATGGCACCGCCACGCCCGGAGTTCCATGATTTTGGCATCGCGCAGTTACCAGCGCCGGATGACACCTTAGCCAATCGCGCGCTGCGCAGCTTGGAGATCGTAGCATTCGATACGGAAACCACTGGCCTTGAGCTCCGCCGAGGCGATACGGTGATTAGCTTGGGCGCCTGCCGGATCGTCAATGGCCGTTTGCTGGCCAACGATGCGTTCGATCATTTCGTCGACCCCAAACGCACCATTCCTGCTGCCAGCACCGTGATTCACGGGATTACCGATGCGGACGTTGCCGGTGCGCAGCCGCTAAATATCGTGTTGGGCCTCTTTCGAGATTACGTGGGCGATGCCGTCATGCTCGCCCATAACGCCGCTTTCGATATGCTAGCCATTAGCGGGCACGGCGTTCATTTCGATATGCCGGTGCTAGACACGCTCCTGCTGTCAAAAGCCCTCGATGAGGCGCTGGATGGTCACGATTTGGATACGCTGGCCAAACGTTACGATTTACGCTTTCCTCCCAATACCCGGCACACAGCATTAGGAGATGCCCGTGTAACGGCGGAGCTTTGGCTGGCACTCTTACCCCGCCTGGAAGCCCGTGGCATCGATACGCTAGACGCGCTATTGGCACTTCAGGCCAATGCCTTCGATAAAGAGGACGCTAGCGCGCCATGACGCCTCCCCACTCTGATCCTCGGCAGCGGGAGAGACGCCTTGCGCTAGTGCTACTTGCCCTCTTCCTGTTCTGCCCCCCCGTCCTGCTTTTGATTGATCGATTGCCCAGCGCGGTAGGCTGGCTGCCGATCTACCTCTTATTGACCTGGGGGGCCCTCATCGGTCTAGCGGCTTGGCTGGCCGAACGCCCCAAGAGGTCGTGAACCATGCGCAGCGATGGGGTCGTCATTGCTATCGCCTTTGGCTATTTGGCGCTGCTATTTCTGGTGGCCGCATGGGGAGACCGTCGCGCCGAACAGGGTCGTTCGCTCATCAATTCGCCGACCGTTTACGCCTTGTCGATTGCCGTCTACTGTACGGCCTGGACGTTTTACGGCAGTGTTGGCCGCGCCGCACAGTATGGCCCTAGCTTTCTGCTGATTTATCTGGGGCCTACGCTGGCCATGCTGCTGGCCCCGTTTACGCTGCGTAAAATGGTACGCATTGCCGCCCATCAGCGCATTACCTCCATTGCCGATTTCATTAGCGCCCGCTACGGCAAAAGCGCTCAACTCGGGGCGTTGGTCGCCCTTCTGGCCTTGATCACCATTACCCCTTACATCGCGCTTCAGCTCAAAGCCATCACGGTGAGTCATGCGGTGCTCATGAACTACCCACTGAGTGCCGACAGCACACTGGACAACGAACGGTTCTGGATGGATCGCTCTTTTTGGATTGCGATGGTATTGGCGCTGTTCATCATTCTGTTTGGCACCCGCCACCTGGATGCCAGCGAACGCCATGAGGGCATGGTGGCAGCCATCGCCGTCGAGTCCGTCGTCAAGCTAGTGGCCTTCCTATCGGTGGGTATGTTCGTCACCTTCCTGCTGTTCGATGGGCCTGCCGCCCTTCTGGCAGACGTCGCCGCAACGCCTGACCTTATCGATAGTATGCGCCTGGAGACGGTGCCGGGAGGCGCCACCGGTTGGGTAGGCATGCTGCTGCTCGCTTTTCTGGCGTTCTTTACGCTACCCCGGCAATTTCAAGTGCTGGTCGTCGAGAACGTGGACGAACAGCATTTGGAACGCGCGAGTTGGCTGTTTCCACTCTATTTGCTATTGATCAACCTGTTCGTGATTCCCATTGCCTTCGCGGGTCTGTTGTTGGGCAAAGGCGACCCGGATAGTTTCGTGCTCACCCTTCCGCTATCCGCAGGTCTGGAGGGACTGCCGCTCTTGGTGTTCATCGGCGGTCTCTCCGCCGCCACCGGCATGGTCATCGTCGAGACCATCGCGCTCTCGACGATGGTCAGTAATCAGCTCGTGATGCCGCTGCTGCTAAGGTTCAAAGGGTGGTACACGGGGCGTGAGGGTCGTTTAGCCGACTGGCTGCTCAACGTGCGCCGCCTGGCGATCGTGGTCATTCTGCTCATGGGCTATCTCTACCATGCATGGATTGGCGACAGCTATAGCCTCGTGACCATCGGATTGGTCTCGTTTGCAGGTGTGGCGCAGTTCGCCCCGGCCCTTTTGATTGGGCTGTATTGGCGTGGGGCCACTCGCCGAGGGGCCACGATGGGGATGGTGGCAGGCTTTATGGTGTGGTGTTATACGCTGCTGCTGCCGGGCTTTGCACAGTCCGGCTGGCTAGAAGCCTCTTTCGTCACACAGGGGCCCTGGGGCATTGGCTGGTTATCCCCGTACGCCCTGCTGGGGCTAAGCGGATGGGATATCTATACACACTCGCTGTTTTGGAGCATGGTGTTGAACGTTGGCTTGCTCATCACTATTTCTCTCTTCACTCGCCCCACTCCCATGGAGCAGACTCAAGCAGCGCTGTTCACCGAAGCCATGCATGCGCCTCTGCCGACGGCATCACGCTGGCAGGGTCAAACCACCGAAGGCGCTCTGTACGCACTCTTGGTGCGCTTTTTGGGCCATGGAGCAACGCACCGCGTATTTACCGCCCCGTATGCCTCCTTGGAACGGTCAGATGCCCACCAGCGCCCCGCGTCAGGAGCCCTGATCACCCGTGCGGAACAGGCGTTGGCCGGGTCACTCGGCAGTGCGTCTGCCAGCGTATTGATCCATTCCGTGTTGCGCGGTGAAGCGTTGGACATGGCGTCGGTGCTAACGATTCTCGACACGACCTCCCAGGCATTGGAGTACAACCGTCGACTGGAGCAGAAGTCTCAAGAGCTAGCTCGGGTCGGTGAGGAACTACGCAGCGCCAACGAGCGATTGCAAGAAGTAGATCGCATGAAGGATGAGTTCGTTGCAATGGTGAGTCACGAGTTGCGTACCCCACTGACGTCCATCCGCTCGTTTGCCGAAATATTACGCGATACTCCCGACATCGAAGCAGACAAACGGCAGCAGTTTCTGCGCATCATGGTGCTGGAGAGTGAGCGCCTATCTCGCCTGATCGATGAAATTCTCGATTTGGCACGACTTGAGAGTGGACGCCTTTCCCTCAAACCCATCCCCGTCGATCTAATGCATATCGCCAAGCAGAGCAGCCAAGCACTGGCACGGCTTCACGCCGATCAGGGTATCGATGTCGAGTGGGTGACTGACGTATCCATCGCCATGGTCATGGCCGACCCAGACAGGCTCGAACAAGTCATCATCAATCTGTTGGAAAACGCACGCAAGTTTGCCGACCCCGACCATCCGATCGTACGGTTACACATTTATGCGACAGATCACGCTGTTTGCTTGAGCGTTGAAGATAATGGGCCCGGCATTCCTGTCGACGAACGTGACAACGTCTTTGAAAAGTTTTATCAGTTGAAATTGGCCAAGCGTAAACAGACAGACCAACGACCTAAAGGGAGCGGTTTAGGCTTACCCATTAGCCGCGCCATTATTCATCACTTGGGTGGTAAACTTTGGGTTGACACTTCAGCGTTAGGTGGCGCTGCCATTAAGCTATCGCTTCCTCGCCATACCGTTTAAGTGAATAATTGTGCCATTCAACGCATTGTGACTCAATGTAACTAGCGCCTATCAGCGCTTTTACGCTATTCTTCGCGGCCTCGCACGTTTTCCCCCTGACAGTCGGAGCAGCGGCACTATGCAAGGGTCAGCGCAAGAAGAGACCAGTACCGGCCATTACACCATCGCTATCCAGCCTATCGTTAACGCCCAGCTACACCATGTGGCTGATGAGCTGCTCTATCGTGGCGATTTTTCGGCTGGCACTGCCGCCGTCTTTGATGATGTGCAAGCCACCGCACGCGCCTGCGCTGTTGCCATCTATGAAATTGGATTGGATAAACTGTGCGGTCAGCGAAAACTCTTTATTAATGCCTCCGGGGAGTGGTTACTAAACCCGGATCTTGACGGTTTGCCAAAAGAGCAAATCGTGATCGAAGTGCTTGAAGACACGGCCGTGAGTGATGCACTTTTAACGGCGTTACGTCAGTTAAAAACCCAAGGCTATACATTGGCCCTGGATGATTTTGAACTTACCGACGCCAATCGATCATTATTGGCCTTGGCAGATATTATTAAGTTCGATATTTCGACTGGGCTTCCGAAGGCACTCATTCAACGTCTTTATCAAGATGGTTATACACTGTTGGCCGAACGCGTAGAAACCTACGAAGAGTTTGAACAGTGTAAAGCACTGGGATTTAGCTTATTTCAAGGTTATTTTTATCAGCGCCCACAGGTACAAACGACAAAAACCCAGCGACACAGCACGTCACGTGCCAATCAAATGCAGCTACTTGCTCAGCTCTACAGTGATAAAGTGCGCCTGCCGGCGCTGAGCACGCTCATTGCTCGCGACCCATATTTATTGAACGCCGTCTTCAAGCGCGCCAACTCGGCAGAAAAGGCCTCTCAGCGTCCTGCCTACAAGCTGATGGACTGCATTCACATCATTGGCTTGAAAGAGCTACGTACATTGGTATCGATCGTGATGCTCGCGGGGAATAATCCTGCTAGTAAAATCAATCTTACCAGCGGATTAACACGTGCATTTGCGTGCGAAGCGCTCGCAGAACAGCGTGGATTAGACGAGGAAGAAGGCTTCATTGCCGGACTCTTTTCGCATATGCCGGTCATTTTGGGTATCGACCTCGATGCAATGCTGCAAGAACTGCCGCTGAGCCAAACGATCCATCAAGCCCTCACTTTGCGTCAGGGCCGACTCGGCCGACTGCTCACCGATATTGAAGCAAGCGAACAAGGCAGCACGAGCTCCGATGTGCCTGCAGAGTTGATGCTGCAGGCGGCAGCTGAAGCACGGGCCTTGATGGACACGCACATTAGCTAGAGGATTGGCTCTCGCGGCGAGGGTCGGGGTCGAACATCGCATCGCCTACTTCATCGATATAGCGTTGCGCCTTCGACACCATCAAGGCGTCGCACGCGTCACGCCCAGGCAGCATATCGGAACGCTCGAAGCGGTGCTCCTGAGCGCCCCCTTGGCTATCGGGTTTGCGTATCCAGCCGCTAACACGGTACTGGCCACTTTGGTGATCAGGCTGTGAGACGATGAGGTACTCTTTATACTCCACCGGCTCAGCGGCCTTGGTGCCTGTGCTCGCCTCACCACTGCCTTGCGCGCCAAACAGCCCTGACAGCAATTTTTTAAACATACCGACTCCTGTCCGTCACGCGGTGGCCAGCTTAGCGCTGGCCACCGTCGAACGTTAGCTCTGCTGACGGCCTTTACCTGCGGCGATACGCAGCCGCAGTGCATTCAGTTTGATGAAGCCTTCGGCGTCTTTTTGGTTGTAAGCGCCCGCGTCGTCTTCGAATGTTGCGATAGATTCATCGAACAGGGACTGCTCGGACTTGCGCCCCACCACGGTCGCGTTACCTTTGTACAGCTTCATGCGCACCACACCGGAGACACTCTTCTGCGTCTCGTCAATGGCCGCTTGCAGCATACGGCGCTCCGGGCTCCACCAGTAACCGTTATAGATCACTTCAGCGTATTTGGGCATGAGCTGGTCTTTGAGGTGGGCCTCTTCGCGATCCAGCGTCAGTGATTCGATAGCGCGGTGGGCACGCAGCATGATCGTTCCCCCCGGCGTTTCATAACAGCCGCGCGACTTCATACCTACATAGCGGTTTTCGACGATATCCAGACGACCGATACCGTTGTCACCACCCAACTTGTTGAGCTTTTCAAGCACTTCGTGCGGCTTGAGCGCTTCGCCGTCGATGGCCACGATGTCGCCTTTCTCGAACGTCAGCTCAACGTAGGTGGGCTGCTCTGGCGCGGCTTCCGGTGAAACGCTCCAGCGCCACATGTCCTCTTCGGCTTCGGCCCACGGATCTTCCAAAATGCCGCCTTCGTAGGAGATGTGCAGCAGGTTGGCATCCATGGAGTAGGGAGATTTCTTCTTCTTGTTGGAGAAATCCACCGGGATGTTGTGCTCTTCGCAGTAAGCCATCAGCTTCTCGCGGGACGTTAGGTCCCACTCGCGCCAGGGTGCGATGACCTTGACGCCAGGCTTGAGCGCGTAGCCACCCAGCTCGAAACGCACCTGATCGTTACCTTTACCCGTTGCGCCGTGGGAGATGGCATCGGCGCCGGTTTCGTTAGCGATTTCGATCAGGCGCTTGGCGATCAGCGGGCGAGCAATGGAGGTACCCAGCAGGTACTCACCTTCATAGATGGTGTTGGCACGGAACATCGGGAAAACGTAGTCACGCACGAACTCTTCGCGCAGGTCTTCGATGTAAATCTCTTTCACGCCGAGAGCCTGGGCTTTAGCACGGGCGGGCTCGACTTCTTCACCTTGACCGATGTCGGCAGTAAAGGTCACTACCTCGCAGTTGTAGGTCTCTTGCAACCACTTAACGATAACGGACGTGTCCAGGCCGCCTGAGTACGCCAGCACAACCTTTTTGACATCGGACATTCTTTGCTCCTTGTAAAAAGCAGTTCACCAAAAGGGGCAGCGCCCGTCAGCGCTACCGGTTATTCAAACTGAGAGTATAGCGTTCTCAATGCTCAGCGAATACCGTCAACGACGCCTTAGGGGTAAAGCTGCTAGAATCACCCCAACCGTAGCGGCAACTGACACCGCTAACCCTGACCGACTACTCGCTTTACTAAGGAGAGCTGCATGAGCGAGGCAATTGCCCGCGAATTGATGGCCCAGCGTTTTCGCAGTTATTTACCGGTTGTCATCGATTTGGAGACGGGTGGGTTCAATGCCCAGACGGATGCCGTATTAGAGATTGCAGCGGTCACACTCACCATGGACCCCGATGGCAATTTACTGCCTGATGCCACCTATGCGTATCATATCCACCCCTTCGAGGGCGCTAACGTCGAACAGTCGGCGCTAGACTTTACAGGCATCAATTTGGATGACCCGCTTCGGCGCCAGGTGGCGTTGAGCGAAGCTGAAGCACTGGGTGAAATTTTTCGGCCCATTCGTAAGTCGTTGAAGGCACACGGCTGTTCGCGGGCGATTCTCGTAGGCCACAATGCCGCTTTCGACCACGGTTTTTTAAACGCGGCGGCCAACCGCTGCAACGTCAAGCGCAACCCGTTCCACCCTTTCTCCAGTTTCGATACGGCAACGCTGGCCGGTTTCGTGTATGGGCAAACCGTGCTCGCTAGAGCTTGCCGCGCCGCGGGGATCGAGTTCGACAATAAAGCGGCCCACTCGGCGCGCTACGACACCGAACGCACGGCCGAGCTGTTTTGCGCCATGGTCAACCGTTACAAAGATCTCGGCGGCTGGCGACTGGCGCAGCGTGAGCAGGCATTGGATGGGGGCGATGAGTAATCCTTACCATCGCCCCCTTGAAACAGCATGTAATGCAGCAGAAATGGCTTTACGCTAAACTTTGCGTCGCTTACGAGCGCTTGGCTCGCAGCGCGATGTAAAGGTGCGCTTGCGACGTACCGGCAAGCAAAGGAGTGACCGCTTGCCGTCAACAACGATGAAACCAACCGTTTTCAGGAGATGAGACGTTTCCATGGCCCAGCATAATGCCTTTTACGCCCAGTCCGGTGGCGTTACCGCCGTCATCAATGCCAGCGCCTGCGGCGTTATCGAAGCTTGCCGGCAAGCCCCCGACCAAATCGGCAAGGTGTATGCCGGCCATAACGGCATTATTGGTGCGCTGACGGAAGATCTGATCGACGTCACCCAAGAGAGTGATGAGGCCATCGCTGCGCTTCGTCATACGCCGGGTGGCGCCTTTGGTTCCTGCCGCTACAAGCTGAAGGACATCGACACTCACCGCGCCCAGTACGAGCGCCTGATCGAGGTCTTCAAAGCACACGATATCCGCTATTTCTTCTATAACGGCGGCGGCGACAGTGCCGATACCTGCCTAAAAGTTTCTCAGCTCTCCGAAAAACTGGGGTATCCGCTGACGGCCATTCACGTTCCCAAAACCGTCGATAATGATCTACCTATTACCGACAACAGCCCTGGTTTCGGCAGCGTCGCGAAATACATTGCCACGTCGACACGTGAAGCATCGCTGGATATCGCCTCCATGTGCGCCACCTCCACTAAGGTGTTTGTGCTGGAAGTCATGGGTCGCCATGCGGGCTGGATCGCTGCCGCCGGCGGTTTGGCAGGTGACGGGGAAGGCGAGCCTCCGCACTTGATCATTTTCCCGGAAGTCTCTTTCAACCGTAAAGCGGTCATGGCGCGCGTGGATGAAAGCGTCAAGAAATACGGTTACTGCGTAATCGTTGTGTCCGAAGGCGCGCGTTATGAAGATGGCACCTTCCTGGCAGATGCAGGTAATACCGACGCCTTCGGCCACCGCCAGCTGGGCGGCGTTGCGCCTACCTTGGCCGGCATGATCAAGCAAGATTTAGGTTATAAATACCACTGGGCAGTGGCCGATTATCTGCAGCGTGCAGCGCGCCACTTGGCCTCCAAAACCGACGTTGAGCAAGCCTATGCGGTAGGCCGTGAGGCGGTAACACTGGCACTGGCAGGCAAAAACTCCATGATGCCTGCGATCCGCCGCATTTCACAAAGCCCTTACCAGTGGGACGTGATCTCTGCGCCGCTGTCGCAAATCGCGAACCAAGAGAAGTTCATGCCCCGCGACTTCATCAGCGAGAGCGGCTTCGATATTACCCAAGCGTGCCGTGACTACCTGTCGCCGCTCATTCAGGGTGAAGACTTCCCGCCCTTCGAGAATGGCCTACCCAAAGTCGCTAAGCTCAAACTGGCGAAAGTAGAGCAAAAACTGCCTAAATTCACGCTGTAACGACTGCTGGCGGCCGACGCTCAAGGGGCGATGATGCCGTCATCGCCCCTTTTTAATGGCAAGCCTGATGGCTGGTGGATATGCGCTCGGCAGATGCCCTAACGCAGTAGCCAAGACAGCACCAGTAGTAATAGCAAAATACCCGCCACGCCTTGCCAAAAGCGTCGAGACTCCGTGCGCGGCTCCTCGCGCTGGGGAAGCCGTCCTAGCGGAATCCGTAGCGCATGGAGAAATTCTGACATACGCCTGAAACGCAGCGGCCGCTGGGGATCCAGCGCTCGCCGCAACGCGTCATCCAGTGCAGGCGTTATTTCCGGATTGGTCGTACGGGCGCTACGGTAGCTGAGCTCTTCTAAATCGGTATGACAACGCAGTTTGTTTGGCGTCAGCGTGTAGGGTAACGCGCCGGTCAGCAGCCAATAGACCGTGGATGCCAGCGAGTACTGATCACTGCGTCGGCCCACGCTGTCGCCTAAGGCGTATTCGGGGGCCGTATGCTCGTTAAAACCGATTTGACGAAGCAGCTCACCCGAATGACGGTGACCATCGACCTCGCGCATGTGACAGGCGCTGAAGTCGGCCAGCACCACTTTGCCATGCTGATCGATCAGCACGTTGTCTGGGGCGATTTGCTGATGGATGATATCGCGATGATGCAGGGCTTGGACGGCCTTACCTAGCTGATTGGCGATATCCAAACGCTGAATGAGGCTCGCCTGGGGATGTCGCTCGGCCCAATGGCGCAGCGTCTCGCCTTCCACGTTCTGCATGAGGTAGTAGAGGTAGCGACGCGGACGAGAAGGCTCCATGACTTTGACCACGAAGGGAGAGTTCACCCGTTCGACCACCCACTGCTGCAGAAGAAAGTGCTCCAGGTAGGCATTGCGCAGCGATAGCTCCGGACTCGGCGCTTTCATCACCATCACCCGATCGCTGTGCACGTCGCGTACGCGGTACACCCTCGACTGCGCATTGCGGGATAGCACCGCCTGCACTTCCAAACCATCCAAACGCTCGCCGGGTGTCAGTTCCGGAGGAATCGGCAAATCACCGTACAGCAAGTTGGGATGGTCGGAGGCCTCCTCCGGCAACTCGTCGATACGAAGCAGCTGAAAGCAAAATTGATCGCCCCCGTAGCCCCGCTCTTGAGCACGCTGCTTCGCCTCGCTCGCCAAACGCTCGCAGGCGGCATCCAGATCGCTGGCATCTTGACGAATGAGACGCACGTAGTCCGAAGGCATTAGCGTCCCGCGCACCGCTTGGGTGGTGAACACGAAAAGATCGCCCTGCTTCAGCGCCAGATGGGTGTAGTCGATGTCGACACTGCCATCCATCCCCAGCGCGCGTGAGGGGTAGCGATACCCGCCCACATCGGTCACGTGGTCACGGGTCAACTGTTCGAACTCAGCCCCTCGCAAGCGAAACACCAGCGTATCGCCCATGTGGAAGAGATGACCCTCGCGGCCTAAAAACACCATGGCAGAGAGCGACGAGACAAAACTCCCCTCTTTGACATGCTGGCTTTGGCTGTAGCACCAGCTATTCAAGGCACGCAGCACGCGAGTGGCCGATGTTTTGGTGTCCCAATGATCTGGCGTCGAGTAGTAATCCGCAAGAAACCCACGCACGCTCAAGTCTCCCGCCTGTTTTGCCATGGTATTGCGAGAGATCGAGTCACTAATCACCGCACAGCCGCCCTTTACTTTCAACAGTGGCGCTTCCGGCAGACGCACCGACATCGAGCTGCGGTGCTGCCGCCGCTCCGGGGCAACGAACGCTTGACCATAACTAATTAGTAACTGGGCGTGCGCCAACTCATCCTCCTAGGCTTACGGCTCACCATCGCAACGACATCTTAGGAACCTCTGACGGCCCTGGCTACCACGGGGGGTATCATACACGCTGGCAACGCGAAGCGATGCCCACCAAACGTCGCGAACGGTGCAAAATCCCTTGTCAGCCTCTCATGGCGCCAGCGCATGAAGGGCGATTCTCCTTGCCCCTTTAACCGGCCAAGCGCGTAATGATGATTTTCTACCGCGTCCACCCCTTAAGTGCCAAACACCTATGTCGCATTGGTAATCTATCGACCATGTTCGTATAATTCTCCACCATTAATGCAATGCATCAACTGCTTAGTGACTGTGCTCTACAGTCGGTAAGAAAAGCCAAGCCAAGGAACCAACGATGAACTTTGATAACATCCCCGCTGGAAAGGATCTGCCCAACGATATCTACGTGGCGATTGAAATTCCTGCAAACCACGCGCCGATTAAGTATGAAATCGACAAGGACATGGGTGCCCTCCTCGTTGACCGTTTCATGGCCACGCCCATGTTCTATCCGGCCAACTACGGCTTTATTCCTCACACGCTGGCAGACGACGGTGACCCCCTAGACGCGCTGGTCGTCACCCCCCACCCGGTCGCGCCCGGCAGTATCATCCGCGCTCGTCCCGTTGGCATTCTGAACATGACCGACGAAGCCGGTGAAGATGCCAAGCTGGTCTGCGTACCGCACCCCAAACTCTCGACGCTGTATGACGACGTTCAGGAAGTCACTGACCTTCCTGAACTGCTTCGCCAGCAGATTGCTCACTTTTTCGAGAACTACAAAGACCTCGAAAAAGGCAAGTGGGTGAAAGTCGAGTCGTGGGAAGGCGTCGAAGCCGCCCGTAAGGCCATCGAAAAGTCGGCGGCTGCTTACAAAAAAGCGTAAACCTTGCCGTAACGCCGATGTTAAAGGCCGCCTCATGAGGCGGCCTTTTGCGTTTTGATTAACGGTGCAGGAAGCACCGCGTCACGTCACCGCAGACAGTACGCTCCCTGTGGCAACTGCGCTATCCTGCCCAGTAGCACCCTTTTGATACGACTGCGTAAGGATACTCCGTGTTACTCATGCGACGTTATGCTCTGTTTTTTTTACTGTGCTGGCTGCCCGTTATTGCCCATGGGCAGTGGTTTTCCTCCAGCAACGACAGTGATTTCTTGCCGGTCATGGAGGCCTTTCAGCCGAGCGCATGGCACGACGGGGAAACCTTGAGCATCGGCGTCGACATCGCCGATGCGTACTATCTCTATCGTCACCAGCTGTCGGTGACCAGCCAGCAACCCGAGATTGAGCTGGGTACCCCAGAGATTCCGCAGGGCACCTTCACCACGGATGAGTTCATGGGGGACGTGTACGTTTTCCGCGATCGCGTGGTTTTCGACGTTCCGCTCAGTGAGCCATCTAGTGGACCCATCGAGATCGAACTGACCTTTCAAGGGTGCGCCGATGCAGGATTGTGCTATCCACCTGAGCGCATCACACTTGAAGCCGCAGAAGCATCACCGCCCAGCGCCTTTGCCAATTGGCAAAATGAAAGTGCTCAGAGCGCACCAAATCAAACAAGCATGGGTGGACCTGCCTCAAGCAGCGCAGCCCCTCAATCGGGCGAGAGCACTGGCTTCTCCGCACCGCAAAGTGAAGATAGCAAATTCAGCGCGCTGATTAGTGATACCAGTCTACCGCTCGCCCTAGGACTCTTTTTCCTCGCGGGTATTGGGCTCACCTTTACGCCCTGCGTGTTACCGATGATTCCTATTCTGTCGTCCATAGTGGTTGGCCAAAACCCCACCAAACCCCGTGCTTTTGTCCTGTCAGCCAGCTATGTACTCGGCATGGCCATTACCTATGCCTTGGTGGGGGTGCTAATGGGGCTATTTGGTGCGGGGCTCAACCTCCAGGCACATTTACAGTCCGCTCCTGTTTTAATTGCGTTCGCCCTACTGTTTACCCTGTTCGCTTTGGCGATGTTTGGCGCTTTTGACCTACGCATGTCCCCGCGAATCGCTAGCAAAGTCGATGCGTGGCAAGCCCGTGCTCAGCGCAGCGGCCCGCTGGGCTTGGCAGTGGCGGGTGCGCTGTCAGTGCTAGTGGTATCTCCTTGTGTAACAGCTCCGCTAGCAGGCGCCTTGGTATTTATCTCCTCTACTGGGGATGCCGTCATGGGGGGCGCGGTATTGTTTGCGCTGGGGCTCGGCATGGGGCTTCCTTTATTGCTCGTGGGCACCTTTGGGGCCACTCTGCTCCCCCGCTCGGGCGGCTGGATGAATGGCGTTAAAATTGCTTTCGGTTTGCTGTTACTGGGCGTAGCGATTTGGATGATTGAGCGCTTGATTGCGCCATCAATCTCTCTTCTGCTATGGGCGGCCCTAGCAATCGGTAGTGCCCTCACCCTTGGCGCACTGAATACATCGCCCTCTCACGGCTGGGCAAAAGCCCGGCAAACGGCGGGGTTAATGCTGTTGGCCTGGGGGGTAGCACTAGTGTTGGGCGCCGCTCAAGGAAGCAGTAACCCTTTGCGACCGCTATCGGTGACCACTTCTGGTACAGGTGAAACCGCTACCACTCCGGTCTTTGAAGAAGTCGACAGTCTCAGCGCACTTCAGTCTGAGTTGGAGCAAGCCTCTCAAGCAGGGAAGCCCGTGTTTGCCCACTTTACGGCAGACTGGTGCATCTCTTGCAAACTCATGGAGAGAGACGTCTATCCAGACCCACACGTGTCAGAGGCATTGAACGATTTCCAACTCATTGCGGTCGATGTGACAAAGACCGATGCACAGAGCCGCGAGTTGCTTGAGCACTTCCAGCTCTTTGGCCCTCCCAGCCTGCTACTCTTTGACGGGGGCAATGAAGTTCGCGACGCGCGCATTCAGGGTGAGATCACCACGACAGCACTGGTCGAGCATTTAGAGGCTTTCAAGCGTTGGCAGCAGAGCTAAGTCGCCCGATTAGCCGTCGCTCACGCAGACCTAATGCTTTCGAACACTTTTTGTGACACCGTGTCGCGATCGTCGTCAAACGGTTGTTTAACTCGCAAAATTCGTACCCTCAATGGCTGCCACTGGACAGTGACTGAGTTTTTCGGCAAACTCCGCAGCCATATTTGCTAAAAAACTCATCTTTTAGCGTTGAGTTTGGGGTAACGTTCGTCATCGTGCCTCGTTCTCTCAATTTTTAAATTTGGTTTACTGCGCTTGAGAGCGCCACGTCACGCGGGCTTATTTCGCTTGCGGCGTGCTACTTTGATCAACGTTTGGGGCCCTACGAATGGATATTCGCAAAGTTAAGAAACTGATCGAGCTGCTGGAAGAGTCCAACATCAGCGAAATCGAAATTCAGGAAGGTGAAGAGTCGGTTCGTATTAGCCGTCACCCCAACGGCGGTGCTTGGCAGCCGCAGCCGATGCCACAGTACGCACAGCCGGCACCGGCAGCTCCTCAAGCGCCGGTGGTCACGGCTCCCGCCGATGCAGAACCTCAGGGCGCTAGTTATCGTGGTGAAGCGGTCAACTCTCCTATGGTAGGCACTTTCTACCGCAGTCCGGCGCCGGGTGCCAAAGCCTTCGTTGAAGTGGGCGACACCGTGAAGCAAGGCGATACCGTTTGTATCGTCGAAGCCATGAAAATGATGAACCAGATTGAAGCCGACCGCGACGGCGTGGTCGAGGCCATCCTAGTGGAAGATGGCGAGCCGGTGGAATTCGATCAGCCCATGATCGTCCTCGCTTAATCTTTCATATCAACACGGGTGGATTCTCCCATGCTGGACAAGGTACTTATCGCGAACCGCGGCGAGATTGCCCTTCGTATCTTACGCGCCTGCAAAGAGCTAGGGATCAAAACCGTAGCGGTTCACTCCAAGGCAGACCGCGAATTGATGCACGTTCGCCTTGCCGATGAAGCCGTTTGTATCGGCCCTGCCTCGTCGGCGCAGTCGTATTTGAACATTCCTGCGCTGATCAGTGCCGCAGAAGTGACGGACTCGAGCGCCATTCATCCCGGCTATGGTTTTCTCTCGGAGAACGCTAATTTCGCCGAACAGGTAGAGCGCTCAGGCTTCACCTTCATTGGCCCGCGCGCCGAGACCATTCGCCTGATGGGCGATAAAGTCAGCGCCATCGAAGCCATGAAAGTTGCTGGCGTTCCTACGGTACCTGGCTCCGACGGTCCTCTGGGCGACGATGATGCGACGAATCTGGCTACTGCACGTCGTATTGGTTACCCGGTGATCATTAAAGCGGCAGCGGGTGGCGGCGGCCGAGGTATGCGTGTCGTTCATACCGAGGGCCACTTGCTTTCTGCCATTACCGTGACGCGCACCGAAGCCCATGCGGCCTTCGGCGATGGCACCGTGTATATGGAGAAGTTCCTCGAAAAGCCGCGCCATGTCGAAGTACAGGTGCTGGCTGACGGCCAGGGCAACGCCATTCACCTTTATGACCGCGACTGTTCGTTGCAGCGCCGCCACCAGAAAGTATTGGAAGAAGCGCCCGCTCCGGGCATTGACCCCGACGCACGCGCCAAAGTGCTCGAAGCCTGCCGTCAGGCGTGTATCGAGATCAACTACCGGGGCGCGGGTACCTTCGAATTCTTGTATGAAGACGGTGAATTCTTCTTCATCGAGATGAACACTCGTGTTCAGGTCGAGCATCCGGTCACAGAGATGGTCACCGGCGTCGATATCGTCAAGGAACAGCTGCGTATTGCTTCCGGCTTACCGCTGTCGATTCGCCAGGAAGACGTGAAGCTGAATGGCCACGCGTTCGAGTGCCGTATCAATGCAGAAGATGCACGCACCTTCATGCCTTCTCCCGGTAAAGTCACGCTGTTCCATGCCCCCGGCGGCTTGGGCGTTCGTATGGACTCTCACCTGTACACCGGCTACACCGTGCCGCCGCACTACGACTCCCTGATTGGAAAGCTGATTACCTGGGGCGCCGATCGCGACATCGCTTTGACACGCATGCGCAACGCGCTGGACGAACTGCTGGTCGAAGGCATCAAGACCAATATCGACCTTCAGAAAGACTTGGTACGCGATAGCTATTTCCGCCAGGGCGGTGTCAATATTCACTACCTGGAAAAGAAGCTCAGCAGCTAACCGCTGGGTAGCCATGATGCCCGCCTTTCGGCGGGCATTTTCGTGGAATGGCCAACGCCTATCCACCGCGTTTTTCGTATAAAAGTTCGCGCTAGTTTCCTTATTCCCTACCCGCCGTGGAGACCCCCATGCCCTGGCTGCAATTAAAAGCACACGTCGCCCCTGAGCAGGCCGATCTTCTTGAAGAGCTACTTCTCGAAGAAGGCGCGACGGCCATTGGCCTGCAGGATGCCCACGACGACCCCGTCTTCGAGCCCGAGCGCGGCACCACACCGCTGTGGCAAGACACCATACTGACGGGCCTTTATGATGATCTAGACGGTATCGATGGCATGCTGAGTCGCATTGAAGCCGCTTGGTCGGAGCAAGTGCCCGGAGAGCCATGCCCTACCATCGAATACGAGCTGCTGGCGGATCGGGACTGGGAGCGGGAGTGGATGGATGACTTCACGCCACTTCGCATGGGCGAACGGCTATGGATCGTGCCGAGTTGGCATGAGCCGCCCGAGGCAGGTGCCGTCAATCTGATCCTTGATCCCGGCCTTGCTTTTGGTACCGGCACTCATCCGACTACCGCGCTGTGCCTGGAGTGGCTGGACGGATTAGCCGTGAGCAACGAGCTACAGGGCAAAGCCGTGCTGGATGTAGGCTGCGGATCTGGCATTCTCGCCATTGCTGCGCTGAAATTGGGCGCCACCCATGCCGACGGCACGGACATCGACCCTCAGGCGCTGCAAGCCAGCCGAGATAACGCCGAGCGCAATGCCATCGGTGAGGAGCAGTTCGCGCTCTACTATCCTGAGCAGTTGTCAGGCGGCCCCTACCCTATCGTCACGGCCAACATTTTGGCAGGCCCGTTAGTCGAGCTAGCGGGCATGATTGCCGGGCATGTCGCTCCCGGTGGGCGTATCGCGCTCTCCGGCATACTGGCCAACCAAGCCACGGACGTTCTGGACGCCTATGAAGCGCAAGGACTCTACATGGATGAGCCGACCCTGCGGGAGGGGTGGGTACGCTTGACAGGTCGACGCCCCGCATAAAATCGGAATTGGCCTTCAATCCCTCGTCGAGTAGGCGTATCATACGCCCCCTTGAAACGTCCTACTCGCCGCTTTCATGCCTACCAAAGTGCACCGCAATGACTCTGATGACTACGTCGCCACCTGCGATTGGGCCCTACCAACTGCCTAACCCGGTCATGCTGGCCCCGATGGCGGGTATCACCGACCGCCCATTTCGCCAGCTTTGCCGCCGCTTGGGCGCTGGCTGGGTCGTGGGCGAAATGGTCACGTCGGACCCTTCACTTTGGCACACACGCAAATCGCAGCTACGCATGGACCATCAGGGCGAACCCGGCCCACGTGTCGTGCAGATCGCCGGGGGCGATGCCGAGATGCTGGCCCAAGCCGCGAAACTCAATGCCGAGTTAGGTGCCCAGATCATCGACATCAATATGGGGTGTCCCGCTAAAAAGGTCTGCAATAAGGCCGCAGGGTCTGCTCTAATGCGCGATGAGGCTCTCGTTGCTGACATTTTGGATGCCGTGGTACGTGCCGTCGACATTCCCGTCACGCTCAAGATACGCACTGGCTGGTGTGGCGCGTCCAACAATGCGCTGCACATTGCCAAACTGGCGGAGTCCGCAGGCATTCAAGCGCTGGCCGTTCATGGCCGTCATCGTGAACAGCGCTATACTGGTGAAGCCGAGTACGACACGATTGCCGACATCAAATCGCAGCTCACGATCCCTGTCATCGCCAACGGCGACATCACCTCTCCTGAAAAAGCCGCCTACGTACTGCGCTACACCGGCGCTGATGCGGTGATGGTGGGCCGTGGGGCGCAAGGGAATCCGTGGATTTTTCAGCAAATCACGCATTACTTGACGCATGGTGAACGGCTCCCGGCACCCAGTTTGGCAGAGCGCTGCCGTGTACTGCTAGAGCACCTGCAGGCACTGCATGACTTCTATGGCGATACCATGGGGGTGCGCATCGCGCGTAAGCACGTCGGCTGGTATCTCAATGACGATCCGCGTTTTAGTGACACCGAACAGCGCACGCTCAAGCAGCAGTTCAACGCCCTGTCCTCACCCGACGCGCAGTTTGACTGGATTCATAACGCCATGACCCACGACGCCGCTCAGCGTCTGTTAGCCAAAGGAAGCCATGCAGCATGACTGAACGCGACCTGCTCTCCAGCGAACGCTCCTCACGACTCTCTGGCACGCTAGCAGACCCTTCCGCCAGCGCGCAGCCCCAACCCCTGCGTGAAGCCGTCGAGACCGCCATGCGTCGTTACTTCGAGCATCTCGATGGCAGCCAAACCTCCGACCTTTACGCGATGGTAATGGCCGAGGTAGAAGCGCCTCTGCTGGCCTGCGTAATGGAGCACACGGACGGCAATCAAACGCGCGCCGCCGACGTGCTCGGACTGAACCGTGGCACGCTGCGCAAAAAGTTGAAGCAGTATGGATTGATTGAAAGTGACGCCCCTTGATGGGGCGTTGCTGTTTTAACCTTAGACCCGCACACGACGAGCACCCTTATGGCCGATAGTACCGCTACCCCCATCCGCCGCGCCCTTCTGAGCGTATCCGATAAAACAGGCATCGTAGAGTTTGCCCAAGGCCTCGCCGCACACGGCGTCGAGCTGCTCTCTACTGGTGGCACCTTCCGCTTGCTGCAAGAGCATGGCATTGCGGTGAAAGAAGTGTCCGAGCACACTGGCTTTCCGGAAATCATGGACGGTCGTGTTAAAACGCTGCATCCCAAGATTCACGGCGGCATTCTCGCCCGCCGTGGTCAGGATGATGCCGTCATGGCGGAGAATGACATCACTCCGATCGACATGGTGGTGGTCAATCTTTATCCGTTTGCTGAGACGGTCGCCAAGCCAGGCTGCACGCTCGAAGATGCCATCGAAAATATCGACATCGGTGGCCCGACCATGGTGCGGGCTTGCGCTAAAAACCACGCCTATACCACCATCGTGGTCAATGCGAGCGACTATGGCCGCGTACTCGATGAACTTAAGGAGCACGCGGGCCAAGTGAGCGCCGCGACCCGCTTTGATCTCGCCGTCAAGGCGTTCGAGCACACCGCTGGCTATGATGGCGCCATCGCTGACTACCTCGGCCGTCAGGTTGCCAGCGAAGACGCCACGTTCGCTCGCACCTTCAATCTGCAGCTGCACAAAAAGCAGGACATGCGCTACGGCGAGAACCCGCACCAGAAAGCAGCGTTCTATGTCGACCCCACCGCCAGCGAACCCAGCGTTGCCACGGCCAAAACGCTGCAAGGCAAACCGCTCTCCTTCAATAACGTGGCGGATACCGACGCAGCGTTTGAATGCGTCAAAGCCTTTGATGATACCGCTTGCGTCATCGTCAAACACGCGAACCCCTGCGGCGTGGCCATGGGTGCAACGGCGCTGGAAGCCTATGAAAAAGCTTTCGCTACCGATCCGACCAGCGCTTTTGGTGGCATCATCGCCTTCAATGTACCGCTGGATGCCGACACTGCACGCGCCATCATTGACCGCCAGTTCGTCGAAGTCATCATCGCGCCAGGGGTCAGCGAGGACGCAGCCGCCATTGTGGCCGAAAAGCAAAACGTGCGACTGCTCGACGTGAGCGCGCATTGGCCTGGTTCGGCGCAGCCAGCGTTGGATTTCAAACGTGTCAACGGCGGCCTGCTGGTACAGGATCGCGACCAAGGCATGGTCACTCAAGACGCCTTGACCGTCGTCAGCGAGCGTGCGCCTTCGCAAGAGGAGCTGCGCGACCTGGCCTTTGCATGGCGTGTGGCCAAATTCGTTAAGTCCAATGCCATCGTCTATGCCAAAGCGGGCCAAACCATTGGCGTCGGTGCAGGCCAGATGAGCCGCGTGTACTCTGCGAAAATCGCTGGCATCAAAGCCGCCGATGAAGGTCTCTCCGTGCCGGGCTCCGTGATGGCCTCCGATGCCTTCTTCCCCTTCCGTGACGGCATCGATGCCGCTGCGGCGGCAGGCATTACTGCCGTCATCCAGCCCGGCGGCTCCATGCGCGACCAGGAAGTGATCGATGCCGCTAACGAAGCAGGCATTGCCATGGTATTTACCGGCATGCGCCACTTCCGCCACTAAACAGCGCATCACTCTCCGGCATAAAAAAAGCCCTCACTTGAAACAAGTGGGGGCTTTTTCGGTCTAGGGCGTGTTACTTGCCAAGATCAATACACAGGTATTTCGTTTCCAGGTACTCCTCCAAGCCTTGATGCCCCCCTTCACGGCCCAGTCCTGACGCTTTTACCCCGCCAAAGGGTGCCGCGGCATTGGAGATGAGCCCGGTGTTGATGCCGACCATACCGTACTCCAGCGCCTCTGCGACACGCCATACACGAGCCAAATCACGAGAGTAGAAATAAGACGCCAACCCATACTGGGTGTCGTTGGCCATCTCGATGGCGGTCTCTTCGTCATCAAAGGGGAACACGGCGGCCAGCGGGCCAAACGTCTCTTCATGGGCCACTTTCATGGAGTCAGTGGCAAAGCTGATCAGCGTGGGCGTAAAGTAGTTGCCCCCCAGAGGATGCGGATGACCGCCCAGCAGCAGTTCGGCACCGTGGTCAACGGCATCTTGGACGTGTTCGCTCACCTTCTTCACCGCGTCCTCATCGATCAAAGGCCCGATGTTCACGCCTGGCTTGGTGCCATCCCCTACTTTAAGCTCGCTATTCATAGCGACCGCCAGCTTTTCGCAAAACGCATTGATGACGCTGGATTGGACCAAAAAGCGATTGGTGCACACGCAGGTTTGCCCGGCATTGCGGAATTTAGCCGCCATCGCACCTTCTACGGCGGCGTCCAAATCGGCGTCTTCAAAGACGATGAATGGTGCGTTGCCGCCCAGCTCCAGTGAAATCTTCTGGATATGTTCTGCGGCTTGGGCCATCAGCGTACGCCCTACCTCCGTCGAGCCCGTAAACGTGATTTTACGAACCTTAGGGGACTCGGTCAGCGCTTTGGCGATGTCGGACGCACTACCCGGCACTACATTGAAGACGCCCCGGGGTATGCCAGCACGTTCGGCCAGCAGTGCTAGTGCCGTCGCCGAAAATGGCGTTTGGCTTGCAGGCTTCACTACGATAGTGCAACCAGCCGCCAAAGCCGCGCCCGCCTTACGAGTGATCATCGCCGCTGGGAAATTCCAAGGAGTGATGGCCCCCACGACCCCTACGGGCTGCTTGGTGACGACTATGCGCTGGTTGGCATTGGCCGCGGGGATGGTTTCGCCGTAAACGCGGCGGGCCTCTTCGGCAAACCAGCGTAAAAAGCTGGCGGCATAGACGATCTCACCTTCAGCTTCTTTGACCGGCTTGCCCTGCTCATGCGTCATAAGCAATGCAAGGTCTTGCTTATGCTCGAGCATCAAGTCATGCCATTTGAGCAGTAAGTCCGCACGTTCTTGCGCGGTGAGTGCCCGCCAGGCAGGAAGTGCTGCGTCCGCCGCATCAATGGCGCGTTCGGTTTCCGCTCGTCCCAAGCGTGGGATATCGCCGACGGGCTCACCGGTAGCGGGGTTCGTGACGTTGATTTGCTCACCGCTGTCAGCGGCCACCCAGCTGCCATCGATATAGGCAAACGGGCAATATAGCTGTGTTTCTCTCAGCGCTTCCATGACAGACTCCTGACCAAATGACGGCCTGATAGGCTCATTGACTCGTTCATGCTAAGACGAAACGATCTATTTCACCAAACCTTTGGCCCAAAACGACGGAGCCATCCTTGCTTAGCTAATCAACGTTAAGAACTCTTGGCGGGTGGCTTGGTTGCTGCGGAAGCCTCCTAACATGACAGAAGACGTCATGCTCGAATTCTGCTTCTCGACCCCACGCATCATCATGCAAAGATGGCGGGCTTCAATGACAACCGCCACTCCCCTCGCCTGAGTAACCTGTTGCACAGCTTCCGCAATTTCGCGGGTCAGGTTCTCTTGGATCTGCATGCGGCGCGCGTACATATCGACGATGCGGGCAAACTTGGAAAGTCCCAGTACCTTGCCGCTAGGCAAATAGGCAATATGGCACTTGCCGATGAATGGGAGAAGGTGGTGCTCGCACATCGAGTAAAGCTCGATATCTTTCACCAGGACCATTTCATCGGTCTGTGACTCGAACACGGCACCGTTGACGATCTCTTCGAGCGACTGTTGATAACCGGCATTCAAGAATTGCATGGCTTTCGCAGCACGCTTTGGCGTGTCTCTTAGCCCTTCGCGATCGGGGTTTTCACCCAGCGCGGTAATAATCTGACGGTAGTGTTGGGCGATATCGTCGGTCATGGTAGGCCTCATCAAAACTGTGCTTATTCGCTATCACTTAATCGCCTTGCAGCAATGTTAACGCGCCAGCGAGCTTCCATTATCGGCAAGCTACTTCTAGCTTGCGGTGTCATCCGTTTAGCTGCCTTACCCTACGAGTGCTAGCTGAACGCCTATCTTGGACAAACCATCCTGTACAAAAAATATACCTTAAATAATTTATGTACAACAAGAACGGTACATTAATCTATTTTAACGCACCTAAGCAGGCTGTGGCAGAGTGACACGCACCCCCCTTCGGCACTATAGGAGCTGTGCTATGCTATGGGCACTATTTTCCTGCTGACATTGCAGGGGCCACTGTTGAGAGTACGCTATGTCTTTTAAATCATCGCCCTTTTGGCTAACTGCCCTGCTGGGTACGCTATTTGTATCACCTTTGCATGCAGAGGAGTCGACGCTGGATCTGCCTAGCGGCGCAAAGGTGGGCGTTGAAGTGGTCGAGGCGCTGACATTCAATAGCAGCCAATCACGTTATACCGACCTTCTGTTGCATCCCAAGCAGGCCAGTGGCACGACGCACTCGCTACCCGAATACTGCTTACTGGTGGCGAACGCCCAGCTCAACGGTGATCGTATTCGCATTACGACCCAAGACGCCACCTGCATTGAAACGCATGATGCAGAGAGCGCCATTTACTCCGGCGAATTCTCTGCCAGCGCCTACGCAGAAGATGGTCAATATGGTTTGGCGTGCAACAACGGCGACTGCACCCTCGCGCCGGGGCAGTCTTTTGTCCTCACCCTCGACGAAAGCATCCATATTGCGGCGCAAGACAATCCGTCTGCCGAGATCAACGCAACCCGACGCCAGGCCAACGGCGACGGCGTGGCGAACCCCATCCCCGGTGAGCGTCCAGACCCTGATCAAAGCGTCGAAAACCCCGCCCCCACGGAACAACCCGAGTAAACGTCCATCGCGTCGTATAACGGCCTTTCGCGCGTCATCATGAAAGGCCGTGTTGGGTTACCCCCAGCCATCGCTAGCCTGCTACGCCAGCCATAGCGGTGATTCCAAGTGAAGTAGCTGCTGTTCGAGCTGACGAATGTGCTGATCCCAGTATCCCGCTTCGGCCAGCCATGGAAACGCTCTGGGGAAAGCCGGGTCTTCCCATCTGTCGACCAGCCAAGCCGCATGACGTATCAGACGATACGCTCTCAACGGCTCGATGAGGGACATTTTCTGGTGCGGAAATGGCCGGGTTTCTTCGTACCCCTCTACCATTTCACTGAGCTGCGCTCGCCACTGCTGCGGCTGTTCCACAGGAAGCAGCATCCATACGTCCTGAATGGCAGGGGCCGTCAAACAGTCGTCGAAGTCGACCAGCTTAAAAGCGCCCTCGCGGCCAAGCACGTTCCCCAAGTGGCAGTCGCCATGAGTGCGAATCATACTGTCAGCGTCCACCGCTACGTCGTCCAGGCGTTCACGTATCTTCCCTACCACACGTTGGTAGGCGCGTACTTGGTGATCATTGAGCCAAGGGCTCGCCACCACGCGCCGTTCGGCATCGCTCACGTCTGGTCCAAGCCGCAGCGTTTCGCGATGATGAAATGGCCTTCGCGCCGCCACTTCGTGAAGCTGCCCCAGCACCTCGCCTAGTGCAAATAGCTGCGCCGGGTCATCCAGTTCTGGCGCTTGGCCAGAACATTGCGGAAACAGCGTAAAGCGAAACGTTTCGAAGGTGTGCAAGGAGGCGTGCTGGTCATCTCGCCACGGAGCCACGACGGGCACGCCGGCCTGCGCCACTTCGGTCAAAAAGTCATGCTCTTCCTGAATCGCCTCGTTTGACCAGCGTTCTGGTCGATAAAACTTCACCACCCAACGACCGCCATCTTCATCTCGAAACATCAGCACACGATTTTCATAGCTATTTAGTGCAAAGGGCTCACCCACCGGCCAAATGCCCACCGACTCGATGGCCGACATAACGACATCAGGTGACAGCGTACTAAACGGATGCGACATAGATGACTCCTTGAATGAGCGGCCTAGTTTATCAACTCTTCTGAAGCGGTGTGCGGGCAGCTGCCCACACATCGACACGTTTGGCACCCTGCGCCAGCACCTCGGCAGCGAGCGCATGCCCAGTAGCGCCGGTCGTCACCACATCATCAATAATCGTCACGTGCTCCGGCATGTCGCCTGCCACGACAAAAGCTCCGTTTAAATTTTGCTGCCGCTCTTTGCGGTTCAACGAGCGCTGAGAGGGCAAATGCTTGATACAACGGGCGTGAATCAGAGGCATCCCCACGCCTTCACCAAGCCGTTCAGCTAGCCACTGCGCTTGATTGAACCCGCGCTCTCGAGCGCGACCTGGATACATGGGGACAGGCAGCAACGCACAGCCCAACGCATGTGGTCGCCTTGACAGCATTAAATTCACAAGCAGTCTGCCCGCCCGGGGCGATGCATGAAATTTAAAATCATGCACTAGCTGTGTAATAGCCTCTTGGTAGCAAAGCGGCGCTGTGGTGGCCGTAAAGTTGGGCGGTTCGGCCAAACAGTGGCCACAGTATGTTTGATGCGCGGCTGTCAGCGGCTCGGCACACCGCTTACAGCTCATTCGATTCCAAGGCAGCATGGAATAACACTCCGAACACCACCCCTCTTCACCGGCTTGCGAGTAGAAACAAAACGCGCAGTAACCCGGCAATCCTCGCCTAAACCACTGATTCGCCAATGAGGTCCATCTCAGCATGATATGTCCACCTTACTTGCCAATGCTAAAAATAACGCTGCATAAGATTGACATTAACGCACAAGTTGATAATATACGCCTCGTCTTCTGCGGATGTGGTGGAATTGGTAGACACGCTAGATTTAGGTTCTAGTGCCGTAAGGTGTGGGAGTTCGAGTCTCCCCATCCGCACCAATTTATTTAAAGCGTAACACCTCAATCAATTCGGCAGCTTTTAGCTGACCGAATTTTTTTGTTTTTAACTTCCCCATTTTGATCTAACTAGCTGACTCGGCCCTCTTTTTACGCTACGTTATCGATCTTTATACGCCGCTTAATTTGAGAAGGATCTCAATGATGGAATGGCTGAACGACAACGCTCAGGCAATCTCTGCAGTGACAAGCATCTGCACGCTGTTGGTGTGGGTATTTTACGCGCAGCTGCTTTATAACGGTTACGTTCGTCAGCGTCGACCTCGTATTATCGTCAACCGAGGTAAAGGCGTGGGCACTAACGCGCTGTGCTTGATTAGTAACATGAGCAGCGAGGCCATCTATATTCAGCATTTGGTTGCCGTACTGCATACTCATGAAGGGGTGTACGAGCTGGACGTCGTCGAGTACCAGCAGCAAAGTGGCGACGACGATGAGGCATGCTACCGCACTCACCAAGGCCCTTTGGCATCGGGCGACTATTTGCACATTCAATCCTTCGGTTCGATCGTCGATCAGATCGCTCAGCATTGGCAGCTTGATCAAGACGCACTGCATCGCCACACGCCCGAGCTTGAGATACGAGTGATCGCCATTTATGGCTCGGAGGATATGCCCGTAGGCGCCTCGCGGCGTTTTGCCTTGGACTTGAACGCCAGCCCGCTCCATCAGCTCACTCCGTTAAAAGTCGATACCGAACGCATGAACAGCCGAAAGGACCGCAAGCGAGTGCTGAAGTGGGCAAAAGCCATCGAAATGCATAAAGCACAATAATGCGTGTACATAATTAAAACGTTGGGGACGACCTTATGAAACCAGTCATTGCGTTTATCTGCCTTGGCGCACTTGCCTCCCTGTCGCTTGATATCTATGCCGCCGAGGAAGATAGCGATTTACCGGACTGGGCCGAAGAGCGGGTAGAACCTTTCCGCACCCGCGTTGGCAACTGGGTCGACAACACCTCTCGCAATATTGATGCTTTTTTTGGCGGCGACCAGTCGGCCACGGTCGAAAATAAATCCTACCTTCGATTAGGCCAGGAAATCGATTGGATGGAGGGCGACGGGACCAGCGGTGACATCAGCGTTCGCTATCGAATCGACCTCCCCACTACCGAAGAGCGCCTTAGGCTTGTGGTAGAGAGCGATCCAGAAGAGTCACAGGGCACACTAGCGGAGCAAGGCTCTGGGCGACTCTACAACGATCAACAAGACCGCAGCACTTCGACGTTTGGTCTGGATTGGCTTGAAAGCCGGGACAAACGAGAAAACTGGAGCAACCGGATAGGCGCGGGAATTCGTCTGCGCATGCCGCTCGACCCCTATGTGCGCTTTACCAGTGAACGGTTATGGGACCTTGGCGACGGGCCCTGGCAACTCGAATCGTTCAACCGCGTTTCCTGGTTCAACAATGAGGGCTACTCTGCGCGCACGACCTGGGATGTCGGTCGGCCGCTGTCCGCCAACCGACACCTGCGCTTCATCACCACCGTGCAATGGCGAGAGGAAGAAGACAAGCTGGAGTATAGCGAAGTCGCTCAGCTCAACCAGCGCCTCAACGACCGCAGCGCGCTGCGCTACTCGGCCATCGCCATTGGCGAAAGTGCTTCTAATCCCCGCATGACCAACTACTACTTACAAACTCGCTATCGCCGGGATATCCATAAAGGCATTCTCTTTGGCGATGTGATTCCAGAGCTGCATTTTCAACGCGAGGATAGCTACGATCCTCGCTGGGCAATGACACTGCGTTTGGAAATGTACTTCCAGCGTGACATCCAACGTGACTACTTCCACTTCTAAGCGCCATCATCAGCGATGATAAGCAGCTCTATAGCCGCAACCCCCCGTCACACTCGATGATGCGCGCAGTGAAATAGTCGTTCTCGAAAATGAAACCGACGCTTTGCGCAATGTGGTCCGGCTCGCCCAACTGTTGCAACGGGACGCTCGACGCGATTTTTTCCAACATGTCGGGCCGCATAGAAGCGGTCATATCGGTGTCGATAAAGCCCGGTGCCACCGTGCCAGTACGAATCCCGTAGCGTGCCAACTCTTTGCCCCACGTTACGGTCAGAGCGTGCACTCCGGCCTTTGCTGCGGCGTAGTTGCTTTGCCCCATATTGCCCGCGCGGGAAATGCTGGAAATATTGACGATAACGCCCTCATGCCCCGCCTCGATCATCTGCGTGGCCGCCTCACGGCCGCATAAGAATACGCCCGTTAAGTTGACGTCTAGCACTCTTTGCCACGAGGAGAGCGTCATGCGCTTCTCCACGCGCCCCTCTTTGGCTTTGATCAGTAGGCCATCATCGGTAATACCAGCATTGTTCACGCAGCCGCTAATGGGACCCATGCGCTCGGCGATATCCGCAAACCCACGCTCGACAGAGGCCTCATCGGCCACGTTGACCACGAACGCCTGAGCCGTCACGCCCTCGGCGCCCAAGGCGGACACCGCATCATCCAGAGCCTCAGCACTCCTATCCAGTAACGCCACGTGGGCACCCTGCCTGCCCAGTCGTTGCGCGATGGCAAATCCTAGCCCTCGTGCTCCACCCGTAATGGCAATGACTCTGTTATCCACTCGCATCTTTCTCTCCTTATGCAGGTTTATCCGCAACATTGCCGTCCACCAGCTCGCCCAAAACGCTTTTTGCATTGCAGCATAGAAGAGCCCGCTATCAATATCGAGCGTTTAAGGCCGGCAGTGACCTCTCAGAACGGCTTGTTTTTTATATTTCTGTCACCATATTGAGCAATTACGCCTGTTTTGGAGTTGGCTATGCCCATTCTTCTCTTTATATCGCTCTTTACGCTACTGGACTTTGTGCTGCTTTTCTCAATCGGCAGCCAGATAGGCTTATTGAGCACCCTGATCTTGGTGTTAGGCACCGGTTTCATTGGCCTTCATCTGATTCGAAAAGAAGGTGTTTCCACCTTTGCCCGCGCCCGACAGCGGATGCAAATGGGCGAAATACCCTCTCAGGAGCTACTGACTGGCGCTGCCCTCATCTTTGGTGGCGCCCTTTTGCTTGCCCCAGGGTTTCTGTCCGATGCGCTGGGTATCGCATGCTTGATTCCCAATGCTCGACAACTGCTCATGAAAGCGCTCACTTGGGTGGGGTTAAAAGGCGCTGCTACCAAGCAGCACACCTATCAACGTGGCGCCTCGGGCTGGGACGCATCCGGTGAGAAGCCTTCGTCAAACGGCCAAGAGGGCCCTATCGAGGGCGAGTTTATTAGTGGTGATGACGATCCGCGCCGCCGCTAGACCCTCCCTTTCATCTCTAGGGTGGCTGGTAATTTTTTTCTTACCCACCCCTTGAAAGGTGTTGGCTAGCCCCCACTTTTGAGTCAGCACACAGGTTCGGCGAAAGCTTCGCTTTCGCCATTGACATGAAGGCATGATGCCTTCGCTTTCCGAGGGCTTGGCCCGCGGAAATCACTTTAAGCTAACTGCCCTTTTAGGGCTTTGACGATACTCAGGAGAACGTGAGCATGAATATCCGTCCTTTGCACGATCGCGTCGTGATCCGTCGCGTGGAAGAAGAGCAGAAAACCGCTGGCGGCATCGTGCTACCGGGTAATGCACAGGAAAAACCCACGCGTGGCGAAATCCTGGCCGTTGGTAATGGCCGCATTCTCGATAACGGCGACGTACGCCCGCTGGACGTGAAAGTTGGCGATACGGTGATTTTCAAAGACGGCTACGGCGTTGAGAAGCAAAAAATCAACGGCGAAGAAGTTCTGATCATGAGCGAAGCCGATATCCTGGCCGTCGTTGAAGGCTAATCCGCCTCGGCTAATTACTTTCCCATTTTATTTCAATTGTTAGGAAGTAACGAACATGGCAGCTAAGCAAGTTAAGTTCTCTGATGACGCTCGCAAACGCATGGCGCGTGGCGTCGATATCCTGGCCAACGCCGTTAAAGTCACGCTGGGCCCGAAAGGCCGCAACGTGGTATTGGACAAATCCTTCGGCGCGCCGACCGTGACTAAAGACGGTGTCTCGGTTGCGAAAGAGATCGAACTGAAAGACAAGTTCGAGAACATGGGCGCCCAGATGGTCAAAGAAGTGGCGTCTAAAACGTCTGACGCCGCAGGTGACGGTACCACCACGGCGACCGTTCTGGCTCAAGCGATTGTCGCGGAAGGCCTGAAAGGCGTTACAGCCGGTATGAACCCGATGGATCTGAAACGCGGTATCGACCAGGCGGTCGCCGCGGCGGTAAAAGAGATCCAGGCGATGTCCGTACCCTGCACCGACACCAAATCCATTGCCCAGGTAGGTACTATCTCTGCCAACGGAGACAAGCGCATTGGCGAAATCATCGCCGAAGCGATGGAAAAAGTCGGTAAAGAAGGCGTCATCACCGTCGATGAAGGTCGCGGCTTTGAAGACGAGCTCGAGGTGGTTGAAGGCATGCAGTTCGACCGCGGCTACCTCTCGCCCTACTTCGTCACCAACCAAGACACCATGACCGTCGAGTTGGAAGATCCGTACATCCTGCTCGTCGACAAGAAGATCTCCAACATCCGCGAACTGCTGCCGGTGCTGGAAGCCGTTGCCAAGCAAGGCAAGCCGCTAGCCATCATCGCTGAAGATATCGAAGGCGAAGCGCTGGCGACGCTGGTCGTGAACAACATGCGCGGTATCGTGAAAGTTGCGGCTGCCAAAGCACCTGGCTTCGGCGACCGTCGCAAAGCGATGCTGCAGGATATCGCTATCCTAACCAACGGCACCGTGATCTCCGAAGAAGTAGGTCTGACCCTTGAGCAGGCAAACCTGGATCACCTGGGTACTGCCAAGCGCATGACCATGTCTAAAGAGAACACCACCATCATCGATGGCGCAGGTGCTGAAGACGACATCGAAGCGCGCGTTAATCAAATCCGCGCGCAAATCGAAGAAACCTCTTCTGACTACGACAAAGAGAAGCTGCAAGAGCGCGTTGCCAAGTTGGCAGGCGGCGTTGCCGTCATTCGCGTCGGTGCAGCAACAGAAGTTGAAATGAAAGAGAAGAAAGCCCGTGTTGAAGATGCTCTGCACTCAACTCGCGCTGCCGTAGAAGAAGGCGTCGTACCTGGTGGCGGTACTGCCCTGGTACGCGTGATGGCCAAAGTACAAGGCCTGACCGGTGACAACGAAGACCAGAACCACGGTATCAACATGGCGCTTCGTGCCATGCAGGCACCGCTGCGTCAGATCGTCACCAACGCTGGTGAAGAAGCTGCTGTGGTCATCAACCGCGTGAAAGATGGCGAAGGTAACTTCGGCTACAACGCACAAACCAGCGAATACGGCGACCTGTTCGAAATGGGCGTTCTGGACCCGGCGAAAGTGACCCGCACTGCACTGCAGTCTGCTGGTTCCGTCGCTGGTCTGATGATCACCACCGAGTGCATGATCGCCGACGACCCGGAAGAGAAAGAAGCTGCCCCGGATATGGGTGGCATGGGCGGAATGGGTGGCATGGGCGGCATGATGTAATGCACCCATGAGCCTAACGCTCTGACGTTTAACGTCATTAAGAACCCCGCTTCGGCGGGGTTCTTTCGTTGCTGCCGCCTTCATGGCGTCATAAAGCGTGCTACCATCACCGACTTTATTTGGCAGCTTTTAGGTTCGACTTCCCGTGCTTTCCAATATTCGTATCGTGCTGGTGCAAACATTCCACCCGGGCAACATTGGCGCTACAGCCCGCGCCATGAAAACCATGGGACTGACGGAGCTTGTGCTGGTCAATCCCCGTACATTTCCCGATGAAGAAGCCACTCGCCTAGCCGCCGGTGCCACGGACGTACTGGAGAATGCTCTCTGTGTGAGCACGCTAGAAGAAGCCGTACGCGACTGCGTGCAGGTAATCGGCGCCAGCGCTCGGCTACGCAGCATGCCGCTGCCCCATTTCGACGAGCCTGACGAGATGGCCCAGCAAGTCATCGACAACGCCCACCAAGCACCGGTTGCCCTGGTGTTTGGCCGCGAACGCTCGGGGCTGACCAACGATGAGATTCGTTGCTGCAGCCACCAAGTCAGCATTCCCGCCAACCCCGAGTATGGCATTCTCAATTTATCGCAAGCGGTTCAGATTCTTGCCTACGAAGTGCATCGCGCCTGGCGCAAGCGCGACGTCAGCGGCTTTGCGTATCAGCGCCCGCTGGAAGCCACGCCGCCTAGCCGCGAACAGTTTGGTTACTTCCAGGAGCATCTTGGCCGCTTGATGCAGCAAAGCGGCTTTTTAACCCAGCCTCACGCCCGTACCGAAGAGCAGCTTCAAGCGCTGTTTGCCCGTGCACAGCCGAGTCGCAAAGAGCTGTCCCTACTCCGCGGTCTACTAAGCGCCTTTGAAGCGCACTTGCCCAAGCAGTAATTCCTTACCCGCTCAACGCATTTCCATTAAAAAGGGCAGCTTAGCGCTGCCCTTTTGGTAAATATTGCGTGTGCTCAAAGCGACATGGCCGCCAGCCAGCCAAATGCAATCAACGGAAGGTTATAGTGTAGGAACGTGGGCACCACGCTATCCCACATATGGTCGTGCTGACCGTCTACGTTCAAACCTGACGTTGGCCCCAAGGTGGAATCCGACGCCGGCGAGCCTGCATCCCCCAATGCGGCAGCGGTGCCCACCAGTACCACGGTCGCCATGGGAGAGAACCCAAACTGCACGGCCAGCGGTACGAAAATCGCCGCAATAATGGGAATGGTAGAGAACGAAGAGCCAATGCCCAGGGTAATGAACAGGCCAACCAACAGCATCACCAAAGCGGCCAAGCCACGATTATCGCCAAACAGATCGAAAGCACCTGCGACCAGCGATTCGATATCACCGGTGGCTTTCATGACTTCCGCAAAGCCTGCCGCCGAAATCATGATAAAGCCAATCAAGGCCATCATACGCATGCCGCTGGTGAACAAATCATCGGCCTCGCGCCATTTGAAAATGCCACCCAGCGACAGCAAGCCGATACCCACCAAACCGCTAACGATCATCGAGCCGGTGTAGAGTTGAAGGCCCAGCGCGGCCACGATCGCCACGCCTGACATGACCAACCCTAAGAGGTGCGGTTCGACAGGTGTGTGCGCCTGGCCATTGGGCGCGGCCACGTCCTTAGTTGCGTAGCTGCGCTGGCCGCGGTAGCTAAACAGCAGGGCGACCAAAAGGCCAATGGCCATGCCGCCCACCGGAATGGCCATGGCCAGGGGCACCATGCCACGAGAGATCTCCAGTCCTAGCGGCTCTCCGGCACTGTTGAGATTGGCTAACAGAATATCGTTCAAGAAGATCGCCCCGAATCCTACCGGCAGCAGCATATAGGGCGCAGTAAGACCAAAGGTCAAAGCGCAGGCCACGGCGCGGCGGTCGAGTTGCAGACGATTCATCACCGCCAGCAGCGGTGGAATCAGCACGGGAATGAACGCGATATGGACCGGAATGGCATTTTGTGAGGAGATCGCGACCAGCAGTACGGCCACCAGCAGCAGCATCTTCACCCGTGCTTGGTGGGCGGCGGTCGCTTCTTTACCCAACAGAGTGATCAATCGGTTCGCCAGCATGTCCGGCAACCCAGAACGAGAGATGGCCACGGCAAAAGCGCCTAACGTTGCGTACGCCAGCGCCACCTGCGCGCCCCCACCGACGCCCTCGTTGAACGCGCTGAGCGTATCGTCTAGGGAAAGGCCTCCGACCAGACCCCCTACCAACGCACCAACCACCAGTGCGAAAACGACGGACACGCGAAGAAGTGACAGTGCCACCATGACGAGCACTGCAAGAATTACTGCATTCATGGAAATACCCAGGGTTATTGGAAGGTCATCAACGCCAAAGGTGGCGGATTTTAACAGATGGGGCGCGCTTAATCAGGCGAAAGTGACGCTCTCTTTTGGTTACGACTTTAGTCACAACGCTATTGCTGCTATGCAACATTATGCCTAGTATCCCGGCCTTTGTTTAAACGCACCGCTTACTAAATTAACAAATGCTTAGGAGCCTGTATGGGCATGCTCGCCATTATTATTTCGTTGTCGCTATTGATGCTGCTTGCCTATCGCGGCATTTCGGTCCTCCTCCTTGCGCCGTTGATGGCCGCGTTAGCGGTTTTACTATCAGGCGACGGTGCTTTTTTACTGCCCATTTACACCGATACCTTCATGGGCGCCCTGGGCAACTATGTCATGCAGTTCTTCCCTCTCTTCTTGCTGGGCGCGCTCTTCGGCCAGTTGATGGCAGACTCAGGCGCCGCCCAGTCGATCTCCAATGGCATCGTAAAGCGGTTGGGTACCCATCACGTGGTACTGACGGTGGTCATGGCCTGCGCGGTACTGACTTACGGCGGTGTCTCGCTGTTCGTCGTGGCCTTTGCCATTTACCCGATCAGCCGTGAACTGTTCCGCCAGGCCAATGTGCCCAAGCGCCTTATCCCCGCCTCCATCGCTCTAGGCTCCTTCACCTTTACCATGACGGCGCTCCCCGGCACGCCGGCCATCCAAAACGCCATTCCCATTCCTTACTTTGGTACCAACAGCTTCGCGGCACCCGGGCTTGGCATCGTCGCTGGGTTGATCATGCTGGGGTTGGGCACCCTGTATCTGCAGTCGCGGGTCAATAAAGCGGCGCTTCACGGCGAAGGCTATGGCACGCATACCGAGCGGGAAACAGACGTCCAGAGTGACACCGGCACCACGCCCAGCATGCCACTGGCAGTCGCGCTGGTTCCGCTGGTCATGGTGATTGGCCTCAACGCTCTCTTCACCTACGGGATATTCCCGGCCATGGACCTGAGCTTCATCAGCGATGCATTCGACAACGTCACGCCCAGCCGCCAAACAGGGCTTTGGGCCATTCTGATTGCCCTGCTCAGCGCCTCGGCTTGGCTCATCATCACGCGCTGGCGTCACTGGCAAGACTTGAAAACCACCATCAATCAAGGCTGCTTTGGTTCGCTGCTACCGATTTTCAACACGGCCTCGGAAGTAGGTTACGGCGCGGTCATCGCCAGCTTGGCAGGCTTTGCCATCATTCGTGATGCCGTGCTCAATGTGTCTCCGAGCAACCCGCTCATCTCCGAAGCCATGGCAATGAGCGTGCTGGCTGGCATCACCGGCTCCTCCTCAGGCGGCCTCTCCATTGCGCTCCAAACGTTGGGCAGTGAATATTTGGCCATGGCACAGCAAGCAGGCATCGATCCTGAGCTCATGCACCGCGTGGCTACGTTGGCCGCGGGCGGCATGGACACGCTTCCCCACTCGGGTGCCGTGATCACGCTACTGGCTATTTGCGGGCTGACCCACCGCCAGTCGTATGGCAATGTGGCCATGGTCACCATCGTGCTGCCCATCGCCGCGCTGATCAGTGTGATTACGCTCGGCACGCTGTTTGGAAGCTTCTAAAGTCGCCAATGCCATGCGATAGTTGATTAACTCGTTAACCAATCCACCATAAGAGACGTGCCATGGCCCTCCAGAAACACCACACGCTGCTGTTGATCGTGCTCGCCAGCTTGGTTATTTCCACGGCCATGGGACTACGTCATGGGTTCGGGCTGTTTCTCGAACCCATGAGCAGCGATTTCGGCTGGGGACGCGGCGTCTTTGCGTTTGCACTGGCCGTCCAAAACCTCATTTGGGGGCTGTCTCAACCGTTTACCGGGGCGCTGGCAGATCGGTTTGGCGCGGCTAAAATCATCGTGGTGGGTGGCATCCTCTATGTCCTGGGGCTTTGCTTCATGAGCCTCTCGACCAGCGCGCTCGGCATGACCGTCAGCGCTGGCCTGCTGATTGGCTTCGGCCTATCGGGAACGACGTTCTCGGTGATTCTCGGCGCCGTGGGCCGGGCCGTCCCCCCTGAGAAGCGCAGTATGGCCATGGGGATCGTCAGTGCGGCGGGGTCGTTTGGTCAATTTGCCATGCTGCCCGGCACGCTGGGGTTGATCGAGTGGCTAGGCTGGTCCTCTGCGCTGTTGGCCATGGGAGCCATCGCAGCGCTCATGATACCGCTGGGCGCCATGGTCAAAGACCGGCCAAGCCCCAAGGCGCTGGGCGATCTGAGCCTCCGCGATGCGCTTAACGAAGCGGCGGGGCAAAAAGGGTTTTGGCTACTTTGCCTGGGCTTTTTCGTGTGCGGCTTCCAAGTGGTGTTCATTGCGGTCCACTTGCCAGGCTACCTGTTCGATAACGGCTTAGCCGTCCAAGTCGGCACTACGGTGCTCGCTCTGGTTGGCCTGTTCAACATCGTAGGCACCTACACTGCTGGCTGGATGGGGGGTATCTGGTCGAAACCGCGTCTATTGAGCTGGCTTTACCTCATCCGGGGCGTGATCATCACGGCCTTTATCGTCCTTCCCCTGACGACGACCAGCGCTTATCTCTTCGGGATTGCCATGGGGCTGTTATGGCTCTCCACCGTTCCGCTCACGAACGGTATCGTCGCATCGGTGTTTGGCGTTCGCCATCTCTCCATGCTGGGCGGCATCGTGTTTCTCTTTCATCAGCTAGGCTCGTTCATGGGCGTGTGGCTGGGTGGTTTTTTGTACGACCTCACCGGCCACTACAATACGGTGTGGCAGATTGCCATCGTACTGTCCGTGGTCGCCGCCGCGCTCCACTGGTTCATCAGCGAGAAGCCGCTGCCACGCCCCTCTGCGCCACAGGTGACACCATGACAGTGTCAGCAGCAGGCTGGGCCGTGATCGGCCTACTGGCGTTGGGTGGCTTGGCACTGTTGGCTTGGTGGGGGTGGCATACGCTCGACCCCGCCCTTTTGCTGCTGGGGAGCCGACTGTGCTAAATCACGTGTCACCTCAACGCGCCGGCAATTGATAGCCCATGGCGATTCCCTATCCAGGCCATATAGCCGTCGTCTTGACGACCTTCATTGCCGTCGTACTTGCCGTGTTACTGCATTACGAGGCGCTGTGGCTCATCTCTCGCCAAATCGAACGCTCCCACCGCCCTCATCGCCAGCGTATTTTGATCATGGCATTCGGCGTGCTTACCACCCATATCGCCGAAATTTGGCTCTTTGGGATAACGGGCTGGTGGCTGTCAGCCATCCATGGTATCGGCGCGTTGAAAGGGTACGGGAGTTTTCAGCTATTGGATTACATTTTCTTTTCCGCCGTGACGTACACTACCGTCGGCTACGGCGATATCTATGCCGTCGGCCCGGTGCGTTTTCTCTACGGCACGCTGGCGCTGACCGGTTTCGTGCTGATCACCTGGTCGGCGTCCTTTACGTTTATCGAAATGCAAAAACATTGGCGTATACATAAGTAGCTCACTCCCTTCGCTGGTTAAGGACACCGCATGTTCGAAGTGCTGATTTTGTCGTTTGCGTTCGTATTCGGCATTGCCGCCCGTCATCTCAATCTTCCTCCGCTCGTGGGTTTTCTAGCCGCTGGCTTTGCCTTGAACGCCTTTGGCCCTAGCGTTGGTTTACCCGATGAGGCCGGCCCGCTGCTCGAGCACCTCGCTCATTTGGGTGTCTTACTACTGCTCTTCACGATTGGCTTGAAGCTGAATATCAGGAGCCTAGCCGAACCCGTGGTATTGGGTAGCGCCCTGCTGCATCTCGCCTTGACCGCGCTGATTTTCACCGTAGGCTTCTTGGTTCTGCTATCGCTACCGCTGGAGACTGCGTTACTGCTCGCCATCGCGCTATCGTTTTCGAGCACGGTATTGGCCGCTAAAGTCCTGGAGAGCAAACGTGAGCTGCGGGCGCTACACGGCCGCATTGCGATTGGCATTTTGATCATTCAGGACTTGGCCGCCCTGGCGGTGTTGAGCATCTACAGCGGTCAGTCGCCTAGTCCCTGGGCCTTGCTGGTGTTTCTCCTTCCACTGCTGCGGCCCGTGCTGTACTGGCTGATGAGCGTTGCACAACACGATGAAATGCTGGTACTGACCGGCGCCGTGCTGGCCATTGCCGTGGGGGGAATGGGCTTTGAAATGGTAGGGCTGAGTTCGGAGGTAGGGGCTTTGGTGATGGGGCTGCTGCTTGCTCACCACCCTCGGGCCCAAGAGCTCTCGAAAGCGCTGTGGGGGCTCAAGGAAGTGCTGTTGATCAGTTTCTTTCTACAAATTGGGATGGCTGGCCTCCCCGACACCCAAGCACTCCTTTTTGCGATCGCCCTGGCCGTGGCGCTGCCACTGAAGGGGCTACTCTTTTTTGCCCTGTTGATTGCCTTTCGGTTGCGTGCGAGAAATGCGTTCCTGGGCAGCCTTAGCCTGACCGCTTACAGTGAGTTTGGCCTGATCGTCGCGTCGAGCATCCTTGAGGCGTGGTTGGTACCACTGGCCATTGCCGTCGCGCTTTCTTTCGTGATGGCCGCGCCGCTCAACCGTTTGGCACACAGCCTGTTCGATCGCTGGGAGCGACATCTGACGCGCTTCGAGCGCGGCTCGAGACACCCGGACGAACAGCCCGTCAATTTAGGCGCGGCCACCGTTCTCGTGCTGGGGATGGGACGCACGGGCAGCGCTGCCTACGACTTCTTTCACGATAAGGGTTTGGAGGTCGCCGGTATCGATTCCGACCCCAATAAAACCGACAGCCAACGCCGCGTGTTTTATGGTGATATCGAGGATGTCGGTTTTTGGCACCATCTCGATCTTGATGGCCTGACTGCAGTGACGCTAGCCACCCCAGAAATGGAAAGCAAGCTGATTGCCAGCCGAGAACTGCGCAAGGCTGGTTTTACCGGCCAACTGATTGCGGGCATTCACTATCAAGATGAAGCCGAGCCGCTTCGCGATGCCGGCGTCGATCAAACCTACTTATTAATGACCGGCGCGGGTATTGGTATTGCTGAAAAAACCTGGGAGAAGCTTCACGGCGATGCAAGCCGATAACGCCAGCGGGGGCTAAGAAGCCCCCACATGGCGATGCCGCCATAGGCGCATCAGCACACCGTGCTTCGGTGAAAACAGCAGCGCCAGGAAGAAACACCCCGTCGCCACCAGGACGATGGTGCCGCCAGAAGCCACGTCAAACGCAAACGACAGCCATAACCCCAATACCGCAGACCCTACCCCGACCCCGATGGAGATAAACAGCATCGTTTTGAAGCGGTCGGTCAGCAAGTGGGCCGTGGCGCCCGGCGTAATCAGCATGGCCACGACCAGGATGATACCGACGGTTTCCAGACTAGCGACAATGGTGAGCGTGAGCAGCAGAATCAAGCCGTAATGAATCACGCCGGTATTGAAGCCGAGTGCCTGTGCCTGAGTCGGATCGAAGGCATAGAGCATGAGCGGGCGATAAGCCAGCCATACCACCAGCAATGCGATCACGCTGGCAGCGAGCGTCAGCATCAGTGCAGACTGCTGAACCCCCAAGACGTTACCGAATAGAATATGCATCAAGTGGGTGCTGGAAGCGATTTTACTGATCAGCACGACGCCCAGCGCAAACGCCCCGGTAAACATGATGCCCATGGCGGCATCGGACTTGATCCGCGTGTGCCGCTCGATCGCCCCAATGCCAAGCGACGTCAGCGCCCCCGTGACGAAGGCCCCGATAAAAAAAGGCAGGCCCAGCAGGTAGGCGATTGCTACGCCAGGCAACACGGCGTGCGAGATCGCATCCCCCAGTAGCGACCAGCGCTTGAGGACGACATAACAAGACAGCATGCCGCAGATGGCCCCCACCATCATCGACGTGAGCAGCGCGCGCTGCATGAACGCGTACTGAAACGCCTCTGAAACGCTATCGGGCATCAGATTCACGGGCACCATCACCGCCGAGATGAGCCCAGCCACCAGGGCACTACTCAAAGAGTCCAACGTTTGTAACATGCAAATTGCCTATTCTTTGCCAGCGAACGCAGGCACGCTGGCACGCCCAACACCCTGAGCAGATGGCTCGATGGCACTCACGGCGAGTTCGGCCAGCTTGCTATCGCTCAGCATCTCGTCGGGCGCACCTTCACCACGAATGAATCGATTGATCAGCACCACGTGGTCCACGTAGCGACGCGCGCCCGGCATATCGTGCGTCACCATCACGATGGTTCGTCCAGCTTCGCGCTCGCGTTTGAGCACGTCGAGAATGAGCTGTTCGCTGGGTGGGTCGACCCCCGCGAGCGGCTCATCAAGCAGCAGGATACTCGCCTCTTGCGCCAACGCACGCGCCAGCAGCACACGCTTTTTTTGACCGCCCGAGAGGGCGCCGATGGGCCGGTCGGCAAACGCCAGCATGTTGACGTCATATAACGCTTTTTCCACCGCAACACGGTGACGTGGCGCATGCCAGCGCGCAGGAAGCAGTCTCCGCCACCACGCGTCTTGGCGCATGTGGCCATAGCGGGCGCTCATCACGGTTTCCCATACCGAAATAGGGAAATCCCATTCGATGGCCTCTCGCTGGGCCATGTAAGCAATGCGCCCAGCTTTTCGATGGTGCTCGATGGCTTGACCAAATGCCGTCACGCGGCCGCGCAGAGGCTTCATGCTGCCGGTCAACACGTGAAACAGCGTCGATTTTCCTGCGCCGTTCGGCCCCACGATGGCCGTCCAACGCCCGCGAGGCAACGAGAGGTGAATGTCCTCTAACACGGGCTGACGCTGGTAAGCCGCATAAACACCGCTCACTTCGATGGCGCTGGCTGGTTGAGACGGTAATGAGCACATCGTGATTTACTCGGTAGCCAAGTAGCGACGCAGCAACGCAACGTTATGACGCTGCATGGCAAAGTAATCGGCAGCCTCCCCGTCAGGCTCACTCAAAGAGTCGACATACAGCGGTCCGGCAACGGGCAGTCCGGTGTCACGTGCGATACTGGTCACATGGCGGTCAGAAATCGTACTTTCCCAGAAGAGGGCCGCCGGTTGGCGTTCGTTGATTCGGTCGATGACCCGCATCAACTGCCGTGGGGAGCCCTCTGTTTCGGCATTGGTACCCCAAATACCATCGTGCTCGAACTGATACGCATCGGCAAAATAGAGAAAGGCCGCTTCACTGGAAAGCAGTACGCGGCGCTCTTCGGGAATGGCTTCGAGCGTTTCTTGAAGTTCGACATGCAGATCGTGCAGTTGTGCTTCCAGTGCCGATGCACGCTGCTGAATCGCATCGGCTTGATGGGGCAAGCGATCCTCCAACGTGTTGGCGATGGCTTGCACGTAGCCACTGGCAGCCCGAGGATCCATCCACATGTGCGGGTCCACGTCGCCTTCCATCTCACCGGTGACGATCGTTTGCGTCGGGTAACCCGACGCCTCTGCCACAGCGATCATGGGTACGTCGTCATTGACCGTCGCCGATACTTGGCGCATCCACTGCTCTAGCTGATAGCCGTTATAAAAAACCACATCGGCATCTTCGAGCGCAGCAAAATTATCAGGGGTGAGTTCCCACTCGTGCACTTCGGCGTTAACCGGTGTCAGTACCGTGACGTTCGCATCATCACCGGTCACTTTCTTAACCAAGTCGCCAAGAACCGAAAACGTCACGGCAATCTCGATGGGCGGGTTTTGCAACTCATCGGCCTGAGCACTGGTCACAACGCCACACCAAGCGAACGACACGCCCAAGGCTGCTAGCAAGTATGGTTTAGCCACTGGATCTCTCCTCTGTGCTAGGCTCGCGTTACTGATAACTTTAGCTCAACAAAAAAGCATTGTGCAAACAGTTTAGCCTTGGCTAACAATTATCGTGAAAAATGCGCTACCATCGCCAATTAACGTTTCCACTAACTTTGATAACCTTTGCCAATGAGTGATCACCAACAGCGGCGCACCCCACCTCCCTCCGGACACAGCGGTGATGCGCTGCCGCCAGTGGAACAGCACGCCCAGCAGTACGAGGCCGTGCGCAACGCCCACGAAACGGAGCTAATCGAAGATTACGTCGAATTGATTGGCGACCTGATTCGTCATCGCGGCGAGGCCCGCGCGGCCGATATTGCTAACCGAATGGCCGTCAGCCAAGCGACGGTGTCGAAAATGATTCGTCGCTTGAACGAGTTAGGTTTGGTGACCAGCAAGCCGTATCGCTCGCTGTTTTTGACCGATGAGGGTCAAAAAATGGCGGAGACGTCCCGTGCGCGTCACGATATCGTGCTGCATTTTTTGCGAGCGCTGGGGGTGGACGACAGCACTGCCCGCATCGATGCAGAAGGGATGGAACACCATGTTAGCGATGAGACGCTCACGATCATGCAGCGCTATACCGACCAGCAGCAAAATAACTGAGCCTCTTTTCCGCACGCCTCTATGGCTGGGTGACACGTAGATGATTCACCTGGGTGATGGTGCCGTTCCAGATCATCTCTAGGTGAGTGGTCTGGATGATGTCCGTCACATGGCGCGGCGTCATGAGCGCCCAGCAGTGCGCCCCGGGTCGGCGCACCGAATGGTAACGAAGGCCGTTCAACGTACGCCGAACGTCTGCACCGAACGGCTGCGATGCCGTATAGTGATCGGGTGCGTAGACGAGATGATCGCTGGGCAGCGTCAGCGCATCGCCTATTGACACCTCCCTGAAGGTGCCTCTCAACCCTCGAAAAACGAACCGCTCATAGCGCAGCTCGGGCACACGCTGCCAGTACGCTTGCTGATGGTGCTTGACTTCCGTAATCGCGGTTTCCAACGTATCGGCAAGGTACAGCACGCCAAAACTGCCGTCGCTAAAACGTGATCCTTCTGGATTGATATGCGTAAAGGGGGCCACGGCATACGAACAGCCACGAATACCGAAAGGAATCTGCTCGAGCGGCAGCAGCGCCAGGTCACCTACCTCATTCTGCAAACGCGGATTGGTGAGTGATTGAAGTGCATGGAGAGCGGCGAACTCGTCGGGGTCAGCTACATCATCGAACAGATCGATCGGCGGAAACTTACTGTTGACCAATCGATAGCCGATCACATCACGGGCTGGCAGTACGGGCAAATCAGCCGCCTTTACCACTGACCACCCCGCAGGCTATCGATGCGCTTATACGTTTCGTAAAGCGCGGCAAAATCTCCAGTCCCCATGATGGCCATGGGCGTGCGACCATTGAAATAGGGGTTGTGATTGACCATGTTCACAAACCCGTACAGGTTGTCGGGGTTATCGAATACCACACGCAGCGCCGCATGGATGTTCAGCACGTAGCTGATGCGCGCTAGCTGGTCACTATCCAGCTTGATCGCTGCCAGATCGCCGCGCCGAGCTCGAGCGTAGGTACTGTGAGAGACGCGCAGAATCGCTTCCCCCTGCTCTCCCGAGGCTCGCCACTTCTCTAGAATGCGTACCGCTGCTTTGAGGCCCACCGCGGCGGCTGCCTTATTCTGGGCAAACTCTTGCGCTGTTTGCATTGCACTTCCTAGCCTAGTGTCTACAAATACTATTGTAGGATAAAAGTGTCTGAGAATACATTTCCACACGCAATGGGGCTTGCATGGCTAGATCACAGTGCCACCGAGGATGTGTGACCGCCACCCGCCACCTTGGCAGGCATACCCAACCGGCCGATGCCAGGTAATTTGAGGGCGGGGCGCAGGATATCGATGCCGACACTCATACCCAGCAGGTTGAACTCAATGCCCTCCTCCAGCGCCAGCATGATCCCCACCACACCTCCCAGCGACAGTTGGTATCCAGTTCCGCTGGGGGTGGGAGCAACGACACCATTGAAGAGGTAGTCTTTACCCACCGCCGTGGTCGGCAGCGCAACCTCAAAGCCCTCGACTTCACGTATCACCCAGGCAATAAAGCTGTTGCTATTGGGGCCGGGCCAAACTCGGTACAAATCCGCTTGCGGATAGCGCGCCACGGCGTCTTGGATACGGGGTATTAATTCAGCGGCTTCGGCACCTCGATAATCGGCGAGAAGCTCAGGCGGATGCCCAAACCAAGCGCGATCAGGCGTGTCGATGGAAGAAACCACCGTGGGGCGGCGCCAGCTCAACACCTGATGCAGCTGATACTCTCGCGCCCCCTCTGCTTTTGTCGCAATCCAGATATGCACACCAAAGGCTCCGCGCCAGCTATAGGCACGTGCCGCGTATACCTGTACGACGGCGTCTTGGACGCGATCAGGATGGGGCGCCAATCCCGCAGACGAACGGTCGAGATTCGACCAGTGGCCATCGGTAATGACCTGGTTACTGGCCAATATCCACACCGGCCCAGCCAGCAATAAGACCAATAACGCCATTACGGCAGCCAGCCAACGCAATACGGTTTTCATCGGGGTATCCACATCAAGAGCATACGAGGAACGACGCGCATTAAAGGATTCATCATCAAAGCCTTAGCCGAGGTGCCACGAAATCTAGAAACGCACCAATTCTGCCCGAAAGCGCCGTATTACGATAATAGACCGCTTGAACCATTTCACGTGGGTTCGGGCTGATCATACGATCCATCATCAACCCCACCAGCGCGCCTTTCTCCAAGTCGTTACGAATCATAAACCGAGACATACAAGCGATACCCTCGCCTGCCAAGCACAGCTGCCGCATGACCTCGCCGCTCGAGGTTCGCAGGTGCGCTTGAATATTGGGGCCTTCCTGCGTTAACCCTTCGACCGGCCAGCGATCCAGACTGTCTGCGTTCAGAAACCCAAGTAACTGATGATCTCGCAATGCTGCCGGGCTAACCGGCACACCGTGACGTTCCAAGTAATGTGGGCTTGCCACTAGGTGCAGCGGCGAGCGCCCCAATAGGCGGGCGTGAAGCGTGGAGTCCTCTAGCCCACCAATGCGGATCGCGACATCCGTACGCTGCTCCAACAGATTGATGATGCTATCAGAGGCGGACAGCTCGAGCTCGATACCCGGATAATGATCACGAAATGCGCCAATCAAAGGCACCAGTTGATGCAGTACGAAAGGCGTCGCCGCATCGACACGCAGCCGCCCACTCGGGCGCACCTGGCTCAACCGCATCGCCTCTTCGGCTTCTTCAAGCGCGCTCAAACCCACCCTGACCCGCTCGATAAAGGCGCGCCCTTCACTGGTGAGGGTCACACTGCGGGTCGTACGGTTCAGTAATGGGATACCCAGCCGCTGCTCCAAACGCTGCACGGCACGGGAGACCTTGGCGACGGGCACATCCATCTGCCGGGCCGCTGCGCTGAAACCACCGCTATCCACGACGGCAACCAGGAGCTGCAGATCTTCGGTGCGGCTCAACATGATGAACTCCTAGCGCACACATTATTGTCGATAACGTAAAAGTGTTTCTATTTTAGTACTGTTTATCGCACAAGGCATCCGGCGCAAACTCCGCAGCGTTACGTCGTTCCTCTCTTTTCAGGAGATTTGCCATGCCTATTGCACTGTTCGCACTGACCCTTAGTGCCTTTGCTATTGGTACCACCGAATTTGTGATTGTCGGATTGGTGCCCACCATCGCCCAAGACTTGGGCGTTTCGCTGCCTTCGGCAGGACTGTTAGTAAGCCTCTACGCCGCTGGTGTTGCCGTTGGCGCACCGGTGCTGACCGCCCTCACTGGTCGTATGAATCGCAAGCTGGTGCTGCTCGGCCTGATGGCGCTGTTCATCGTCGGTAACTTGCTGGCCTGGCAAGCGCCGGGCTACGGCTCGTTGATTACCGCACGTATTTTGACGGGGCTTGCCCACGGCGTCTTTTTCTCTATCGGCTCGACCATTGCCACCAGCTTGGTCAGCAAAGATAAAGAAGCGAGCGCGATTGCCATCATGTTCACAGGTCTTACCGTGGCGCTCGTGACCGGCGTACCGCTAGGCACGTGGATTGGACAAAACTTCGGTTGGCGCGCCACCTTCTTGGTGGTGTCGTCTCTAGGCCTAATCGCCTTGATCGGCAGCGCCCTCCTCGTCCCCAACAACTTGAAAAAGTCCGCGCCAGCGACCCTCGGCCAACAGCTCAAGGTGCTTACGCATCCTCGCCTACTGCTCGTGTACCTGATCACTATTCTGGGCTATGGCGGCACGTTCACGGCGTTCACGTACTTGGCACCCATCCTGCAAGAGGTGAGCGGCTTTGGAAATAATGCCGTGAGCTTGATCATGCTGGTCTATGGCGTATCCGTCGCCTTCGGCAACATCTACGGCGGTAAAATGGCGGACCGCATGGGGCCCATACGTGCGCTGACAGTAATCTTTTCGGGCCTCATCGCCATTTTACTGATGCTGACTCTATCAGCGGCCCATCCCATCGCCGCCGTGCTGACGGTGCTGATCTGGGGAGCCTTTGCGTTTGGTAACGTACCGGGGCTGCAAGTGTATGTGGTACAGCAAGCCGAGCGCTTCGTCCCTGAAGCTGTCGATATCGCGTCAGGGTTGAACATCGCCGCGTTCAACATTGGGATTGCGCTGGGCTCTGTCATCGGTGGCTACGTCGTCGATGGAATGCAGCTCACCGACACGGCCTGGATGGGGGCTGGTATCGTAGTGCTTGCGTTGGTGCTCACGCGGATTTCTGGCCACTTGGATCGCCAAAGGGAAAGCGCTGTTGCTGCACGCTGATGCTCATTGAATATGCCATGAGCCTCCCGCACGATTGACCTCACACGCCCCCGTAGCACTACGCCACTGTCCGGCCGATCTCTTCTCAGCCATCTGCAAGAAGAGGCAGCGCCCGGCAGTGGTTTTTTCGTGCGCGCAAGACGAAGAAACACGCGCCCTGCCAAGCTGGCTAGCAGAACCAAAAGGAGCTTTAGCGACAAAAAATAGTGTGGATAGCGACCAATAACGCCGACGCAAAGCGAAGAAGTCGATAACTGGAAAGAAAAGAATAGGAAAGACACTATCGAAATTATCTTTTCTACTTAAATTCGGCTTAAGTAAAACGATCGTCCGCTTATGTAGTAAATCTGCACAATTCAAAAGCACTAAAAAATGCAAACTTGTTTAATTGGTTACCGCCTGGCGGTGCCACAACGCAGCGTAACCACCATTAAGGTTCAGTAGCTCAGTGTGACTGCCAGTCTCCACAATACGCCCGGCCTCCATGTATAAGATTCGATCCATTTGTGTCACGGTGGAAAGGCGATGGGCGATAGCAATCACCGTGCGGCCTTCCATCAGCCGCCACAGCGCTGCCTGGATCGCCGCTTCGCTCTCGCTGTCGAGCGATGCCGTCGCCTCGTCAAGTAGCAGTATGGGGGCATCCTTGAGCAGCGCCCGGGCGATGGTGATGCGCTGGCGCTCGCCACCGGAGAGCTTCACGCCACGCTCGCCCACGACGGCATCATAGCCGCCTGGCCGGGAAATGATGAAATCATGACAGTGAGCGGCGCGGGCTGCGGCCTCCACGTCGGCATCAGACGCCTCGGGACGGGCGTAGCGTATGTTGTCGCGAATGCTGCGGTGGAAGAGTTCGTTACTCTGGGAAACCTTAGCGATCTCGCGGTGTAGACTCTCCCACTCGACGGCGGAGATATCCTGGCCATCGATGCGAATGATGCCCTCTTCCAGGGCGTAATGACGGGCCAGCAGCTTAAGCAGCGTACTCTTGCCAGCACCCGAAGTGCCAACCAGCCCGACCCTTTCTCCTGCCCCGATTGCAAGGTTCAGACCGTTGAATACGCGCGTTCCATCGGCGTAGCCATAGCCCACACCATCCAGCTCGATGGCGCCATCCGTCACCTCAAGCGACCGTGCCTCTGGGGCATCAACGATTGCATGAGGGGTAGCGAGTGAGTCGAGACTCTCGCGCAGTACGCCGACAAACTCGAAACACTCCAAAACATCGTCGCCCAGCTCGGTGATCACCATGGCGAGGTTCACACCGATAGTCAACAGCATGGCAATATCGCCGGCGCTGAGCGCGCCTTCACTGGCGTGGCCTAATGCTAGCCAGGTGAGCCCGGTCATGAATCCTACGGTGATGAGCAGAAGCACCACACGCATGGCAGTGAAGTAAAGCCGAGCATCGCGTGTCCTGCGGTACTCTTCGTCGACGACGTCTCCGAGCACCTTCTGCTCGTACCGCGCACCAGAGAAGTCACGCATGATTTCCGCATTCCCAAAGCTGTCCGCCAAACACCCGCTGACGTGGGAGCGCGCCTCGGCCATGCGCTGGGAGAACACTACCCCGAAACGCGCCATGATAACGGCCACGGCAACGAAGACCCCGGAAAAAATGACATAGGCGACCACGAATTGAGGCAGCGTCGTGGCGATCAACCCACCGGAGACCAGCAGCGTGATGAAGGTGCGAGGTCCGGCTGCGGCTACTTCGTTCAGCAGCCAACCTGCGCCGTCGGCCGCCTGACGCACGCGCTGGCTGAGCGCGCCAGCAAAACGATCGTGGAAAAACTGCGGAGCGTGGCCAGTGGTCCAGGCAAACAGGCGGTTAGTCACATCGGCCCGCAGGCGCGGTACCGTAAAGGCGTTGACTAGTACGTAGAGGCGCTGTAAAAGCGGACCGAGCAGCCAGCACGCCACCAGTGCTGTAAACAGCCAAAGGATCTCTTCTGGCCCTTTGGTCCCGTCGGCGACGGCCGCCACGGCATCGACAAGGCGCCCGACAACGAAAGGGATGAATGCCTGCAGACCAGCCGCGAGCACGGCCGTAAGTATCATGAGGCAGGCGCGGCGGGGGATAAAACGCTGTACCGCCCAGAAAGCAAAGGCGATAGGACTGCTTGGGAACGGCGGCTGACCGAAAGTTGGCGGCATGGGGGCTTTCCATAAGTTAGTCCAGCAACACGTAGTCGCGACCGGCGATGTGGGTGGTGAGTTGGTCAAGCACGTAATGATAGGCGTCGAAACTCTCACCCATGACCTTACTGCGCTCAAGCCGCACGTACTGCCGGTTGCGGCAGGCAAAGAGCCGATCGCACCAGCCCGGCAGGGCCTGCTCGAAGCGCTTTCCTGGATCCTGTGGCCTACCACCGAAGTTCGGCTCGAAGGTATCGAAAATGAAATCCGCCTCAAGCTCGGGCAGCTTTTCGGGGCTCAGGCTAATTGACTGGCCATCGAAATCTGGCAAACCCGGTGGCTCCCCAAAGCCGATGTCCTGGATCACCTGGCTAAGTGCACCGTACTCACGATAAACGCTGATCTGGCCTTCCCATGACTGAAGAAGGGCAAGGTGAATTTCGCCGGGTTCTCCAAGCCAGTCGCGCAGCTCCTCGACACGCGCTTGATAACTCGCCAGCATGTGTTCGTACTGCTCCAGACGCCCTGCGGCGTCAGCAATCAATCGATACGCCTCCAGACTGCCCTCTTCTGACCAGGGAACCGTCACCACCGGCGCGATGCGCTCAAGGCCGGGTAATACCTCCTGCTGCCAGGGCGGAGCGATGATCAGATCAGGTGCCAAGGCGGCAATGTGTTCGACGTCGAGCTGGTTGAAGACACCGAGAAAAGCGATGTCGTGATCCTCGAAACCCTCGCCGCGAAAATCACGAACGCCGCGCAGGTAAGGCGTTCCGTCAAATTCGAGCCGCCCGTGACTTGCCACCACCGGCGCCCCCAGTTCGATCAGCGGATGAGTGATTGAGGCGTCGTTCAAGGACACGATACGCTTGGGTTCAAGCGGTATCTCGACCATGCCATTGGCATCCTCTAAGGTACGCGTCTGTGCCGCGGCGGAGAGAGCAAATACCCAACCGACCAGTAGCAAGGCTAGTCGCACGGCAACATCTCCTTTGCAGTCGGCGCCGTGACTGACTCAACCCACCAGACCAGTTGGGAGTGGGTTTCACCGCTCGCCATCGCGCCGCAGTTGCCGTACCCGGTTAACACTCGCGAGCGGCAGCGAATATTCAAAGTGTTGACGTGTCGATCAGTCTCACATTGCACAGGCACTACCACCTCACAAGGTGTCTGCGGCTCTTCCACGGCAGTCACCTTTACCTCGGCCTGAACTCCCTGCTCAGATAGCCAACGACGCGCGGCAAGATCGGCGCACTGCTCCAGAGGATTGAGACCAGCACGTCCGCGAAAGCACGGCAGGTAGGGCTTCCCCTGCGCCTCGGTTGCGAGGAGCTCTGGCACCAGCTCTGGGGTGACCCGGCCATAGCGATGGAGCGCTGGTAGAGACACAACGTTGGCAGCCAGACGGCAACCGCCGACGTGAGAACTCTCCCAGATGTCGAAATCGAAGCCTCGTGCTTTGTTCTCGCGGCAGAGCGCTTGGTAAGCAGCGTTGCCGAACTTGGCGCAACAGCGGTCGACCTTGCCGTGAGTGCAGCAGAGCAGCAACCGTTGCGTAGTGCTGCCACAATGCCAAGTATCAGCAGCCGCCAAGCCGTCGTGCAAGGCGTCCAGCAGGTTAGTCAGATCTGCGTCTGAGGCGGCGTATTCGTGCCCGGACATGGGAGCGAGCAGCCGACGTAGAGTGTGGTTATGGCCGCGCCGATCGATCAGCTGGACCCGCCAACCCTGTTTGCGCAGAGCTTCCAGACGCACGGCTACCGCGTCGGGCATGTCTTTGGCGGCAAATACGTGATCGTCCCATTTGCGGCGCGGCCAGGCTAAGAGCAGGTGGGGCTGGAACAGCCCCCCCTTGCCCACCAGCGGCTCGCCGCCTTGTTGGTTTTCCACCGAGCAAAAACGGTGCTTGTAAGAGGACATTAAGCCTCCGGTCAAAGTGAGTGGCGACGCTGCCACAGCAGCGCGATGAAATACGGCACACCAATCAGAGCAGTCACGATACCGGCAGGGAGCTGCACCGGAGCAAAGGCAAGCCGTCCGATCATATCCGCTGCCGCCACCAGCACTGCCCCAACGAGCGCACTGGCAACGAGCAACATCCCCTGGCGCTCGCCCACCAGCAGCCGGGCGACATGTGGTGCCACCAGACCCACAAACCCTAGGGTACCGACGGCGGAGACTGCCCCCGCCGCTGCGGCCACCGCAGCGACCACGGTGATCACCAGCACCCGACGCACCGGCAGCCCCAGGCCGACGGCCGTGGCCTCCCCCAGCAGCATGGCGTTGAGCCCGCGGCTGGCCGAGAGCATCACAGGCAGCACCAGGGCGACCCAGGTCGCGAGCAGCGCAACATCGCCCCAGCCAGCGGCGTGCACGCTGCCGGCCAGCCACACCATGGCCGTCATTACCCGTTCGAGCTCCCCGTAGGTGATTAGCAGACTGCTAACTGCGCCCAGAAAGGCACCCACGCCGATGCCGGTGAGGATGAAGCGAACGGTATTGCCGCCGTCACGTCCGGCCAGGGCGTACATGAGTCCGACCACTACAAAAGCGCCCAGCATCGCGGCCAGTGGCACCGCACTCACCGGTATCACCGGCAAGGCCACCAGCACGATCAGCACTGCTACCCCAGCCCCCTGAGAGACACCGACCAGCGAGGGGTCAGCCAGGGGGTTGCGCGTTATCGCCTGCAGGCAGGCCCCCGAGACTGCGAAAAGCACGCCGGCCAGGGCCGCCGCGAGCGAACGCGGCAGGCGAAACTCGCGCACGATCAGCGCCATCTGGGGGTCCACCGCATCACTACCGGTCAACGCGGCGAACACCTCGGCAAGAGGCACCGGATAGCTACCGTTGGCCACACTGATGCCGATCACGGCTAGAAGTGCGACAGCAAGGCCAAGGAGCACAATCAGCGAGCGCAGCGGCAGCAGCAGCGCGATACGCTGTCCGCGGCTGCGCAGGCGCAGCTGTCGTGGGCCGTGGAAGGCGGTTCGGAACGTGGTCATCAGCGCACCTGCCATCGCACGAGGGCAACGAAGATCGGCGCCCCCACCAGCGCGGTGACGATACCGGTGGCGAGCTCCTGCGGCGCCAGCAGAACGCGTGCAACGATATCAGCCGCCGTGAGCACCGCCGCGCCGACTAGCGCCGAAAGAGGCACGACCCAGCGGTAGTCAAGCCCGACGAAGGTGCGCACCATGTGAGGCACCACCAGGCCAATAAAGCCGATAGGGCCGGTGACCGTGACTGCGGCGCCACACAGCAGCACCACGCAGCCAAGCGCCAGGACTCGCAGCCGCGCCGTGTGAATGCCAAGACCGCGGGCAACATCCGCACCCAGGGCCAGGGCCGTGACCTGACGCGCCAGCAGTAGCGCCAGGACGAACCCCACGACAAGGTAGGGCAACGCCGCCGCAAAGACATCCAAGTCGCGCCCAGCAAGAGTGCCGGCGAGCCACACGCGCAGGCGTTCGAAGCCCGCTTCATGCAGCAGGTGACCGGCGCTCATCATCGCGCCGAGAAACGCCGAGACCGCCACTCCAGCCAGGGTGAGCTTGAGCGGGGTAGCACCACTTCGGCCCAGCGAGCCGATCAGGTAGACCAAAAGGCTAGTAAAGAGCGCACCGGAGAAGGCAAACCACGGCAGCGTCTCCAGGCTGCCGAGACCGAAGGCGGTAGCCAGCACCACCGCCAGGGAGGCGCCCAGGTTCACCCCGAGGATGTCCGGCGCGGCGAGCGGATTGAGGGTGACTCCTTGCATCAGGGCTCCGGCCACTGCCAGCGCCGCCCCGACCACCAGCGCGATCAGCAGGCGCGGCAGGCGCATCTCGCGGATGATGAAGTGCTCAAACTGCTCGGGGTTATAGGCCATCAGCGCCTCGACCAAGGTGGCAAGCGGCACGTCGCGAGCGCCGAGTTCCAAATGGGCGAAAGCGAGCAGAAGTAGCACGACGAGCGCCAGCGCACCGGCACCAAGCCGCCCTACCCGCCCGGCTGCCGGACGCTTTGCGACCAGCGACGTCATGGCCCAATCGCCTGATGTTGCGCGACAGGCACAGCCCCACCCCTTGCCGGCGCGCAGAGCAGATGTCCGCTCGCTGGGTCGCGCAGGATGCTACAGGCCACGCCGAACACTGCCTCGATGTTTTTCGCCGTAAACACCGCCTCGGGCGGCCCCTCGGCATACACCTTTCCCTCACGCAGCAGCACCAGATTGTCGGCATGGGCCGCCGCATGGTTCAAATCGTGCAGCACCGCCACCACGGTGCGGCCGTGGCGGTGGGTAAGCTGCACCATCAGCTCGAGGATTTCCAGCTGGTAGCGCAGGTCGAGAAAGGTGGTGGGTTCGTCGAGCAGGATCAGCGGCGTTTCCTGAGCCAGCGTCATTGCGATCCAGCAGCGCTGGCGCTGCCCGCCGGATAACGTGCCCAGCGGTCGTTCGGCCAGTGCCTCGACGCCGGTGATGGCGAGCGCCCGGGCAACGGCCGCCTCATCCTGCGTGGTCCACTGGCGCAACAGGCTCTGGTGCGGAAAGCGCCCCTGAGCGACCAGTTCACGCACGCGCAGTCCTTCCGGCGCCATCGGCGACTGGGGCAGCAGGCCCAGCCGCTTGGCCACCTCGCGGGTGGGTAGACGATGGATGTCGCTGCCATCAAGCAGTACCGAGCCGCTCATGGGTGCGACCAGACGCGCCATGGTACGTAGCAGCGTCGACTTGCCGCAGCCATTGGGCCCGAGCAGCACGGTGAGCTGACCATCCGGCACGTCCAGTTCGAGGTCATCGAGGATGGGCGTGGCGCCATAGCCCGCGGCAAGAGCGCGGGCCTGGAGTGGCGACTTTTTGCGGAAGCTGTGACCGGTCAAAATCATCGTTTTCAGAAGGCGTAACTTGCCGAGAGCGTGACTTTCAGTTGATCACCCGGATAGACGCGGCCAGGGTAGTAACCGCCAGTCCAGTGCTCCTCATCCGTCAAGTTCTTGCCCATCAAAGAAACATTCAAACCACCAGTCTCATAGAAGAGTCCGGCGTTGTAGAGCGTGTAGTCAGGCAGAGTGAAGCCCTCCTCAAACGTCTCTCGTTCGCCGACATATTCGGCGCCAGCACCCACTGCGAATCCGTTACCCAGGTCGTACTTTCCCCAAAGCGTGGCCATATGGTGGGGAGCCCCTTCCTTTGTCTTGCCCACGTTCTCTGTAACCTCGTCTTCGGTCACCTCCGCATTGTTGTAGGCGTAGTTCGCGATCACCGACAGGCGATCGGTAATATTGCCGATCGCTTCCAGCTCCAGACCGGTAGACTGCTCCTGGCCACGCTGACGGTAGAGATCGGAACCGCTACCCGCGTCTACCCATGTCACAATGTCATCGTTGATGATGTGATAGAGCGCCGCGGTGAAGAGCAGGTCGCCGCCGAAGGCGAGATGCTTGGCGCCGACCTCGAACAAGCGGCTAGTGGTCGGATCGAAAGGGCCACCTTGTGCCGACGTGTAGCCGAAATTGGGCTCGAATCCCTCAGCGTAGGTGCCGTAAAAGCTAAGGTCATCGGTGTAGCGATAAACGGTTCCTAGACGAGGCGCCAGATCATTGTCCGAGTTCTCTTCCCCACCCATTGGCTGGGTGCTGAAATTGGAGTAGCGCAGACCTGCGAGAAAGTCCCAATCACCCAAGGTGACTCGATCCTGAATGAACAGACCTGTACGCGTATTGTCTTCCCCCCAGGGACTCCATGAGGGAGTAGTCAGCGAGTAGGAGTCCACTGGTCGGCGAACATTCTCAGGGTTGAGCACGTCGAAGACGAAGACGTTGTCCACCTGCTGTTCTTGTGATTCGGTCTCCTGGCTCAGCGCATCGAGGCCGACAACAAGCTCGTGAGCTAAATTACCAGTATCGAACCGGCCCGTAGCATAGAGGGTGCCGCTGAGTGTCTCGGCTTCAGACTGACGCTCGCCATATCTGACGTTGTACTCGCTGCCTGAGGGAAGGCTACCAGCGACGCGGTGCTCCCCCAGTTCCTCGTCATAGCTGTGATACTGAATAGTACCTGCCAAGCGCCACTGATCCGACAGAGCCTGATCCAAGGAAAGTGAGGCCGTGAAGTCCTGAGTTTCGAAACCATCGCCAGGCTGAGTGACCGAAACATTAGTGGGCACTGCGCCGAGGTCACTGGCGTCGGCGAGGTTGGGCTGGCCCCGGTCCAGCACGGTTTCTCGGCTCGTGTAATTCAGCTCCAAGTTGAGTCGAGTGTCCTCGCTGGGTACCCAAGACAGCGATGGCGAGAGACTGTAGCCCTCGTCGAAGATTTCTGTCCTGAACGAGTCGTGGTCCCACTGTGACGCATTGAAGCGATACAAAAGAGTACCACTATCGTTTATCGGCCCGGTGGTATCGACAGCGAGCAGACCCTGATTGTCTCCGCCGCCGAAGGTGCCCAGGTCGCCGCGCACTTCATGCCGGCTCTCTGCCAAGGGCTTCTTGGTGACGATATTGACTACCCCACCGGGGCTAGCCTGGCCGTAGAGCACCGCGGATGGCCCCTTTATCACCTCAACACGCTCGACGTTGGCGATATAGGGCTGCGTCCAGAAATTGTTGTAGACCCGCAGGCCGTTGACACGCCGGTCGTCCGAGTTCCGAAAGCCACGAATGGTAATGTCGTCATAGACCGAGAATTCGTTCATCCCAGCCACAAAGGGAGTGATGTCGTTAAGCGCAAGAAGGTTCTGCTCCTCAATGACCTCCTTAGTGACGGCATTGACCGTCTGGGGCACATCGAGAATGTGCGTTTCGGTCTTGGTCGCGGCGAAGGTCGAGTCGGCGAAGTCCGAAGTAATGTTGCGACCCAGCACTTCGATGGTCTGCAGCGAGGTCTCCCCACCATTCGCCTGAGAGGTTTCGCGCGCCAGTGTCACCCTGTCGGCCCCGGTAAAACGGGCATCCAGCCCGGTATCTGCCAGCACCTCGTCTAGGGCTTCGGCGGTCGAATACTGACCGTCCAGACCTTCGCTGGCCATACCCTGGGTTAAACCGGGATCAAAAGAGAGGCTAAGACCCGCTTGCTGGGCCAGCGTATTGAGCACCATGGTAAGAGAGCCCGCAGGCACATAATAGGTCTGGCGAAGCGGTGTTTCCGCTTCAGCGCCCTCTTGTTGCGCAAAAACGCTGGTGGGGAGCAGTGGCCCACCGGTCGCCGTCGCGATTGCGATGGCCAGGGCAATAGGCCGGAGCGTAAATGGGTTGGAATACTTGGAAAAAGACATCGTTGGTCCCTTGTATTTTGGTGTTCTGCCTATCAAGACGAACCCAAAAGCGAAAGGGACAGCAAATGCGAAAAATTTTTATTCTTTTTTGCGTTTGATGCTGATCAACCAAGGGGTAAAGCGCTGCGCCCTAATAGGCAGGGCGCGTGCGAGGACGTCCAGTGCTTTATCCATATCGCCCAGAGGCAGCACGCCCGAAACCCTCAACTCTGCGAGTTCGGCCGCATCGTAGCGCAGTGCACCGTGATGGTAGCGTGCCAGCTCATCGAGCACTTCAACCAGGGGACGGTCATCCAGCGTCAGGGTGCCAGCCGTCCAAGCAGGCTTCTCCGCTGTTGAGTTGAGCGCTTGCGGTAAAAAGGTGTCATGCACTACCTCTCCCCCATGGCCGCTACCCACTTCTTGGCAGGCGGTATCACGTGGGCAGACATCGACACGCGACTCATACACAGCTACCCGCAACGACGGCATATCAGCCTGGAACCGACGCTCGACGCTGAACGCAGTTCCTAGCGCGCGAACACTTCCTTCGTTCGTTACGACCTCCAGTGGTCGTGAGTTATCAGGCGCCACCTCGACAAAGACACGCCCTTTCAAGAGCTCAATACTTCGCAGATTCTGGTTGAAAGCTATATTAACGGCGGAGGTCGCATCAAGCGTCAACTGACTGCCATCATCCAATACTACCGTCTTTCGCTCGCCCACAGCGGTATGATGATCTGCCATCAGATATTGTGGCGCCGGTATTCCGCTCGCCCACCATCCTGCAGTAAACAAGGAAAACAACAACACTGCAAAACCACCACTTTTACCTAAAAGGCTACGCCGTTCCGCGCGCTCCTGCTCAAACGTGTGCACTAGGGTTGTGCTGAGCCCTGGCTGTTCGGCACTGGAAAATGAATTCCATGTATCGCGCATGGATTCCCATGCACACACGTTTTCTTCGCTGCGTTGTAGCCAGGCATCGAAATCTCGACGCTGATCCTGGGAAATATCCTCATCTGCGAGTACCACACACCATTCAGCTGCTTCCCGAAGCGCCTTTTCAGAAAGAGGTTGCGAAGAATACGCCTGGTTAATGGAGTGAAGTGGACTCACGCGCTAGAACTCACATTGGATTTTCTTGAAGTGCAAGATGACAGTGCAACAGACCTTGTGCAACGTACTTTTTTACCATGCTTACACTCACTCCTAGCTCTTCAGCGATTTCAGCTTGTGATGCACCATCAAGGCGGAAGCGCAAAAAGGCCCGACGCGGCTTTTCACCCAGCCCCTCCAGGAGCGAGGCTACGCGCTCCAAAATATCCAGCACCTCATTAACCTCTTCCGCTGAGGGGGCAAACGAATGCTCGGCTTCCATTTCTGCATAGGCCTCTCGCCATGCCTGCTCAAGGCGAAACCGGCGAGCACTATCAATCAATAAACGGGTAGCAATTTTCGCTAAAAAAGCCTTTGGTTGCTTTACTTCACCGCTATCAGGGCGACTGAGTACCCGATAGAACGCATCGTGAGCGCAATCTGACGCTTTTTCGGCACAGCCAATCTTTTGTTGCAACCAGTTTTTCAACCACTGGTGATGCGACCGGTAGAGAGACTCCGCCTGCGCATGGTGATGTGCATTAGGTAAGGATGCCATGGTTGACCCGACTAAGCCGCAAATGATAAAGATTTTAATTTACATAAAGGAACACCTCTTATCAAGCATCGTCATGCATTAAAACACTATCTAAATTAGTGATTTATGGTATATAGGCTTAGCAACTTTGTACGTCGCTAATCAGCTCCCAACATAAAAGTCATAATGTAAGCAGAATAGTTGCCGACCGAGTCGCTAAGACAAATGGAGGCCACGCACAACGTAATGGACGAGGCGGTGATGGCCCTCTGAACACTGGAACTGTTGCATTAAGGATATGTCGTGGACTGAGTTGCTCGACGAGCACTGCATGCTATACCCATGAGAGGCAAAACAAATGCGACTAGCCGAATCTAACCCAATCAATCATAGCTAAGGCGCATTTTCTGCTTCGCAAATAATCACAATATTCAAAGCCTCGTACCTGCAAGACTTATTTTTTAAAGAAATAATAAAATTCACTGGCTAAGCGGGGAAGGGCTTTGACTTATTGTTACGTACGAAATCAAGGCGCTCGTACAGCAAAAGGTAAGGCTCAACCATTAGGAGATTGCAATCCTTTTGATTGGCAAACTTTCAAGTCTGATTGATAGGGGCAAGCTGCAAAGTGCGAGTATAAATGGCAGCATCCGCAATGAATCGTGTCATTTTGGAAAGAAGGAGATATATGGAGGCGGCCCCAAAAGCCACATCCCGGCACACGCAGCCACCACTACCGTTGCTCCCTTCCGGGCCTGGCGGGGTTCGCAGTTTAGCGTTGCGGGAGGACCTAAGGGGCCACCATAATCGTATGCTTTTGAGCCGCATACTGGCGCTGATTGGTGGCTACGCCCTGATTTGAACAGGGGACCCCATCATTATGAGTGATGTGCTCTAACCAGCTGAGCTACGTAGCCTTTTCGACATCAGCGGGTGCAGAGTATGCCTATATTAGCGTCAAAAGGCAAGCCGAAACGGCCTGCCTTTTTTCATCGTGCGATTCACTAAGCGCAAACGGGCTTACAGCGCCGCTTTGACAACAGGCAGTGCCTCTTCACCTTCACGCGTGGTCACGCCTTCTAACCAAGCCTCGAGTACTTCCGGGTGATCATTGAGATACGTACGCGCCGCTTCGCGAGGTTCGACACCCTCGTCCATGATGGCGCTCATCAGCTGGTTTTCCATCTCTAGCGTGAACGTCATGTTGCTCAGCAATTCACCGACGTTCGGGCAGGACTCGACGAAACCAGCACGAGTATTGGTGTAGACCGTCGCACCTCCGAGATTCGGGCCAAAGTAGTCGTCTGCATCAGACAGGTACGCCATCTCGAAATTGGTGTTCATGGGGTGCGGCTCCCAACCCAAAAAAACCATCCACTTTTCATTGGGAACCCGTGCGCTCAACTCGGCCAGCATGCCTGCCTCGCTGGAGTCGATCACCTGCCAATCGCCTAGCCCGTATGCATCATCGTCGATCATTTGCTGAATGAGTTCGTTGCCATCATTGCCCGCTTCGATGCCATGAATGCGCTGCTCGAACCGATCGGCATGTTCGGCCAAATCGTTCACCGAGGTCACCCCAGAGTCGTACACGTATTGCGGCACTGCCAGCGTGTACTTGGCACCTTGGAGGTTGGCCGTTAAGCGTTCGACGTCGCCACGCTCGATGTAGGGATCGCTAATGGACGCCATGGAGGGCATCCAGTTACCCAAGAAGACATCGAAATCGTCATTGCGCATGCCCGCGTAGGCAATGGGGACCGAGACCGTATCGACACGGGGCTCGTAGCCTAGCGCCTCCAATACTTCGCTGGCCAAGGCGGTCGTAGCCGTGATATCGGTCCAGCCCACCTCGGCGAAACGCACGCTACTACACTCATCAGCAGCAGCCGTCATCGGCAGACAAGCGGTCACGAACAGAGCACTCATATGACGTTGGGTTAGCTGTTTCATTCGTCGTCTTTCCTCGTTATCTGTTTTATTGAAACGCGCTCTACGGCGAGCAATGCAGAGGCGAGAAACTGCTCGACACACTTTTATTGATTGAACGTTCAATAAAAAAATGCCATCATATTCAGGTAACCATGCCTACTCCTGCTTTTCAAGGCGAGGAGCCAATGGGCATTCAACGTCATTAGGAGATAGCTGTGCCTAAGGTGGGAATGGAACCAATACGCCGCCAACAGTTGATCAAGGCTACGATGGCGGCCATTGACGAAGTGGGACTGGCCGAGGCAACGGTCATGCGCATCGCCCGCCATGCGGGTGTCTCTGCCGGCATCATTAGCCACTATTTTGGCGGCAAGGATGGCCTGCTCGAAGCCACCATGCGTCAAATATTGACGGATCTAAGCGATGCCGTCGCGGCACGACGCCATGCGTTGGAAGACGACTCTCCCCGTGCCCATATCGGTGCGATTATTGAGGGCAACTTCGACCGCACCCAGGTGACCGGGCCCGCCGCGAAGACCTGGCTTGCCTTCTGGGCCAGCAGCATGCACAAGCCGGTGTTGCAACGTCTTCAATACGTTAACGATCGCCGCTTGTACGCCAATCTCTGCCACCAGTTCCATCGGGTCATGCCACGCGCCGACGCTCGCAACGCGGCCCGTGGTTTGGCTGCCATGATCGATGGCCTGTGGCTTCGCGGCGCGCTGGCCCCGGAAGGCCTAGATGCCGCAGAAGCGCGCCATCTTGCGCACACCTATCTCGACCAGTTACTGACACATTACGGATGCTTTCAAGATGCATCCACTGCCGAACTTTATTAAGGAGATCAGCATGGCCGCTCAAGACGTACAGCCCCTCTACATCGATGGTCGCCCGGTTGATGCCACCTCCGGCGAAACGTTTACCGTCACCAACCCTTATGATGGCAGCCTGCTGGCCACAATTGGCCAAGCGAGCCAAGCCGATGTCGACAGCGCCGTTCAGGCCGCACAGCGTGGCCAGCGTGAGTGGGCCGCGATGACTGGCATGGAGCGCTCGCGCATCCTGCTACGCGCCGTGGCGCTTCTTCGTGAACGCAACGACGAGCTTGCCGAGCTGGAAACCCGCAATACTGGCAAGCCCATCAGCGAAACCGCCAGCGTCGATATCGTGACCGGTGCCGATGCACTGGAGTACTACGCAGGTCTCGCCCCCGCCATCGAGGGCCACCAAATTCCCTTGCGTGACAGCTCGTTCGTTTATACCCGCCGCGAACCGCTGGGCGTGATTGGCGCCATTGGCGCCTGGAACTACCCGATTCAAATCGCCTGCTGGAAAGCGGCTCCGGCGCTGGCAGCGGGGAACGCTATCGTGTTCAAGCCCAGCGAAGTGACGCCGCTGACGGCGATGAAGCTTGCCGAAATTTTCACCGAAGCAGGCCTACCGAACGGCGTGTTCAACGTGGTGCAGGGCGATGGCCGCGTCGGTGCCATGCTGACCGAGCACGAAGGGATTGCCAAAGTCTCGTTCACCGGTGAAGTGGGCACTGGCAAAAAGGTCATGGCCGCTGCCGGTGGTTCCACGCTGAAAGACGTGACGATGGAACTCGGCGGTAAATCTCCGCTGATCGTGTTTGCAGACGCGGACCTTGACCGCGCGGCCGATGCCGCCATGATGGCGAACTTCTACTCCAGCGGCCAAATCTGCACCAATGGCACCCGCGTGTTCGTCGAGCGCAGCGTCAAAGACGCGTTCGAAGCCAAGTTGGTAGAGCGTGTAGCGCGTATCAAAGCGGGCGACCCGATGGACCCAAGCGTCAATTTCGGTCCGCTCGTCAGCTTCGAGCATCAGGAAAAAGTGCTCTCCTACATCGCGCTCGGAAAAGAGCAAGGCGCACGCGTGCTGGCCGGCGGCGACGCGTGGAACAGCGGCGAATGGGCCAAAGGCGCCTGGGCAGCCCCCACCGTATTCACCGACTGCACTGATGAGATGCGCGTTGTCAAAGAAGAGATCTTTGGCCCGGTGATGTCAGTACTCGCCTTTGATGACGAAGACGAAGTGATCCGCCGCGCCAACGACACCAAGTACGGCCTGGCTGCTGGCGTCTTCAGCGAAAGCCTGAACCGCGCGCACCGCGTCATTCATCAGTTGGAAGCCGGTATTTGCTGGGTCAACACCTGGGGCGAATCCCCGTCTGAAATGCCGGTCGGTGGCTATAAAGAGTCCGGTATTGGCCGTGAAAACGGCGTGGAAACGCTGAATCACTACACCCAGACCAAGTCAGTGCAGATCGAGATGGGGCCGTTCGAGTCCGTGTTTTAAAGGCGGAGCACAGCTTTTCGAACACGCCACTCCCCTTTCTTGATGAGAGAACCCCTATGTCTCAAGCAACCGAGTTTGATTACATCGTCATTGGTGCTGGTTCAGCAGGTAACGTGCTGGCCACGCGCCTGACCGAAGATAGCGATGTCAGCGTGCTGCTGTTGGAAGCCGGTGGACCTGACTACCGTTTCGATTTTCGTACCCAAATGCCCGCAGCCCTGGCCTACCCGCTGCAGGGCAAGCGTTATAACTGGGCGTTCGAAACCGATCCCGAACCGCACATGGACAACCGCCGCATGGAGTGTGGCCGAGGCAAGGGCCTCGGCGGCTCCTCGCTGATCAACGGCATGTGTTACATCCGTGGCAACGCGTTGGATTATGACAACTGGGCCAAACAGCCCGGCTTGGCGGAGTGGGACTACTTGAGCTGCCTGCCCTACTTCAAAAAGTGCGAAACCCGCGATATTGGCCCGAACGACTACCACGGTGGTGATGGCCCCGTTAGCGTGACCACGCCCAAAGCGGGCAACAACCCGCTTTATCGCACCTTTATTGAGGCGGGCAAGCAAGCGGGCTATCCGGAAACCGACGACGTCAACGGTTACCAGCAAGAGGGCTTCGGCCCGATGGACCGCTTCGTGACGCCGAAAGGCCGCCGTGCCTCGACTGCTCGCGGCTACCTGGACACGGCCAAACAGCGCAGCAACCTGACCATCGAAACCCACGCCGTCACCGACGTGATCGAATTCGATGGTAAGCGCGCCGTCGGCGTGCGCTACGAGCAAAAAGGCCAGCCCAAACAGGCTCGCGCACGCCGTGAAGTGCTGCTGTGCGGTGGCGCGATTGCCTCTCCACAAATTCTCCAGCGCTCCGGCGTGGGTAACCCAGAGTGGCTGAAAGAGCTAGGCATTCCCGTAGTGCATGAGCTGCCGGGCGTCGGCGAAAACCTGCAAGACCACCTGGAAATGTACATTCAGTACGAGTGCAAGGAGCCGATTTCGCTCTACCCGGCGCTGAAATGGTACAACCAGCCGAAGATTGGGGCCGAGTGGCTGTTTAACGGCACGGGCGTGGGCGCGAGCAATCAGTTCGAATCCTGTGGCTTTATTCGCAGCCGCGATGACGAGGAGTGGCCGAACCTGCAGTACCACTTCCTACCTATCGCCATTAGCTACAACGGCAAGAGTGCCGTTCAAGCGCATGGCTTCCAGGCCCACGTAGGTTCCATGCGTTCAGAAAGCCGCGGCCGTATTCGTCTCACGTCCAAAGACCCCCACGCGGCACCGAGCATTCTGTTCAACTACATGGCCAAAGAGAAAGATTGGGAAGAGTTCCGCGATGCGATTCGCTTGACTCGCGAGATCATCGCTCAACCCGCGTTTGATCAATACCGAGGCCGGGAAATCGCCCCTGGCCCAGACGTGCAAAGCGACGAAGAGCTCGATAACTTCGTCAAACAGCACGCCGAAACCGCCTACCACCCCTGCGGCAGCTGCCGCATGGGCGAAGGCGAGATGGCCGTCACCGATGCTCAAGGCCGGGTACACGGGCTTGAAGGGCTGCGCGTGGTGGATGCCTCGCTGTTCCCGGTCATTCCTACCGGCAACCTGAACGCGCCCACCATCATGTTGGCGGAGAAAATTGCCGACCGCATTCGAGGTCGCGAGCCCCTGCCGCGTGCCAACGTCGACTACTACGTCGCCAACGGCGCGCCTGCCAAGCAGGTATCGTAAGCCGATATCGACACGGGTACGCCAACCCGCTGCGTCAAAACGCCATGGTGCCTCACCATGGCGTTTTTTTATGCCCTAACTGCGCTACATTGAAGATATAAAGCGAACGTATAACGGTGAAATGCTTGCACAAGACGCAATGACTCTGCGAATATTCAAACATACGTTTAAATACGTTCTTTGATAACCACCCACGGAGATTCCCCCCATGCTCACCTTACTCCTCATCGTGCTCGCCGTTGCCGGCTTGCTCGTGGTGATGCGTCGCGAGGCAGGTGCCAAACCCGCCCTGGCCCTACTAGGCGTATTGGGCTTAGTCGGCCTAGTGCTAGGTGCCCCAGTCATCGGCACGCTGTTGTTGATCGGTGCAGTTGCAGTGGCCGTCGCAGGTCTGCCTGCACTGCGCCGTAAATGGCTCACTCCGCGCATCTTTGCCATCTTCAAAAAAGTGGCCCCCAAAGTATCGGCGACCGAACGCACCGCGCTGGAAGCCGGCAGCGTGTCTTGGGACGGCGAACTCTTTTCAGGCAAGCCCCAATGGCAATCGCTGCTCGACTTTAAAGATGACGGTTTGAGTGACGAAGAGCAGGCGTTTTTAGACAATCAGTGCGCCAAAGCCGCTGGCATGTGCAACGCTTGGGATATCGCCCGTGAACGCGCCGACCTGCCCCAGGAGCTGTGGGATTACCTGAAAAAAGAGGGCTTCTTCGGGATGATCATTCCGAAGGAGTACGGCGGCTTGGGCTTCTCGGCCAAGGCGCAATCCATGGTGCTGCAGAAGCTCTCCGCCAACGAGACGCTGATGGTCACCGTGGGCGTACCCAACTCCCTCGGCCCGGGCGAACTGCTGCTGAAGTACGGCACCCAAGCCCAGAAAGATCACTACCTGCCGCGCCTGGCCGATGGCCGCGAGATTCCCTGCTTTGGCCTCACCGGCCCCCGTGCAGGCTCCGATGCGACCTCGCTACCGGATACCGGTGTGGTGTGTAAGCAGGTCATTAATGGCGAAGAAGTCGTGGGCGTGCGCCTGAACTTCGAGAAGCGCTGGATCACCCTGGCGCCCATTGCCACCGTGGTTGGCCTAGCATTCCGTCTCTTCGACCCGGAAAACCTGCTGGGCGAAGAAGAAGATCGTGGCATTACCCTGGCGCTGATTCCTCGCGATACCCAAGGCATGGAGATTGGCCGTCGTCACCACCCAATTGGCAGCCCGTTCATGAACGGCCCAATCAAAGGTAAAGACGTGTTCGTACCGCTGGACACCATTATCGGTGGCCCGGACATGATCGGCCAAGGCTGGCGCATGCTGGTCGAGTGTCTCTCCATTGGCCGCTGCATTACGCTGCCCTCTGGTGCCACCGGCACCGCGCGCTACGCGCTGGGCTGGAGCGGCGGCTTCACCCGCGTGCGTCGTCAGTTCAACGTACCGGTGGCCGAGATGGAAGGCGTGCAAGAGCCTTTGGCACGTATGGCATCGCTGGCCTACATTTCGGCGGCCACGGTGTACCAAACCGCTAACTTGATCGACCATGGCGAAAAGCCAGCGGTCCCCTCTGCCATCCTGAAAAGCCAGCTGACCGAGTTCCAGCGCGTGCTGCTGAGCGATGCGATGGACGTTCACGGCGGTAAAGCAGTGACGCTTGGCCCGCGCAACTACCTGGGCATTGGCTATAGTGCCAACCCGGTAGCCATCACCGTGGAAGGCGCGAACATCATGACCCGCAACCTGATGATCTTTGGTCAGGGCGCAATTCGCTGCCACCCTTATGTGCTGGAAGAGCTAGCCGCCAAAGACGCCAACGATGTAAACGCCTTCGATAAAGCCTTCTTCGGCCATGCGGGCTTGATCTTCGGCAACGCGGCGCGCGCCTTCACCCTGGGGCTTGGCCTTGGCAAGCCGAGCGTCCCGTTCAGCGGCCCCGCCGCTGGCTACGCCCAGGATATCGCGCGCCTTTCGGCGGGGTTCGGCCTGTGTGCGGATGCCGCCATGGCCAGCCTAGGCTCTACACTGAAAAAACGCGAAATGCTCTCGGCGCGCCTAGGCGACGTACTCTCTAATCTCTACCTCGCCTCCATGGTGCTCAAGCAGTGGCATAACGGCAATAAAGTAGAAGGCGAAGAGGCGCTGCTTCATTACAGCCTGCAGTTCCTCCTTCATCGCGCGGAGCAAGCGTTCGTCGAGATCTTCGATAACTTGCCCAACCGTGCGCTGGGTAACGTATTGAAAGTCGTCGTCATGCCCACGGGTCGCCGCTGGCGCAAGCCGCAGGACGACTTGGCCCGTGATATTGCCCAGCGGGTATCCACTCATAGCGCGCTGCGTAGCAAGCTGCTTTCGAACACCTGGGACAAAGATGACGGCGCGGTGAGCAACCCGCTAGCACGCTACAACGCGTTGCTCGGTGATTACGACCGCGCTGAGAACATCTACCGTACGGTGAACAAAGCCTATGCCAAAGGTGAACTACCGCAAACGGCTCTCCACCCTGAAGCACGGGTAGAAGCAGCGCTTGAAAAAGGCTTGATCAATGACGACGAGGCCGCCTTCATGCGCACCTTTGAAGCCGAAGTACTGGAGATGCTGACCGTCGATGACTTCGCTTACGATGCCTTTGCCAATGATAAGTCGACGCTGATCGACCACAACGCCGCACCGGCCAAGGCCTCTTCGCCAACGGAAACCATCGTCAAGTAGCCTTCTTCCGCCATCTCCCAACCTACCGGCCCTTTCTGGGCCGGTTTTTTTTGCCCTCTTGCCATGTTCTAAAACGAAGCAAACGAACATGCGCACCACCCAGAGCCGATCATGGCGCACCACACCGTTTTGCCAGCCGTTTGAAAAATCGCTTTTTTGCGCTTTTCTACGCCTAAAAGCGAATACAAACGGCCATCAAAAGCGTTGCAAGTTCGCAAATGATCAACTAGCCTTTCGTTAATGAAAATATCGCACGGGTTGGTTGCCACACAATAAACGCCCAATAAGTACGGCCAGCCACCCTCCCTCGCGATCAGCGCACTACGCATTTATCGATACCACCTATCAATAACAACGACGCTAGCGAGATCGGCATGTCCTTACATTTGCAAAATATCGACCACGTCGTCGGGGGTCAGTCCCATATCAGTGGGGTGGATCTCGAACTGGAACCCGGTTCCTTTAACGTATTGCTGGGACGAACCTTAGCGGGCAAAACCACGCTCATGCGTCTAATGGCAGGCTTGGAGCAACCCACCCGCGGGCGCATTTTCATGGATGGCAAAGACGTCACCGGCGTATCGGTGCGTAAACGCAACGTGTCGATGGTGTACCAGCAGTTCATCAACTACCCCAGCCTGACGGTGCGCGACAACATTGCTTCGCCGCTGAAGCTGGCCAAAACGCCGCAGCAGGAAATCGATCGCCGCGTGGGCAGTATTGCCGAAATGCTGCATATCGAACATCTCCTCGACCGCTACCCCCAAGAGCTCTCCGGCGGGCAACAGCAGCGTACCGCTATGGGCCGGGCGCTGGTCAAAGATGCCGACCTGATTCTGTTCGACGAGCCGCTGGTGAACCTGGATTATAAACTGCGCGAAGAGCTGCGTGACGAGCTGCGCGAACTCTTCAAAGCGCGCAACTGTATTGCCGTTTACGCCACTACAGAGCCCAACGAAGCGCTGGCATTAGGCGGCAATACGGCGGTACTGCATGAAGGCAAGCTACTGCAGTACGGCCCCACCGAACAGGTATATCGCGAACCCAACGGCCGTCACAGCGCCGAGATGTTCTCCGAACCGCCGATCAACATCGTGCCCGGCAAGCTGACCGCGACGGACATCACCTTTGACCAGTCTCTGCACTTTCCTTGCGATCCTGGCCTCCAGCAGCTTGCCCCAGGCGATTACGACTTCGGCGTGCGCGCCTCGCACATTACCCTCAAACCGCAGTCTGCCGATGATGTAGAGCTGCCGGTTCTGGTCGACGTTGCGGAAATCAGCGGTTCGGAAACGTTTTTGCACGTGCGCCATGAACGATTCCCGCTGGTGCTGCACTTGGCAGGCATTCACGAGTTCCACGTGAACGATGCGATTAACGTCTATTTCCCGTCGCATCAACTGTACGCCTTCGATAAACAGGGCAGCACCGTGCACATCCCCTCCTCTACTCAAGGGAGCGTTGCTCATGGCTGAGATTACTTTAAAAGGCTTGGCGCACAGCTATAGCAAAAGCCCTAGCAGCCATAGCGACTACGCGATTCGCCAGATGGATCACGTGTGGCACCAGGGCGGTGCTTATGCACTGCTGGGCCCGTCGGGCTGCGGTAAATCAACCCTGCTAAACATTATTTCTGGCCTGCTGGAACCCTCCGAAGGTGACGTACTGTTCGATGGTCACCGTGTGAACGAGCTGCCGCCGGAGGAGCGCAACATCGCCCAGGTGTTCCAGTTCCCGGTGATCTACGACACCATGACGGTGTACGACAACCTGGCTTTCCCGCTGCGTAATATGAATACGCCCGAGTACAAGGTCGACCCTAAAGTTCGGGAAATTGCCGATATCCTCGACCTCACGCCGCTCCTCTCCCGGAAAGCCAAAAACCTCACCGCCGATGAGAAGCAGAAAGTCTCTATGGGCCGCGGGCTAGTGCGTGACGACGTCTCTGCCATCCTATTTGACGAACCCCTCACGGTGATCGACCCGCAACTCAAGTGGAAGCTGCGCCGTAAGCTCAAAGAGATCCATGAGCGCTTCAATATCACCATGATCTACGTTACCCACGACCAGCTCGAAGCCTCTACCTTCGCTGACAAAATTGCGGTTATGTATGACGGTCAGGTGGTGCAGTTCGGAACGCCAAGGGAGCTTTTTGAAAAACCGGCGCATACCTTCGTGGGTTACTTTATTGGCAGCCCGGGCATGAACTTTATGAGCGTGTCTCACCAAGCGGGCAAAGTGATGTTTGGCGAGCTGCCGCTACCGGTGAATGAGGCCGTTAGCCGCAGCGTGGCCGCCGCAGGCTCCAGCAATATCAAGCTTGGCATTCGTCCGGAGTTCATTACGGTCAGCAACTCGCCAGAGCCAAACAGCGTACCGATTGAAGTGGTCAATCTGCAGGACTTAGGCACCTACTCGCTGTTGAGCTTTACGCTTAACGACCAGCTATTTAAGGCGCGCCTGCCTGAGGGTCACGCACTGATAGGTGACGCTGCCCATGCAGTGTTTTCCGATCAGCACATCGCGCTCTACGTCGATGAATACCTAGTGGAGATCGGCCATGAATAATAAAGTACTCAATAACCGCGCATGGCTGCTGGTACTTCCCATGCTGGTACTGGTGGCTTTTTCGGCCATCATCCCCTTGATGACCGTGGTCAACTACTCGGTTCAGGACGTGCTGGGCCCTAATGCTCGCTTCTTCACCGGCACCGAGTGGTTCCACAGCATTCTGAACGACTCTGCGCTGCGCGACGCGTTCGTGCGCCAGATTCTGTTTTCCCTGACCATTCTCGCCATCCAAGTGCCTTTAGGCATCGGCATTGCGCTGATTATGCCTAAACGCGGCTGGCAGGCCTCAGCTGTCTTGATCTTGATTACCCTGCCGCTGCTCATTCCATGGAACGTGGTGGGCAGTATTTGGCAAATCTTCACCCGTGGCGATATCGGCCTCATGGGCTACGGTCTGCGGGAGCTAGGGATCAACTACAACATTACCCGTAATTCGGGCGATGCCTGGGCAACCATTATCTTGATGGACGTTTGGCACTGGACGCCGCTGGTGGCCATGCTGTGCTACAGCGGCCTGCGTTCTATCCCCGAAGCGTACTACCAAGCAGCGCGTATCGACCGTGCCTCTAAGTGGGCGATCTTCCGCTACATCCAACTGCCCAAACTCACCAACGTACTGGTTATTGCGGTGCTGCTGCGCTTTATGCACTCGTTCATGATTTACGCCGAGCCCTTTGTACTGACCGGCGGCGGCCCGGGTAGCTCCACCACCTTCCTGAGCCAGTCACTCGCGACTATGGCGATCGGCCAGCAGGATCTGGGGCCCTCTGCCGCGTTCTCGATCATCTACTTCCTGGTTATTTTGCTCGTGAGCTGGGTGTTCTACACCACCATCATGCACATGCAAAAAGATAAGAACCCGCACGGGGGAGCATGATATGTACCGCTTAGATAACGCCCAGCAGGGCGAGAAGTACAACACCATATTTAGCAGAACCACCCCGGCACAGCGGCGTAAACGCAATGCGCGCAGCCGCTTTCGCTCGCGGTTTCTGCTGGGGCTGTACCTGTTCCTGATGATCCTGCCAATTTATTGGTTGATTAATATGTCGCTGCAGACCAACAGCGAGATTCTGGGTTCCATGACGCTATGGCCCAAAAACCTGACGTTTGATAACTACATCGGCATTTTCACTAACTCCAGCTGGTACATGGGCTATGTGAACTCAATGCTGTATGTGGCGCTCAACATGCTGATCACGATTTGCGTGGCACTGCCTGCCGCCTATGCGTTCAGCCGCTACCGCTTTATTGGCGATAAGCACCTGTTCTTCTGGCTGCTAACCAACCTGATGGCACCGCCTGCGGTGTTTCTGCTGCCCTACTTCCAGCTCTACTACTCAGTGGGCCTTTTTGATACCCACATTGCCGTGGCCCTGGCCCACTGCCTGTTTAATATTCCGCTGGCCATCTGGATTTTGGAAGGCTTCATGAGCAGCGTGCCAAAGGAGATTGATGAGACAGCGTATATCGACGGCTACAGCTTTCCGCGCTTCTTCATCAAGATTTTCATTCCCATGATCCGCTCCGGTATCGGCGTCACGCTGTTCTTCCTGTTTATGTTCTCGTGGGTAGAGCTGCTGTTGGCACGCACGCTGACCGCCACCGACGCTCAACCGATCGGCATGATCATGACGCGGACCTCCACCGCATCGGGCATTGACTGGGGCACGCTTGCCGCCGCTGGTGTACTCACCATCGTGCCAGGCATTTTGGTGGTCTACTTCGTTCGTAACCATATCGCCAAGGGCTTCGCCCTGGGCCGCACCTAAGGAGCACCGCCATGACGTGGATGGTATGGACTACCCCGACTGCCATTTTCTTTTCATCCATTGCAGCGATGCTAGCAGGGATGACGCTGTGGGAAATTCTCTCGCCCACCATCGAACGTAAAGGCTTTTTACCGATTAGCACTACTCGTGGCGACCGGCTGTTTATCGGCCTGCTTTCCGCCGCGTTTATTCATCTGGGTGTTATTGGCTTCACTACGCTATCCATCTGGATAGCACTGGCACTATCAGCAGTATGGCTGCTGGTGTTGATGCGCTGGGGCTAGGCCAACGGCACGCTCAGCGGATGTACGGCGGTATCAAGGACGCTCACGTTATCAAGGAAGAGCACAACAAAACGAGGTCAACATGCGTAATAACAAGTTCAAACTCACTACCCTCGCCGCTAGCCTAATGCTCGCCTCGGGGAGCCTAATGGCAGACGACCACGACGCACGGGCAATTGCAGAGCGTTTGGTGGACGAGCATTTCCAGGACTCGACGCTCAGCCGTGAAGAGCAGATCGAAGAGCTACTGTGGTTCGCCAAGGCTGCCGAACCCTTCCGCGGTATGGATATACAGACCGTGGCCGAGGGCTTGACCACCCACGTGTACGAAAGCGAAGTGCTCGCGCCCGCGTTTAGCGAGCTGACCGGCATCAACCTGACTCATAACATCATTGGCGAAGGTGACGTGGTCGACACCATGCAGAACCAGATGCAGTCGGGCAACAGCATCTACGACGGTTTTGTAAACGACACCGACTCCATCGGCACCCATATTCGCTACGGCACCACCATCAACCTCAGCCAAGCGATGGAAAACGAGTGGGCGGACTACACCCTGCCCACGCTGGATCTGGACGACTTCATCGGCCTGCAGTATGGCACCGGCCCGGATGGCAGCCTTTACCAGCTACCCACCCAGCAATTCGCCAACCTCTACTGGTTCCGTTATGACTGGTTCCAGCGTGAAGACCTACAAGCCCAGTTCCGTGACATCTACGGCTACGACCTAGGCGTGCCCACCAACTGGACTGCCTATGAAGATATCGCTGAGTTCTTTACCGAGCATGTCGGTGAAATCGACGGTACCAAGGTATACGGGCACATGGACTATGGCCGTCGCGACCCGTCGCTGGGCTGGCGCTTCCATGACTCCTGGCTCTCCATGGCAGGTATGGGCAGCCCCGGCGTACCGTCCGGTAACCCGGTGGATGACTGGGGTATTCGTGTCAACGAAGAGAGCCAGCCGGTCGGCGCAAGCGTAAGTCGCGGGGGCGCCACCAACTCCCCCGCCTCGGTGTTTGCGATGCAGAAAGCCGTGGATTGGCTGCGTGACTTCGCGCCGCCCGAAGCTCAAGGTATGACCTTTGGTGAAGCTGGCCCCGTGCCCGCCCAGGGCCATATCGCTCAGCAAATCTTCTGGTATACCGCCTTCACCGCCGACATGACCGACCCGTCTGTTGCCGTGACCGACGATGAAGGCAATCCGCTGTGGCGCATGGCGCCTTCTCCCACCGGCCCCTACTGGGAAGAAGGCATGAAAGTGGGTTATCAGGACGTAGGTGCCTGGACCTTCTTCGACTCTACGCCTGAAGACCGCCGCACCGCTGCCTGGCTGTTTGCCCAGTTCACCGTGGCGAAAACCACCTCGCTGGAAAAACTGATGGCTGGCCTAACGCCGATTCGTGAATCTGACATCTTCTCTGAGCAGATGACCGAAATGGCACCCAAACTGGGCGGTTTGGTGGAGTTCTATCGCAGTCCGAACGAATCCAACTGGACCCCCACCGGTACCAACGTACCGGACTACCCGCGCATGGCACCGCTGTGGTGGCAGAACCTGGCACCGGTCATGAGTGGCGAAGTCACCCCGCAAGAAGGTCTGGATAAGCTGGCGGCCGATATGGACAGCACCATGAACCGCCTCGCACGCGCCAACGTCTTCGACAGCTACGCCCCGGTGCTGAACGAAGAGCGTGACCCGCAGTACTGGCTTGACCAGGAAGGCGCACCCAAGCCGAAGCTGGAGAACGAAATGCCGCAAGGCATGACCGTTCCTTACGATGAAATGATGGAAGCATGGATGGCGGCCGGCACCCGCTAAGACCTGCTGGGCGGGCGCAAGCCCGCCCATTCACCGTGGTGTCATCAGCGGAGGCAGCCATGCCCTCTCCACTGGTCGAGACCGCCACCAACACGGGGCTTTTTCTTAATTAATTGGAACCGCTATGAAACTGCGTAACCGTAATGTCGAGAAATTGCACACTGATGACTTTGACGCACTGATTATCGGTGGCGGCATCAATGGTGCAGCAACCGCCGCCGCCCTGGCGGGCAAAGGTGCCAAAGTGGCCCTGATCGACCGTGGCGACTTTGCTGGCAGTACCAGCATGCACTCCTCGAACCTGGTTTGGGGCGGCATCAAATATATGGAAAGCAAAGACTTTGCGTTGGTACGTAAGCTCTGCAAAAGCCGCAACCATTTAATCAAAAGCTACCCGTCTACCGTTCAAGAAATTCGTTTCCTTACCACGATTACCAAAGGTTTCCGCCACTCTCCGCGCTATTTGTGGGCGGGCACCTGGCTTTATTGGCTGATGGGCAACGGCTTCACCAAGTTACCGCGCTTGCTCTCGCCCAAAAAGATCAAGCAAGAAGAGCCTATTATCGATATCGACGGCGCCGTTGGCGGGTTCGAGTACTCGGATGCTTACCTGCACGATAACGATGCCCGTTTCGTATTTAACTTCGTACGCCATGCCCTCAACTACGGTGCCGTGGCGGCCAACTACGTCGAATCGTTGGGGGCCGAACGCGAAGGCGATACCTGGGTGACCAAAGCCCGCAACGTGATGGATGGCAGTACGTTCACTATTCGCTCCAAAGTATTGATCAATGCAGCTGGCCCCTGGGTCGATCAGCACAATGCGCTCACCGGGCAAAAAACCACCCACCAGCATCTTTACTCCAAAGGTATACACCTGATCGTGCCGCAGTTAACCGACACCAAGCGGGTGCTGGCATTTTTTGCGGATGATGGGCGGCTATTTTTTGTGATTCCAATGGGAAACCGCACCTGCATCGGTACCACCGACACCCATATGGAGCATCCTGAGGTGGATGTCACGGCTGATGATATCGCGTTCGTTTTGGAGAACATCAACAAGCGTCTGACGCTCGACAAACCGCTCACCCAGGAGGACATCATCTCGACGCGCTGCGGCGTGCGTCCTCTGGCAATCAAAGCCGACCAGGGCAGCGACCGAGACTTCCTTCAACTATCCCGTAAACACGTCATCGATACCAACGCCGAGAGTGCCCACATCAGTATTTTCGGCGGCAAGCTCACCGACTGTTTGAACGTCGGCGACGAAATCGCCGACGAGGTGAAGCAGCTTGGCGTGTCGCTCAGCGATCCTAACTTCCACTGGTACGGCGAGCCGCCCGAAGCGGTGAAGCAGCAGTTCATGGATCAAGCCAAGCGCATGAACCTGGATGCGATGACGGCGCCAACCTCCTCGGAGCCCCTCTCCTCACGTCTGTGGCGGCGCTACGCTGAACAGGCCATCCCCATGCTGGAGAAGATCCGCCAGGACCCATCGGAAGCCGACATTTTGATCGAAGGCACCGAGTACATTCGCTGCGAGCTGGAGCATGCGCGGGATCATGAGATGATCACACAGCTGGAAGACTTCTTGCGTCGGCGGGCAAAAGTGTCGCTGGTGGTTCACCACGAGCAGTTACGCCACTCTCCAGGGCTGAAAGAGGCATGTCGTGTGCTTTTTGGCGATGAGGCAGAGGCACGGTTCACCACCTACTTCGAAGAGAACCGTGACACCTCGCGGCCGCCGGAAGAGGCGTTAGGCACCCTTTCCTGATCGTTGACGCCGTTGCCCTACACGTCACCTGCCACCACGCAGCAAACAAATACCCCGGCGAGATATTACGCCGGGGTATTCGTATTCTTGGGAACGAACGGGTTACTCTTCGTGTTCTACCAGGAGTTGTGAATCGCCTGCCAGCACTTCATCCCAGGCCTCTTCCAGGGTGTAACCCAGTCGACTATCGATGGTATCGATGACTTCAACGGCATGCTGTAGCGACTCACGGTTACTCTTCAGCGCCAGCACCAGCTTGGCTAAATCTTGCTTGCTGAAAGAGCTAGCGATACGGTCGGCTTGTTGGCTCAATTCGATGCAGTTCATGGTTAGTCCCTCATGGTATGGTCAGCCGCTGCTCGTTATTGTTAGATATTTCATTAGTGAATAAACAAGCAGCCATCTTAATTAACGACGAATGGTGACGTTGCTACTCATGCTGGGCCGGGTAAGTGCCCAGTTCGGTAACTGCGAAACGGTCACAAGCGTTACAAGACCTTCGCCTTAAGCGCTCTGGTAATGCGGCAGCGCCTCGGTATGTAGCAAGGATGAGAGCGACGTATCGGGATAACAAAACACCGCCCTGATCCATGACTTCACTATGGTTCACGGCGGTCATGCCCACAATGCATCATTGGCAGCAGGTCGGGTTGTAGCTTGACTACATAACGGCCACGAAAGCGTTATCGCTGACGCAGACTTTCAAGAAGGGAGTTAAACGACTGTTTTAACAAGGCCGGAAAAAAAACGACCGTAGGAACTAACGAACTTGCCAACGATAAAAAACACCCGTTAATTAAAAACGAATGCAGTTTACTCTTAAATATCGATTCCTCTATACGACCAAGGGCGATAGCTTCGTTATAAAACCGCCATAAAAAAACGCCGCTGTGTGTCAACGGCGTTCATATTTGCGCTTTACGGTGGCCCTGTTAAGTAGAGCGCACCCGGGATACTGCATCCAACCAGCCCTGGTAGAGCTTTTCACGCGTTGCCTCTTCCATGGAGGGCGTAAAACTGCGCTCGCAGCGCCAGAGTTGCTCGATCTCCTCCAGCGTGTCGTACCAACCGAGCCGCAACCCGGCCAAATAGGCAGCCCCTAGCGCGGTGGTCTCCAGAATCGTCGGCCGATCCACCTGCACGTTGAGCATATCGGCCAAGAACTGCATGACCCAGCTATTCTTCACCATACCGCCATCGACACGCAGGTTGCCCGGTGCGGCTTCCATGTCATCGTTCATACAGTGCTGCAGGTCGCGAGTTTGATAACACACCGCCTGAAGCCCCGCCGCGACGATTTCGGCAATACCTGTATCGCGGGTTAAGCCAAAAATCGCGCCACGGGCCTTAGGGTCCCAGTGGGGCGCACCTAGCCCGGTAAAGGCTGGCACTAGATAAACGCTGTGGCCGCTGCGAGTTTTCTGGGCCAGCGCTTCGGTTTCCGAGGCATCGGCAAACAGGTTCAACCCATCCCGGAGCCATTGCACTGTTGCCCCTGCGACAAAGATGCTGCCCTCCATGGCATAGGTGGGCTTGCCGTTAATGCGGTAGCCAATGGTCGTCAGCAGGCGGTTACGCGATACAGAGGCCGTTTCCCCAGTGTTCACGATCATGAAGCAGCCGGTACCGTAAGTGCTTTTACCCATGCCGGGTTTGAAGCATGCCTGCCCAACAAGCGCCGCCTGCTGGTCGCCTGCGACACCTGCAATCGGCAGTGGCGCGCCCAGCCAGTGGGCTTCTACGGTGCCAAAATCGTCGCTTGAATCTTTAACCTCGGGGAGCATATTGGCGGGCACGTTAAACAGTGCCAGCAGCTCGTCATCCCAAGTTTGGTGATGAATATTAAACAACGCCGTGCGCGAAGCGTTGGTGGCATCGGTCACGTGTCTTTTACCGTCGGTTAAACGCCACATCAGAAAGCTATCGACGGTACCGAAAGCCAGTTCACCGCGGGCAGCGCGCTCGCGGGCACCCTCGACATTATCGAGAATCCAGGCGAGTTTGGTGGCGGAAAAATAAGGGTCGATCAACAGGCCGGTTTTTGCCTGCACGGCCTCGGTGTGCCCCTCGTCACGTAGCGCCTGACAGCGCTCGGAGGTGCGCCGGTCTTGCCACACAATGGCGTTGTAAAGCGGCTTACCGGTGGCGCGGTCCCACACCACGGTGGTCTCACGCTGGTTGGTAATGCCTACGCCATCCACTTGTTCTGGCGTTATCTTGGCTTTGATTAACACCTCGCGGCAGGTGGCAATCACTGAATCCCAAATGTCTTCAAGATCGTGTTCGATCCACCCATCTTGCGGAAAGTGTTGAGGAAACTCTTGTTGGGCAACTGCCGCTATTTGGCCTTGGCGGTCAAACAGAATCGCGCGGGAGCTGGTCGTGCCTTGATCGATGGCGAGAATAAAGGAGGACATATCGCGTTCACTTTGTTGTAGGATCTTTCGATTTTGTCTGTTTTGTTTCGTTTTATTATCATTCAAGGCTACTCCAGGCGTCTGGAATGCTCAAGTATGAAACTCTCCCACCTTAACCATAGCGCTCCTGAGCGGTGTTGTAGCAGGCGCTAAGCAATGTGCAGTGCAACATCGTGTTGGGTGAGCAGTCGCTGAATCGCCTCGGGGGGCTTACGGTCGGTAAACAGCGCATCCAACTGGGAGATATTGCCCTGACGCACCACCGGGTTACGGTGGAACTTCGAGTAGTCGGCGGCTAGATACACCCGGCGGGAGTTGGCAATGATCGCCTGGGCAACGCGCACCTCTTGATAATCGAACTCCAGTAGCGAGCCATCCTCGTCGATGCCGCTGATCCCGATGATGCCGTAATCCACTTTGAACTGATTGATGAAGTCGATGGTGGCCTCACCAATGATTCCTCCATCTCGAGAGCGTACCTGCCCCCCCGCGATGATCACGGTGAAGTCCTCTTTATGCTGCAGAATCGCCGCCACGTTCAAGTTATTGGTAATGATCTCCAGCCCTTGATGCTCTAAAAGCGCCTGGGCGATCATCTCGTTACTGGTCCCGATATTGATGAACAGAGACGCGTGGTGAGGAATGTGTTGCGCTAAGCACCGGGCAATGCGCTCTTTCTCTTCGAGGTGCAGGGTTTTACGGGTGCTGTAAGCAGTATTCACCGTGCTGGACTCTACCCCAACGCCGCCGTGAACCCGACGCACACGGCCGTCGTTGGCCAGCGTGTTCAAATCCCGACGAATGGTTTGGGGCGTCACCGCGAAGTGTTCGGTGAGCTGTTCGATGCTCATATAGCCGTGCTGGCGAACCAGTTCGACGATGGCATCCTGGCGGTACTGTTGGTTCATAAGCCCGGCCTGTTCGATATTTGTTGGTCTATGTGCGTTATAGATTAGCAAAATTTTCGGAATCTAATAGCGCGAACATTCGAACAGGCCGATGTTTGGCGTGGCCTTACAGCTAGGTTATAGCGGCCACACCCATAGAATGGCGGGAATGGCCGCCGCCATGACCACCAGCGAAAGCGGCAACCCCAGTTTCCAGTAATCTCCAAATCGGTACCCCCCAGGGCCCAGCACCAGGGTATTCGACTGATGCCCAATCGGGGTTAAAAACGCACAGGAAGCGCTGACAGCCACCACCATCAAAAACGGGTCCAACGAGGCATCGAAGCCGTTGGCGAGGCTGGCCGCAATGGGCGCCATCAGCAAAGCGGCGGCTGCGTTATTGACCACGTTGGAGAGCAGCATGGAGAGCAGAAACAGTCCCACCAAGGAGACGATAATCGGCCACTCCACGCCAAAGCGCAGCAGCGCGTCGGCTATGATATCCGCACCGCCGCTGGTTTCCAGCGCTTCGCCCACGGGCAGCATGGCGGCAAGCAAGACGATCACCGGGCCATCGATGGCTTGATAGCCATCCCTCAACGGCAGTACGCCAATCAGCAGCGACACCAGCGCGGCGGTGCTCATGGCGACGGCAGCGGGCAGCAGATCGAACAGCATCGCGACGATCGCCAAGGCGAAAATACCCACCGACACGGCCAATTTTCGCGGCTGCCCCAGATGCAGCTCACGGTTGGCCAGCGGCAGGCAGCCGAGGGTCGATAGGCTATCGGCGATTTCGTTCTCACTGCCCTGAAGCAGCAACACGTCACCGGTTTGAAAACGAATGTCTCGCAGTCGCTGCTTCAAGCGGGCACCGTCACGGGCCACGGCCACTAAATGCAAGCCAAACTGATGGTTGAGGCGCAGCTGCCGCACGCTACGATTGATCATCATCGAATCGTTACGCACGACGGCTTCGATGAGCTGTAACCCTTCGGTATCGACCGGCTGACGTTCATCGCCCTTCTCCGCGTCCTCGCGCTGCTCCTGTCTATCCTCTGGCTCTGCGGGTTCGGCAATGGCGCTAAGACCCACTTTGTCCTCTAGCAGCTTCAGTTCGTCGGGGCCGGCTTCCAGCAGCAGGATGTCGCCCTCACGAAGCACACCATGAAACTGGTAGCCCGCTCGACGGTTGTCTTCACGAACCACCGCCAAAACGGGAATGGTTTCCTCGAGCTCATCGCGCAGCTGCTGCAGGGTCAGCCCGTTGGCCTTGGAGTCCTCGGTCACTTTTAACTCGACCAGGTAGTTAGCCGTATCGAACATGTCATCCGCTGCCGCTTGGCTACTGCGCTTGGGCGTCAATCGCCAGCCCACCAGCACGATAAATGCCAAGCCAACGAGTGCCACCACTATGCCCACTGGTGAGAAACTAAACATGCCAAAGTTGTCGCCGGTAATATTGCCCCGGTAAGTGGAAATAATGATGTTAGGCGGCGTCCCGATCAGCGTGGTCAAGCCACCCAGGAGCGACCCAAACGCTAGCGGCATCAACAGCAGCGAAGGAGAGGTATTGTGTTCACGGGCAAGCCGCATGGCCACCGGCAGCAGCAGCGCCAGCGCCCCTACGTTATTCATCACGCCAGACAGCACAACGACAGTACCCACCAGTACGAGCAGTTGCAGCATTAAGCGCTCACCCACCTTGAGTACCTGATTGGCGATGACATCCACCACGCCGGAGCGCTCAAAACCACGGCTTAACACCAGCACCGCTGCCACGGTAATCACCGCAGGATGGCCAAAGCCTGCAAAGGCGTCATCCGCAGGCACCAGCCCAAGCATTACCGAACCTAGCAGGGCCGCCAAGGCGACCAAATCGTAGCGAAACCGACCCCAGATAAAGGCCACCAGCGTAAGCCCCAGCACGATAAACACCAGCGTGCTGGGGGTCAGTCCTAAACTTTCCAGAGTCATTCGCGTGCCATCTCCCTATGTTGTCGCTCCTCTTCCCTGACACGGAAAGTATGGAGTGTTCAGCATCACATTAGGCGATGACTATACAGCCGTACAAGCACTGAAAAATAGGAAAAAATAGCGCGCGGGTTAGCGTTTCATACGTGTCAGTAACCGCTCGACGGCTTCTAGATGTTCCGGTTCGTTATGGCACATGCCTTGGAACACGGCGCACACATCCAGAAACGGCTTTAGCTCCATATCCGGGGCCATTTTCATGAGCCGCTTGGTGAGGCGTGTCGCTTTCGGCGGCTGGGCCGCGATGCGGTTGGCATGGGCCAGTGCGGCTTCCATCAGTTGCTCCGGCTCCACGACTTCCAGCACTACACCGTAGGTAAGCGCTTCATCAGCGCTGATCACCCGGCCTGACAGGGTTAGCTCAAAGGCACGCTGGTAGCCAATTTGGCGCTGCATAAACCACGCCCCGCCATCGCCGGGGATGATGCCTAAATTAAGAAACGTCTCCCCAAAGCTCGCCTTGCGGGACGCAATACGCAGATCCGCCATATTGGCCAAATCAAACCCGGCACCAATCGCTGCCCCGTTCACAGCGGCGATGATGGGCACTTCGACTTGATTAAGCGCCAGGGGCATTCGCTGAATTCCCGTGCGATAGCGCTCAGCGACTTCGGCTACGTCCCCCGCAAAGTCGCCGCTGCGTTCGGCCATGTCTTTTACATTACCCCCGGCACAGAAAGCGCTCCCCGCACCGGTGATCACCAAAACCGAGACGTTCTGGCAACGGTTCACCCATGCGGCGGTAGCGACGATATCATCCACCAGCGCCGTGCCGGTGAGCGCATTGCGCACGTCGTGGCGGTTAAGCGTGAGCGTTGCCACACGGTTTTCCAGCGTTAGGGTAGCGTCGGTTAATTCAGGTAGCGTTTGGCTCATGATTGGCGCTCCACGATGATTCGTGCATCGACGATGGCATAGTTAGCGGCAGAATAGCCTTCCGGATAGGCAATCACCGGGTTCAAGTCTAGCTCGCTAATCTCCGGGTAGGACTCCACCAATTGGGATACCTGCATCAGCAGTGACACCAGCGCCTGCTTATCGACACCCGCCGCCCCGCGCACCCCCGCCAGCACTTTTTGCGCTTTAATTTGATCGACCATGGACTGCGCGTCGCGCAGGGTCAGCGGCAGCGAGCGGAAGGCCACGTCTTCGAGCACCTCCACGAAGATGCCACCCAAGCCAAACATCAGCACCGGGCCGAAAATCGGGTCGCGGAGCATGCCGATAATCACCTCAACGCCCTTCTCCGCCATTGGCGTGACCAGCACGCCCTCTACCTGGGCGTTCGGGTCGTAAGCCTGGGCGTTTAAGTGAATGGCTTGAAAGGCATCGCGCAGTGCAGCGTCACCCACTAAGTTGAGCTTGACCCCGCCCGCGTCGGATTTATGCAGAATATCTTTCGAGACCACCTTCATCGCCAGCGGTCTGCCCTGCGTGCGCTGGGCGATCTCGGCGAGTTCGTCCTCACGACGCACCAGCCACTCCTCGGGCACCGCGATGCCGTGCTCCGCCAGCAGTGATTTCGCTTCAAATTCCAGTAAGTCGCGTCCTTCTGCCTTGGCTGCGGCAAACATGGCCCTGCCTGTTTCCGTTGGCGCGGCGGGCGCTATCGTCTCCTGAACTTGTTGGCTGACCAGGTACTCCCCTCGCTCACCTAAGGCAGCAAGCACGCGCACCGCATGCTCAATCGAGGAATACACCGGCAAACCGGCTTCGTGTAAACGGCGCAGCGCAGGCGGTTTGATGGGTGCGTAGAGGCTGTAAATTACCAGCGGTTTCTCGGAGGCTTGAGCAAGCTCTACCATGCGCTCCGCGCCACGCATCTCGTCCCCCATCAGCGACTCCGCAAAGCGCAGGCTATACCCGCCGAACATGCCGACCAGGAAGACGCTATCGACGCCTTCATCCGCCATCACCAGCTCAATGCAGCGGGCCAGCAGCGAGGGGGTCGCATCCGAGGAGCCCGCCACGTCCACTGGGTTAAGGGTAGATGCCTGAGGCAGTAACACTTCGCGCAGTGCAGAGCGGGTAGCGTCGGAAAGCTCGGCCAGCGTCAGGCCCGCTTCAGATAACCGGTCGGCGGCAATCGTGGCTTGGCCGCCGCCGTCAGAAATCACCGCCACGCGCTTACCGGGGGCTTTTTGCAGCCGCCCCAGCCCTTCCGCCACGGGCAGGATTTCATCGGAGTACTGCACCACGCTAACGCCTGCCTGGCGCAACAAATCGACGGTCATTTGGTAGCTACCGGCCAACGCACCGGTATGGGAGCTGGCAGCCTTTTGGCCCTGCTCGGTGGCACCGGATTTATACACCACCACCGGCTTCATGGCGGTCACGTCACGGGCCACTTTCAGAAACTGCTGCCCATCACGGAAGCCTTCCACGTAGAGCGTCGCCACACGGGTATGCTCGTCTTCGCCTAAGTAGCGCAGGTAATCGTTAAAGCCGATATCACTCTGATTGCCCGGGCCAACGTAGGTGCTAAACCCCACCTGCCCATTGTGCTGGGCCTCCAGCGCCAGGGAGAGCAGCATATTGCCGGATTGGGAAATAATACCGATATCGCCCGGTTTGACGTTCTCCAGCGCCAGCAAGTTGATCTGATGGTGCAGGTTAAACATGCCGGAAGTATTCGGGCCGATAATACGCACACCGTGGGCACGGGCGGCCTCCATCATTTGTGCCTCCAATGCCGCACCCGCTTCACCGGTTTCGCCAAACCCGCTAGCCAGAATCACCGCCCCTTTCACACCCCGGCGGCCACACTCGGCAATCAGCGCAGGCACGGTGGCGGCAGGCGTACACAGCAGCGCAAGCTCGGGGTTGCCCGGCATCTCGGCAATAGAGGGCCATGCCTTCACACCTAGAATATGATCGGCTTTTGGGTTGATCGGGTAGATGCCCCCCCGGTAGCCGCCGTTGATCAGCCCTACCATGGCTTTATAGCCCCGCTTGGTCGGGTCCGCAGAGGCTCCAACGATGGCAATGCCGGTGGGGGCTAAGATGTCATGCAGCGGGCTGCGGATTGGAAGATGACCTTCGATAGTGTTCATGGCGAAACCTGTTTGACAAAGAAGTGCGCGACGGCTTGATTCAGAACTCGTTTTTAAGGGTTAAGCCCATACTCATTGGCCCTGAAAATTAGGCGGGCGCCGCTCGGCAAAGGCATCGACCCCCTCTTGCCAGTCGTCGGTGGTGGAGCAGGTAAACACCGCATCCAGCTCCTGCTGCAGCTGGCTCTCCATGCTGGTATGGGCGCTGCGATTGACCAGCGGCTTGAGCATCGCCATGGAGACTGGCGCCTGCTTGGCAAGCCGCTCGGCGAGTGTTTGCGCTTCGGCCATCAGCTGCGCTTGGGGGTAGCTGGCCAGCGCCAAGCCGATCCTGGCGGCTTCTGGCCCATGAATTTTGTCGCCTAAATAGAGCAAGCGCCGGGCTTGGGTAAGCCCCACCAGTTGAGGCAGAAATTTTGAAACACCGCCGCCCACGCAAGTGCCAATACTGGTTTCTGGAAAACCGATCTGCGCCTCATCGGCCATCACGATAAAATCACAGGAGACCGCCATCTCCGCGCCAGCCCCCAGCGCATAGCCGTTCACGGCTGCTACCACCGGCTTACTGAGTTTGGCGATGGCTTCGCATACGTCGTTGCCCAGCTGCAAATAGGACCGGCGCTGAAACAGCGTGCGCTTAGCGCTGCCGTGGGCCTTCATATCGGCACCGACACAAAACGCGCGCCCTTCACCGGTCAGCACCACCGCCCGGACCTGAGGCGACTGCTGTGCCATTCGCAGCACATCCAGCAGCTCTTGGTAGAGCATCTCAACGACCGCGTTTAGGCGCTGCGGGCGATTCAGTCGCACGGTCAATACACGGGCATCCAGAGTGACCAGCAGCGTTTCATAATTGGGCAGCGCAGTAGCGTCAGCAGGCATGGTGCTTTTTCTAACCTCCTCGGATCAGTCGTCAAAACTTAACGAAACGTTTGTTTCTTTATTTAAAATCAAAAGAAACGAATGTATTTTTTTGAACGATAGAGTAGTCGCTGGGACAACGTCAATACATCTGTTGCAAAAACATTTATCATTGGCACAAATGTTTTATTTTCAAAAAAGAGGGTGCCATGCCAGACAACGTCACTCACGCCACCAGCCTGGACAGCATTCACCAGCAGCTAGCCGAGAGCTACGCAGCGCTTAGCCCACAGCTCAAGCGCGCCGCCAGCTATGTGCTGGAACATCCTGCAGAGATGGCGTTTCAGTCGATCCGCAAAACGGCTCAGGCAGCATCCGTCACTCCTTCCACCCTGGTCAGGCTAGCCAAGCGGCTTGGGTTCGAGAGCTACGAGCCGTTTCGGGAAGTGTTTCAATCGGCGGTACAGGCAGCGCCGGTGGAGCTATCCGGCCGCGCCAGCCAGTTGAAGCAGCAGCACCAAAACCCAGAAGCGGCGCTGTTTGCGGAGGTAGGCGACGCTGCCTTCGATAATATTGGCAGGCTGTTTACGGCGGATAACCAAACGCGAGTCAAAGAGGCCGCCGAGCGAATCTTGGCCGCGCGACGAGTCGCCGTGGTCGGGTTTCGCGACACCTTCGCCTGCGCGTACCACTTTGGCTACGTGGGGCGCATTGCGATGCCGGAAGTGACGCTCATTCGCGGCCAGGAGGGAGGCTTGCTTACCGAGTTGGCCCCGTTCAACGAGCAGGATGTGGTGGTAGCGTTTGGCTTTGAACCCTACTGCGCCGAGACGGTGAAGGCGCTGGAGATTACCCGCGCCAACGGCGTGCAGGCGATTGTGATTACCGACACGCTGCGCTCACCGCTGGTGCCGGGGGCCAGCGTGACGTTTACCGTTGCCAACGCCACGCCGCACTTTTTCCCGTCGATACTAGCGGCGATTACGCTCAGCGAAGCGATTCTGGCGGAGTGCGTGGCATTCGGCCCCGACCAGCTGGTCGATAACGTGACCAACTTTGAGAGCCGAATGCGTCAGTTGGGTGCTTATATCGATATAGAGTAAGTGTCGATATCGAGTAAGCGTTACGGCAGCAGAATCGTGGAGCCGGTGGTTTTGCGGCTCTGTAGTGCATCCTGAGCCTTACCGGCGTCTTGCAGCGGGTAGCGGTTGGCCACGTCGATGTGGATTTTGCCGCTCTCGATCATGGCGAAAAATTCGTCGCACATCATCTCTAGGCGCTCACGGGTGTCGGCGTAGCCGTTCAGGCTTGGGCGAGTCACAAACAGCGCGCCTTTTTGGTTCAAAATACCGATATTCACGCCATCCACAGGGCCAGAAGAGTTGCCGAAACTCACCATCAGCGAGCGGGGCTTCAAGCAGTCCAGCGACATTTCCCAGGTGTCTTTACCCACCGAATCATACACCACGTCACACATCTCGCCGTTGGTCAGCTCGCGCACCCGCTCTACCACGTTCTCTTCGGTGTAGTTGATGGTCGCCCATGCACCGTTGGCCATGGCTAGGTCGGCTTTTTCCTGAGAGCTCACCGTACCGATCAGCTTCACGCCCAGCGCTTTAGCCCACTGGCAGGCAATAGAGCCAACGCCCCCGGCCGCCGCGTGGAACAGAATGGTCTCACCGCCTTTAAGCTCGTAGGTTTGACGCAGCAGATACTGCACCGTTAAGCCTTTTAGCAGGCTAGCGGCGGCGGTGTCGAAATCGATAAAATCCGGGAGCTTGACGACTTTGGACGCAGGCAGCGTGTGCAGTTCGGCGTAAGCGCCCAGCGGGCCTTGGGCGTAAGCCACACGGTCACCTACTTTGACATGCGTGACGCCCTCACCGACCGCATCCACAATGCCCGCGCCTTCGGTGCCTAACCCTGTTGGCATGGCGGGCGCAGGGTAAAGTCCCGTGCGGAAGTAGATATCGATAAAGTTCAGCCCCACCGCTTTGTTAGCGATGCGAACTTCACCGGCAGCGGGGGCGGCAGGTTCGACATCGACCCACTCCAATACCTCTGACCCACCGGTGTTAGCAAGCTGGATACGCTTAGCCATCAATGACACTCCTGTTGTTAATTATTGGACATTCCCTGCGCGCTATCCAACCGCGTTGGGCGTCATTAATCAAGCCATTAGCTCACTAGGCGGACACGTCGTCGTCATGCACCCATGCTAAACTTGGCAACATTGTGCTTCATGACGCTCAATTGGCGACCACGACACGGAGTGGCTATGACCCATCCCGCAATTTCTGTCCCCACGCTCATCGCCCACCGCGGCTACTCCGCTGCCGCGCCCGAAAACACCCTCGCAGCCGTACGCGCCGCCCACCAAGCAGGCGCAACCTGGGTGGAATTGGATGTACAGCTGCTGAAGGATGATACACCGGTCATCTGGCACGATGGCGACGTTCGCCGCTGCTCGGATGGGCGTGGCGAGCTCGCCAACCTGACATGGCAACAGGCACAGCAGTTAGATGTGGGCAGTTGGTTTGGTGACCGCTTTGCGGGGGAAAAAATGGCCAGCCTGGAGGCTATGCTCGCCCTGCTCAACGAGCTGGAAATGGGCGTTAATCTAGAAATCAAGGTCAACAAAGGGCGTGATCCCATCCGTTTGGTGGACGTGGTCTTGCCTGCTGTTCTAGCTGCCCTACCCCCTGAGCGCCTAGTGATCTCGTCCTTCGACCCCGTAGCCTTAGCCCACTGTCGCCAACATGCCCCCAAAGAGGCCCTGGCGTTAGGGGCGCTGTTTGGCAGTGTGCCCAAAAACTGGCGCGAACAGTGCGAAGCGGTCGAGGCGTTTAGTATTCACCCGCATTGGCCGCGGCTTAAACAGACCCAGGCCGCCGCCATGTGCCGCGACGGTTACCAAATTCTTTGCTACACCGCCAACGACCCCAGCGCATTTGATAGCCGCTGGTCCTGGGGCATTGCCAGCGCCATTACCGATGAACCTGCTGCCTTTAAACGCTACCTAGACAACCGCCAGCGCGCAGGCCAGCCCGCTTAACCTATTTAACCTGTTTACATTCAGGCAATGAGACTGGGGCAACGTCACTGGGACAACGTAATAAGGAGAACGATGAACTATCTTGGTGCGCACGTTAGCGCGGCGGGCGGCGCGGATCAGGCCGTCCTTCGTGCTGTTGACATTGGTGCAACGGCGTTCGCGCTGTTCACCAAAAACCAGCGTCAGTGGAAAGGGAAGCCGCTAACGGACGAGGCCATTGCGGCCTTCAAGCAGGCCTGTAAAACCCACGGCTTTGGCCCTGAGCAGATTCTGCCCCACGACAGCTATCTGATTAACCTGGGCCACCCAGAAGCCGAGGGGCTGGCCAAGTCCCGCGCGGCGTTTTTGGATGAGATGCAGCGCTGCGAGCAGCTAGGGCTGACGCTGCTCAACTTTCATCCCGGCAGCCACCTGAACAAGATCAGCGAAGCCGAGTGCCTGGCGCGTATTGCCGACTCGATCAATGAAGCGCTGGCTGACACCCAGGGCGTGACCGCCGTGATCGAAAACACCGCGGGCCAAGGCACCAACCTCGGCTGGCGTTTTGAGCACTTGGCCGAGATTATCGATCAGGTGGAGGATAAATCCCGGGTGGGCGTGTGTATCGATACCTGCCACGCTTTCGCTGCCGGGTACGATCTCCGCACCCGCGACGCAACACAGGCCACCCTGGATGAGCTTGGCAAGGTCGTAGGTTTTGAGTACTTGCGCGGCATGCACTTGAACGATGCCAAAAGTGCCTTTGCCAGCCGCGTCGACCGCCACCACAGCCTGGGTAAGGGCAATATTGGGCTCGATGCCTTTATCACCATTATGCAAGACGAGCGCATCCACGGCATTCCGATGATTTTAGAGACCATCGAACCCGAGATCTGGGCCGACGAGCTCAACTGGCTGCGCGCTCAAGTGCCAGAGGCCGCGCCGGGTAAGTAGTGAATCACGTCGTGAAAGCGTAATCGCGTCGCGGTGTTATTGCGCATGGCGTGGGGCCGGTCAGCAAAAAAGCGCAGCCCCTCGCCTGCCCGCAGCGTTTGCCAGCGCTCGTCGATGCGCAGCTCCATCTCTCCTTCCACCACCACGATGTGCTCCACCACTCCGCTAGCATGCGCCGACGATTCACTGATCGCCCCTGGTGCGAGTTCAATCATGAACATCTCGAAACCCAGCAGCGGGTCGTAAGGAAACAGCAGCCGAGCCTGCATACCGGCGCTGTCGTCGCCCCATACCGATTCCCAGCCATCCCGGTGCAGCTCCCCTAATGCGGGCTTGTCACTGTCAAATAGCGTCGAAAACGAGACCCGAAAGCCGCTGGCAATCTTCCAGAGCGTCGAGACCGTCGGGCTGGACTCGCCCCGCTCGATCTGGCCGAGCATCGCTTTGCTCACCCCGGTTTCACCGGCGGCACGGTCCAGGCTCCAGCTGCGCTCTTTGCGCAGTTGCCTCACCGTCCCCGCAATATGTTCTGCAATGGTGTGTGGCTCACTGGCCATTCGCTTCTCCTGAAACAAGCCCGGTTACAAGCGCAATTACAAACGCCACCACATACGCCACTACATACTATAACGCCACCTATTGTGCGTTATAACGCACAGTGGTAACGTGGCGATTGTGCGCTATAACGCACATTTTGCCATCACCGCTTGCGAGAGGCCACCCATGGAAGCGCCATCCACCTGCCACGACTCCGCTGCGCCCAGTCTTTGGCGCGATATTAGTTTGTCTACGGTCATTGCGGGCTTCGTCGCCGTCGTGATTGGCTATACCAGTTCAGCGGCAATTATCTTCCAAGCCGCAGCGGCCGCCGGTGCCAGCACCGCACAAATCAGCTCGTGGCTATGGGCGCTGGGTATTGGGATGGGCCTGACCTCTCTGGGACTGTCGCTGCGCTACCGTATGCCGCTGTTAACGGCGTGGTCGACACCGGGAGCGGCGTTTCTGGCGACGAGCCTTCCTGGCATTCCCATCGAGGAAGCTATCGGCGCGTTTCTGTTCTCAGCGCTACTGATCACCTTATGCGGCGTCACGGGGCTGTTCGAGTGCTTGATGCGCCACATCCCCAGCGCCATAGCCTCCGCCATGCTGGCCGGTATTCTGCTGCGCTTTGGGCTAGAGCTGTTTAACGTGATGGAGCGTCAGTGGCTGCTGCCGCTAGCCATGCTGGCCGCCTGGGTGGCAGGCAGACGCTTATGGCCCACGCTGGCAGTGCCGGGGGTACTGCTCACTGGCGTGGCGATTGCCCTGTTACAAGGCCAAATCAGCACGCAAGGTATTCCGCTCACGCCCACGCTCCCGGTTTTTACCGCCCCCGCGTTCAACCCAATGACGCTGCTGAGTATTGGCGTACCGCTGTTCGTGATTACCATGGCCACTCAAAATCTGCCTGGCGTCGCGGTGCTGCGGGCAGCAGGCTACCACCCCAACAGCTCGCCGCTAATCGCCTGGACAGGCGGCGCTACGCTGCTGCTCGCACCGTTTGGTGGTTACGCGCTGAATATGGCCGCTATTAGCGCCGCCGTGTGCATGGGGCCGGATGCTCATCCCAACCCAAAACGGCGCTATACCGCAGGCGTTGCCGCAGGCGTTTTCTATATGACCATGGGTATTTTTGGTGCCACGGTGACCGGCCTCTTCAACGCCCTGCCTAGTGTTCTGGTGCTAGCGCTGGCAGGTATTGCCTTGTTGGGCACCCTGAGCGGCGGCTTAGCCGGTGCGTTTGAAAAAAGCGAACAGCGCGATGCGGCCATCGTGACGTTTTTGCTGACCGGTTCGGGCATTACGTTGCTGGGGATCGGAGGAGCCTTTTGGGGCTTGGTGGCTGGGTTAGCGGTATTGAAAATCACCACAGCGAAAGCAACATCGTAAAAAACTGTGCGGCAATACATAAAGGCCCCTGGCAGGTTAGCCTGCCAGGGGCCTTTAAGACGTCCGTTCAGATAAAGACGCCAACCCACTACATCGTGGCCAGCCGCTCTTCATCCAACACGCCGGACATCCGAACCATGGCCAGCGCTTCATCCAAGCTGCCCATCTCCTCGATCACCAGCAACTCGTTCTCCAAGCTCACCGGTTGACCTGCTTTATCCGACAGCAGCTTCTCCAGGGAGGCCACGTCCATAGCGTCGTCTAAGTGGTGAATATCGACCGATGCACTACTCGCGCTAGGCAGGTAGATAGTGCCATTAGAGAAATCCACGGCGTAGGCAATCACCCCGGGCACGATGAAAAACAGCAGACCCACACCGTTGGCAATCGCCACCACCGGGTCGACATCACCGCTCATTTGCCCCTTCCGCTCGGGGTAAAACATGGTACCGCAACCGCTCAATGCCACAATGGAGACACCTACAACGGCCCCCGTTAACCAACGGCGAACTGCTTGCTGCATGGAGGTTCCCTCAAAATCTTGACGTACCGATAGCCGAAGCGATGTGCGTTGTTGTGGTCAAATCAGCGGCTACCGACTCAAAAGCCGCTCGATTCTAGCACACTTCCCATGCGGCACACCCTCGACAGGTTCGTTAGGATTTTGCCGCCTTACCCGCTTGGCCGTACAATGCCGAATTCAACGCTCGATTAAGCGCTACGTTCGATATAACGATTCCGCATCACCGCTACCAACCAAGGAATGCTCACGCCCATGCGCGCCAGCCAATTATTGATTGCGACATTAAAAGAAACCCCGGCCGACGCTGAAGTCATCAGCCACCAGTTAATGCTGCGCGCCGGTATGATCCGCCGTCTTACCTCGGGCCTGTACACCTGGCTGCCCCTGGGGCTGCGCACCCTGCGCAAAGTCGAAGCCATCGTGCGTGAAGAGATGAACCGCGCCGGTGCCCAAGAAGTCCTGATGCCTGCCGTTCAACCTGCTGACCTGTGGCAGGAGTCTGGCCGCTGGGAACAGTACGGCCCGGAATTGCTGCGTTTGAAGGACCGTCACGAGCGCGATTACTGCGTGGGTCCGACCCATGAAGAAGTCATCACGGACCTGGTGCGCAAAGAGATTGCCAGCTACAAGCAGCTGCCGGTGAACTTCTATCAGATTCAAACCAAATTCCGTGATGAAATTCGCCCGCGCTTTGGCGTGATGCGCTCGCGTGAATTCATCATGAAAGATGCCTACTCCTTCCACCTGGACGAAGCCTCGCTCAAAGAGACGTACCAAAGCATGTACGACGCCTATTCGCGTATTTTCACGCGCCTGGGCCTCGACTTCCGCCCGGTGATTGCTGATAACGGTTCCATTGGCGGCACGGGCTCTCACGAATTCCACGTGCTGGCCGACTCCGGCGAAGACGATATCGTGTTCTCCAACGCGTCTGATTACGCGGCCAACATCGAAAAAGCCGAAGCGCTGCCCGCGCCGCTGGGCAGCAACGTCGAGCGCGCGGCCCCCAGCGAAGAGATGCGTCTGGTCGATACTCCGAATGCCAAAACCATCGCCACGCTGGTAGAGCAGTTCAAGCTGCCCATCGAGAAGACCGTCAAAACGTTGATGGTTCACGCGGCAGAAGGCGGCCTCATTGCGCTGCTGGTTCGCGGCGACCATGAACTCAACGAAGTCAAAGCGGAAAACCTGCCTCAGGTAAAAGCCCCGCTGACCATGGCCAGCGAAGAAGAAATTCGTGCCGTCGTCGGTGCTGGCCCGGGCTCGCTGGGCCCGGTCGGTTTAGAAATGCCGATCATCATCGACCGCAGCGTGGCCTTAATGAGCGACTTCGGCGCGGGCGCCAACGTCGATGGCAAGCACTACTTCGGCATCAACTGGGAGCGCGATGCGGCTCTGCCGCAGGTGGCTGACCTGCGTAACGTCGTAGAGGGCGACCCGTCTCCCGATGGCCAAGGCACGCTCTCGATCAAGCGCGGTATCGAAGTCGGCCACGTGTTCCAGCTTGGCAAAAAATACTCCGAAGCGATGAATGCCAGCGTGCTGGGCGACAACGGCAAAACCAGCCACCCGTGGATGGGCTGCTACGGCATTGGCGTCACCCGCGTGGTCGCAGCGGCGATTGAACAGAACCACGATGAGTCTGGCATTATTTGGCCCAATGCCATCGCACCTTTCCAGGTCGCGCTAGTACCGATGAATGCGCATAAGTCACAGCGCGTGCGTGAAGAGTCCGAGCGCCTCTACCAAACGCTCACTGCCGCTGGTTTAGACGTGCTGCTGGACGACCGCGATACACGCCCCGGCGTGAAGTTTGCCGACCTGGAACTGATGGGCGTCCCTCACCGTTTGGTGATTGGCGACCGTGGCCTGGACAACGGCGAGCTGGAGTACAAAGGCCGTCGCGATAGCGAAGCCACTATGATTCCTGCCGACAAGATTGTCGACTTCCTGCGTGAACAAGCGGGCCTTGTTAGCGCAGAGTAATCGGCAGGTATGTCACTGAGCACTCCTTGGCGGCGTTTGTCGCCTCGGTACGTGAAGTGGGTGCTAATGGGCAGCCTGATGGTGGCTGCCCACCCCGCGCCAAGCGTAGCGGAGCCTGCCCTACGCCCCACGCTGGAAGCAGCCGATCCACAAACGCCCTACGTTCAGTGGCAATTACAGCAGTGGCGCAGCCGTATGGATGCGCCACTTTCCCGCTTTATCGCCTCGCCTGAACAACGCCACACCTTACTCACTCGACTCTACCAAGAGGCCCGGCTCGCCGGGCTACCGCCCGAGCTGGTGCTGGCATTAATTCAGGTCGAGAGCGCCTTTAATGCTGATGCGGTGTCGTCTGCCGGTGCCGTTGGCTTGATGCAGATCATGCCGTTTTGGGTAGAGGAGCTTGGCCTGCCCATGGACGACCTTACGGAACCCAACCGCAACCTACGCTATGGGTGCACGATTCTAGCCCACTACCTCGCCGTCGAGCGGGGAGACTTTACCCGCGCGTTCGCTCGCTACAACGGCAGTCTGGGGAAGACGTGGTACCCGGAGCGAGTGCTCAAGGCGTGGCAAGATCACTGGCGCTAAGCGTTAACGTCTTCAATCAACCCAGCGTGATAGAACTGCGCGAGTAGCTGCGCCACGTCTTGGCGTACCTGCTCAAATTTTGCGCCTGCAAAAAAGCCTGTGAGCGTGTCACTCACGGAGTCAAGATCCAGCGGTTCGTGATTCAACAGCGCCCACACAGCCCGGCTGGTGGTATTCAGCCGATGAATCGCGCCGCCCTCCTCGGCAATCACAAATAGCTCGTCGCCTAGCGGAAACTCAAACGCTGCCTCACTGGCCTGCCACTGGCGCGCATCCGTTGGCTCAAGGGCAGGTATCACGTCAGGAGTATCGCAACGGGCCTGACTGGCCGGTGCCAAGCTCTCTAGGGTGTCACTACCCCAGCGTTTCGTGAGCCACTGGGCTGCATCAAAGGCATCACGGTAGCGCAGCATAAAACAGGGTAAGCCCTGAAGCAGTGGCAAGAAGCGCTTGATCAGCGCCTGGTCGGATTCGTGCTCGGCAAAATTTTGCTGTAACAGCTGCCATAGCCCATCGCCTGGCTGAAGACGGGTAAGCTGGGGCTCGTTTAGCGATTCATCGCGGTCAATCAGTAATATCGCCCCCAGCGGGCAGCGCTGGCCGTGGCTAGCTAACTGCGTATTATCCAAACGAAGGTAACCATAGCGGGCATCCTGGGGGCCAAGGTGCGTTTGTACAAACTGACGAAACTCAAGAGACATCGCGTCAGGAAGCGGTAGCCGCAAGCGTGGTGCCACGCCCAGCGCAATCCCTTCCCCTTGCTTGTTGAGCGCCAACACATCATCGCCAAATACACGCTGCCCGGCCGCTGAAAAGGCGGCGGTTAAGGTGCTTTTGCCCGCCCGGTATGTATCAGGAAAAATCACTAGCTGGCCATTGATTTCCACTGATCCGCAGTGCAAACCCACTAACTCCGGGTGACGATAAAAATATGCCCCGGCAGCATCCGCGATAACGCTACAAGCGGTTCCTACCGCGCTGTCCAGCAGCGCTCCCTCAGGAAGCGCGGGCGCCTCTTGCCAATACCCCTGCGGATGCCGCCACACGCAAATCTCCGGCGATTGGGTTTGCGCGGCGCAAGGCGTCAAGGGCCAGCCTGGCATGGCGGCTGTCAGTACAGGCAGCAACCCTTTGGCATTCACTAACCGAAGGCAAGGCCCAACGCCTGCTAGCGTATAATCTTGATGATGGCTCGGCATGGCCGTTCCCCTACCAGCGCGGCAGTACCCGGCTTAGGCGAATTTCAATGACGCCATCGCGCTCCCAACGTGAACGCTGGGGCCGAGAGTAATAACGCTCCGGATAGCCATGGCCATGGCGTGAATGATGCTGATGAGAATGGCGCGCTCTGGAATAATCAGGCCGGGAGTAACGGGGGCGCGAATAGTGCGGCCGGGAATAATGGGGACGTGAATAGCTGGGACGCGAATAGCTGGGTCGTGAGCGACTTGGGCGCGAGCGATGGTGATGATCACGCGCTTCGGCTTGGCCTATAGAGAACAACGTCGGTGCAACGTAAAGGGCGGCAGCCCCCAAACCTAAACTTGCCAACACTTGGCGACGAGAACGGCGCTTATTTAACAGCTTTCGGGAATTATCGATCTCTTTACTCATCTCGGCTCTCCTGATCGGTATGGCAAACAGATTAACGAACACTGTTTCTAAAGCTACTCTAGCCCCGCCGACCGGGTGACACCATGCTATCTACTTGACTTCCCCATTGTTTACTCTTTTTCACTTTCTGTGAGTATATCGTTAGTGCGAAAACATGACTTTGCCACATAATAGTTACATGATAAGCCACCCCTGTACTTACTTAGGTAACTTTCCATGCTTACATTGCGTAAAGGCGTGCGTTTAACCCACCCACTAAAGACGCTTGGTTGCTTGATAGCTATGACGAGCCTATCTGCCCAAGCCGCTAATGTAAGCGTCACCGATACGGCAGGTACACCGCTGGAAAACGCGGTCATCGAAGTGTATTACGACGCTGCCACGCCGACGGATGCCCAGACGAAAAACATCGTTCAGCGCAATGCGGCCTTCAACCCTCAGGTCACGACGATTCCCACCGGCAGCCACGTGGCATTCCCCAACGAGGACACCACACGCCATCATGTGTTTTCGTTTTCGCCCGCCAAGACATTCGACCTCGAACTCTTTTTGAGCGAAACCCCACCGCCGGTTCACTTCGAGAAAGCCGGCGTCGTGGTGCTGGGTTGTAACATCCATGATCAAATGCAGGCGTTCATCGTGGTCAGCGATGCGCCTTATGCCGCCCTGACCGACAGCGCAGGCAACCTATCTCTGCCAGCGCTTCCCGAAGGCAGCCACCGAATGCGAGTGTGGCATAGCCGGATGGATGACAGCCAAGCCGTCTGGTGGGAAGGCGAGATTAGCGATACCGACAACCTCACCGTGGCGTTGGAGCTAAACGCCATTCCTCCCCAGCCGCCCACGCTGTCGCCGCTTCAACAGCGTTTCCAAAACGCGACGCATAGTCACTAAACGAGATGACCATGCGCTTTCGCACGCGACTCACGATAGTTCTGTTGACGGTTGTGATCATTTCGCAACTGGCAACGGGCGTCGCGTTTTTGCGCGCGACGCAAAACGATGCACTGGCGAAAGGCAACCAGCGTTTGGAGGTGGGCGCCCGCGTGTTTCAACAGCTGTTGAGCATTCGTGGCGAGCAGCTGTTGGGTAACGTGGCCATCCTCGCCGACGACTTTGGCTTCAAAAGTGCCGTCGCCACCCAGGATACGGCAACCCTTTATTCGGTGCTGGCCAACCACGGTGACCGTGCCCAGGCCGACATGGTGATGCTCAGCGATTTGAGCGGTAACATTCTGGCCAGCAGCCACCATGAACAGAACAGTGCCATGCCCTTTCCAGGCCTGTTCCAGCGTGCTCAGCAAACCGGTAGCGGTGTCGGCGTGGTGATCGATAATGGCGAACCTTATGAGTTCGTGTTGTTACCGGTGCGCGCACCCAACCTGATTGGATGGGTCGGCATGGGGTTTCTGATCAACGAAAACGTGACCGAAGAGATCAATGCGCTCACCGGGCTGGAAATCAGCATTGTCACCTATAACGCCAGCGGCGATATCAGCTATCTCGCCAGCTCCCACCAAGAGCAGCTCGCCATGAGTTTAATGAGCGATAGTGGCTCTCAGCTGATGGAGGGTGCCTACACCACCAGCAACCAGCTATCGCTGGACGATGACTACCTCTCTTACGCAACGACGCTCATGGCAAACCAGCGGTATCAATCCTTTGCCCTCATTCAGCTCTCCCGGAATGAGCTGTTGGGTGCATACAGCCAGCTACAGTGGCAGCTACTGAGCATCGTCGCGCTGATGGTACTGCTCACCCTGGCCGTGGCGCTATGGAGTGCACGCAGTATCAGCAGGCCGCTGATTGCGTTAGCGCAGGCCGCGAAGCGTATCGGTCAGGGCGAGCGCATCGATGACATTTCGAGCGGCAGCACGGTGACCGAGACCAATCAACTGGCGACGACGCTGCTCTCCATGCAGGAGGACATTGCCGAGCGGGAGGCCTCACTGCTCCACCAGTCGCGTCACGATCTGCTGACCAACCTACCCAACCGGGTCAGTGCCTTCGAAGATCTCCAGCGTTTTATCGTATTGGGGAAGCCTTTTACGCTGCTGCGTTTGTCCATCAATGACTTTCGCGACATCAACGACACCTTCGGTTACGAACTCGGCGACCACCTGTTAGTGACCTTGGCCGACCGTTTACAGCGCTTGGGCGCTCCCGTGGAAAAAGCGTACCGCCTGGATGGTGATGAGCTCATGCTGATGATCGACGCGCCCGAGTTACGCGAGCACATGCGCGAAGAGATCATCGCAGAGATCAGCGAGCCGGTGAGTCTGGAAAAATCGCTGATCGTCCCAGCGCTCTCTGCCGGTGAGGTCAACTACCCCGTCCATGGCGATAACGCGCAGCTACTGCTGCGCCGCTCGGATATCGCCCTCGACCAAGCGCGCCGCCATCGTCGCCCTCACGAGCGCTACGTCGAGGGTCAAGACGAGCAGCACCTGCGCCAGCTGATGCTGATTCGCGATCTCCAGGAAGCCGTCGACAACGGCGAACTATGGATGGCCTACCAGCCCAAAGTCGATACCATCACGGGCAACGTTTGCCAATTCGAAGCACTGATGCGCTGGCGTCATCCAACGCTCGGCTTTGTGCCTCCCGACGAATTCATCGGTTTGGCCGAGCGCTCGGGCAATATTGGACTGCTCTCCGACTGGATGCTGGCCCACGTATGTGAGCAGCTTTACCACTGGAAACGCCAGGGGCGGCATCTTTCGGTAGCGATCAACCTCTCCGCAAGCGATGTCATCGATCCTGGCCTGCCGATGCACATCCATGAGTTGTTCGAGAGTTATGGCTTGACGCCCGACCAGCTCGCGCTGGAAGTCACCGAAAGTGCCGTGATGCAGGATGTGAATGCCGCCACCGAAACGCTGATGGCGCTCAGCCAAATGGGACTGAAAATTGCCGTGGATGACTACGGCACCGGCTACTCGTCGCTGGCACAAATCAGACGGCTGCCGGTGGATGAGCTGAAAATCGACAAATCGTTCGTCTTGACGCTGGATACTCAGCAAGAAGATCTCACCATCGTTCGCTCGACCATCGAAATGGGCCACCACCTTGGGCTCAAGATCGTCGCCGAAGGCGTCGAGAACAGCACCAGTGCGGCGCTATTGAGCCAACTGCACTGCGATTATCTTCAGGGGTACTGGATCTCCAAACCCATGCCAGCGGAGGCCGTTACCGACTGGCTGGACCAATTCAAGACGCTATCACTCTCAGCCGCGGTCACTCACTAATTAAAACAGGGGACACTATGCGCAACACCGGCTCATCAAAACGGCGCGCGATCGTCGCGGCGACCGCACTTGGCGCGCTACTGGCTGCCACCGCTAGCATGGCGGGCAGCCGTATCCTAGGCACCGGTGCGGTCAGTGCCATCGAGGGAGCCGCGGGGGGCGGCCTTTCTCCTTGGGCCGTGCTGTCTAGCACCGCCAGCGACGACGAAATAGGCGTCACCGCAGCGGCAACGCGGGCGTGGGTCGATGACTACCAGCTCACCGTGACGGGCGCCAACGTCAATCTCCATGACCGTATGGAGTTTTCCATCGCCCGTCAGACCTTCGAGCTATCGACGCTGGGCGGAGAGCTGGAGCAGGACATTTATGGCGCTAAAGTCCGCCTCTTTGGCGATGTGCTCTACCACCCGCTCGGCGTGTGGAGCGCTGGCGTGATGCACAAGCGCTTGGTGGATGGCACCGTACCTACGGCGCTCGGTGCCGATGACGTGAACGGTACCGACGCCTATCTCAGTGCAAGCAAACTACTCTTCAACGCCTTCCTGGGTCGGAACGTGCTGCTCAACGGCACGTTGCGCAATACCTCGGCCAACCAAGGCGGCCTGCTGGGCTTTGGCGGCGACCAGGGCGGCCACGCCTGGATGGCAGAGGGCAGTGTCGGGGTCTTCGTAACACCGAGTTGGGTCGTGGGTACCGAATATCGTCAAAAGCCGGATAACCTGAGCGTTGCCGACGAAGAGGATTGGCAGAGCGTCTACAGCGCATACTTCTTCAACAAACACGTGTCGCTGACCGGCGCCTGGCTGGATTTGGGCGATATTGCGGGGCTGCCCTCTCAGCGTGGCGGCTACCTCTCCTTACAGGCGGCCTTCTAAACCGCTCTCGCGCTTCACGCGCCACGAAAAAGACGACGAAAAAGGAACCGCCATGAGACTGCATCACTCTTTGCAAAGCATTTCGCGGGGCACGCTAGTGGCCGGGGCGCTGGTCGGCGTGTTGGCGCTGGCCGGGTGTGCCCAGCACGCACAGCAGGCCACGCTGTATGAACGTATGGGCGGCCAGCCCACTATCGATGCGGTGGTCGAGAACTTGCTTTACCGCATTGCCGATGACGAGGAGATCGTCAGCTACTTTGCCAACAGCAATATCGACCTGTTCGCTGCTTCGCTAGCAACGCAGCTCTGCGATGTGGCCGACGGCCCCTGTCAGTACGATGGCCCGCCCATGGACCGCGCTCACCAAACCATGGGCATCACCGATGCGCACTTTAACCGCGTGGTGGAGTACCTGGACGCCGCCATGATCGAAGAGAACGTCCCCCTCGCCGCGCGTAACGATATGCTGGGCCGTCTAGCACCGATGTACGACGACGTCATGCGCTTGCAGTGATTTGCCAGCCATCTCGCCCAGCGGTTTTCACTTGATAAAGCGCTTTGTCGGCCGCTGCATAGGCCCCAGCAAAGGAGGTGGCATCGGCCACAAAGCGCGCGCCCCCAATGCTCAAAGTCAAATCTTTATTATCAGGATGCGCAGGATGAGGACATTGGGCGGCCTCTAACCCCACCTGCAGCGCCTCACAAAATTGGGTTAGCGCTTGGTCGCTGGGGCATGGCAGCAGCGCCGCGAACTCATCGCCTCCCAGCCGGTAGAGCCGGGCCTCTTCGCCCAGGGCATCCTCCAGCAGCGTCGCCAGTCGGCGGAGCAGGCGATCTCCCTCAGGGTGACCGAGGGCATCGTTGTACTGCTTGAAAAAATCGATATCGACCAGAATCAGCCCCATGGAGCGCCCCGAATACCTCGCCACGTCCTGATAGAGCGCGCTCCGATTACCGATGCCGGTCAGCGGGTCGCGCATGGCCCTGGCCATCCAGGCAAATTTTTCTGCGTTCGCTCGCTCGGTGCGTTTGAGCTGACGTTGGTGCATGACCCAGAACAGCAGGCCAAGGGCAAAAATCAGCACACTGGAGTAGGTCATTACTTGGTTGTGACGGCGAGTGCTGGATGAAAAGTCGTTGATGGCCATACCACGACGGTCGAGCTGATTCATTTCGATACTGGTCAAGCACTGCACCGGTACGAACAGCGCGTGGGCGGCGTCGAAGGGGTCGATTTGCTCGGTGTCGAGCAGGTCGGCGATGTCATCCATGAGCGCTAGACTGGGGGCGGTGCAGGCGTACTTCTGCCGATAGATATCTACGTCGAAGAGCCCATAGGCTAATTCCAACGAGTGGCGGGCATTGCCAACCTCCAACGGCGACGTCGCGACGAGCAGCTCCTCTTGGGCACGCTGCACGTACCCCCGAGCCCGGGTGGCCAACTGCTGGCCCGTCAGGCTGCCGGTCTGGCTAAAGTACGCCTGGATTTCCGGATAGACCCAGCGTGCTTCGTAGACGATCAGCACCATCAGCCCCACGAAGCTCATCAAGCTCAGCGAGAGCCAGGTAAACAGCCTGCCCGATCTCCAGCGAACCGGCGGCTCGGGCGGCTTCTCAGGCTCGGTAGACATCACCACTGCGCCTCGATGCTACGAATCATCCAAATCCAGTCGTTGAAGTCGCGCAAGTTCTCGACATCGCGCCCCGTGTATTCACGCTCGACCAATCGAATCGGCCCCCGCGAGCGCAGGGTCAACGGCTCACCCTCCTCGATGGTCACCAAATACCAGGTCGGGTCATCCCAGCCCCCCAGGCTTACCTCGTAATCGTCCCAGGCGGTGAAGTGCAGCGTGGGCGGCACCTCGCCAAAATGCTCGATCAAAAAGTCACGAAAGGAGACCCCGCGCATCTCCACGTCGCGGCCTTGAAAGGGGTCGAAAACGGTAAAGCTCGTATCGGCGCGATCGCGCAGATCCCCCAGCGCGACTTTTTGTGTGGAATCACCATTGATCAGGCTAAGCGCCTGGGCACTGGCGCTGAGTGGCACGCCGACAAGCAGTAAAACGACGAGCCCCCTAGCTGCTTTTGAGAGCGCCCCACTGCAACGTAAGGACAAACGAGACAGAACAGCCTTCATCGCGGTCAGCTTCCTAGTTTGGTTTAGTGCACGATAGTGGTCGAGGCACTTTACCAGAGCATGACCGCCAATGCTTTTCAACGCCAATTAACACTCACGCTTCCGTCTTATTTCTCTTCAACCGCCTCTTACCTCTCCTCCTCCATGGCATGACGCGGTATAAACACGCGGCATAAAAAAGCCGGCCCATTGGGCCGGCAACAGGAAGCTTACACCTTGGCGTAAGCCCCCTCCCCTGACGACTGTCACAGCCGATTGGCTGGAGCCGTGTCGCGCTCGCGCTAAAGCATCGTCGGCGTCACGACTTTTTACGTTCGCCTTTGCGCAAATGATCGCGAATCACGAAACCTACCCAACCCACCATAAAAGCGATCACTAAAGCGACAGTGGCCAAGCCGAAAATAACAGCCTCGTCCCAGTACATAATGTTCCCCTCTCGCCGTGATGTATGGGGCCATCGTACTGCGTCCAGAAAAGAGGAAACTGACCTGGATCAAGCTTTACCAATGACCACCATGGCGGCGATCGCGAACTTGATGCAGGTCAGTTTTTTGGGGGCTTAAAGAACTTTGCGGTCTTCTACGCTACGGTGCTCGGTGCCTGGGGGCAGCGGGTGGCCTTTGGCAAGCTCGGCACGGGTCGCCTCACGAACGTCCAAAATCGTCACCTGATAGCGCAGCGTGTGGCCTGCCAACGGATGGTTGGTGTCCACGGTGACGTTATCGCCGTCGATGGCGAGCACCGTGACGATCTGCGGGCCAGCCTCACCCTCGGTCTGAAACCGGCTGCCGGGTTCGATCGCCGCACCGCCAAACGAGGCGCGGCTCACCTCTTGCACCAGGTCTTCGTTACGCACGCCATACGCGTCGGCGGGTGCCAGCGTAACGCGCAGCTCGTCGCCTGCCGTTTTACCGGCCAAATCACGCTCCAGGCCCGGCAGAATGTTGTCGTGGCCGTGCAGATACTCCAAAGGTTGTTGACGCGCCTGGGAGTCATCCAACACGCGGGTGCTGCCATCGCTGAGCACATCGCTAAGCACGTAGTGCAAGGTCACTACCTGATGGGCGGTAATCGACATGGAAAACTCCTCTCCGGTAAGCTGTCGGCTTTGTCATGGAACGCTGACCATGAACCCTAGACACAGTCTAACATCGTCGGGTTTTTCAGCGGGCCACGTCACCGATGTTTTCTTTTGGGAGTACGTCCTTACATGCCCACCCCGACTCCCCAGCGCAGTTGGCTGGCGGCGCTTGGTATTTACTGCAAAGCGCCAGTGATCACCATGCTGTTTTTAGGCTTTTCCGCTGGCCTGCCCTTTTTACTGGTGTTTTCCACGCTCTCTGCCTGGCTGCGTAGCGATGGCGTCGACGTTGCCGCTATCGGCTTTTTTGCCTGGATCGGGATGCTCTACTCGATCAAATTCTTCTGGGCACCTGTCGTGGACCGGCTTGCTCTACCGCTACTGACGCGGGCGTTTGGGCAACGACGAGGCTGGATGCTGCTGGCCCAAGGCATGATTGCCGCTGGCCTCATTGGCTTAGCGGGCGTCGACCCCGTGGGTAATTTGGGCTGGGTGGCCGCCTTTGCGCTGCTGGTGGCGTTTGGCTCTGCGACGCAGGATATTGCGATAGACGCTTACCGTATCGAATCCGCCAATGACGATGTCCAAGCGGCCATGGCCTCCACCTATATCATCGGCTATCGCGGCGGGCTGCTGGCGGCGGGTGCCGGTGCGCTGTATGTGGCTTCGGCGGTGTCGTGGCACGCCGCCTACCTCACCATGGCGGCTCTGGTCGGCATTGGCGTGCTCACCGTCTTGATTCGACCGGAGCCCCAACGCGCTTCGCTGACCGTGCAGCTCATCCACGAGCCCAAAGTGCGCGCCTTCATCCGCGACAGCCGGGGCCAGCCGAAACCGCTGCGGCGTATGGGCGCCTGGGTGATTGGCGCCATCGTGTGCCCGTTTACCGACTTCTTTCGTCGCTTTGGCGTGAAGGCGATGGGCATTTTGCTATTTATTGCCGTGTTTCGCATCAGCGACTTGGCCATGGCCTCCATGGCCAACCCGCTGTATATCGACTTGGGCTTTTCACTGGCGACCATTGCCAACGTCACCAATATATTTGGGATTGCCATGAGCATTGCCGGGGGGATTCTTGGCGGTCTACTGGTGGCCCGCTATGGCATTGGCCCACTGCTGATTTTTGGCGCAGGGCTGGTGATGGTCACCAACCTGTTGTTTGCGGTGCTTGCGCTGATTGGCAATCAGGTGCCGATGCTGGTGGTGACGATCATCGGTGATAACCTCGCTAACGGCCTCGCCAGCGCGGTATTCATCGCGTTTTTGTCGAGCTTGACCTCGCGCGCGTATACCGCCACGCAGTACGCGCTGTTTTCGTCACTGATGACGCTGCCAGGGAAATTCCTCAGCGGGTTTGGTGGGATCGTCGTGAGTGCCCAGGGCTATGCCACGTTCTTCGTTGTGGCCACTCTGCTCGGCCTACCCGCCATTGTGCTGGCGATCTGGATCAGCCGCGACAAGCAGCTCGTGCCTGCCCCGGTGAACGGGGCAGGCCAATAAGACCGTCAGGGAGGCTCAGCGGTGGTTGGCTAGCCACTCCAGCGCCCCAGGAGTCGTGCGCCACTGGTCACGCATCAGCGTGCGGTACTGCCATGCTTCGGCTCGGGAGCCAGGGTCGACCTGCCCATCGGCGTGGGGCATGGAAGGTCTGGGGTTCTCGGCGCAGATCAGCTCCAGTGCATGGCGGTTGTGTGCCATGACGTCTTGAATGGCGATTTCCGCCGCTGCCTGCTGGCCTAACCGATAGAGCGCCAGCGTGCGCCCCATCAGAAGCCCTAGCACCAATGAACCATCGTCTTTCTGGGGCTCTTCGGTCAGTGCCAGTGCCTCTTCGTTACGGTGGTCGCGCAGCAACTGGTCCAGCACCAGTTCCCTCAGACCTAGGCTGTCTTCCTGATCGATCGCCAGCAGCTCTTCGGCCAGCTCCCGTGAGTGCTGGCGGGCACCGCGCTCCATCCCGACGACCAGCGCCAATCCGGTGCGCAGCAGCATGGCATTATCGGCGTCGTCCCAGCAAAGGCTGCCATCTCCGGCGGCGCGGGCCTGCTCCAACCAGCGAGACAAGCGTAACGCCAGTGGCTCTAGCAGCGTGGGAGCCATCCACGGCAAGCTGCCGAAGCGGCTGGTCAGCGCCAGCGTCAGATCCTGCACGACCTGGGGCGCGTCTAGCCATTCAGGATGCGCACACAGTGCCGACATCCACTCCACCGCATTACCCCAGGGGTCATCACGGAAGCCTAGCGCCACGTCTTCGTCCACCATGACCTGAAACTGCTCGTGCCAAGCGGCAAACAGCGTCTCTTCGCGGGCGGTAGTGGTGTAGTGCAGGCGGCCGGACTCGGCATCCTGCTCGATGGCGAGTTTGGGAGCCACGGGCAGCGCTGCCAGCAGCGCTTGTAGCGACACCAGCGGCGTCGCCATGTCTTCTTCGGCACTCAGCAGCTGATCGGCCAGTGTGGCACCGGGGTTATCCGCCAACGCGGCCAGGAATTCGAGCTGATCTTCGTCCAGGTCTCCCTGGCGCACCAATCGGCGGTACCAGAAGTTAGCCCGCTCTTTGGCCTCGGCTTCGTGGCCTTCGTGGAGCAGCAGCATGGCCTCGATGTAGGCCAGCGTCGGAGAGTCGGGCAGCGCCTGCTGGGCTTTGACGAACGCCGCGCGAGCGCTATCCAGATCGTCGTTATCCAGGTGCATCAAACATAGCCGCTCCAGAGCGACGCCGCGCAAAAAGAGCGGCCCTCGCTCCATCACGTCGTCCAGCAAGTCGGCACGCTTGCGAGTAAAGCCACGCTCTTGATAGATATCCAACAGGATCTCGAAGGCGGGTTCAGCCTGCTCCGGCAGGCGCGACCAGTCGCTGCCATCGAACAGCGACTCCAAAATCTGCATGGAACGGCCCGTCTGGCCGCTTTCAGCGGCGATCAGCCCGGCTTCCAGCAATGCTTGCGCCGGGGCCTGCTGGCTTTCCAGGGCCGCTTTCAGGGTCGCGCCTTTCCATTCGCGCAGCGAGAGCATCCACATCATCTGTTCGGGGATTTCCGTGGGAAAACTCACGCGGTAGCAGCACTGCTTGTACTTGCGTCCAGAATCGCACCAGCACGGCTCGTTGCGGCCGGGTGTCGCCAACGGCTCGCTAGCGAACGCCAGCCGCTCCAACGGCGTTTGCGACCACAGAATGGGCGCCAGCGCTTGTGCGGTCGCCAGATCGCCGTTGAATGCTTCAGCGCCGTCGGCACGTACCCACGTCATGAAATCGGGGTAGTGCTCCTGCTGCCTGATTGCCGAGAGTGCCCCAGAGGCAAATCCCAGCAGTTGATCGACCCATACCGCCAGCATTGCCGTCTCCACTGTCTTCAAGACTATTGATCGGTGAATCCAATTAAAAAGCGCAATAGTCTAGCACGGCTGGCGGTGCTACCGCAGCGGCAATCGGCCGGTAGCAGTTTGCACCGATAGGCTCAATCGGCACGCGCCCACGCCAGCAGCGGCTGGGTACGGCCATGCATGTCCAACCGGGCTTTTAGACGCACCAAATTCCAGTAGTGACCGTTGAGCGCTCGGGAGAGCAGCAGCGTATCAGCCGGGGGCTGCAAGCGGTCCATGGCCGCCCATACTTTGGGGGTGAGTTCCCGCAAGCGGCGGTGAACGCGCACGTCGCTAAAATCCTGCTCGCCGGGGGCAAACAGCGGCGTAATGCACTCGGCGGATTCCCGATACAGCGCCAGCGGCGCCCCTTGGCCCTGGCGGCCGCCCATCTTCATCAGCGCGTCATCCATGGCCATCGGGTCCTGGTCCAGGGTGGCATCCAGTAGCTGCATCATGGCTTTGAGCCGCGCTTCGGGGACGGGAATCACCGCGCCTAGATCGTAAATCACTAAACGGCCCTGCTCGTCACAGGCGAAATTGCCCGCGTGAGGGTCGGCGTGCAGTTCACGGTAGGTAAACAGCTCTTCGGTAATCCAGTCCGCCAGCGCCACCGCCACCTTTTGCCGGGTAGCGTCGTCAGCGCTCTCTAAATCCCGCAGCGGGGTGCCGTCGACAAAGCGCATGGCCAAGACGTGCTGGCCAGAGAGTTCGAACAAGGGCTCGGGAATCACTAACTCTGGGTGATCGTGATAACGCTCGCGGTAGCGGCCCAGCGCTTCGGCTTCGGCGTGGTAATCCAGCTCGTCACGCAGCCCGGCTGCCAGCTCCTCGAACAGCGCATCCAGCCGTGCTTGGGGCACCTTGAACCAGCGCCCCAGCCCCATGATGCGCCTGACTTGCTTGAGATCGCTCTCCAGCACGTCGGCAAGGCCGGGATACTGCACTTTGAGCACCACCGTCTCGCCGTCTAGCGTTACCGCTTTGTGAACTTGGCCCATGGAGGCGCTGGCAAAAGGTCGCTCTTCTATCTTACGGAAGTGCTGGTCGATATCACCGTATTGCATCACCAGCGCTTCGCGAATCTTTGGCCAGGGCATGGGCTCGGCCTGACGCTGTAAGCGCGCCAGCTCGTTGGCCAGGTCGGGGGGCAGCAAGTCATCCCACTGGGACATGATCTGCGCCAGCTTCATGGCCGGACCTTTCAACTCCGACAAGCCCTCGAAAAGCGCCTCGCCCAACGCCCGCCAATCCGTTTGGCCGCCTAGCCGCGTTTTTAGCAGGGCCCCCCCCGTGCGGGCACCCAACCCGAATAAACGTCGTGTTCTACCGCGTTCGCGCATGAACATCACCTCTCAGTGTTTAGTGTCAGCTTACTCAATCCGCTAATTTTATACAAAAACTATACGAAAAAATGACGCACGACACCTTTCAAGTACCTGTATAAATTTTCACGCCTCGACGTTCAACCCACTGAGCGGCTTCTGCTACCATGACACTCTTTCAAAGACCGCTGCCAGGGCCTACCGTATGCGCTTGATTATCGCCGAGAAACCCAGCCTCGCCCGCGCCATTGCTGACGCCCTGCCCGGTGGCGGCAAGCGCCAGGAAAGCGCGATTGTGTGCGGCGATACCACGGTGACTTGGTGCCTGGGCCACCTGCTGGAGCAAGCTCCACCGGAAGCCTACGACCCCGCCGATAAACAGTGGCGCCTCGACCGGCTGCCCATCGTGCCCGGCACATGGCAACTCGCCCCGCGCCCTAAAGCCCGTGGCCAGCTCGCGGTGATTCGCAAATTGATCAAACAGGCGACCAGCGTGGTGCACGCTGGCGACCCGGACCGCGAAGGCCAACTGCTGGTGCAAGAGGTGATCGAGCATTTGAAATACCGTGGCCCAGTGCAGCGGCTCTTGATCAGCGACCTCAACCGGCCAGCGGTCAGCCGCGCGCTGGCTAGCCTGCGGTCGAATGCTGAGTTTCAGCCGCTGTTTCAGGCCGCCCAGGCGCGCTCCCGGGCCGATTGGCTATACGGTATCAACCTGACGCGCGCTTGGACGCTCACCGGCCGCCAGGCCGGGCACGATGGCGTGCTCTCGGTGGGTCGGGTACAAACCCCGGTGCTGGGGCTGATTGTCCGGCGAGACAACAGTATCCGTGATTTCAAACCCTACCCGTTCTACCCGCTTTGGGTAGACCTACAGGTAGCGCAGGGGCAACTGCGCGCGTGGTGGGCACCGAAAGCCCATCAACCGCTGGATGAGCAAGGGCGACTGACGGACCGCACGCCCGCCGATGCCCTGGCCGCTCAGCTCCCCGGCGTGCACGGCACGCTCACCCAACTAGAACAACAAGAAAAGCGACAAGCGCCACCGCTGCCCTACTCGCTCTCAGCCCTGCAGGTAGACGCCGCCCGCCGCTTTGGGCATTCTGCGCAGATGGTGCTGGATATTTGCCAGCGGCTTTACGAGCAGCACAAGCTGATTACCTATCCTCGCTCCGACTGCCGCTACCTGCCCGAAGAGCACCTGGCGCTTGCCCAACGCAGCCTCTCCGGTGCCTGCCAGAATGACGACACGCTACGAGGATGGCTCCACGGGGCCGACTTCACCCTGCGCTCGAAAGCCTGGAACGACAAGCAGGTCGGCGCGCACCACGCCTTGGCACCGACTGGCAAGCCCGCCGATCTCAGCCAGCTTTCTGCCACCGAAGCCCATGTGTTTCGGCTGATCGTGCGCAACGTCATGGCGCAGTTCTACCGCCCGCTGTGCACCTTCGAAGTGAAAGCCGAGTTCACCCTGCTGGATGAAGCCTTCCGCGCGCGCGGCCAAAGCATCCTCGATCCTGGCTGGAAGCCGCTGTTCACCACCCGCGAAGACACCCCACCGCTGCCGCCACTCACCCAAGGCGAGGCCTGCCAGGCCCTTGGCGCAGGCGTGGAAGAGAAAGAAACACGGCCGCCAGAACCGTTCACCGATGCCAGCCTGATCAAAGCGATGATGAACATTGGCCGCTACGTGGAGGACCCAGGGGTGCGCCGCACGCTGCGCGACACCGATGGCCTGGGCACCGAAGCCACCCGCGCAGGCATCATCGAAACCCTGGTGCAGCGCGGCTACCTGGTGCGCCAGCAAAAAGCGCTACGCGCCACCAAACTCGGCTGCGCGCTGATCGCCGCCCTGCCCAGCGCCGTCAGCACACCGGAACGCACCGCCCTTTGGGAGCAACGCCTGCGAGCGATCTCCGAGCAGCAAGACGACCCCAACGCCTTCCAGCACGCGCTGCTGGAAGACTTACGCGCCCTGCTAGGCCAAAGCGACGCGGCTAAATTGCGCCACAGCCTACAAACCGCCCAAGGCGAAGCAGGTGCCCCTGCCAAACGCAGCGGAGCCACTAAGAAAAGCTATACGCGGCGTAAAAGTACGAGCGGTAAGACAACCACGGGGAGCCGCAGCAGCACGGCGGGGAAGCGGCGAACTAAGAAAACAACGGTCTAGGGTATTAACGGTCGATTGACGAAGCCAACGGTCACCTGTTCGCCAATCGAAAGATGCGTCAAACCACAATTATGATGGGGGAAGCGCGTTTTGCTCGGTAGCGCTAAAAAGCTATTCAATAGCTCACGAATCATATGCCCGTGAGTCACCACCAAAATTCGTGGATATTGCTGAGATAACAACAGATCTTTTGCGTGTTCAACGCGTTGCAAGAAAGCCCCCGGCGACTCATCGCTACAAGGCACTGGAACACCACTGGACAACCTCTGGTAGCCAACAGGCATCAGCGGCACCTCACTGGTGAGTACCAGTTGGCCTTCTGCTAGACACGGATGTATCTCAAACGGTAGAGAACTGGCGTCTAAAAAAGGCTGCACTGTCTTCACAGCTCGTGAAAGAGGCGAGCAAAGAATTGCATCAAGCCTCAAGGAAAGCAGCCCGCTAACAATAGCGTGAGCTTGCTCGCATCCCAGAGCCGTTAGCGTGTCATCCATCCCGCTAGAAAGCCGCCCCTCCTGGTTAGATAGCGTTTCCGCGTGACGCAGTAAAAAAATATCCATTTGCATTACGTTGGTCAGAGAGCCAAATCGTTATAGAAACCACCAAACTACCAAAAGCAGCGCGTAAACGATCAGTGACATAAGTGTGACAGGCCCAAGTAAGCGTACTTTTTTGCCTTTAAAGACAGCGCCATCTTCGCCTTCTAGGGCCATTGCGCGACCAGCAAATTGCTTGTATTGCCAACTTGCAGATAATTCGAAGATCGCGAACAGTATTACGATGATGGTGCCGATCATCCGCGCTTGAAACGCCAGCTCTATTGCCTGCACACGGCATTGATCTAACAGTGAATAATGCGCCGTCAGGAGCCCAATAGTAAACGCGGCACAGACGCCCATCATCGCAAATCGAATAGCACCTAAGTGTCGGAGCTGATTCATTAGCTCAGCGTATTGCAAATCGATCGAAAGGGGAGGCATGGCTTAGCCCTTCTGTACTTGGCGAGATGGACGCTGTCCCTATACTGACCTCGCCTCAGTACACAAGCCGCTTTGGTGCATGACCATAGGAAGTTCGGTTGTTTGCTGTAATGATAATGCTACTCCTCACCACGTCTCACTCGCCCCTGGCGGGCCGATATCCATTGGCATATCCGGTGAGATATCTAACACGCCTTGAATCTGCTTTAGACGCTGCGCCGTGGCTTCGTCGGCGGCACCGGTAATGCAGCCGATTTCCTCTAGCACTTCTCGAACCGTCAGGCCTTCCGCGCTGAGGCGGGTGGCGATGTCATGGATGGGCTGATCGCTGGAAATCGTGATCAACCATAGCGTGACCGTTGCCATGGTACGTCTCTCCACAGTGTGCGCTGGGCGTTTGGAAGGAACCGCCCAGCGCGGCGTGATGGTTAAGGGGCCTGCACCAGACCTATGCCCACTTGCGTGTCAGGTAGGGGCAAAGGTTTGGCCGACGCTACTAACTGCTCCCAAAGCTTTCGCCCACGTAGGGAGGCATCCGACTGCGCCCAGAGGGCGGCACAACCCGCCACGTGCGGCGCGGCCATGCTGGTGCCGCTGATCGATTTATGCCGCGTGGGCCGGGGCCACGACGAAAAAACATCTCGGCCAGGGGCGGCAATGTCGATTTTGCCATGATTGGAAAAGTTGGAAGGCGATAAGTTGGGATCTAAGGAAGCCACCGACATCACCGTAGGCGAGTTGGCGGGCGCGCCCGTTTGCATGGCGGCATTCCCCGCTGCGGCAATCACCAGGCAGCCGTTACGCAACGCCGCTGCCCCGGCATGGGTGTAGGCGGCTTGCACCGGGCTTTGGCTCCCTAACGACATCGAAATTACTTCACAGCGGTTGGTAATCGCCCAGTTCAGACCCGCCAGCACTCCGGCTCCGGTACTGCTGCCTGAGTTGGTGAGCACCTTACCCACCAGAATTTGCGCTTCATAAGCAATGCCGTAACGCGGCGTGGTATCACCTGGGCTTTGGGGGCCACAGGCTGTGCCAATACAGTGGGTGCCGTGCCCGTTCATATCCTGCACGGCTTCTCCTACAAACGAGCGGGTCACGAATTCTCTGCCGGCGAAATCCGTGTGCCCCAGATCCATACCGGTATCCAACACGGCGACTTTAATGCCCGCCCCGCTCCAGCGGCTTTGCGGCACTTTACAACGGCTCAATCCCCACGTGGGCCGAAGCGCCACTTCAAGCTCTGACGCCCCCTCTTGGGCATCCAGTTCAACGCCTAAATCCCGTGCAATAGTCGTGGCGGCACGTAAAAAGCCGCGTAAGTACTCGGAGTTCTCTGAAAACGCAAAGTACTCCGGTTCGATGATGTCGACGGGGCTATCCGCCGCAAGCGTATCCAACACGCTCATCCCGTGCTGCTCTATGGCATCACCGCCAATCAGCGCCACGCCAATTTCGGGAAACACCATGGCTTCCGCGTCGCCGGCGTCTTCCAGGCTCACCGCTTGGTCGGTAAAGTCGCGGGCATCCGCCACGCGGAAATGCTGGGCTTTGAGTGCCTGGATGCCCGCTTCCACTTGGCCATCGCGGTAGCTAATCAAAAAGCGCCCGGTCTCTAGACAGCTTCCCCCACGTTCCAAGGCGTCCAGCAGTAGCTTTTCGGTGCCACACGAGACCGTGGCACGTGGCGGTTTTGTGGGCGTCGTGCCGCTACCTATCGGTTTTTTCGCCATCATCGACATCCTTTTCTTTGCGCATCAACAAAAAACGGCGGACTACGAATCAGTGTCCGCCGTTTCAGCTTAACGCACCTGAGGCGCTTCGCCAGGAAGCGAGGCGTTGGCTCAGTCGTCGAAGGCAGGCATGCGCTCGTCATCGCGCAGCGTGAGCACCTCTACGCCGCTTGCCGTGACGGCCACGGTATGCTCCCACTGCGCCGAGAGCTTCTTATCGCTGGTCACCACGGTCCAGCCGTCGCGTTTGGTTTTGATCTTGGCGTTGCCCATGTTCACCATCGGCTCGATGGTGAACACCATACCCTCTTTCAACGTGAGGCCTTTGCCTGGCTTACCGTAGTGCAGCACCTGAGGCGCTTCATGCATGTCGCGCCCGATGCCGTGGCCGCAGTATTCGCGGACGATGGAATAACCGTGGCGTTCGGCATGGCGTTGAATGGCATGCCCCACGTCTCCCAGCGTGGCACCGGGTTTGACGGCATGAATGCCTCGCCACATGGCTTCGTAGGTCGTACCGACCAGCCGTTGGGCATTGGGAGTGACCGTCCCCACCAAATAGGTTTTGCTGGCATCGGCGATAAAACCGTTTTTCTCAAGCGTGATGTCGACGTTGACGATATCGCCTGAGGCCAACCGCTGGGTTTCAGAAGGAATGCCGTGGCACACTACATGGTTCACCGAGGCATTGAGCACGTAGGGGTAACCGTACTGGCCTTTACTTGCCGGGCGCGCCTTCACTACATCGACGATGTAGCGTTCGACCCAGCGGTTGATATCCATCGTGGAAATACCCGGCTCAATGCGTGCGTCTAAATAGCCAAACACCTGCGCCAGCAGCCGACCCGCTTCACGCAGTAACTGAAGCTCTTCGGGTGTTTTCAGCGTCACCCTATTCACCCATCACCATCCTGATATCCACGTCGGCTTGCTTCATTTGCTCCCGCATGATGTCAGAAAAAGTCAGGCCGGGGTTCGCCTCCGCCAGCATGCCGATTTTGATCCAGTACTCCGCCTGGGCATTGATGGAGCGCACCATCACACCGCTCGCTTTACGCAGCTCTTCATGCAGCTGGTCGTTGATTTTGACGATCCCCATGGCAACCTCGATATATGTTTCGAATACGAAATGTATACGAATCATATATGCCCTTGGCACAAGCGGCAAGCCGCCGCGAAGCAGGGTCTAATGGCGCGGGAGCGGTGCCCACGCCAGCACTTTTTGGCGCAGCGTCTGCTTTTGGGACGCCAGTGCGGCTTGCCACTCGGCGCACTCCTGGCGCTCTGGTCCGGTGGTTTCGGCGCGTGCACCAAACGCTTCCAGCCAAGCTTGGCGTACGCAAATATCCTGATAGCGACCCAATACTCGCTGACGGCGTTTCAACTCCTTCAAGAACGATGTAGAGGTCGTCGGGTGCAGGTCGGCCAAATAACGAAGACGCTTCACGCCCTTGCGCAGATCATGAAACGATGCGTCAGGGTCGTCGATCGAGAGCGCCGCCAGCGCCTTTTGATGCTGCTTCACCCGATCATCGAGCACTGCTTGAATGCGTTTGGGCGACAGCTTGGCCAGCGCCTGCCTACACGCCTTTGACGCTAGCCAGCGCTGCCACTCCTCAAGGGCCTCGGGGTAGCCCGGCGCATTCAACTGCTGGCACAGCGCCACGTGCTCCGCCCGTTGGCAGCTCTGTAACCACTGGCGCAGGTGCTGCTGGGTCGAGGTCGAGAGGGGTACCTCGATGTCATCGAGATCAGCCAGCACCACATCGAGATCGCGCAGGCCGCTGGTGGCGCGGGCGTGCCGCTTGAGCTGCGTTAGCCACGGCTTCCACCCAGACACCTTCGTGATGGCGCGAACCGATTCCAGTATCGCCCGGCTGCGGCGCAGGCTCACCCGGTATTGATGAAGAAACTCAGGGTCGACACCCGCCATCACGCCGGGTTTCAGCGCCTTCACCCGCTGGTGTTGATACACCAACGCCTCATGCAAGCGGTTTGCAACATCGCCATTGGCTTGGGGCGGCTCGTCGGCACGATGCTGGAACAGCGCGTAGCTGGCGGTATCAGGCGTTAAACCACCGGTGAGCGTGGCACTGCCCGGCTCTAGCGCGTTCCAGGGGGCATCAGGCAAGGTGAAATGCAGCACGCTGCCAGTGGGTAGCGAGGGAGGCGCGTCGTCGTCGAGCCACTGCGCCAGCTCGACCAAAGCGGGATTATGGCCAATCACCAATACCCGCTCGGTGTCATTGGGCAAGGCTTTGAGCCACGCGAGCAGCGCATCGCCGTCGAAGGTGTAAAGCGCGTCATCCAGCAGCACGTGGCGATCTAATTGACGCTGAAGATGCAGCGATTCGATGGCATCGAAGGTTTGTCGGGTACGTAACGCCGTGCTCACACAAACCTTACCTGCCAACGACTGCCAGCGCTGTAGTACATATGCCATGGCGTGTGCTTGGCGCACGCCACGCTTGCTCAACGGGCGTTGGTGGTCGGTCATCTCGCCGCTGGGCTGTTGGGCTTTGGCGTGCCGCATTAACGTGAGGTGCCGCATGGGAGGCCTCCCAAGTTAAAGGTCATGAGCCAAGTTTAGACCAGCCATCGCTTTGCAGGGCAACGGCGCGTTGCTCGCTCAGCACTGCGCCGGCGCCACGCTGCGAAAAGTCTCCGTGGCCTCTTCCAGCGCCCCTTGCAGTGACCGAATGCGCGATTCGTGTGCCGGGTGCGTCGATAAAAACTCCGGAGGCTGGCCATCACTAGCCGCCGCCATGTTCTGCCACAGCGCCACGCTCTGCTGGGGGTCGAAGCCCGCGCGGGCCATGATCTCCAGGCCCATCAAGTCGGCTTCTTCTTCGTGGGTACGGCTGAACGGCAGGCTGATGCCCAACTGGGCCCCTACGCCCAGCGCCTGCATCAACTGCTGGCTGCCAAACTCGCCCTCCCCCAGAAGCCCCACCATCAGCAGCACGGCTTTAATGCCGAGCTGCTGGGTCAAGCGCTCGTTGCCGTGGTCGGCCAACACGTGGGCGACTTCATGCCCCATCACTGCGGCAAGCTGGGCCGGAGTTTCCGCCACCCGTAGCAGGCCGCTATGCACCCCAATGCGGCCACCCGGCAGCGCGAAGGCATTGGGAGATGGGTCCTCGAACACCACCACCTCCCAACGCTCGGGGAAATCGAGCCCTGGGTAGCTCGCTTGCGCACCCGCCACTACTTTTTGCGCCACGCACTGCACTAGTTGGTTTGCTTGCGCATCGCGGCTGATGGGCTGAGTGTTGCGTAGCTGATTGAAGGTATCTGCGCCCATGTCCGCCATCAGCGGGCCGGGGACCAGAGCCAGTTGGGAGCGCCCGGTGGGCGTTTCACCACAGCCCGCCAGTAACGCCAGCAGCGCGAGCCAGAAAAGGGGTCGTACATATCGCTTTTGCATAAACAAGGGTCGCCTACATCAAGAAACGTACGCCAGAGTATACGGCGCTTTGCAGGCCTGTCGCGCGTTGCGCTGTGTTTACATTCCGTCTCTATGCTGGATATCAAGCGCACAAGCAGGCATGGTGGTGGTATTGCTTACCATTAACGAACCAACAGGAGATGACGCAATGCCACACCGCTTTACTCAAACCCTGCGCATGATGGGCCTGCTATCGATCTTGACGTTTTCAACCAGCGCCTTCGGCCAACAGCCGGGCGCCGCGTCCGGCGAGAATGTCACCACCGAGTCGTTTCAAGACTGGGAAGTGCGCTGCCAGGAGGGCCAGGGCCCGACACGCTGTGCGATGGTACAAATGGTTACCCAACCCGGCAGCGATCAGCCCTTGATGCAGGTAGTTCTCGATTACCCGCCGCAAATCGACGGCCCGGTGATGAGCTTCTTCGTCCCGCTGGGCGTACGCCTAGCCGCTGGCTTGCAACTGGTGGTGGATGACGGCGAGCCCATCCAGTTCCCCTATCAGGTTTGCCAACAGCAAGGCTGCCGTGCCGACGCCCCCATCGAGCCGTCGATGTTGCAGCAGCTGCGCAGTGGCAATACGGCCACCCTCAGCATGATTGGCCCACGCGGTGATCGCATGGACCTGGACATTTCGCTGATCGGCTTCACCGACGCCAGCACGCGCATTGCGCCCTAAGGCAACGTCTTCGAGCAGCTCGGCGCGCAAGGGTGTTCAGCTGCGCAAGCGAGAGGCACAACCAAGACGCCCCCGGGATTCCGGGGGCGTTTGTGTTACTAAAGGCTGGATGTAGTGAGGGGTTTATTAACTCTCGTTGAGGACCGCTTCCGGGAAGTAGCGACGCAGCATCCGGTTCTGAAAATCATCCACGAAACGGCTGTTGATGATGATAATGAACCGCTCGAAAGGTGCCTCGCTGTCGAGCTGCGCGATTCCGTCCACGCTGTGAAAGAGCCGATCATCGCGCAGATGAAGGATATCACCGGGATTGAGCGTGATATCCACCAGGGGCTGCGTGCCAGCCTTGTCTGCGTAAAGATGGTTTTCGGCCCCCGCCACGTTTTCCCGATTGAGGACCAGAATGCTGAGGGCCTTGCAGCCATCGGCATGAATGCCCTGCCCCTGAAGGGGGTCGACGCGGCCTTCTCCGCGAACGCCGGTGATCTGCATCAACATGGGTTCGTGGGCGCCAATATTCCAAAGTTTTGCCCAGGCGCGAACGAAGTCGTTCACATCGGGGCGTGCCAAAAACTCCTCAGTCAGCGGATCGTAATACCGCAGGCGGTCCGCCATGCTCTCCGCATCGTTAAAAGCACCGCCCTGTGCCATGGGGCACTGCCCCATCTCCTCCACGTCTCCCTGATCATTCAAAGCCAGCCACGACATCCGCTTCCAGCGAAGGTTGACGTAGGGGTCGCGCGGCAGGTCCGCCACGAACCCCTGCCAAGCAGCCAGATCGATGCGATCCCGAATATCGGTTGTCGCCCAATCGTGATGTTGCAGCGCTTCGGTCACGTCCGGCTTCCAATAATCGGCGAGTGAATCCGCAGGCATGGCGGTGATATCGACACCGTGATTGAGAGTATCGAGTTTCATGTAAGTATTCTCCTGTTAACTGGGCGACATTGCCCGGCGTGGCAGGTGTAAACACCAAGGCCAACAGGATGAAAATGAAAAGAACGGCAGGAATATGTCAAAGAAATGTAGTTAAAGAGAGTGATTTCGTTGAAAAAAGAATCAGGCCAAGGATACCGTTTTATGTGTAGGTTATCCCCTACGAATGGGTGTAGGATGCTTCATATAAAGTGCCTACTGTTGCCATCACGATGGCGCTTAAACGTATTACCTCTCTAAGTGAATACCATGACGGCCAGCGACTCTCGACAACATAGAGATTCGAAGCACCTGAAGAAACATCGCAGGGCGTTGTCTAGTGCGCTGGTGTCAGAGGCAACAAAGCCCTCTTCAACGGTTGGCAGCGCTCCGCAAGAAGCCGACCAAGACGCCGTCGCGTTAGTACGACGCCAATACCTGGAAAGCGAGCAGCGATTTCGCTCCCTGCTAGAGAGCCTACCGAAGGTGGCGGTTCAGGGATATGATCGTGATCGCCGAGTGATTTACTGGAATGAAGGAAGCACTCGCCTCTACGGCTACACCGCCGAAGAAGCCCAAGGGCAGTTACTGGAAGACCTGATCATCCCTGCCTTCATGCGTGACGGCGTGATCCAAGCGCATCGTGCCTGGATTGAAAAAGGCGTCGCTATCTCCGCCGGTGAGCTCGAACTCAAGCACAAAACCGGTGAGCCGGTATCGGTCTATTCCCAGCACCTGATGCTCAATGAGCACACCGATTCCCCCTTGCTGTTTTGCGTGGATGTCGACCTTTCCGGCCAAAAGCGTGCCCATCGTGAACTAGAATTCGCCACCCGGTTTGACAGGCTCACCCATCTTCCCAATCGCCAGACTTTCGAGGTCGACCTAGACGGTTTATTGGATTCCTGTCGGCGCTTGGGCCATGGCCTAATCACTATCTACGTGGACATCGATCACTTCGTCGAGATCAATGATGCCCTGGGTTACGATCAGGGTGATCGCCTGCTCGTTGAGTTGACCCGGCGGCTACGCGAGTGCCAACGCGCCACGGACCTCGTGTCCCGCGTCTCTAGCGATGAATTCGTACTGGCCTTTCCCTGCGCCCAGCTAGCCACCGATGTGAGGCGAGTCGTTCGTCGTGTCCAGAATGTGTTCCGGCAACCTTTCGTTCTCGATGGTCGGGAGCGTCAGGTCACGGCCTGCCTGGGCGTGGCGCTCTTTCCCGAAAATGGCGACTCGTCTCGCGAATTGATCCGTAATGCCGATGTGGCCAAGAACCGCGCCAAACTGGCGGGCCGGGGGACGCTGCGCTTCTTTCAGCAGAAGCTTCATGATGAGCTGGTGCGTCAGCACCACCTCTCGGCGCGACTCAAAGAAGCCTTGGATAACGGCGAATTTTCCCTCCACTACCAGCCACAGGTCTCGGCGGCCAGTGGACGAATAGAGAACCTCGAAGCCTTGATCCGCTGGGAGACGAGCGAAGGCCCGGCGATCTCCCCTGCCGAGTTTATTCCACTGGCCGAGCGTTCTGGCTTGATTCATCGCCTGGGCGACTGGGTCATCGAAGAGGCGTGCCGCCAGCAAGCGGAATGGCGCGCCAAGGGGTTTCTTCACCACCGCATCGACATCAATATCTCGGGTCGCCAATTGGTGCGCCTCGATGCACTCAAGCGCTTCGAAGATTCACTGCAGCGCCACGGCTTGGGGCCGCGAGATATCGGCATCGAACTGACCGAGAATATCCTGATCGAGGCCGACGAGACCGTCCTGGAGGACCTGCGACGTCTCTATCATCGCGGTATTCGCATTGCCCTCGATGACTTCGGGACTGGCTACTCCTCCCTGAGCTACCTCAAGCACTTTCCCGTCACCGCCTTGAAGATCGACCGCTCCTTCATCCACGACGCGCCCATGCAGCCGAAGGACAGGGCCATCATGGAGGGTGCCATCCTCATCGGCCACCGGCTGGGATTAGAGGTAGTGGCCGAGGGCGTCGAGAATGCCGAACAGTTATCCCTGCTGCGCGATATGCACTGCGACCTCGTCCAAGGATTCTTTTTCTTCCGCCCGATGCCTGCCCAGGAAATCGAACGGCTGTTGAGTGGGTTTGTGGGTGGTCATGGAGGGTTGTCGGGCTGAGGGGTGTTGTGGTTTGGCGTGCATCTCTATTAGTTGCCGTATTTTGGGGAGCTTGTGGGCGACCTCTATTGATTGGTGGGGTTGAACCTGGGGCCGTGGCTGGAGGGCTGTTGTCGGACAAAAGCGTACCTTTTCACCGGCATCGTTTCCTGCGTGGAGTTGATGAGGCACTTCGTCATCAAATCTTTGATTTTTTAATAATGCGTCAAGCTGGGAGTCGCGCCAAAGTCAGATGACCAACTGCACCATGGCGTCCATGCTTAAGGCTGGAAAAAGCCCTTACATAGAAAAACCTAGGGCGAAAACATACGTTAAGTGCAAAAATCTTGATTTTACATTGCGGGTCGGGACTGACGGTGTTTAGCTTTAGCTATTTTCGCAAGATAGTCCTAATAGCTAGAGTGACCGCGGAGATCAAAGCGCAATGCAAAAGCCGAATTTATTTCTAATGCAGAAGATTATAAATAGAAAATTTTTTAAAGGATAACGTTAATTGTCACATGGATACAGTTCCATGAAGGCATTACTTACGCCAATTATAGGTGGCAGGTCTTTAAGCCATTCATTATCTATTATATGGGAGGCTACCGCATCAGCTACCTCACCGAATGAGCTTGTGTCGTAATTGGTGCATACCTTTTCTTGCATGCCAAATATATCAGCAACGCCTTTAACGTATCCCATGTACATGCCAGATCTGAAGCTTGGTTCTAGATCTGGGTTTTCTCTTTCGAATTGGTAATGTGATGCTGATTCGTAGAATTCATTTCCAGTAAAAGAAACAGCAGGAATAGAAGAAAAAGCCGAAATAAAAAATACCGAAAGCATTGTCCTAAAAAACATTTTAAACCCTTTATTTTATTGCCTTTGAGCCTCGCCGTTTATTATGGTGAAACTTTTTTGAGCCAAACAGCTCCCCACCCTACCTCTCCCGTCGACAATAATACGTCCTTTCGCGTTATGCTGGTAGGACATTTCCGATGGGTTACAGCAGTTGGCGATTGTAGAACCAGTCAACTCATCACAGCTTAGCATACTCAATGGCATCACACCCTCTCCAATGGGCCACGATAATGGATCACCTCAGTTTTGAATAAGCCGATTATGGCCTCGGCCAGTGCATTGTCGAAGGAGTCACGTGTGGTGTTAGTATTGCATATTTCTTCTCTGGACAGATATGGTTTCGCTTCGTGAAGCCGCAATGAAAAGGGCGTCAGGCTACCATCAGCCGCATACTACAGCGACTTGTTAACAGGCGCTGAGTTTCTCAATTAGATCACCGAATCCCCAAACCAATGTACCGCAAATGGATACGAAAATGCCGATTAGGACCTTGTTGCCCGTTTTTCTTGATGTCTCATCAGTTATTCGAGAATCTCCATGTTCATCTTTACTGCCAAAGCCGAACGCTGATGCATGAGATAAGTACACCCCTTGATCGAATATGGGTGAGCTTACAAGGAGTAGCCCAGCAACAGTAATCACTGAACCAAACCGGGAGAACCAAGTCCAGTCACAATAACGCTGTGACAGGTAAATACCTATCAATGCTGAGGTGGTGGCCAGGATCAGGACAAAAACCGAGCTACCGAATGGCCTAATAAACTTGTCCAAAACATGGATGTCATGGTGACTGATGCCCAAATCTACTCCCTACTGTTAACGCCTTGAATAAACCGCCGATTTAGAGCGGCAGCGGAAAATGGGTCGGCTTAATTCATTGGTTATGCAGGCCCATACCTGCGTGAATATTTTACTAAGTCATAGACACATACGATCTTGATAAATTGGCTTTTTTCGCCCGATGAAAAATCATCATCTGCATGCTTTTTAAGAATCTTCTCGAGAGCTTCCAAGTTTAAAACTTCTGGCGGCACGAACACAGCCATGCGCAAAAAAAGGTTAAAGTCCACAGTATTGTATAGCTGTTCGATGCCTTCATTGACTTGGGGAACCGTAGTCGCCCGCCTCTCTTCGCCGCCACTGGGCCGATAGTGTTCGACGTTCTTTCTTATCCTTGCCACCAAAGAATCACAGAGACTATTTTCATTTACCCTACCATCCTCGCCAATCAAACCAGAAGCATTAAGATATTTAAAGACAGGAATATTTATCTGGCCTTTAATAAGATTCGGGAATACATCAAAGACGATTGAAGCCGAATCGTAACCACCATTATCGAAAACCACATCTCGTACAATGTCTTCTCTTGACAAGCCAATAAGCCCTTGCTTTGCCATTTCCTCGGACTTTTTGATCTTACTGATTGCACCATATCCGACCACGAACTCTTGCTGTCCCTCTAAAGCCCCTACGTCATCGGCCTCTTTAACATACAACTTTCCTTTGGGATCGTTGGTTAATATTAGATCATATAGTTCGTCTTTAATCTGCCGAAAGATGTGAGCAGGTATCCTGCGTTTAACCTCGGACAAAACCTCGAATATATCTCGATAAGACGCAGCTCTAATAAGGTTTACTGGCAGAGTTTTTAGCAACACTGACTCAGTTAGAGTTGGCTTATCCAATTCAGGAGCCCATTCAACAAAAATGATATTCTCTTTGAGAGCATCCATTTTGTTTTCCGGTATGCACTCAACTATCTCTTCTAGAATTTCTAATATATGCGGATCTGTCAGAGAATACCCGAGAAATATAATGGGATGCTCAACAAAAATTGTTAAAAGCTTAGATGATAAATATGGATTCTTTTTTCTAAACTTTTCATAATCCTCATGAGTAAGTATTAGACTGTTCGGATCCTTACAGCTACCATGGATCTTGTATATCTCGGCAATTCCATAGTTTCTACTCGCAAACAATCCTTCCTGACCAATAAATACAGAAAACTCATTAAAAATAGACTCCAAAAAAAGGTCCCAGTTGGTAGTGATAACACCATCAATTTTACTTGACTTTAAGAGTTCGATTTCTTCTCGATAATCTTCGTTCACGTTCTCATGAATTATTTTTAGATAATCTGATATTTCTACTTTTAACGGGGAGTCTGATTTCAAAAGGTGTTCAGCGTAGTGGATCTCTTTGTTCCCTTTGATTTCGCTATCCCACCACTTTTCACTGTATGACCTAGCTAGAACACCTGCTATTTTTGTCAAATCTCCATCAGCTTGTGATCTTATTTTGGTGTAATTTTCACCAATTAACTCGCAAAACCGTTTTAAAAGATCTTCCCAGTTTTCCGCACCCATATAGCGGCGTGACATGCCAGATCCTACAAACAGGAAGGGAGATGCGGAAAACTTATTGAAATGCTCGGAAAGAAGCTGTTTAAAAGTCACGACTTTTCCTTCTAGGGTCAAATTTCATCTGCATAAAAGCGTATTGGATGGCGTGTTCTATGATTGAATGAACGTGCTGGCAATTTTTTCCGGCAAATGCAGCCTGCCAGATTCTCACAAACCTATGATGCTTTGGGATATTAATTTCCATTAGGCCATATAGCTATAATTTGCACGCCTGCTGCATTTACCGGAATGTCCGCTCAGGGTCGAAAGCTGACACTCCATGACTTCCTGCTTGGTAATAACCATCGCAGCCTTCCATCTACTACCAACTAATACAATAAGCTTAGCTTCAAACCTACCAAACTATCCTTACCCCCGTCACTAGAAAATAGTCCCACACCGCCCCTTTTCACTCCTTAGCCTCCCCACACCGAACGCGGTAAGCTTGGCGGCACTCACGCTGCTGAAGACGCTTTACCCATGACTACCCACTGGATTCTTGGCCCTGGAGCCATTGGCCGTTTGTTAGCGCACTCCCTAGCCCCGCTTGTTGATGTGGAGGTAATTGGCCGCCGCTCATTGCCATCGCGGCAGGTGCTAACCACACCGGAAGGCGACGTGCACGTTCAGCACTTAACCTCACTTACCGCTGAGCGATTGGTGGCGGATACGCCTGCACCACCTGCGTTCGTGCATCTCACCACCAAAGCCATGGCCGCCGAGGCGGCGCTGTCGAGTATCACCAACGCGCTACCCCATTCCACCCCGTTGGTGCTGTGGCAGAACGGTTTTTATGCGCAACCGCGTATTACCCAAACGTGGCCTGGGCCCGTGCTGTGCGCTACCACGACTCAGGGGGCGTACTTAACCGGGGATGATGGCGTGGTACACGCCGGGCGCGGGCCAACGTTTGTGGGGGATTTGGATAACCAGCACGCCGGGTTAGCGGCATCCTTAGCGGTGCTACTGAGTGAGGCTGGGCTTACTGCTTCGGCGGTGAACGATATTCGCAGCCGTCTGTGGCAGAAGTTAGCGGTAAATGCGGCGATTAACCCGTTAGTGGCGCTGCATGGCGTGCGTAACGGAGAGCTTCGTGGAGAGGCCTATTCAGGCCGTGTAGTGGCCGTGGTGAAGGAAGTGACGGCGATTTTAGCGAAGGAAGGGGTTGCGCCGCCGAATGGTGGTGAGGATGACACCGCGTGGCTGGCGTTGGTGTGGCAGGTGGTGGAAAACACCGCGAATAACAAAGCCTCGATGTTGCAGGATGTGGAGGCCAAGCGGCCTACCGAGCGTGGGGCGATTTTAGGGCCGTTGATTGAGCGCGCTGAGCGGCATGGGTTGAGGTGTGAGGTGTTAAAGGGGTTGGATAGGAAGTTGGCGCAGGTAGAAGCCGGGTTTTAAGACAACAGTCTAGGGGCAGCGCTGCCGCCCGTCGCGGGTGCCTCGCGTGGCTCGTTACGCCGCGCTACGGGATGATTGCCCCTCTTCAGCGGCGAAAATACACGATGAGCTCAACATGGGTTTTAGGTAACGGGAATCATCACCGCCTTGCGGTAAGCGGGGCGTTCGGCGAGCTGTTCAGTCCAGCGCGTTAGGTGCGGGTGGGGTTGCCAGGTGAGGCCGCTGTTGAGCAGGTTGTAGGTGAACGGGGCGATGGCGATGTCGGCAAGGCCGAATTCATCGCCAGAGAACCATTGCTGCTGGCTTAACGCGGCGTCTAGCTGGGCGAAGAGCTTTTCGCAGGTGGCGATGGCGGTGTCTAACAATGCGCTATCGCGCTGTTCCGGCGGGGTGCGTACATAGCCCATCAAAATGGTGCGATGGGCGGGAGTGAGCAGGCTAGTGGACCAGTCCATCCACTTTTCCATCTGAGCGCGCTTGGCGGGTGCTTCGATCCATAAGTGGTTAGGGGCGTACTGCGCCGCCAAATAGCGGAGGATGGTGTTGGACTCCCACAGCACGCTTTGCGTCGCATCGTCTTTGAGTAGCGGCACTAGGCCATTGGGGTTCATGGCAAGGTATTCCGGCGTGTCGTTGACGCCGTGCTGCAAACCCGCCATGACCATCTCGAACGGCAGTTGCAGCTCTTCCAGTGCCCAGAGCACTTTCTTGACGTTGGTGGAGTTGTTGCGGCCCCAAAGCGTAATCATGGCAGTCCTTGTTGTTGGCTAGTTTGATGGCGCGACCAGGGCGGCGTTGCCGCCCTTCGCGGGTGCCTCGCGCTGCTCGTTACCACGCGCTACGCCATCCCCTCACGATTTACCACTTACCACTTACCACTTACCACTTACCACTCACTACTCACTCTTATCCTGATACAACTTGAGCAGGCTAGAGAAGTCGAGTTTGCCATGGCCGCCTGCTTTGTGCAGGGTGAACAGCGAGCGGGCGGCGGAGCCCATGGGCACGGGGGATGCGCTTTGCTGGCTGACATCCATGGCAAGGCCGAGGTCTTTGATCATCAAATCCACCTGGAAGCCGCCTTGGTAGCCTTTCGAGGCGGGGGCATTTTCCATCACCCCTGGGTAGGGGTTATAAACGTTCAGCGCCCAGTTGCCGCCAGAGCTTTGCTTCATGATTTCTGACAGCACGGCGGGGTCGAGGCCGTTTTTGACGCCCATGTTGATCGCTTCGCAGGTGCCCGCCATCAGAATCGAGAGCAGCATGTTGTTGCACACCTTGGCGATCTGCCCCGCGCCGTGGTCGCCTGCGTGGAAGATGTTTTTCCCCATGGCTTGCAGCACCGGCTGCGCCTGGGCGAACTGCGCTTCCGAGCCGCCCACGATGAACGTCAGCGTACCTGCCTGAGCGCCACCTACCCCACCGGAGACCGGCGCATCCACGAAGCCGATGCCCTTTTCAGCGCCAGCCGCAGCCACATGGCGGGCGGTGTCGGCATCGATGGTCGAGCAGTCAATCACCAGCGCGCTGGGTTTGATCACCTCGAACAGCGGCGCGTCGCCATCCACGTACAGCCCGCGCACGTGCTTGCCTGCAGGCAGCATGGAAATGATGAAGTCGGCGTCGGTGGCGGCCTCCGTGGCAGTAGCCGCCACGTCGCAGCCTTGGGACTTGGCGGTGTCAAGCGCTTGAGCCGAAAGGTCGAAAGCGCGCACGGTAAAACCTGCTTTCGCCAGATTGGCGGCCATGGGGCCGCCCATATTGCCTAAACCAATGAACGCAACAGTCGTCATCTTTTTGTCCTTATTAGCGTGTGGTAGAGAGTGCGTTATGTGAGGTCTGCCAGCGGGTTGGTATCCCAAGGAGAAGCCAGCAGCTCGTCTATGAAAGAGGGGTCGACCGAGGCCACGTCCGGGTAGGTCCAGCTTGGCTGGCCATCTTTATCCACCAGCAGCGCGCGCACCCCTTCGGGGAACTCCCGGTGGCGACAGCACTGCACCGAGAGCGCTAGCTCGAAGCGAAACACGTCCGCTAACGACATATGCTTGGCCCGGGCGAGCTGCTCGTGAATCAGCTTGACCGAGACAGGGCTACCGTGGGCCAGGGTTTTTTGGGCTTTGCTGAACCATTGGTCGTCGGTCTTCACCGCCAGTACGGCCTCGACCATCTGTTCGACGGTATCGTGGTCCATCAGCTCACGAATCAAGGAAGACGACTTGTAAACCGGCGCTTCCATCTCTGCAAAGACGTTTTGGGAGGCTTGCTCCAGCTCGCGCAACACCCGATTCACCACGCCGTGGGCGTCCGTATCTTCGCCTTCGCCCCAGCGGGCCGCCAGCAGCTTTTCAGCCAGTTCATTACGGTAGTGGCTGGCAATGGCGCGGTCGGCGAGGCCCAGGTGAACGGCATCCGGCGCGTTGATTTGCCCGCCGGTCATGGCCAAAAATCGCCCCGTGCCGCCGGGCAAACGATTCAGGAACCAGCTCGCGCCCACGTCGGGGTACAGCCCAATGGTCACTTCTGGCATGGCCAACCGCGAGGTTTCCGTGACGATGCGGTGGCTGCTACCGCTCAGCAGGCCCATGCCTCCGCCCATCACGATGCCGTTGCCCCAGCAGATCACCGGTTTGGGATAGGTGTGTAGCTGATAATCCAGGCGGTATTCGTTCTCGAAGAAGCGCTCGGGAAAATCGGCGGCGCCCTCGCCTTGAATGGCTTTGTAGAGGTTGACCACATCGCCACCGGCACAGAAGGCTTTTTCACCGGCGCTGTCCAGCAGCACGGCCACGACCCGCTCGTCGCTTTGCCACTGGTTCAGGCGCGGCAGGATCTTTTCGATCATCTCCAGGGTGAGCGCGTTGAGCGAGCGCTCGGCGTTCAGAGTGATCTCGCCAATCACATGGCCATCTTGGGTGGTGTGCTCTTCAAACAATACGCAACTCATTACCTTATCCTTGTATGCTCAGTGCTCGTGTTCAGACTCAGGGGCACTCGGGCGGCTACAGCTCGGCGGCACCGTCGGCCAGTACGCGGCGTGAAATGATCAGCCGCATGATTTCATTGGTGCCTTCCAGAATACGGTGTACGCGCGTATCACGCACGTAGCGCTCCATCGGGTACTCCTTAATGTAGCCATTGCCACCGTAGAGCTGCAGCGCTTCGTCGCACACCTTGAAGCCCACATCGGTAGCGAACCGCTTGGCCATCGCACAGTAGGTGGTGGCATCCGGGTGGCCCGCATCCAGCTTGGTGGCGGCCATGCGCACCAGTTGGCGGGCGGCCACCAGCTCGGTCACCATATCGGCCAGGCGGAACTGCAGCGCTTGGAATTCGGCCAGGCGCTTGCCGAACTGCTTGCGCTCTAGCATGTACTCGCGGGCTTTATTGAGCGCCTGCTGGGCAGTGCCGATCGAACACGTGGCAATGTTGATACGCCCGCCGTCCAGCCCCTTCATGGCGATTTTAAAGCCGTCGCCCTCGTTGCCAAGCAGGTGGTGGGCGGGTACGCGCACGTCTTCAAAGGTGATCATGCGGGTGGGTTGGCTGTTCCAGCCCATCTTGTCCTCTTTACGGCCGTAGCTGATGCCCTCGCTCTTGGCATCCACCGCAAAGGCGGAAACGCCGCCAGGGCCTTCGCCGCCGGTGCGAGCCATCACCACCAGGAAGTCGGTGCTGCCCGCACCGGAAATGAACATCTTGCTGCCGTTGAGCACATAGTGCTCGCCATCGCGCTTGGCGGTGGTTTTCAACGAGGCGGCATCGGAGCCTGAGTTAGGTTCGGTCAAGCAGTAAGAACCCAACAGCTCGCCCGTCGCCAGTTTTTCGCCCCACTGCGCCACGGCATCCGGCGTGCCGAAATCCGCCAGCATCCAGGTCACCATGTTGTGGATGGTGAGGTACGCGGTAGTGGAAGTGCAGCCCATCGAGAGCTGCTCGAAAATGATGCTGGCATCCAACCGGGAAAGCCCTAAACCACCGACGCTTTCCGGCGCGTAGAGCGAGCAAAAGCCCAACTCCCCTGCTTTACGTATCACATCGACGGGGAAAAAAGACTCCGCGTCCCACTCGGCGGCGTGGGGCTCTAGCTCGTTTTGGGCGAACGCCCGGGCCATATCGGAAAATGCGACCTGGTCATCACTTAGCTCGAAATTCATGGCGTATCTCCACAGCGCGTGGGTGGCCCGCGCCCGCTGCCAAGGGCAGGCAAGTCACACACGGTTGTTGTCATTATTGGCAATGTTGACGTTTACGTTAACTTATATTTTTCGCCTATTGTGCGCAACCCAATCCTCCACGACCTTTGGCGTAGAAACGGGCTTACGGCCTTATTTCACAAGCAGAAAAAAGGGTGCCCGAAGGCACCCAATCCACGGACAGACGCGGTTAACGGGAGTCGTTCATTTGAAGTTCTTGCGATACATCTTGGACAGCTCGCCAATGATGCCGCTACGGAAGCTCAGCACGCACACCACAAAGATGATGCCCAGAATCACGCTTACCCAGTTCCCCAACGGCGACTGCGCCAGCAGGTGCTGCAGGCTAACCACTAGCCCTGCCCCCATGAGCGGGCCGAGCAGCGTGCCGACGCCGCCCAGCAGCGTCATCAATATCACCTCACCCGACATGTGCCAGTGGGCATCGGTGAGCGAGGCCAATTGGAACACCACGGTCTTGGTGGAACCCGCCAAGCCCGCGAGTGCTGCCGAAAGCACGAACGCCAACAGCTTGTAGGCATCCACGTTGTAGCCCAGCGACACGGCGCGCGGTTCGTTTTCGCGAATGGCCTTCAGCACTTGTCCAAAGGGGGAGTGAACGGCGCGCTGAATCACTGCAAAGCCAAACACGAACACGGCGAAGACGAAGTAGTACATGGCGAGGTTACTGCTCAGATCGATCATGCCGAACAGGTGCCCTCTCGGCACACCGTGCAGGCCATCCTCCCCACCAGTGAACGACGACTGCACGAACACGAAGAACATGAGCTGCGCTAGCGCCAGCGTCACCATGGCGAAGTAGATACCCTGGCGGCGAATGGAGAGCACGCCAAACAGCGCCCCCAGCAGCGTGGCCATGAACGTACCGGCGAGAATACCCAGCTCGGGCGTCAAGCCTGGGTAGCTGGCGAGCAGGTACCCGGTGACATAACCGCCGGTGGCGAGAAACGCCGCGTGGCCGAATGAGAGCAGGCCGGCGTACCCCAGCAGCAGGTTGAATGCGCAGGCAAACAGCGCAAAACAGAGAATCTTCATCAAAAAGACCGGGTACGCCACGAAGGGCGCGACCAATCCCACGGCTAACAGCGCGAGATAAAACATATTACGCCGCAGCTTGGCGCGCCGCTGGCGCTCCTGCACCGCTGAAGGGAGCGGCGCGGCCGATGTTGTAGGCGTGGTTGTCATGGTTATGCCTCCTTACCGAACAGCCCAGCGGGGCGTAACATGAGTACCAAAATCATGACCAAAAAGATCACGGTGTTAGAGGCTTCCGGGTAGTACACCTTGGTCAACCCCTCGATGATGCCCATCCCCAAGCCCGTGATGATCGCGCCGAGAATCGAGCCCATACCGCCAATCACCACGACCGCAAACACCACGATCAGCAGGCTGGAGCCCATGGTGGGCGATACCGGGTACAGCGGTGCCGCCAGCACACCCGCAAAGGCGGCAAGTCCGACCCCGAACCCGTAGGTGAGCGTAATCAGCAGCGGTACGTTCACGCCGAATGCCTGCATGAGCTGAGAGTTTTCCGTACCCGCGCGCAGGTAAGCGCCCAATCGTGTGCGCTCAATCATGAACCAGGTGAACAGACACATGGCGAGCGCCGCCACCAGCACCCAGGCGCGGTAGGTAGGCAGGAACATGAAGCCCAGGTTCAGGCCGCCCTGTAGAATCTCAGGCGTGGCATAGCGCGCCCCGGAAACGCCGAAGAAGTTGATCAGCGTGCCTTCGAAAATCAGCGCTAACCCGAAGGTCAGCAGCAGTCCGTAGAGGTGGTCCAGATGGGCAATGCGACGCAGCAGAAAGCGCTCCATCAGCATGCCAAAACCGCCTACCACCAGCGGGACCAAAATCAGTGCTAGCCAATAGTTGATGCCCAGGTAGCGAAAGCCCAGCAGCGCGGCGAAGGCTCCCAGCATGTACTGCGCCCCGTGGGCAAAGTTGACGATCTTCAGTAGGCCGAAGATGACCGCCAGGCCCAAACTAAGCAGTGCGTAAAAGGCACCGTTCACGAGCCCAAGCGTTAGCTGGCCCATGAACACGGCCATTGGCACGCCGAATATCATCGTCATGGTATGACTCTCCTCGCCGCTAAGCGGGCAGCCCAGCGGGCTGCCCCAGCGCGTTTATAGTGAATAACGCCTTTTCATCACGCCGTTACGGCTTGCTTGGCGGCGAGCCAAGGCGGCCAACGCCCTGGCTCGCGGCGTTTGACCGCTCAGTTCTGAACCAGCGAGCACTGGCTTTCAGAGAGCGGACGATAGGCTTCTGCGGCGGGGATGGTGCTGAGGATCTCGTAGAGGTCCCACTCACCGGTAGACTCTTCCGGGGTTTTTACCTGGGCTAGATACATGTCGTGAATCATGCGGCCATCTTCACGAATGCTGCCGTTACGAGCAAAGAAATCATTGATCGGCTCTTCGGCCATTTTGGCGCGCACGGTTTCAGGATCATCGGTGCCTGCGGCTTCCACGGCTTTCAGGTAGTGCATGGTGCTGGAGTAGATACCGGCTTGCACCATGGTGGGCATACGGCCGGTCTGTTCGAAGTAACGCTCGGACCACGCGCGCGACTCTTCGTCCATGTCCCAGTACCAGCCGGTCGTCAGCAGCAGCCCTTGGGTGGCTTCCAGGCCCAGCGCGTGTACGTCGTTGAGGAAGATCAGCAGGCCTGCTAATTGCTGGCCGCTTTGGGTCAGACCAAACTGGCTGGCGGTGGTAATCGCGTTGACCGTGTCGGCACCGGCGTTGGCAAGGCCCACAATTTTCGCGCCGGACCCTTGCGCCTGCAGGATATAGGAGGAGAAGTCGCTGGTGGGAAACGGATGACGCACGCCACCGACGATTTCACCGCCGTTGGCCTCGACCACGCTGGTCACGTCCGCTTCCAGCGCATGGCCGAAGGCGTAATCGGCAGTGAGTAAGAACCAGCTATCGCCGCCCTGCTCAACGACGGCCTTCGCGGTGCCGTTGGCGAGTGGATAGGTGTCATATACCCAGTGAATGTGGTTCGGGGTGCAGTGCTCATTGGTGATGCTGGACGCTGCGGAGCCGGAGACGATGCCCAGGCCGTCGTTTTCTTGCAGCACTTTGGTCACGGCGATAGAGACGGACGATGCTACCAAGCCGCCGACCATATCGACGTTGCGCTGGTCGATCCACTCGCGCACGGTGTTGGCGCCTACGTCAGCGCTATTGCGGTCATCGGCGCTGAACACCACGATGGGTGAACCGTTGACGCTACCACCAAAATCGGCCACCGCCATTTCCATGGCGGTTTGACCGCCGGGGCCAGCCAGGTCGCGGTAGGTACCGGACATATCGGCTAAATAGCCAATACGCACTTCGCCATCGCTGATCTCGGCGTGGGCGGTCGAGATCGCCATGCTAGAGGCAGCGGCAACGGCGATGCTGGCAGCCAGCGTTTTTTTCATGAAGGTCATGTTCGTCTCCTGGCCCTGGGGGCCTTTGTTCTTATGATTCAGACAGTGATGATCCGAGCGGTGTCGGGTCGGACGTTCGGTTAGTGCGTTTGCGAGTGGCGCAAGGCAGTGCGTTTGTTATTGTTCGAGACTTGCTGTTGATGTGGTTGTGCGTGATTTATACCCCCAGCATGCTGTTCAAGTGTTCACGCCGCGAGGGAAGCTGCGCGGCAGTGATCTCTTCGACGATTTGGCCGTGGTCCATCACGAAATGGCGGTCGGCCAGCGGCGCGGCAAAGCGGAAGTTCTGCTCTACCAGCACGATGGTCATGCCCCGCTCTTTGAGCTGGACCAGCACCTCGCCCAGTTTCTGCACGATGACCGGTGCCAGACCTTCGGTAATCTCATCCAGCAGCAGCAAGCGCGCGCCGGTGCGCAAAATGCGCGCCATGGCAAGCATCTGCTGCTCGCCGCCGGAAAGTCGCGTCCCCTGGCTTCGGCGACGCTCGTAGAGGTTCGGGAACATGGCGTAGATTTCGTCCAGACTCATACCACCGGAGCGTACGGTAGGCGGCAGCAGCAGGTTTTCGTGGACGTCCAGGCTTGCAAAAATGCCGCGCTCCTCCGGGCAGTAGCCAATGCCCAACCGGGGAATATGGTGCGGCTTCATGCGCAGCGTTTCATTGCCATTGATGACGATCGACCCCGTACGCCGCCCCACCATGTTCATGATGGCTTTAAGCGTGGTGCTGCGGCCTGCGCCGTTACGGCCCAGCAAAGTGACCAGCTCACCTCGCTTCACGTCGAAATTCACGCCGTGGAGAATGTGCGACTCGCCGTAGAAGGCGTGCAAATCCTGCACGCGCAGCATCTCTAAGCTTTGGTTTTCCGGGGCTTCTTGTGGGTCGAGGGCTTCAGCGGTGTTCATGCAGTGGCCTCCTCGGCGGCTTCACTACCAATATAGGCTTCACGTACTAGGGGGTTGCGGGAAACCGTATCGTAATCCCCCTCTGCCAGCACCGCGCCCCTTGCCAATACGGTAATGCGATCACATAGGCGGCTCACAACGCTCAAGTTGTGCTCGACCATCAACACCGTGCGGCCTTGGGAAACCCGTTTGATCAGCGCCACGATGCGGTCCACGTCTTCCGCGCCCATGCCTTGGGTGGGTTCGTCCAACAGCATCATACTGGGGTCTAGCGCTAGCGTGGTGGCGACTTCCAACGCGCGCTTGCGGCCATAGGGCATTTCAACGGTGAGCGTATCGGCGTATTCGCGCAGGCCCACTTCATCGAGCAGCGCCAGTGCGCGGTCGTTAAGGTGATCCAGCGACTTTTCCGATTTCCAGAAATGGAACGACGTACCCAACTGTCGCTGAAGGGCCACGCGCACGTTTTCCAACGCGGTCATATGGGCAAACACGGCTGAAATCTGAAACGAGCGCACCAACCCCAGCTGGGCAATCTCGTTGGATTTTCTGCTGGTGATGGATTGGCCGCGATACAGAATGTCGCCCCGCGTCGGGGGCAAAAATTTGGTCAACAGATTGAAAACGGTGGTTTTGCCCGCGCCGTTCGGGCCAATCAGCGCATGGATGTGCCCTTCCTGCACTTGGAGGTTTACGTTGTCTACGGCGGTGAAGCCGCGAAACTCTTTGGTCAGCCCTCGGGTTTCGAGCACTGGCCCTTTAGTCACTTCGTCTGCACGCATGAGGTAGGACGCCTCTTGTTGTTCTTGTACGGTGGGAAGCGAAACTCATTAGCCAGCAACGCATCCTTACCTGAACGTAAGGTGTAGGTGCAAACTAGCAACCTCCCAGTGGGTATTACAATTACAACTTTGGTCTACGCACCACTCTTATGCACTAAATTAAAGCTTAAAAGTCTTTATTTATCAGTAATTTTTTGAAATTCAACGGCAACTCACTCATTGCAATCTCAGCTTTACGTTAACGTAAACTTGTTTTAGCCTCATGGTCAGTGTTCCATAGGGACATCCCCCTATCGACGAGAATAATGATCATGAGCAAAACCTACTCGATCAGTGAGCTGGCCAGTGAGTTCGATGTCACCACGCGTAGTATCCGTTTTTACGAAGACCAAGAGCTCCTACACCCTACCCGGCGGGGTCAGACACGCATCTACAGCAGTAAAGATCGCGTACGGTTGAAGCTAACGCTCCGCGGTAAACGCCTGGGGTTTTCGCTGGCAGAAATTCGCGAGCTGTTCGAACTGTGGGACGAAACCCGCAGCGGCAGTGAAAAGCAGCTTCATCTCATGTTGAGCAAGATCAGCGAGCGTAAAGCGGCGTTAGAGCAGCAGATGAAAGACATCACGATGGTGCAACTAGAGCTTGAAAGCGCAGAGATTCGCTGCCGCCAAGCGCTAGAAGAGTTGAACGAGAAGCACCCGGCCACCTCGAAATAGCCGCTTTCGCCACTTTTCTAAACCACAGACCATGAATAACGACAAGGTGAGTGACCATGTTTTCCCACTATTCAGAACTCAATTTCGGCCTCGACGATGAGCTCAACATGCTGCGCGAGCAGGTCAACGCTTTTGCCGCCAGTGAAATCGCCCCCCGCGCCGCCGAGATCGACCATAACAACGAATTCCCCAGCGATCTGTGGAAGAAATTTGGTGACATGGGTCTGCTAGGCATCACCGTGCCTGACGAGGATGGCGGTAGCGGCATGGGTTACCTGGCTCACTGCATCGCCATGGAAGAGATCTCCCGTGCCAGCGCATCGGTGGGCCTCTCTTACGGCGCGCACTCGAACCTGTGCGTCAACCAGCTCAAGATCAACGCCTCCGCCGAGCAAAAGGCCAAGTACTTGCCCAAGCTGATCAGCGGTGACCACGTGGGCGCGCTGGCGATGTCAGAGCCAGGTGCCGGTTCCGACGTGGTCTCCATGCAGCTGCGCGCGAAAGAGGATGGCGACCACTACGTGCTCAACGGCAATAAGATGTGGATCACCAACGGCCCGGATGCCGATGTGCTGGTGGTGTACGCCAAAACCGACCCGGATGCAGGCTCCAAAGGCATCACCGCCTTCATCATCGAAAAAGGCATGCCCGGCTTCTCCACCGCCCAGAAGCTCGACAAACTGGGCATGCGGGGCTCCAACACCTGCGAGCTGGTTTTTCAGGATTGCCGCGTGCCCGCCGAGAACGTGCTGGGCGAAGTAGGCAAAGGCGTTCGCGTCTTGATGAGCGGCTTGGATTACGAGCGCGCCGTCCTGGCCGCAGGCCCTATCGGCATCATGCAAGCCGCCATGGACATCGTCATTCCTTACATCCATGAGCGTAAGCAGTTCAATCAATCCATCGGTGAGTTCCAGCTGGTGCAGGGCAAAGTGGCGGATATGTACACCACCCTGAATGCCTGCCGCGCCTACCTCTACGCGGTGGCCGGCGCCTGCGACCGGGGCCAAACCTCCCGGAAGGATGCCGCTGGCGTCATTCTTTATTGCGCTGAAAAAGCCACCCAAGTCGCTCTAGATGCGATTCAGCTATTGGGCGGTAACGGGTATATCAACGAGTACCCCACCGGCCGCCTGCTGCGCGACGCCAAACTGTATGAGATTGGTGCCGGCACGAGCGAAATTCGTCGGATGCTGATTGGCCGCGAACTGTTTACCGAAAGTCTTTAACAATAATGACCGGGGCCTGGCTATGAGCACACTCTCGACACAGATCAACCCGCGCAGCGATGCGTTTCAAGCCAACGACGCCGCCATGCGCGGCGAAGTCCGACAACTGCGTGAGCTGACCGCCGCCATCGCTCAGGGAGGCGGCGAAAAAGCCCGCGCTCGCCATGAGAGCCGTGGCAAGCTGTTCGTGCGTGACCGAATCGACCACCTGATCGACGAAGGCTCGCCGTTTTTGGAATTTTCTGCGCTGGCCGCTCACCACGTTTACGACAGCGACGTACCCGCCGCTGGCGTGGTGACCGGCATTGGCCGCGTCTCGGGCGTCGAGTGCGTCATCGTGGCCAACGACGCCACGGTCAAAGGCGGCACCTACTTTCCCCTGACGGTCAAAAAACACCTGCGCGCGCAAGAGATCGCCCGCAAGCACCGCTTGCCGTGTATCTATCTGGTCGATTCTGGCGGTGCCTTTCTGCCCCGCCAGGACGAAGTCTTCCCCGACCGCGACCACTTCGGGCGTATTTTCTACAACCAGGCCACGATGTCCGCTGAAGGCATCCCGCAAATCGCCGTGGTGATGGGCTCCTGTACCGCAGGCGGTGCGTACGTGCCTGCCATGGCGGACGAGTCGATCATCGTCAAAGAACAAGGCACGATTTTCCTGGGCGGGCCGCCGCTGGTGAAAGCCGCCACGGGGGAGAGCATCAGCGCGGAAGACCTGGGCGGTGCGGACGTTCACGCCAAAAAGAGCGGCGTAGCCGACCACTACGCCGAAAACGACGCTCATGCGCTGCAGCTTGCCCGCGCCTGCGTGTCGCGGCTGAACTGGCAAAAGCGTGGCCAGCTGGCCATGCAGCCGCCTAGGCCGCCCAAACTCGACCCGTCTGAGCTTTACGGCATCGTCGGCACCGACCTGAAAAAGCCCTATGACGTGCGCGAAGTGATTGGCCGCATCGTCGATGGCTCCGACTTTGACGAGTTCAAACGCTACTACGGCGACACGCTGGTGACCGGCTTTGCTCACATCCACGGCTACCCGGTGGGGATCGTGGCCAACAACGGCGTGCTGTTTTCGGAGAGCGCGGTAAAAGGTGCGCACTTTATCGAGCTATGCGCCCAGCGCAAAATCCCGCTGGTGTTCCTGCAGAACATCACTGGCTTCATGGTCGGCTCCAAGTACGAGCACGAAGGCATCGCCAAGCACGGTGCCAAGCTCGTCACCGCCGTGGCCTGCGCCAACGTGCCGAAATACACCGTGCTGATTGGCGGCAGCTTCGGCGCAGGTAACTACGGCATGTGTGGCCGCGCTTACGACCCCAACCTGCTGTTCATGTGGCCCAACGCGCGTATTTCGGTGATGGGCGGCGAACAGGCGGCGGGTGTCCTTTCCCAAGTAAAACGCGAGCAGTACGAGCGCGAAGGCCGAGAATGGAGCAAAGAGGACGAAGAAGCCTTCAAAAAGCCCACCCGCGACCAGTACGAGCATCAGGGCCATCCCTACTACGCCAGCGCCCGCCTGTGGGACGACGGCGTGATCGACCCGCTACAAACTCGCGACGTGCTGGGGCTTTCACTGGCCGCTGCGATGAATGCAGAAGTCAAAGAGACACGCTTCGGCGTGTTCCGGATGTAAGGGGCGAACCTCATGGCTTACTCAACACTGGTGATTGAAGCAGGCGTGGCGCGGCTCACCTTGAACCGCCCAGAGGTGCATAACGCCTTTGACGATAGCCTGATTGCCGAACTCAACGCGCACCTGGAAAAGCTGCACGACTTGGCAAGTGCAGGCGACGTTCGGGTGGTGGTGCTCGGCTCCGAAGGCAAAAGCTTCTCCGCAGGTGCTGACTTGAACTGGATGAAGCGCATGGTCGAATACGACCTGGAAGACAACCTCGCCGATTCCCGCAAGCTGTCCGCTCTCATGCACGGCCTGGACACGCTGCCCTGCCCGACCATCTGCCGCGTACAGGGGGCGGCGTTCGGCGGCGCGGTGGGCTTGGCCGCCTGCTGCGATATCGTCATCGCCTCCGAAAAGGCCAAGTTTTGCCTGTCGGAAGTCAATATTGGCCTGTCGCCTGCGGTGATCAGCCCCTACGTTCAGCGCGCCCTTGGCCAGCGTCAGATGCGCCGATACGCGCTGAGTGCCGAGGTCATGGACGCGCCTACCGCACTCGTCCTGGGGTTGGCCCACCACGTGGTGGAACCCGAAGCCCTGGATAGCGCAGTGGATACGATGATCGACACACTGATGAAAGGCTCCCCCCAAGCACAGCGAGCAACGAAAGCCTTGCTTGCCGACGTGGCCCAAGCCCCGGATAGCGACGCCACCCGCGAGCACACCTGCCAGGTGATTGCCAAGCTGCGGGTAAGCGAAGAGGGCCAAGAGGGTTTAGCCAGCTTTTTTGACAAGCGTCGCCCCGCCTGGACCTCTCCTGAAGAACACAATAACGCTGCGGAGCCACGCTCATGACGTTTACCCCAACTAAATTCGATACGCTACTGGTGGCCAACCGCGGCGAAATCGCCTGCCGCGTGATGCGCACCGCCCGCCGCATGGGCTTAAAAACCGTGGCGGTTTACTCCGACGCCGACGCTACTGCCCGCCACGTGCGTGACGCCGACGAGGCCGTGCGCCTCGGCCCCGCCGCCGCTCGGGAAAGCTACTTGAACATTGACGCGGTGATTGAGGCCGCCCAACGCACCGGCACCGGCGCGATTCACCCCGGCTACGGCTTCTTGTCCGAGAACGGCACCTTCGTCAAAGCCCTAGAGCAAGCGGGCATTACCTTCGTTGGCCCGCCCGCTTCTGCCATTGCCGCCATGGGCGACAAGTCTGCCGCCAAAGCGCGCATGGCGAATGCGGGTGTGCCGCTGGTGCCCGGCTACCACGGCGACGACCAAGGCGATGCCCTGCTGCGTTCCGAAGCCGATAAGATCGGCTACCCCGTCATGCTAAAAGCCAGTGCCGGTGGCGGTGGTAAAGGCATGCGCGTCGTCGAGAGCGGCGACGGTTTCAAAGCCGCACTGGACGGCTGCCGCCGGGAGTCTAAAGCCGCGTTTGGCGATGACCGCATGCTGATCGAGAAGTATCTGGTACAGCCCCGCCATGTGGAAGTGCAGGTATTCTGCGACCGCTACGGCAACGGCGTGTACCTGTTCGAGCGGGACTGCAGCGTGCAGCGCCGCCATCAGAAAGTCATCGAAGAAGCCCCTGCCCCCGGCATAACGCCTGAACTGCGCGCCGCCATGGGTGATGCCGCCGTTCGCGCCGCCAAAGAGATCGGCTACGTGGGCGCGGGCACGGTGGAATTTTTGCTAGACGCCGACGGATCGTTCTACTTCATGGAGATGAACACCCGCCTGCAGGTGGAGCATCCCGTGACCGAGATGATTACCGGCCAAGATCTGGTGGAATGGCAGCTAAGAGTCGCCATGGGCGAGCCGCTGCCCTGCCGCCAGGACGAGCTAACCATTACCGGCCACAGTTTCGAAGCGCGCATTTACGCCGAAGACCCGGAGCAGGACTTCTTGCCCGCCACCGGTCTGCTCACTCGCTTCGCGCTGGACTTGGAAGGCGCAGGGCTAGGCGCGGATCAAGTACGCCTAGACAGCGGCGTAGAGAGCGGCGATACGGTGTCGATGCACTACGACCCGATGCTTGCCAAGCTGATTGTGCATGGCGTTGACCGCGACGCGGCGCTAGCCACCCTCAACCGGGCGCTGGCGGCGCTGGATGTGCAGGGCGTAGTCACCAACCGCGCCTTCTTGCAGCGCTTAGCCAATCACCCAGGCTTTAAGAACGTTGAGCTGGATACTCGCTTTATCGAGCGCAACGAAGCCACCCTGTTTGCTCCGCGTCAGTTTTCTATAGAAGACTATGCCAGCGCCGCGCTAATTGGTTTGCATCAATTAGCCCAGGAGTGCGAAAGCGACTCCCCCTGGGACCGCCACGACGGTTTCCGGCTCAACGCCCCGCACACCATCCGCATTGCGCTGTGCGACCCGGCAAGCGCCCAAGCCCCGGATAGCGACCGCGCGGTCGTGGTGGTCGAAGGCAAACGCGAGCCCCTGGATGCTCAGTGGCAACTCACCATCGACGGCAGCACGCTGAGCGCCAGCCTACAGCCGCTGGAAGGCGACGCCGTTGCCGTCACGCTCAATGGCCACCGCCGCCGCCTACAGGCGTATAGAGATGGTCATGTAGTGGTGATGGCCGAACCCAGCGGTGAAACCCGCCTTTTCTGGCGGCGTATCGACGCCATCGACCACGGCCACCACGAAGCGGAATCTACTCTCACCGCGCCGATGAACGGCACGGTAGTGGCGCTGCTAGTGGAACCGGGTGCTCAGGTTGAAAAAGGCATGCCGCTGATGGTGATGGAAGCCATGAAGATGGAGCACACCATGACCGCCCCTACCGATGGTAGCGTAGAGACGTTCCACTTCCAGGCAGGCGATACGGTCAGCCAGGGCGCTGTGCTGCTCGACTTTGCCCCCAGCGAATAGGAGCACCACTATGGCACTGCCTACATCTATCAAGCTATTTGAAATGGCCCCCCGCGACGGGCTGCAGAACGAGCCGGGCACCCTGGTGCCCACCGCCACCAAAATCGAGCTGATCGAGCGGCTGGCAAATGCGGGCATTCGCCATATCGAAGCGGCCAGCTTTGTCTCACCCAAGTGGGTGCCGCAAATGGGCGATGCCGCTGAAGTGATGCGCGGCATTCAGCGCCAGCACGGCGTGGTGTATTCCGCGCTGACGCCAAACCTAAAGGGGTTGGAAAGCGCCCTGGAGGCGGGAGTTGAGGAAGTCGCGGTATTCGGTGCGGCATCGGAAGCGTTCTCCCAGAAGAACATCAACTGCTCGATTGCCGAGTCGCTGGCGCGCTTTGAGCCGGTGCTTGCCCGCGCCAACGAGGCAGGCATGCGGGTGCGGGGCTATGTCTCCTGCGTGCTGGGCTGCCCTTATGAGGGGGATATCGCCCCCCATAAAGTAGCGGATGTCGCCAAGGCGCTGTATGAGATGGGCTGCTATGAAGTCTCGCTGGGCGACACCATTGGCGTGGGTACGCCGCTGGCCGCTAAGCGGATGATCGAAGCCACTCGCCAGCAGGTGCCGATTGAGAGACTGGCCGCTCACTTCCACGACACGTACGGCATGGCGATTGCCAACCTGTACGCCGTGTTGGAAGAAGGCGTGAGCGTGATCGATGCCGCCACGGCAGGCCTGGGTGGCTGCCCCTATGCCAAGGGCGCATCGGGCAATGTGGCTACCGAAGACGTGCTCTATTTACTGGAAGGACTGGGCATTGATACCGGCATCGACCTGCAGGCAGTGATCGATACCGGCGACTGGATCACTCAACAGCTTGGCCGCAAACCCAGTGCCAAGGTGGCCCTCGCCAAAGGGTGTGCCCAAAGCAGCACAGCATAACGCCACCCGAAAATCCTAATAATTAAAAATGCGTCACTTCCCGTTCAGATAAGAAAAAGACATCGGAGACTCACCATGGCATTACCTGCAACCTTGCCCAGCTACACCAGCAGCACCGCAGAAAAGCCGCTGTTGGGCATGACCATTGGCGATAAATTCGACCAAATTGCCGCTCAGTACCCGGATAACGACGCGCTGATAGCGCTTCACCAGAATATTCACTGGAGCTACCGCGAGCTTCAGCAGGAAGTGAACCGCTGCGCCCGCGCCCTGCTCGCTATTGGTGTACGAAAAGGCGACCGCGTGGGTATTTGGGCGCCCAACTGCAGCGAATGGACGTTGACCCAGTTTGCCACCGCCAAAATTGGCGCAATCCTGGTGAACATCAACCCCTCTTACCGAACCCACGAGCTGGAGTACGCGCTGAACCAGTCCGGCGCGCGCTTTTTAGTCACCGCCAACCAATTCAAAAGCTCCGACTACACGGCGATGCTGTTCGAGCTGGCGCCAGAGCTCAACAGCTGTGCGGAAGGCCAACTACAATCACAGAAACTGCCGAACCTTGAGTGCATCATTAACCTAAGCGCCGACAAGCACAGCGGCATGTGGCGCTGGGCAGACTTCATCGCCGAAGCCGACAAGGTTAGCCAAACCGACGTGGACGACCTACAGGCCACACTGCAGTTCGACGACCCGATCAATATCCAGTACACCTCCGGCACCACCGGCTTTCCCAAGGGGGCCACGCTCTCTCACCACAACATTCTCAATAACGGCTTTTTCGTGGCCGAAAGCATGGGCTTTACCAGCGAAGACCGCTTGGTGATTCCCGTACCGCTCTACCACTGCTTTGGCATGGTGATGGGTAACCTGGGCTGCGTGACCCACGGCGCGGCGATGATCTACCCAGATGAAGGCTTCGACCCCGGCAAAGTGCTGAAAGCCGTTCATGAGCAGAAAGCCACTGCGTTGTATGGTGTTCCTACCATGTTCATCGCCGAGCTTGAGCACCCTGACTTCGCCAGCACCGATTTTTCGACGCTACGCACCGGCATTATGGCGGGCTCCATTTGCCCTGCTGAAATCATGAAGCAGGTCATCAACAAGATGAACATGAAGGGCGTGCAAATCGCCTACGGCATGACCGAAACCAGCCCGGTCTCTACGCAAACCGGCGCGAACGACACCATTGAAAAGCGCGTTTCCACCGTGGGCCGCACCCAGCCCCACCTGGAGAGCAAGATCGTCGACCCTGGCAACGGCGGCATTCTACCCCGTGGCGAAATCGGCGAGCTGTGCACCCGTGGGTACAGCGTGATGCTGAAGTATTGGAACAACGACAAAGCCACTGCTGAGGCCATCGACGAAGCGGGCTGGATGCACACTGGCGACTTGGCCACCATGGATGACGAGGGCTACATCCAGATCGTCGGGCGCATCAAAGACATGGTGATTCGCGGCGGCGAAAACGTCTACCCAAAAGAGATCGAAGAGTTCTTGTACGCCCACCCAGCGGTTTCCGAAGTACAGGTCACCGGCGTGCCGGACAAAAAGTACGGCGAAGAGCTGATCGCCTGGGTGAAGCTCAACAACACGGCGGGCGAGATTACCGGCGACGACCTGCGCGACTACTGCAAAGGCAAAATCACCCATTTCAAGATCCCGCGCTACTTCAAGTTCGTGGATGAGTTCCCGATGACAGTCACCGGCAAAATCCAGAAATTCAAAATGCGCGAAATCTCGATTAAAGAGCTGGGGCTGGAAGACCAAACGTAAAAGGGATCGAAGCTGTTACAACGGTCAACTGTCGATCAGAACAACCCGTAGCGGAGGCTTTCGCCAGGGTTGTTCTGATCCTGAGACGTTAGCCCCAACCGAGGCTCCCCATGCCCACTTCCCTCGCCCATCACTACCATCAAGCGCTGCGCGACCAGGATATACTTAACCAACTGCGCACCCACTACCCCGATGGCCCCACGCTGCATCAATTAGCACCGCTCGACCAGCTGCATATCGGTGGCATTGCCGCATCCGCAAGGCTGTTGGGCTTGCTCGACCCCAAATCCCAGCACGCGCTGGATATAGGCGCTGGGCTGGGCGGGCTGATGCGACAAGGTGCCGCGCAAGGTTTTCATATAACCGGGCTGGATATTACCCACCGCTTTAGCGCGCTGAACCAAGCCATTAGCCGGTTGGTGCTAGGCCATCACACTGCTAAAGCCCACCATGGCAAGCTGCGCTGTGTGACGGGAGATGCCTGCGCACTGCCGTTTAGTGATGCCAGCTTCGATGCCGTGCTGTTCCAACACAGCCTGATGAATATGCCCGACCCTGCACGCGTACTGGCCGAGTGCCGCCGCGTGCTGCGACCTGGCGGCCAGTTGGTGATGCATGAAGTCGTTGGCGGGCTACACAGCGAAGCGTTGCGATTTCCGGTGCCCTGGGCCGAAGGACCAACGCACTCGCACTTGCTCTCGTTATCCCAGCTGACCCAACGCCTTGAAGCGAGCGGTTTTAACCTTCAGCACTGCAAAGACTGGAGCCACACCGCGCTTGAATGGCGCACGCGCCAGCGGCAAAAAGAGCAGGCACCGCGTACCGCCGTCCTCTCACCTCAGTGGGTATTCGGTGAGCGTTTTATGCAGATGGGAAAAAATTTGCTGGAAAATTTGGCGAATGGCGCAATTCACGTGGTGGAAATCAGCGCTCGTTGCTAGGCTGATGAAGATAACGTCAACGAGAAAGGACAAGAGGAACGCCAATGAACCGCTTGGCAAGCACCCTGCTGTTGAGCCTGTTCGGCACTGCCCTTCCTTTGAGTGCAACCTTTGCCGATGACGGCGCTCCCATTCTCTCCTATGCCGCTCCCGATAGCGAATGGATGCGCCTTGATAACGGCGTGGTGCTGGAAGGCAGCGACCTCAGCAGCCTAGATAGCTACACCTCCGGCTTTCGTCTCACCGCTGGCTTCAGCCCTTGGCAGCTACCGCAGTTAGATATTGGCGCTGAAATTGCCTACCGCGAAAGCGAAGAAGTGCCCATCGCTTCCAGCGTCAACCCGATGATTATGGACACCTTGAGCCTTGGCGGTGCCATTGTGGCGGGTATTCGTATGGGCGCGTTTAGCATCTACGCCAAATCGGGCCTGACCGAATGGCGAGGTGACACCGACCAGCCGATTGCCGAGGATAGCGGCACCGCCCTACTGCAAGGGTTTGGTGCCACCATGACCGTCAATCGATTGATCAGCCGATTAGAGTACGAACGTATTGATGCGCCGTCGCTCAGCCACCTCAATATGCTCAGCGCCTCGCTACATTTGCCGTTTTAAGCTACGAACGCTGCTCTGCGGGGCCTCTGTTAAGTGTCTGCGGCTCGCTCTCTGGAGCGGGAGCCGTCCATACCGGCACTTCCTCTTGTTGCGGTGCCTGCCAGTCTTGATGCATCGCGGTATTCAGCGCTTCTTCCAGCTTCATGAATAGTTCGCCGTAACGCGGGCTGAAGTTGATGCCTTCGTCGATTTCCTTCCAGGCCTCGAACAGCTCGTCGGCATGGGCTTCTTCGTTTTGTACGAACGCCCAGGTCATCTGTTTAGCGCGCATAGGATGAACGCCCATGGCGGTGAGTGCATGGCCACCGAGTTCTAGCGCCGAATGGTAGGTTTCGCTGATCACGTCGTCGGCTCCTGCCTCGCGAAGCTGGTAGCCGTGGCCCCGGTCAAAGGCGCGGGCCAGCACCCACACATTGGGGTAGAACTGTTTGACGTGCTTGACGACACCCACCGCACGCTCACGGTCGTCGATGGCGACCACCAGCAGACGAGCGTGCTCGATACCGGCGGTTTCCAGCAAATCGGAGCGGCTAGCGTCGCCAAAGTAGCTTTTAATGCGAATGTTACGCAGGTTCTCGATCTGCTCGATCTCGTGATCCAGCGCCACGATGGGAATGTTATTGGCCCGCAGCAGGCGGCAAATAATCTGCCCAAAACGGCCGACCCCCGCCACGATGACCGGTGCCTGCTCTTCGATGGTATCGGCTTCGCGAGCGTCATTCTTGGCGGTTTGGTAGCGCGGCAGCACCAGCTTGTCGTAAGCAATGAACAGCAGCGGTGTAAGGAACATCGACAGCGCCACCACCAGCGAGAGCACCTGGGAGAGTTCCACCGGAATCACGCTGTTCTGCACACTATAGGTCAGCAGGACGAAGCCAAACTCCCCCGCTTGGGCAAGACTTAGGGTGAACAGCCAGCCATTACTGCCGTGTACCTTGAACAGCAGCGCCAGCACCAGCAAAATGGCCGCTTTCACAACGATGACGGCCAAGCCCAGGCCTAGCACCGTCACCCAATCCGCCGCTAGCACGTCAAAGTTGATGCCTGCGCCCACGGTGATGAAGAACAACCCCAGCAGCAGCCCCTTGAATGGCTCGATATTGGCCTCGATCTCGTGCTTGAACTCGCTGTTGGCCAATACGATACCGGCCAAAAACGCCCCCAAGGCGGGCGATAGGTTCACCAAGCTCATCAAGGCGGCAATGCCGATCACCAGCATCAGCGCCGAGGCGGTAAACACTTCCCGTAGGCCGGAGCCAATCACGTAACGGAACAGCAGCGGCCCTAAATAGTAGCCGCCCACAATTACGCTGCCGATGGCGGCCACCACTACCAGCGCGTGTGCCCAGGCAGGCAGATGCGCCACTAGGCTTAGCGCCGCGTGACCATGGTCGTCACTGGCAGCGCCCATTAATTCCGGCAGTGCCAGTAGCGGGATGAGCGCCAGCATAGGAATGACGGCGATATCTTGAAACAGCAGCACCGAAAAGGCGCTGCGTCCGCCTTCGGTTTTGGAAAGCCCCTTCTCACTCAGGGTTTGCAGCACGATGGCGGTGGATGAGAGCGCGAAAATCAGCCCCACCGCCAGGGCGGTTTGCCAAACGAGCCCCAGCCACCAGGCAATGGCAGCGCCTGCCGCTGCGGTCAGCACCACCTGCAAACCACCTAGGCCCAGCAGCCGCACCCGCATGGCCCATAAGCCTTTGGGGTCTAGCTCCATGCCCACCAAAAACAGCATCATCACCACGCCAAATTCAGCAAAGTGCTGAATCGTGGTCGTCTCCTGGCCGACCAGCCCCAGCACGGGGCCAATCACCACACCGGCGACCAAATAACCCAACACCGACCCCAGCCCGAAGCGCTTGGCCAGCGGCACGGCTATCACCGCCGCCACTAAATAGATGAATGCTTGAATAAAATAGCCGGTCATGGCGACTCCTTAACCTCACTGCGACTTGACTTCCCTGAGCAATCCGTTAACGTACTAGTACGCTAGTACATGACCAAATCACTCGGTGGCACGATGTCCTTACACGATACGTTTCAAGCTGACCTGGTGCGCCACCTGCTTGCGATCGACACGCCCGATGCAATGGACGAAGCACTGGCCAGCCTGCTTACGCCAGCAGAGTATCAAGAAATCAGCAAACGCCTACAGATTTTTAAGCTGCTGCGCGAGGGCGTCCCTCACCGCAAAATTGCCGAAACCCTAGGCGTGGGTATTGCGACCGTGTCACGCGGATCACGCGCGCTGACGATGTTAGCCTCTTCACGGAATGATCACTTATGAGCACCACCGATACGGCCGCTGCGGCAGGCCCCCAGCCGTTCACCCTGCCCCGCAAGCCCCATTACGTTACCCTGGCGGCAGACTGCGACTTCTTTGCTCTGTTTCAAAAAATCGAGCGGCGCTTCGATACCTGCTACATGCTGGAGTCGCTGGGCGAAGATAGCCACATGGCGCGCCACTCGATCATTGGTTTCGACCCTGAGTACACGCTCTATGCCAATGGCAACACGCTAACTATCGAAAGCCGCGACGGCGAGGCCAACCACTACCCCAGCGATAACCCCTACGAGCTGCTACGCAGCCTGATTCCGCAAAACATTATCTCGCGCAAGTACGCGGGCGGATTAAGCGGCTATTTAGGTTACGACGCCATGCAGTACTTCGAGCCGTCGCTGACGCTGAAAGCCAGCGACGACTTCGATACGTTCCGCTTTGGGCTGTACAAAGATGGCCTGATCCTCGACAAGATGACCGGGGAAGTCACCTACTTCTACTACGACAATAGCCGTTACGCGTTTCTACAGACGCTGATCGACGCCGACGACGAGCCCGCAGGCGCGCTGCACATTACTGCGCTGGGCGACACCATGAGCAAAGCCGAGCACGCCGAAGCGGTCGCCAAGGTGAAGCAGGACATCATCGACGGCAAAGTTTTTCAGTGCGAAGTGGGCTTTAAAAAGCGCTTTCGCATTCAGGGCGACACGCTGGCGCTTTACGACCAGCTGCGTACCATCAACCCCTCGCCGCAGATGTACTACGTGAAGTTTGGCGAACAGAAGCTGATTGGTGCCAGCCCCGAGCTGCTGTTCCGCCTGCGCCAGGGCGAGATGGAGACGTTTCCACTGGCGGGCACCACCCTGCGCGGCCAAACGCCCCAGGAGGATACCCAGCTTGCCCGCGCGCTGCTCAACGACCCCAAAGAGATCGCCGAGCACAACATGATCGTGGACCTGCACCGCAACGATATTGGCCGAGTAGCCCAGTTCGGTACGGTCAAAGTACGCAGCCTGATGGATATCAAGCGCTTCAGCCACGTTCAGCATATCTCTAGTGAGATCGTCGGCATCATTGCCGAAGGCGAAGACATGTTCACCGCGCTGGCCAGCAACTTCCCCGCGGGCACGCTAACCGGCGCACCCAAGATTGAAGCGATGAAAATCATCGATGACTTGGAAACCGACGGCCGCGGCCCCTACGGCGGCGCGGTGGGTCAGTTCTCCTTCAACGGCGACTGCACCTTTGCGATCCCCATCCGTACGGTGTTTGTTAACGGCGAGCGCGCCTACGTACAAACCTGTGGCGGCAACGTTTACGACAGCAACGCCGAAGATGAGTACGAAGAGATTCGCCGCAAGTTTGCCGGCACCCGCAAGGCCTTGGCCCCCTTTATGGATACGGAAACGGAGAGCCCCGCATGAAGGTGCTGATCATCGATAACTACGACTCCTTCACCTATAACCTCTACCAGTTTATTGGTGAGATTCTGACCACGGAGAAGAATCGCGGCGGGCTGCCCCATTTCGAGATCGTGGTAAAGCGCAACAATCAGATCGACTTCAAAGCCATCGAAGCCATGGCGCCGGATCGCATTATTATCTCGCCTGGCCCCGGCTCGCCGGATGACCCGCGCTACTTTGGCGTATGCGCTGAAGTGATCAAGAAGCTGGGCAAAACCACGCCGCTGCTGGGCGTTTGTTTAGGCATGCAGGGCATCGTGCACGTGTTTGGGGGCAAGGTGGTCAAAGCGCCGCTGCCGATGCACGGCAAAATCAGCCCCATTCATCACAATAACCAATCGGTCTTCAATGGCGTACCCGACCAGCTGGAGGTGATGCGCTACCACTCTCTGATTGCTGATGCGGCGACGCTGCCAGAGTGCCTGGAAGTGACCGCCACGGTAGGTGCACTCACCGCCGACAGCTTTGCCGAGCGCAGCCGCTGGCAGGCAGCGGGTGAGTTTGAGCTGATGGGCGTGAAGCACCGTGACTACCCGATTCACGGCATTCAGTTTCACCCGGAGTCGTTTGCCACGGAGGGCGGCAAAGAGCTGATTGCCAACTTCCTGTTTTCAAATCGTGACTAACGCACCCACTGGACGGGCACCCACCGGTGCCCGTCCTTGTTTTACCGCCCTTTGCCCTCATCGCCCAGCGTAAACGAGGGCGGGTCGCTGGCGGGAAAAGTGTCGTCGGCGGCCTCGTCCAGGTCGCTTTCTGACCACACCGTTTCGGTGTTATCCGCCGTATACGCTATAAAATCCTTTAATAGACACCACTGCCCCTGACTTTTGGCCAACGATTCCGGCTTTATCCAAAAGTGTTGTCCGGTGGGGGTGCGTATTTCGACATGTTGTCGCTCGCTGATGCTGACTACCTGCCCAACGAGCAAGCCGTGGTGATCAACGATTTTAGCGTCTTTCAAGGTATCGTCTGCCATCCTAGCGTCCTCTTCGCATTCCTGAACCCTCTTCAACGTAGTGGCTCGATGGGAACGACGGCAAGCCGCTCGGACAACTTTAGCTTTTAGCAAGCCAACCGCGGGGCGATTAACGCTTTCCCCGTGCGCGGGGTGGCTTGCCAACGGCAGGCTTACCGCTTGGGCGGCCACCCTTCCCTGAGCCCTTACCCGCCCCCTTCGCCACCGGATTGCCGCTGGGTTTACCGCCGGGCCTGCCCTTACCTTTCGCAGCCGGTTTGCCAGTGGGCTTTCCTTTGGCACTCGGTTTACCGGGCACGGCCCCTTTGGCCTTGGCGTCTTTACGTGTTTTGTTACCCGCTTTGGCGCCGGGGGAAGCGCGCTTGGACACCGTTTTTTGCTCCTTCGCGCTACTCCTACCGCCGCTGTAGTTGGGCCTGGCGGGCTTTTTCTTCTCCGGCGCGGGCGAGGCGTCCGAGGTTTCGGTGAGCGCGATGATCGTATCGATCTCTTTAGGGGTAAGATCGCGCCAATCCCCCAGCGCCAGCCCTTTCAGCGAGACGTTCATGATGCGGGTGCGCACTAGCTGGGTGACTTCATAGCCAAAGTATTCGCACATACGGCGAATTTGGCGGTTGAGCCCCTGCACTAACGTGATATTGAACACAAAGGTGGACTCTTTGACCACCTGACACTTCTTGGTCATCTGCCCCAAAATCGGCACGCCGCCCTGCATACCGGCAATGAATTCGTCGGTGATCGGCTTATCCACCGTTACCACGTACTCTTTCTCGTGGTTGTTGTTGGCGCGTAGGATCTTGTTGACCAAGTCGCCGTTGTTGGTGAGAAAGATCAGCCCCTGGGAGTCTTTATCCAAGCGGCCAATGGGGAAAATACGCGTGCCGTGCTTCACAAACTCAACGATGTTGTCTTTTTCCGCCGACTCCGTGGTGCTCACGATGCCTACCGGCTTATTCAGCGCGATGAGAACGAGATCCTCCTCTTCCTGCGGCTCGATCTCCTGGCCGTTGACCTTTACTCGATCCCCCGCGACCACCTGATCGCCGGTGGTTGCCCGGCGGCCGTTGATCCACACATTGCCCTGCTCGACGAAGCGGTCCGCCTCCCGGCGGGAGCAGAGGCCGCTTTCGCTGATGTATTTATTGATACGGGTAGATTTTCGTAACGACATAAAACGCCATGTAGCCTAAATAAACGTTAAAAAGAGGAGCCGGGCTGCTTGAGGAATTCGAACTCTTCCGTAGTCGAGGGTCTTCCCAACACCGCATTGCGGTGCGGGTAGCGCCCGAAGCGGTCAATAATCGCCTTGTGGCGTTTCTCGAATTCAAGATTGCTCTCCAGTCCCGGCTGATCGAAGAGCCGCATCGCAACGGTATGAATAGCCGCCGACTCGCTGTGCATATAGGGCATATAGAGAAAGCTGCGTTCTACCGCCGACAGCGACTGGTCGGCTCCGCTGGCCACCGCTTCCTGGGCCAGCGCTAACGCCAGCGTGTCGTTGGCAAACGCACGGGCATCGTCGCGGTAGATATTACGAGAGAACTGATCCAGCACAATCACTTCCGCCAGCCGCCCGCGAGCCGAACGACGCCATTCGAAACACTCGCACGCTGCGGCACCCATCAGCACATCACTGAATCGCTCGGCAATCTGCCGATCCATCTCAGCGTCTTTTTTGAACCACTGTGCGGGCGTCAGCTCCTGAAACCAGAAGGCCAACACGGCCTGGGCATCTGCCGTCATGTTTTGACTCCAACACTGGACGTAAAGAAAAGCGCCGCCACCCATCGGTAGCGGCGCTGGTGGGCTGTCTTCAGCTTAGCCGGTGTTACGCAGACCGGCCGCAATCCCTGCCATGGTGACCATCAGTGCGCGGGAAAGATCTGGGCTAATCGCCCCATCAGCATCCCGGTTACGCTGCAACAGCTCGGCTTGCAGGCCGTGCAGTGGGTCGATGTAAGGGTTGCGCACGTCAATCGCCTGACGAATCAATGGCGTGTTCTCCAGCAGTTTCTCCTGCTGAAGAATATCTAACACCACGTCTTCCAACCGCTCGAAGCGTTCGCGGAGCTTTTTGCCCAGCGCTTTCAGCGACGGCTCGTCCACCAAGCGGTGCTCATAGTAGGCGGCAATCGCCACGTCTGCTTTGGCCAGCAGCATCTCTAACATATCAAGATAGGTGCCAAAGAACGGCCACTGGGTGCGCATCTCTTGCAGCACTTCGCGGCCGCCGGGCTGCTCCAGGCGGCGGGAGAAGGCTTCGCCGCTGCCAAGCCATGCAGGCAGCATTAGGCGGATCTGCGTCCAGGCGAAAATCCAGGGAATCGCCCGCAGGGTTTCCACGCCGCCATCCTGACGGCGCTTAGTGGGCCGCGAGCCAAGCGGCAATCGGCCCAGCGCCCCTTCCGGCGTCACCGCACGGAAGTAAGGTACGAAGTCGGGGTCTTCCCTTACCACGCCTACATAAGCACCGTGGGCGACTTTGGCCAGTTGATCCATCTCTTCGCGCCAGTGGGGTTCCGGCGCGGGCGGTGGCAATAGCGTGGCCTCCAGCACCGCACAGGCGTAGATCTCCATGGAGCGCAGCGCGATATCCGGCTGGCCGAACTTGAAGCGAATCATCTCGCCCTGCTCGGTCACCCGCAGGCTGCCGTTCACGGAGCCCGGCGGCTGAGACAGAATCGCCGCGTGAGCCGGGCCGCCACCACGGCCCACGGTACCGCCGCGACCGTGGAATAGCGTTAGGTCAACACCATGCTTTTCGCACACATTCACCAGCGCTTCCTGGGCGCGGTACTGTGCCCAAGCGGCGGCGAGCTGACCGGCATCTTTGGCGGAATCGGAGTAGCCGATCATCACTTCTTGACGGTCTTTCGCCAGAGCACGATAGCCCGGCAGCGCCAGCAGCTGATCGATCACATCGCCCGCGTGATCCAGGTCGTTGAGGGTTTCGAACAGCGGCGCGATGGGCAGCGTGACCTGTCCACCCACTTCTTTCATCAGCAGCGCCACGGTGAGCACATCCGAAGGCTCGGCGGCCATGGAGATAATGTAAGTACCCAGCGCTTCCGCATGCTCCTGGGCGATCACCTTGAAGGTATCAATGACTTCCCTGGACTCCGCCGAACACTCCCAGCGGCGGGGAATCAGCGGGCGACGGGACTCCAGCTCTGCGAGCAAAAACTCCTGACGCTGGGTTTCGCTCCACTCTTGGTAATGACCTAGCCCCAGGGAGCTGGTGAGTTCTTCCATTACTTGGGCGTGGCGGCTGGCTTCCTGGCGAAGGTCG